>Ga0335082_10006027_pt1 | contig 13244 bp, 7 predicted proteins | sample Lox_Sample_41_FD_206718 | JGI IMG/M metagenome (GOLD analysis project Ga0335082, IMG submission 206718) | Soil microbial communities from Loxahatchee National Wildlife Refuge, Florida, United States - Lox_Sample_4.1 | ecosystem: Environmental > Terrestrial > Soil > Wetlands | place: USA: Florida... | reverse complement strand
AACACATCACGCAACACCCGCGTGTAGTTGGAGCCCGCGACCGCATAGCCCTGCATCGACATGGAGCCATCCACATAGACATCAAGGTCAGAACTCGAAGGAGGCGGCGGCTCCGGTGTTATCGTTGTAGGAAAGACTTTTTCTGCGACCTTGTTATCCGGCCCTTGAATGCGGCTGCAGGACGTACACAGAATACCTAACAACGCAAGTAGCAGCACATTGACAACTGGCAAACTATGGACGGCGGCGTGAAACGCTGAGGCTCGGGAATTGTCTGGCGAACCCCGGTGCGGACCGGCGGTAGCTTTCCGCCTAAGCCGAGTTTCCTGAGAAGTGGGCAATCAGGACCCCCTTGGAAGCTTATATATTCCCGACCTAAAAGACCTGCAAACCTGTAGGAAGGCGGCCAGAACTGAAAATGGACAAGGTTAAGCACAGATTGATGGTGATGTCAAGTATTTTCCATACGTGCCGTTATTTGACCATGCTAGCCTCATCCGAGACTCGCGAGCGACGTATCGTAGTCGCACCCGCAACAGTCTCGCCGCTGGACCTCAGAGCCTTGCGCGCCCGGCCAACCTTAGCCTTGGCAAAGTGCCTTCTCTCTCTGTCCCTCAAGACAGCAGCCTTGCTACCCTTTCACGATGATCACTGGGTCGCCTCTTTCTCCGCCATCATCATCGAGAGGCCCATCAAATTTCACGGTGTACCGATAGTGTTCGTCTAACTTCCCCCGGATCACGCCTGAGAGCACGGACCGCCCGGGAGCAATCGTGAACTTCCGCGCCCCATCCTCAAAGGGAGACTCCCTACATTCCACCTCGTGGAATTCGATGGTACAAGTCCGGTTCGTCGGGTTGATCCATTCGACACGCTCACCGTTCAGGACCCCCGGCTCCAGTTGCGGCCTCTGGCGCTCGAAGGTTGCCTTAAATTGCTCTCCGTTTGGTCCCGACCACGTTAAGGGCGTGCCGGTGGGGCCCTCTTGCGGCTGACGTACCGTGTCCACATTTACCGCCAAGATTCGCAAATGCGAGCTGCGGCCCAGCCTCTGCAAAATGGGTGCCGTCGCTTCGGTTTTGGGTGAACTCATAACTGGCGATCCTTTCTACTCGGAATGTAGGGTAAAGGGCGAATTATGCACCTCATCTATCGCGACTGCAATAATTCTTGAACCCGCGGATCTGACCGAAGAGCGTCCCAAACCGGGGAATCCCGCACGATCGTCCGCGAATAGCCCGCCTTCAAGGCCTCCTCCAGCCAGTGGACAGCGGCGGCATTATCTCCGAGCTGCAGGTATACCTGAGCGGCCTTGAACCGGACCGAGGCATCCTCCGGGCCGAGTGACAAAGCCTTCTGCAGGTACGCCAACGCCCGCCGCCTGTCACCCAGCATCGAGTAGTAGTCAGCCAAGTTGCCCAGGACGTCAGTGTCTTGCGGATTCACTTGCAATTCGGGTTCCGCAAGCGAAATTGCCCTCCGGTAAGCCGCTTCCGCCTCCGCGCGCCGGCCTGGCGTTTTGTCTTCAGCGTCCGCAAGGTTTCCCCACAGGACGTAGTCGCGATCATTTAGTTTGACCGCTTTTTCAAAGGTGTTGGCGGACTCTGGAAATCGCCGCAGATGAAAGTAAGTCGTAGCCAGGTTGGAGTATGCGTCTGCCGTAGGCTGGATCGCGACTGCCCGCTCAAACAGGGGTACTGCGTCGTTATAGCGGCCTTGGACTAACCAGACCGCCCCTAGATTACTGTAGCCACGATAGTTGTCCGGGGCCAAGTCAATGACTTGACGAAACATACCGGCAGCTTCATCGTAACGGGCGTGTGCATAGTAGAAGGCGCCCAGCATGTTGTACCCGCGCCAGTATTGCGGCCGGAGTGCAATTGCACGTCTGTATGTCTCCTCCGCCTGCGTAACCTTACCCAAGCTGGAGTAGGAGGAAGCAAGGCCACGGACGGCATCATCACTGGTCGGGTCTAGTTCGAAGGCCCGCTGAAATTGCAGCGTTGCTAGTCCGTACTTGCCTGTGCCTTGATAAACCATGCCCAGGCAGTTGTGACCTTCTGCGCTGCGCTCATCGAGTTGAATCGCGCGTTCGCAGGCCTGAGTTGCCTTGTCGACCCACGAGGCATCACGAGTGGCTTCATATTTGTACCAGTAGGCCTGCCCTAAGCCGGCATAGGCCGGCGCGTACTTTGCGTCCAGCTCCAGTGCATGATTGAACACAGAAATCGCGCTTTCCAGATTCTCAGGCCTCTGGTAGTCCTGCAAGTAGCCTCGACCCCGCAAGAAAAAGTCGTAGGCGACTGGCCCGGTGCGGGGCGGAGCGAGGACCGATTGTTCCTGCGGATTCAGTTCGATCTCCAACGCGCGTGCCACCCCGGCCGCGACGTCGTCCTCCAGCGAGAAAGGATCGGAGGCGGGTGCGGTGATAGTCTCTCCTCGGAGTTGGTGCGCAGTCCGAGCGTCAACCAAATGGTACGAGACCCGCACCATCGGTCCGGATCGCTCTACGCTGCCTTCCAGCGCGAGATTAATTCCAAACTCCCGGCGTGCCTGCTGCACGTTCTCGACGTGGCTGCTGCGGATTTCTGTCGCCGGAATGACTTGCAGCCCGTGTTTCTCGGTGAGTTTGGAGAGGTGCGCCGTGAGTGTTTCGGCGAGGCCTTTGGCGAACGCGATGGACGCTTCGTCCGCATTCACCGCACTAAACGGCAGTACTGCCAGTTGCTTCGTTTCGGGAGCAACCTGGCTGCCCGACGGCTTCCAGATTCTTTGCCGGATGGACGGAACGGCAACGACAGCCAACGTCAACAGGACAACAGCAGCCGCTGCCGCGTAGAGATATCGCGGTCGGAGTAAGGCACCAGGAGTTTGTTCTCCCCGGATCAGCCTTACCACCGCAGCGCCGGACTGCGGGCGGTCCCCCGGTTCTTTTGATAGGCACTTCAGGATTGCCTCTTCCCAGTTTCCGTCCAACCCCTGTACATGTGTGTGGGGCGGCACAGGATTTTCTTCCAATCGCTTAATCGCTCTCTGCCGAGCTGTGGTTCCTTCGAAAGGCAGCTTTCCGGTAAGCGCCACGTAAATCACCACTCCCAGTGCGTAGATGTCTGTCGCTTGCGTAACTGGCGCGCCCCTTATCTGCTCAGGAGACATGTAGTCTGGAGTGCCGACCACCTCATCGGCGGCGGAGATCGAGCCCGAATCCGTCTCCACCGTCGTGCTCGTTCGGGCAAGACCGAAGTCGGTGATGACGGCGCGTACGCCGTCCCCAGTCGAGACCAGCATCACGTTGCCGCACTTAAAATCGCGGTGGACAACTCCGGCTTGGTGAGCCGCGTCCAGCCCTGCAGCGAGTTGTTCGACCACAGGCAGAGATTCGGCAGTGCTCAACGGCCGGTCCGAGTAAACGCGATCAGCCAGTGTGCGGCCGCGAAGAAGCTCCATGGTGAAGAAAACCGCAGAAGTTGAGTCGATCGCGGTTTCGTCAGGTTGTCCCTGGTGATATCCAACGTCGAAGATGCGGCAGACGTTGGGATGAGTAATCTTGCGGGCTAGCTGAATCTCCCTTTTGAAGCGCAGGATCGCTCGCTCATCCGAGGCAATCTCCGGGGAAATAGCTTTGAGGGCAACGTGCTCATTCAGGGATGTATCGTTGACTTCGTAGACCTCTCCCATCGCCCCGCGGCCGATAAACCGAACGATCTCGTAACGATTTGCAATCACCTCTCCGCCGGCAAATCGGGACCTCGCGTGCTGGTCTTCTCCGGACGACTCCCCGGCAGTTCGCGCGGCACGCTCTGGCGGGGGCTTGGCAGCAGACTTACCGGAAGCCCGGTTCCCGCCAGCGCCGCCAAGAAGGGTAGAAGGCTCTTGCAACGGCAGACCTCGCTTATCGTCTTCAGTCCCCGCCACGTCAAGCTCCGTGCGGCGTATTGAGATGGCCAGATTATTGCATGTAAGTGGTGCCAGACAAAGGGAAAAACTTGAATACCGACAGACGAAACGATGCGTTGGGAAATGCCGTGGTTCGTGTTACGCTCCCCAGTTAAGCTCCGCTGGGCACACGCAGCGAACGCCAAAATATACTGAGATCATCGCGGTATTCCTCGCAGGGACGATTTAGCATGCCGAAGTTGGAAATCCACAAGTGTGGTCGGTTTGCCAAGGACTACTTGTTCTCCGATACCGATATCATCGTCATCGGCCGGACCCATTTCAGCGATGTGATTCTGCCCGATGAAGGCCGTCGCGTTTCGCGCATGCATGCCGCCCTGGTTCGTAGCTCTACCAGCCAGGGCAGCTATTTCATTCGCGACCTCGGAAGTGCGCATGGCACGTTCGTGAATGGGTCCGTTACCTATCAGCGCATATTGCACGATGGAGACACGATCGAGATCGGGGACTATCGCCTCGTTTTTTCTACGCAAACACACACTGCTATGCGCAGGAACCATATCAGGATCGGACGGGGAAAAGCCGAACTTCGCGGAGCTGAGGGGAGTACATCAATCCTGAGATTCTCAGATCGTGATCTCCAACAGTTCACTTCAGAACAGCGGGAATGGCTGGAGCACTTTGGTCACAAGTTTCAGACTGGAGCAACGCTGTCCGAGTGTGCTCTCGACCTGGTTACTGCCCTGCTGCGTACTGTTCATGCTGATCGCGGCTTTATAGGTGTTTTGTCACGGGCGTCGTCTGAAGTCATAGGGGAACTCGGTGTCACGAACCTTGGAGAGCATGATGACATCGAAATCTCTGATGCCTCGTTCGCGCAACATCTACTTCAAGGAGAGACCGTACAGGAAGGTGCTACAGTGCTGGTTCCATCAACGCACGAGGCCGCAGTTGCTGGTTTTCTCTGCGTTAACCGTCGCGAGCAACAAAGACCTTTCACTGCAAGTGAGTTGGAGTTCCTCCTGGCTGCGGCACGCGTAATGCCTCCCTACGGACAGAACGATTCTTCTGCAGCCGCTGCTGTTGCTCCTGCAGCAGAGCCCCTGGAATGGCCCATGGAGATGGTGGGGCGCAGTAAGGAATGGTTGGAAGTAGTCCGGCAGATCGGCATCGCCGCGGATGCGCGAATGAACGTGCTCATCCTTGGCGAGAGTGGAAGTGGCAAGGAGTTGGTCGCGCAGACCTGGCATGAACTCGGCTCGCGGCGCGACGGTCCCTTCCTGGCAAGGAATTGCAGTCAGACAACCGAAACTCTGGCGGAGGCCGAGATTTTTGGTTACGCGCCCAAGTCTGGTATCGCCGGCGCCGACCCTAAGGGTTCGCCAGGCTGGTTCGAGCTGGCAAATGGAGGGACGCTCTTTCTGGACGAAGTGCACCGTCTCACGCCCGCCATGCAGGACAAGTTCCTCAGGGTCCTGCAAGACCAGCAGGTGTGGCGCATCGGAGCAAAAAGCCCGGTCCAGGTCGAGGTGAACGTGGTGGCTGCAACCGACGAAGATCTGGAGCTGGCCATGGAAGAAGGCCGTTTTCGCAAGCCATTTTTCTTTCGCTTCGGAGCCCGTATTCAGGTTCCGTCCCTCAGGGAGCGGCGCGAGGACATTCCCCTGCTGGCCTACTTCTTCCTCGACAAGTATGCGCAATTGCGTGGCTCTCGAACCAGAACCATCTCACGCCGGGGTCTGCACCTGCTTTGGAACCACACCTGGCCGGGCAACGTTCGGCAGCTCGAGCATCTTATCCAGGCTGCCGTGGCCCGAGATCATGAAGTCGTCTTTTCCTGGGATCTGGAAGACCAGCTTCAAAGTGAATCCAGGGTAGGAGCAGGCTATGCTGCTGCCTCTGCCTCATCCGATGCGTCCAATCGAGCGACCGAAGCCGATATCGCCGCCGAAATGCCCAAATCCATGAACGAGGTAGAGAAAGATAAGATCAAGGAGGCGCTGGAAGTGACTCGCGGCAATGCAACCAAAGCTGCAGAGTTACTCGGTTACAAAAGCAGGCAGACTATTCTCAACAAAATGGACAGTTACGGAATACCGCGTAACTATGCCGATCCAGGAACCAGGTGATCGGTGCCCATAGAAATGTCCCTCTAAAAATCACTCAGCTCCTCTAGAATTTATACAGCACATCACACCGCCGCTTCATCGCCAGCAACTCAGTCCGGAATCTCTCCGCTCGTCCGCGAACACATAGCTCTCCGATCAGGCCTCACTGTCATTTGGCACCAACCTTGCTGCAACAGGTGAACAAGAGCGAAGGGACAACCGTTTCGATGCCGAACCTAACCAGGTTCGGGAGCGGAACGGCAGCGTACCGATGGGAGTTGTGACTTGAACTTTGTCCTCTCCCGTCGGTAATTAGGGAGCGCGCGCTCGCCAGGGACATTAACAGATCAATGTCCTGGGAGGCGTTTTGCCGTTCTGGCTCGGGGCAACGCGCACCACACGACCGCCAATGAGCCGTGCAAGTAGCGGGTTCTTCCCGCCGCGCTTCTAACAGCCCAGCCAAGGATTCACAGCCGATTCTCTGACTGGCACTTCTTAGGTCGTGATAGAATCGCAACTCATCTGACATCATATGGGCCATTAGGGGACGCTTATGCCCGACCGTGTCGCTAAGGAAATGACCTTCGATTTCGACGGTCTGATCCAACTTCTCGCTGGCCATCTTTACTCGGAGAAGAAGGTTTTCATCCGAGAGCTTATTCAGAACGCCCACGACGCGATTCTGCGACGCGCGGCCTCAGATTCATCATTTGAGCGTGAGCAAGGCCACATCGATATTCTCACAGATCTTACGGTCTCTCCCGGCCGCATTGTCTTTCGCGACAATGGCATAGGCATGACTCAGCAGGACTTGGAGGTCTTCCTATCGACAATAGGGAAGTCAGGGACGAGGGAGGCGCGCCTAGTGGACACATTGCCCGATGTGATCGGCCAATTCGGTATTGGTTTCCTCTCTGGCTTTGTTGTCGGCAGTAGAGTGGAGGTGCGCACCCGACATTGGCAGGCTCCTGAGGATGACGGCTGCCTTTGGGAGAACTCCGGTCGCGCCACCTATACTATCGTTCCCTGTTCTCTTTCACACGTAGGTACGGAGGTAACCGTTTTTCTTGGCTCCGCTGAAAACCGGGGACTCCTTCACGACGATGCTGTCAAGAAAGTCATCCGTGACTATGCTGACATGTTGCGTATTCCGATTTTTCTAAATGACCCAGGCCACCAGACTTCGCCAATCAACACGCGCTTCATGCCGTGGGAGCGAACAGGGATTTCCGACCAGGAAATGCGTTTGGATGCGATGGTGTACCTCGAGAAAACGGTTCCCGACAGTGTCCTCGAAGTCATCCCAATCCGCGTCGACGAACCGGAGATCGAAGGCAAACCTGCCGTGCAGGCCGACGGACTACTCTACATCACTCGGACGCGGGTTCTTGCAGTCGATGCGCCGCGTACTGTTCGAGTTTTCCTTAAGCGTATGTTCCTTTGTGAGGGCGCCAAGGAACTGCTTCCGCCATGGGCAACTTTCATCAATGGCATCGTGAATACCCGTACGCTTTCGCCTAATGCGGCCCGGGACAACTTTACGCGCGACGAATCCTATACCCGTTTACGCGACCGATTGGGCGACCTAATTGTAGCCCACTTCGAACTTCTCAAGGAGAAGGAACCACAACGACTTTCGGAGATACTCGCTTATCACGACTTAAGTATCAAGGCGGCTTGCTACTATTACGACCCGTTTTTCGAGAAGTTTGGCCACCTTCTTGAATGGCGCATCAATGCCAAGTCTGCGGCGGTGAACGACAGTAAGCGCCCCGCCATACGTCGGTTGATAAGCGAAGATGCGGGCGCCAATTATTCCTGGGCTACTCTGCCCAGGGTTCTCGCTTCTCTGCCGGCTTCTGCTGGCGCCGGGCCGAAGCGGCTTCCGTGCTTCACCACGCACAATTCCGCAAACCAGTTCTTCGAGATGGCAGACGCCGCCGGTAGCACAGTGTTGGACGCCAGCCACCATTTTGAGGAAGAGCTACTGCAAAAATGGGCTGATGCGCGACGAAGTGAGATTCTGTTGGTCTACGTTGACCGAGAAGATGATCCTGCCGTCTTCCGCGAGATTGATCCTAATCAAGATCGAGCAGTCAGCCAGTTGGCGCGGGAAATGTCCGCCTACATCCGCCCTGGTGGAACGGGCAGGCTTCGTGTGGAGGCCCGCCGTTTTGAACCCTCTGGTCTGCCAGCGGTCTTGAAAAGCAGCGACGGCGCCTCGGGCTCTATGAAAGCTCGCACTATCCTGAACGACCCGAACGCTCCTTCCGACCTTCGTGCGATGGCGGAAGAGATGCTGCGTCTCAGCCGCAATGCGGATATGCGAATGAGTATCAATGCCTCTAACCCGCTGATTCGCACGATGGCCGCGCTTATTGAGGAGAGGCCGGAGGATCCTGATCTGAGCGATCTTATGCTCGGCATCTACAATGACGCTATCCTTTATAACCAAGAGTTAATGACGGCGCACAACGCGCAGATTTTTCATGAGCAGTTTCAGAGGCTGATGGGTCGTTCATTGGAGTTTGTGCGTCAGAAGGCCGAGATCGCGCGAGAACGCGAAGCGCTCGATCGTCAACGTCAAGCCCATCAGCCGACGAAGGTCACTTCTACACGTACTCACCTCATCGCTTTCTTGATCACGCCTTTCTCGGAAGATTTTAGAGGGGCTCGCGAAGCTGTGCGCATCGCGGTTGAGGACAAGCTGGGCTGCGAATTACGCATAGCCAGCGACAAGACCTTTGAGGACTTTATCCGAGGCAACGTAAAGGCACACATGAATAATGCAGATTTTTTTGTAGCCGATGTAACCGGCGCAAACCCAAATGTGATGATGGAGCTCGGTGCTGCCTATGAAGGTCAACCTGGGAAACCTGTACTGCTCATCGCCCGCGTAGACGCGCAAGGCAGCAAGCCGGAGCTCCCAGCCGACCTGTCTGGGCACATCGCCGCTACTTATGTGCATGGTGCTGGCGCGGAGATTGTTGGCACGGAACTAGAAGATCTTTTCTTGAAAAACACAAGGCTTGAGACGCTACTGAATCGCAATGGAAGAGAAAGATTCGTGTCTGCAGAGGCGTTGCGTACTTGGACCCGGGGCCTGCTGGGCGGGGTCAGCGTTTACGAGCGCTTGAACGGTCTATACCCAACGGTATCCGCCTGGCGCAACGCCACGGTTGGGGACGTCGAAAAGGCGCTCGGTGATGAATCTGATCTTGCCCAGGCTACCCTCAAGCGCGTTAAGGAAAACCTTCCTCCTGCCTGATCATCTCGGCTCATGTCATACCACCTAACGCTCGCAAACGAGGCCCTTGAGTCCTACATTGCTGATCGAATGGCCGAAGCAGCTCTTCTGTGGCGTCGCGCGGCTGGATCTGCGCTTGAAGTTGGGGACCGAACGTCGTGGTATCGATACAATGTGTGGGCGGCGGACGCGACAAGGATACATGGCAACCTTCCCGCCGCTCTCGCCCTGATAATATCCGCCCGCCAAGACGAGCCGGAAGATGCCCCGGAGTTTGAAGCGTATTTCTTGCGTGTTCAGGTCTTCGAGATCACCCTGGCGATCAGACCATTATTGGAACGTTTAACAGTACTAGTTGAAGACTTGCAACAGTTTTCCATCGTTCGTTCGGTTCCGCCTGGGGAGCTTTCATGGGTCCAAGGGCAACTGGACAGCAGCAGAGGATGTTGGGAAGCCGCGTTGACATCGTATGAGAAGGCTTATCGCGACTTCACCGGAGTGGGGGTTATCAAGTGCGAAAAGGCCTACCACGCAGGCCTCTGCTGCCTGCGGCTTGGAAGACTCTCCGCATGCCGGGATTGGATGACATCTATGAGTGGTTATGAGCCAGAACGTGCCTCAAACGCGGTTTGGCAGGCGGAACTGGCGCTCCGACTTGCATTGTCCGCCAAACGGCCTGTGCACGAGGTCGGCAAGCTCCTCCGCGCATTTGTGGACTGTAGTGCTGTTGTCCAAGATCAGGCCACAGCCGATGAAGTGCGAGACCTGACGGTGCGTGTTCACCTTTTAGACCTTGCCGGTGGCGACCCTATCGCCTTGCCTCACCCATCGCGCCAAGAGCTACGTCGACGGTTAGCATCCAAGTACCACACGGGTTATCGCTATGGGGCCCGCCTTTTGCTATTGGACTACCGTTTAGCATGTCTGCGCTTCGCGACGGGAGTTTCGGCCGTAGATGATCTTTACTACCGCCGTCGTCAGCGAGCTCCCGTAAATGTAGCCACCATTAATGAACCTGACTCTGCCTCACGCTTGCGCAAGGCCCGCACAACAGCCCAGTGGACCCTGCGTTATGCGCAGAAGTTGGATACCATGCTCAATTGCGACTGGCGAGAGAAGGAAGTGCGGACACGAATCTTGAGGATCGAGCAAATCGCAAAATGGTGTGCAGTCGGCTCCAGCGCCAGTCACCAACCATGAATAAGGGCTCATTGCGCTCCGCTTTTGCTCGCAATGGGGCGGAGGAGCGGCTTGAGTGGCAGAGTCTATGCGAGTACTCGATTCCTAGATTTGCACTGTGACGGCGATCAGGTCTCATTCACGCTCTGGCCCACCCAGTGCCCGCCCGCTGTTGCAATTCTCTGTAGGAAAATATTTTCCTGTTGTGAAATGCAACGAAATAGAGCCGCTGGAATTCCCAGTTCGGAACAGAAATAGGAGGGCGTAACACTACTGTCACACACTATCGTGTAGTTCTTACATGTCAATAGGGCAAGCGACAGCGTATCTGCTCAAGTTGTTGATTATACGATAAATATATTCTTGGCAAAACAGTGAACAAATCGCCCCAAAGTCTGCTATAATTATATTAGAATTGAGATCGAGGAAAGGCCCAGCCATTGGCTGGGCTTTCGTGTTCTGTGCGAAATAACAGCCTCATCTTCCGCTGCGTGCACGGTCGAGCCAGGTTTCCTTTCCCGCTGTCCGGCTGCGGACAGAGACTTGCGCTGCCGGACAACCGCCCCAGTCATCACAACGTAACCCATTGAAATCATAGCCTCTGCCGTGGCCTCCGCCGTGCATTTTATGGCGCGGGAGTGGCCTTCACCGACGGAGGCTTTGGAGATATGCAAGCACAGATTAACGCGGATCTGAATTTGGCCTCTCTCTGGAGGAGAATCCGCCGTTTATCGGTGAGATTCCGTGGTCAGAAGAAGCGCTCCGGGCGAAGTGAGGATGCTTCGGAATCAAACTCGAAACTCAGAACTTGAAACTTGAAATTCAACGCAAAGCTTATGCGCGAAATTCTTGTTGATCTTCGTTACGCGCTCCGCCAACTGGGGAAGGCACCGGGTTTTGCCATAACGGCGGTTCTGACGCTGGCCCTGGGCATCGGCGCCAACACGGCTGTGTTCAGTGTGGTGAACGCCGTCCTGCTGCGGGCGTTGCCCTACCCTGACGCTAACCGCCTTCTCCTGTTGTGGAGTTCGGCGCCGTCACAGGGCCTGCCGATGTTTGGTTCCTCGCCGGCGGACTATCGCGTGTGGCGTAGCGATAACCACTCCTTTGAAGACATGGGCGCCTTCTCCAACGACGGCATCAGCATGTCGCTGGAGGGCCATACTCCTGAACTGCTGATTTCGGCGTCGGTAACAGCCAGTCTGTTTCCCACGATGGGAGTACAGCCGTTCCTGGGCCACGGCTTCACGGAACGAAATGAGCAGTGGGGCGAGCACCGCGTCGCCATCCTTAGCTATGGACTATGGGAGCGCAGCTTCGGCAGCGACCCCAACGTTGTAGGGCGCCAGATACATCTGGGAGGCGAACTCTACACCATCGCCGGCGTCATGCCGAAGGAGTTTCGTTTCTTCCGGCGGCCGGTGGTCATCTGGACGCCGCTGGCATTTGCTCCCAATGACAACATGAACACGCGCAACAACCACTTCATCTGGGTGGTGGGGAGGCTGAAGCCCGGGATAACCGCGCAGCAGGCCGACTCCGACCTGAACGTCATGGCCGGGCGGATTGCCAAGGAGTTTCCGGAGAACGCCGGGCTTGGCGTCCGGCTGCAGAGCATCCGGGACAACCTCGTCGGCAACGTCAGGCCGGCGCTATGGGCGATCTTCGGGGCGGTACTGTTCGTCCTGCTGGTGGCGTGCGTCAACCTCGCCAACCTGTTGCTGACGCGAGCGGCGGCGCGGCAGAAGGAGTTTGCTGTCCGCAGTGCCATGGGCGCGAGCCGTGGCCGTCTGGTGCGCCAGTTCGTCAACGAGAGCATCCTGCTGGCAACTCTGGGCGGTGCTGCCGGCGTGTTGCTCGGCGCTGAGTTACTAAAGCTGGTAACGGCGGTACTGCCGGCGACATTCCCGACGATCCACACGCTTCGCCTCGACCCTTATGTGCTCGGCTTCACCGCGCTGCTGGCGATGGGATCAGTCTTGCTGTTCGGAATTGTTCCTGCCGTCGAAGCGTCACGCGCCGATCCGCAGCAGGCGCTGCACGACAGCAGCCGTAACGCGACGCAGAGCCGCCGCACCCGTCGCTTTCGTAGTGGCCTCATCGTCGCCGAGATGGCGCTGGCGGCATCGCTGCTCGCCGGAGCGGGGCTGCTGATCAAGAGTTTTTCGCACTTGCAGCATCAGGACTTCGGCTTTGAGCCGCAGCACCTGCTTACCTTCTCGCTGCCGCTGGATAGCGTGAAGTATCCCAAGGAAGACAAGGCTGTCGTCTTCATCAACGAGGCACTCGGGCGCATTCAACAGCTTCCCGGGGTACAAGCCATCGGCATGGTGGACACGCTGCCCCTGGGTTACGGCATGGGGTGGGGCAAGGACGTCAGCGGAGAAGGCTTCCCGCCGATGCATAGCATGGCCGACGTTCCCAATGTGCAGTTCAACCTGATCAGCCCCGATTACTTCAAGGCGATGGGAGCGCGGCTGCAGGCAGGACGGAGCTTCGCTGACTCCGACACGGCGAAGAGTCAGCCCGTTGCCATTGTGAATGAAGCTTTCGCGCGGCGTTTCTATCCCAACCAGAACGTAATTGGGAAAGTCATACGTCTGGCGCCGCCGCCGGAGTTGGCGCGGCCGGTGCCTCCGGGTGAGCCACCCGCTCCCTACCGCACCATCGTCGGCGTCGTGGCCGACCTGAAAAACACCAGCGCGAATGAGCCTGCCGACGCAGAAGTGTTTGCACCCTTCACGCAGTATGCCGGAGAAGGGTGGGGCAACGGGCCGATGTTCGCGGTGCGCAGCGATCGCGACCCGGCGCTG
>Ga0335082_10006026_pt1 | contig 13245 bp, 8 predicted proteins | sample Lox_Sample_41_FD_206718 | JGI IMG/M metagenome (GOLD analysis project Ga0335082, IMG submission 206718) | Soil microbial communities from Loxahatchee National Wildlife Refuge, Florida, United States - Lox_Sample_4.1 | ecosystem: Environmental > Terrestrial > Soil > Wetlands | place: USA: Florida... | reverse complement strand
TCAGTTGTCTACCCAACGATTGAGGGCGCCAAGGAAGTACTGAAGCCGGGGCTGACGTTTACGAAGTCGTTCAACACGTTTGTCCCAAAAGGACGCTCGACAGTAACCGACATCCTGAAAGTGTTCGCGAGTTACAAGCCCATTGATCTGACGGTGCTTACTCAACCGGCTATTCGTGGGATCTCAGACGATCCCTTGCAGCAGCTTCTCGATGACTCGGCCGGTCAAACCCGCGGAATCGCAGCTGCGGGAAGCAGCAGCAAGGCCACGGATCTGGCCACGTGGACGACAGTACAGCGGGTGCTCGTGGTGAAGCGTTAGATTCTGCTGCTCAAGGTATCTCTACTGCTTCACAGCTACAGGAAAATCCGGCACGGTTTCCGGCTTAGTAGTAGTGGGGGTCTGTTCTCCCTTCGTCAGCACTTTCACTCGCTCAGAGATGTATACGTCCAGCATGTTGACGGTGATTTTGCCGCTCTCCCTGCTTAAAGCCGCATTGCCATCGATTCCCTCCACCAGGGCCTTGGTGAAGGCGCCGTTTTGCCACTGCGGATCTTCCAGTGAGTACTGTCTTCCGGTTGAGGCTGCAAACACCACTACACCGTTTTCGGCGGAGGCCAACTCATTCACGATTCCATTGATATCTGCAAGCCCACCACGGCGGGCTCCCATGATATTGCCGCTGTGGCAGGTGTCTACGAACATCACTACCTTTCCCGCAATGTTTTCCATCGTCGTCTTAATCTCGGAGAAGACGAGCCCGGTGGCCTTCAGGTGATCCATGTCGGCGTTGGCCGGAAGGAAATAATATGTGTTGGCGGAATCGTTGACACCATGCCCGGCCAGAAAGAGCATTCCCACGTCGCGACCCGTAACCTGGTGCTGTAACCAGTCCAAACCATCCTCGATATCGATCTTAGAGGAGTCGGGCAAGAGCTTGACCTCAACATCGCGGTAGAGAATGCCCTTCTGCCTCTGCATGGCTGCCGCGAAGTCTTTCGCATCCTTGGCAGGAAAGCCTAACTTCAAGGCTTTGTCTTGGTAATTGCTTTCGCCGACGGCGAGCACGTAGAGCATCGGCTTTACAGTAAACTCCTCTTGTCTCCCTCCAACAACAGCTACCCCTCGAGCGGTGCCGGCCCAACTCAAGTGCACCGTAGCCGGCACTGAGGCACTGAAGCGGTTCTCGGCAATCAGACTGACCTGGCAGTCGCGCTCCGGAATGGTAACGGTCAAGCTCTGCTGATCACCGGCCTTAGGCACTGCTTGAACTCCCTGCGCCGGGCGCCCGTCGATCAAGACTCGCAGGCGCGTGACCGGCTCTCCGCTGGGAGCGCGGATCGCGTATCGCAGCGTCACTGCTGTGGAAGATGCTCGCGTCCCATCTTCCGGCGACGTGATGCTAACTACCGGGGGAAGTGCCTGAGCGATACTCGTCGTCTCTGCCCCCTTGCCTCTCGCAGCATTGGCGAGCCGCACCGCCTCGGCCTCGTCCAGCGTGGTCACAACTTTGCTGACGACATCAGGTCGATACCTGGTCTCCCGGAAGCGCGAGGCAGGATAAAAGTCACCAGCTTTGTCGGGACCGTTGTTAACTTGCCATCCGATGAGTTCTTCCCCGCCCGGCGAGGCATCGTAGTATCCACTCCGAGTCCAGGCTACCCAGCGCTTAAAGTCGCGGTCGACGAACAGCGCCAATACCTCTTCACCTTTGTCGAAGGTGTACCATCGCAAGGTGCCGTCGCCGAGAGCGGCGACGACAAAGCGCCCATCGGCGCTGATATTCACTGACCAGGCGGTTCCCTGAACAGGAGTGTCCCATATCTGCTTGCCATCCAGATCGAACTTGTAAATGTACCAGTCAGCCCCGAGAATAAAACTGTCCTGCTTCGGTCCAATGGCAAGGCTGCGCGATTCCTCGTGATGCTCAATCGACAACGGTTTGCCGTTGAGTGTTGGTGCGTCACTGTCTTTCCAGCCATCGATGGAAAGGCCCTTGGTTATCGGACTTGCAACTGCGGCGTCTGAGGTGGGGCCAACTTCCAATTTGCGCTGTTGAACAGAAAACCGAACAGTGTGCTGCATCCACTGGGTTTTATCGTAGTAGAGGGCAGCTGATTCAAGAACATTTCCATCGGAAGAGACCCGGGTCAAAGATCGATCAGCGCGATAGTCCAATAGCTCAGAATCCGTACGCCACCGCGTCGCACCTTTGTGGTCTAAAACACCAATAGTCCCATCGGCTGCAGCAAACGCGATGGCTCCATCGTTAAGTACCCGAAGGCCCCTGATCGTATCTCCAGCAATGGGATAGCTGCTCATCACACCCTTGCCCTCAGCATCCCAGCAGAGGATTGGATTCCTTCCACTGCTGTCGGAATACCTCCCCCCAGCGCAGAAGGTGTGCCCCTCGGCCGACCAGGATAGACGCGCAATGTCGAACGGTGAATCTGCCGGCTGAATGCTGTATCGAAAGCCTAGATCACTACCGGAGAGGATATTCACTCTAGCCGCATCGTCGAATCCGACAGCAAGCAACTTCCCATCAGGGGAGAACGCAACGGAGTAGGCTCGATTACCTCCTGGAGGCTTTACCTTCCGGAGCCGGTGGAAATCGGCGTCGTACAGCCGCACGTTACCATCGTAACTTGCGGTTGCGAGTCTCCCTGAACTGTCGAACCTAACTCCATAAGTGTCGTCCAAATAGTCGCTTGTGTCCCGTGTAACCTCGGCATACTGCTTTGTTTCGTAGACGCGAACTCCATTCTTGCCGTGGATTGTCGCCGCCAGATATCGGCCATTGGGAGAGTAGGCGAGTCCATGTGTGACGTCTGGCAATCCGGAAATCACCCTGTGAATCGCTCCGCTGTCACGATCGAAAATGTAGATAGGAAAGTTGCCGGAAGTAGAAGCACCCGTGAATCCAGCAACAGCCACACTCTTCCCATCAGGGGAAATCGCCACCGTATAGAGCATTCCCTCCTCTCCATCGCCAATTGGGGGCCGTAGAATCCTAAGGAGCTTGCCCGTGCGCAGATCCCAAACCCTGGCCGTCTTGTCGTAGGAAGTACTGACAACAAAACGTTGGGCAGCATCAATATCAATACCAGTCACGTTAGCCGAGTGCGTTCCCGGCTCAAGTCGAAGATAGGGTTTTATCTCCTGCGCGCGAACATATAAGCAAGAGCAAATTAGAGTTAGAAACGCCATCAGGCGGCGCATAACAAGCCTCCTATCCCGCCGATCACGGCCCAATCTTACCGCGATTCAGTCGTAGACGAACCAGAATTTGTTACTCATCGTTGCAATGCTGCGTCTGCGGGGACAGGCTTGCAAGGGGCATGATGCTCGGATCGATCCTTTGTCAGGAAACTGCCTGTTATCTTGCGGCCGGCGATCCTGTAAAACCAAACTGCTTCATGAGTTTATCAACACTTCCATTATATATCGTGGTGTCAACTGGTCTCTGAACCCCTCCCAGCCTGAGTACACCCTGATCCGTTAATTGCCATAATGACCAAGTAAACCCCGGCGGTATCGCAGGACTCTCTCTGCCGAGACTCTTGCTCGCATAATCAGCCACCCACAGGTTATAGGCCGTTAGAGACTTATTATTGCCAATTCGCTGCGACCACCATTCCGCATTCGTATAGATTATTGGTTTCTTGCCAGTAGCAGCTTTTACCAAAACCAGCCAAGAAGAAATGCGGCGGACGATCTCTTCCGATGAGAAGGTCGCCCAGGCATCGATTGGCCGCCCGTTCTTGTCTTTCGCCACCTTGTTGTTCTCTTTTACGAAATCCCATTCCACGTCTATGCACGGGGGGAGATCTCCATCTCCTAAGATTCCGACAGTTGAAAGGAAATTTTGCGCCTGCTTTTCTGGGGAATCGCTCGCCGTCATGAAATGATAAGCACCCCTGTGAAGCCGCGAACCGGGATTTCCGGCCTGAGCCGCACCAGCCCAATTTTTCGAGAAGTACGGATCGAAGGATTCATCACCCTGGGTTGCCTTGATATATACAAAGAATATCTTTTGGCGTGCGACAACGTTCCAATCGATGTCTCCCTGGTAGTGCGAAACGTCGATCCCGAAAGCAGCGTTCGTGCGAACATCATCTGGAAAGGTGAATTCATATGGCAAGGCCCTTAAGGGAGGTCCCAAGCTTTGGGCGTACTTGGCCAACTCGTCACGTGAGAAGTCATCAACCAGCGGGGACCTCTCAGCTTCCACGCCACAGAGGCCAGCACTAAGAAGTATCAATTCAAGCGTTATGAATAGAAAACGGCCCATCCGCACTCGCCTCTCTGGACATGAAAACAGATGCCATTACGATCAAGCCCGGGCATAGTCAAGACGAATCCACATTTCTTGCCGATTAATACGTCCGCAAGATTGCGGTGATCTCACTGTTTTACAGCGACGGGAAAGTCGGGCACGGTATTGGGCTTGGTCGTGGCAGGCGTCTGTTGTCCTTTGGTTAGCTCCTTCACTCGTTCAGAAATGTACACATCCAGCATGTTAACTGTGATTTTGTCACTGTCTTTGGAGTAAGCGGCCTTGCCCGCGATACCTTCCACCAGCGCCTTAGTAAATGCTCCGTTCTGCCACTGAGGGTCTTCCAGGGAATACTGCCGTCCAGTTGAGGCGGTGAATACTACCACACCGTTCTCTGCGGAGGCCAACTCATTCACGATTCCGTTGATGTCAGCCGGCGCCCCACGGCGTGTTCCCATGACGCTGCCGCTGTGGCAGGTATCTACAAACATCACTGCCTTACCCGCCACGGTTTCCATGGTCGTTTTGATGTCGGAGAAAACCAGCCCTGTCCGTTTCAGGCGATCCAGATCCGCGTTGGAAGGCAGGAAGTAGTAGATGTTATTGGAATCATCGATGCCATGGCCGGCAAGAAAAAGCATCCCCACGTCGCGACTCGTGACCTGATGCTGTAGCCAGTCCAAACCATCTTCAATATCCTCTTTGGGAGCATCCATTAACAGCTTCACTTCAACGTCGCGGTACAGGATACCCTTCTGTTTGGTCATCGCTGCCGCGAAGTCTTTTGCATCCTTCGCAGCAAAGCCTAATCTCAACACCGGGTTTTGATAGTTACTCTCACCCACAGCGAGAACGTAAAGCTTGGGCTTTGCAATGAATTCCTCTTCGTGGCTGGCGGCGGGAGTTACTCCCCGCGCAGTACTGGCCCAAGCCAAGTGAACAGTTGCGGGTACTGATACGCTGAAGCGATTCTCGGCGATCAAACTTACTTGGCAGTCGCGCTCGGGGATGGTTACCGTAACTGCCTGCTGTTCGGCCTGCTTTGCCTGTGCCGGGCGTCCATCCACTAGTACCCGCAGGCGAGTAACCGGTTCACCGCTTGGCATGCGGATCGAATATTGCAGTGTCACGGAGTTGGAAGATACCCGCGTGCCATCCTCAGGTGACGTAATGGCAACCACAGGCGGCAGCGATTGGGAAATACTCGTCGCCGCTGTTGCCTTACGTTGCTCGGCGTTCGCTAGTTGTACCGCCTCCGCTTCGTCCAGCGTAGCCAGAATCTTGCTCACAACATCGGGGCGGTACTTAGCCTCCCGAAAGCGCGACGCTGGATAGAAGTCTGCTGCCTGGTCAGGGCCGTTGTTAACCTGCCACCCGAGCAGCTCTTCACCGCCGGGTGACGCGTCGTAATATCCACTAGGAGTCCAAACAACCCAACGCTTTCCATCAGGATCCGGAAAGAAAGCAGCCAACTCCCTACCGTCAGAGTAGCGGTACCATCGAATCGTTCCATCCAAGAAGGCTGCGATTGCAATGCGGCCGTTCGGTGAAACGTTGATAGCCCACGCATTAAGAGAAGACAGACCCCACTCAACCGTACCGTCTAAGCCGAACCGCCGCAGGCCCTTGTCGGTTGCAAGTAGGAATGACTGGCCGTCAGGCGCGATGGCTAGTGATTTGGACCATTCGTTCGACGACAACAGCCGCTTCCCATTCAACGTGGGTGGTTTGCCTTGGCTGTCGCACCAGGATTGAATATCAAGGTTGGAGGCCGAGACCCGTGGGGGAGACAGGCTGGCATCAGACTTGACAAAGCTCAGCGAACGCGCCGTAAGAGAAAACGTGGCTGGCTCAGCGGAGCCATGCGAAATGTAATTGAATGCGATCTTGCTGCCGTCGTTTGAGAGTTCGAATCCGCGCTTACAGTTGCCGGCAAGTCTGGTATTGCGCCAATCAGTGTGGTCAGGCTTCAACAGCCACTTCTGGTCCCCGTTTGCTCCCAGTACGCCAAGGTTCGGCTCCAGTGACCCAAATGCGATCGAATCGTCGGGCAGAGCCGCGAGGTCCGTGATGGTGTCCGTAGTGCCGGTAGGCAGGTCGATAGGCTTTCCTCGCCCTTCCGCCGGCCAGCGGCGAACCAATAAGTGAACGTTAGAGGACCAAAATCTTCCAGAGGCGAACAGAAAATCGCCTCCCTTTGACCAAACGACATCCCCGAGCTGCGCTCCCCCAATACCTGAAATATCGGCTTGATCTGGTTGATACAGGAAACGCAGGTTCTTAGCTGAAAGCACGACAACAGCACCTCGAATCGATCCGACCGCAATCTTTGCTCCATCGGGGGAAAACTTCACCCGGAAAGCGCCGCCAGTGAGACTTACCTTGATGTTCGGCGTAAGCGTACTGCTTTTGTTCGAGGTGATGTCAATGCGGCCGACGTCATAGAGATTTACGGTTCCGTCGGCCGTTGTTGTTACAAGGCGCGTCCCATCTGGGGAGAAGTCAGCGCCCGCTGAGTAGGCACTGTAGTCGGCGTCTTCAGCTATCAAGCGGAGACTGGCAGTGCCCGTCGCGGCAGTGACAACATTTGTTCGCTCGCCCACTGCAAATAGACGCAGGCCGCTTCTGTCAGCCAGCGTCGCAGCAAGCATCCGGCGATCCGGAGAAAACACCAATCTGTCAACCGAGTGACCTGCCAGATTAGCGTGACCAACAACCTGACCATTCGCCCGTGAGAAAAGATACAGTTGACCAGTCGCTCCGCCACATGCGATCAGCTTTCCGTCGTCTGAAATAGCCACAGATCCTAGCGGGGCGATTTCCAAACCGGTAGAAGGCCGAAGTGTCCTTTCAAGATGGCCGGTTGTCGCGTTCCAGACTCGCACCGTCTCATCGCTTGACGCGGATACAACCCATCGCCCGCGTTGGTCCGTATCAATTGCGGCGACGCCTCCCGTGTGTTGGCCGACCTCAATGCGTAATATTGGATTTCGTACGGCTTCTTGCGCCTCGCCAGCGACGAGACAAGCCAGTAGAGCTATCAGGGAAGCTGATGAGTGGAGTGAGGGCCTTCTCATGCCTTGCTGCGTGCCTCTTGATCCTGCAGGGGGACGAAGATCAGAGCAAGAAGAATGACAAAGGTAGCGACAATTAATTCTACATCTGTTGTCAATCATACGTCTGCTGCGAACACTTAGTCCGCCGGGTCATTCAGCTGAGAACTGATTAACGCTAACATTGCCCCGCTCGAATAAGCTCCGCATTGAGCTCGGCGCCTAGCAGCATGGCAAACGCCGTCAGGTAGAGCCACAATAGCAACGCGACTGCGCCCCCCAACACACCGTAAGTGTGGTTCACGTGAACCACTTTCTGGAAGTAAAGAGTAAGGCCCGTAGAGAGGACTAGCCAAACGACGACCGCCAGAGCAGCTCCCGGAAAAGCCTGCTTGAAAGTTGACTGAAAGTTAGGGGCATAGTGATAGACGAGCATGACCGCGAGCATGATGCAGGTTGAAGCCAGCAGGTACCGTATTGCGGGAAGCGCGGGTTCGAGTATGTTGATGACCTGAACTTGGGAAGCCAGCCATGTTCCGATGTGCCGCCCAACAATGATTAATGAGAAGGCAAGGACGGTCAGTCCTCCACTTACGAGAGTGAAAAGAATTGCTAACAAGCGCGTCAGCCAGAATGGACGTGTTTCTTGAACGCAGTAGCAGATGTTAAGAGCTTCCATCGTGTTGCTGAAGCTTCCCGAGGCCGACCAGATTGCTCCCAGAATTCCTACAGAGATCAGGGATGTGCCGTGCGGCGAGATGATGTCGCGCGTAACTCTTTCCAATAAGTGTTTGCTTTCCGGCGGCATCACTGTGGCCATGGTATCGACCACTGTGTCAAACAAATTCGGCATAGAAAGGCTTCCCACGATTGCCGATAACGCAATCAGCGCAGGGAATAAGGCGAGAACCATGTAAAAAGATAGTGCTGCCGAGAAGGCCATGATATGGTGCTGCTGAATATTTTGAACGCAATTTAGGGCCGTTCTCATCCCCGATCGTAGATCGAGTTGTGGACGAGCTGCGGTGGTCCCTGGCGTCTTCATGAGCCAACTCGCGGCGGTAACCGCGTCTGCGAGTGTACATCGGCTGCAAGCTGCTGGCTTGAAACTTCCTTCCCAAAGGTCATTGTGAAGTGACGGCCTCCTAGCCTCCCGCTTAAGGGCTATGCTATGTCATTCGCGGGCTGGCACCCGATGGCAAGTGAGTGCTACTCGTGCTGGGCATAACTTTCCCTTGACCACAAGACTGGTTGCGGGTATTGTTGCTGCTCACTCACCTGAAGATTGCGATCTGAGCACTTGTAGTTCGGTTCGCGCAGCCAGTTGGCTCATCGTCAGGGGCAGGCCTCTACGAAAGAGGTTCCGGCGCAAGACAGCCCGGGCATATACAGAAAGGCTTCCGAGATGGTCGACGATATCGACCAGAGCCTAAAGGACTGGATCGGCACCGTCATTCCGGGAATTGCGGTTACGTTTGACGCACCAGGCGATGGCAAGGCCGCGTCAAGGGGCATCAGCGTTTACCTGCTGGAGGTACTCCAGGCTCTTCCGCCCAGTACACTCAAGCGCTCTCCCTTGCAACTGACGTTGCGATACCTGATTACAACGTCTGCAGATTCTGCCGGAGACGCTCATAAGATGATCGGACAACTTGCGTTGGCAGCGCTTGATCATTCCGGATTTGTGGTCGAGGCGGAATCGCTTCCGATCGAGTTGTGGCGCGCGTTTGGCATCGCTCCGAGGCCGTCGCTAGTATTGCGGGTTCCGCTTCGGCATGAGCGTCCGGAACCTAAGGCTAAACCGGTGCTGTCACCGATGCGGGTAAAGGTGAGTGGCATTAGCAGCTTTTTCGGCGTCCTTTTGGCGCGTCCCGGAGACCTGCCGCTGGCGGATGCCGCCGTCGAGGTGCCTTCGTTGGGATTGCGTACCCGTTCTGACTGGAAAGGACGCTTCAGCTTCCCATCTGTGCCTTCCGAGTTGCCACTCAACATGAGGATTCGAGCAAAAGGTAAAGAATTCCAATTGCGGGTGGAGGAACCACACCCCGTTCCGGAAAACCCGTTGACGATTCCACTCGATATTTTGGAGGGATGATATGCCTATTTCCAATTACCGGACTCCAGCCGTCTACATGGAAGAAGTGCAGACGGGGCCGCGGCCGATTCAGGCTGTTGGTACCAACACAGCGGCGTTTGTCGGCCAAGCGCCCGATGCAAGTGCACATCCGGGCGAAGCAATTGCCTGCAGCAACTGGTCGCAGTTCGTCCGCGAGTTTGTGCCTCTTGAAGGTGGAAAGAGCACAGACCTATCCAACGCCGTAGCCGGCTTCTTCATGAACGGCGGGCAGCGATGCTATATCGTCAACATTGCTGACACGGACGCCATCGCCGGCACCGATAGGCCCCAAAGAACCGGCTTGAAGTTGCTGGAGACCATCGAAGACATCTCAATTGTGACTGCCCCGGGGCGCTCGGAAGCAGCATCCTACGAATCTCTGATCTCCCACGCGGAGAACATGCGCTATCGCATGGCGATCATCGACCCTCCGAAAGAGGTACCGAACACCGATCTCCTAAAGACAGCCGCGGCGGCGCCCATGCCGACCAAGCCCGCTAAGGACAAAGACGGAGGAGGCAGCACTCCAACTCCACCCGCACCTCCCGCCGGACTTCGGCCGAGAACGTCACAAAACGGCTATGCCGCTTTTTACTTTCCTTCGCTGGTGATTGCTGATCCGCTCACGCCAAAGGGCGACCTGACTATCTGCCCGCCCTCCGGACACATGGCTGGAATCTGGGCGCGCACTGATGCCATGAGAGGTGTCCACAAGGCACCGGCGAATGAGAGCGTGCGGGGCGCGCTGAATATTACCTACCGCGTTACCCATGATGAGCAGGCTGATCTAAATTCTTGCGGCGTCAACTGTATTCGCTCGTTCCCGTCGGGGATTCTCGTCTGGGGAGCACGTACGAACGCCGACGCGGCAAGCCCCTGGAGGTACCTAAACGTCCGACGGCTCTTCATCATGGTGGAGCAGTCCATCGTCAACAGCACGAACTGGATGATTTTCGAACCCAACAAGGAAGAGCTCTGGGGCCAGGTCAGGCGGGATGTTGGAGCTTTTCTGAGGAACGTCTGGAGGGACGGCGCTCTTATGGGACGAACTCCGGAAGAAGCATTCTTCGTAAAATGCGATGCGGAAACAAATCCGCCCGATATGGTCGATCAGGGAATACTGGTCACACTTGTAGGCCTAGCGCCTGTAAAGCCGGCCGAGTTCGTGATCTTCCGCATCGGCCAGACGAGCAGCGGCACGACCGTTGAAATGGTGTAACGAAGGGGTAATCAGAGGAGGCATACATGGCGGATCCGGCTAAAGATTCTCAAGCGAAAAGCGGTGCACAGCCCGGTGTCTTTATTGACCCTTACCGCTCCTACAATTTCAAACTCCTGATTGCCGGCGTAACCCAAGGGCACTTCACGTACTGCGGCAATATGGAAATCAACATCGAGCCCATCGCATACCGCGAAGGGGGGCAATCCCAGGTTGTCCATCGTCTTCCAGGGCCAGTGGATTACGGCGAGATCACATTGCGCTACGGGTTGACCGAGTCGCGGGAAATGTGGGACTGGATGATGACCGCCGTCCAGGGCAAGAAGGACTACGCCAAGAACGTTACGATCACATTGCTCGATGCGGACGGAGCGACTGAAGTCGTCCATTGGGACTTGGTAAACGCCTGGGTATGCAGCTGGCGGGGCGCTCTGCTCGACACCATGGGCCGCCAAGCGGCCATTGAGGAAATGAGGATATGCTTCGATACGCTCGATCGAGGCGAGAAATAGCAAGGTCTGGTCATGGGTACTCTTGCTTCCCTCGTGCAACACCTTCGCTACGGACTGGCGCGCTGGCTTGTGCCTGACATTCACGACTTGTTACTGCAGAGAATCGACGACGAGAACAATGCCGGCAGTGGGGAAGCCCATCCGCGCATGTCGGAATCAGAAGCACCGTCCGAATTTGCGGTGTTGAGGCAGCAACCTCCGGAAGACTGGCTCGCACGCGTTCGCGAAGGCGCGCCACAATTGCTTGTCCCGGAGGACGCCGGTGGCGTGCCAAGCGTTCGATTGGACAACCTGGAGGACAGAAAAGGTCCTGTCGCGGATAACTCTCAACCGTCGAATCCGGTGGCTCCAATTCAAGCCCGATTGGATATGCCGTTAGACCCACATCGAATCAGCGACCGACAGCTCGACCAGCGAAAACGTTCTCCGAGAAGCAATTCCGGCACAAAATCCGAGCCCACACTCAAACGCAATACCCCAATGCAGTCGGGTCGGCAAGAACCTTTTCTGAAGAGTGATCCCGATGCAAAGACGGTGCCCACACTCGTACGCAGCGCGGCGCCGCTGCTCGATGATGCGCACCTGAGCCACAGACTTCCTCGACCCATGTCTCCAAAGATGCCAACGAGAGAGAGAATCGCAAACGCGCTGCACGCAGCGGCGCGCGCTGTGTCCGGCAAGGAATCGCGGACGAACCGGCAGCAGAAGTCCGCGGTTGAAATGGAAGCCGCCGAGGCCGCCGCCTCAAGGGTACCCATTGAGCGTGGGAGTCGCCCTGAGCCTCTACGACCGCGCGAACCAATGAAAGCCGTCGACCGGTCAACGACAGCGCGACACCCAGTGGCAAGAGCCACGCCAGATGTGGGAGGTCCCAAACAGCCGGCAAGATACACAGGTACCTCCCCACAGGAAGACCTGCGGCAACTCATAACACTTCCAGTTGTCACCCAGGACAAGCGCATGGTAGCGAATCTTGCGGCGAAGCGCTCACCGGACCAGTCGGACCGACCTTCTCCGGCTCCAGAGCGATCGGTTACACGCGTTGAACAGCACCAAGAGGCACCGACCCATCAGAAACGCACCACGGAACGCCAGCCCTATCAGTCCCTGACCGCTCCGCCAACCCATACTGTGAAGCTCCAGAAGACATCAGAAGATCTCGGGACCCGGACAAATACTAGTCGTGACGTGTGGCGAAACCATTCATATAACACCACATCGATGGGCCGCCCAGCGGTCGCCGACCGGATTTCCGGCCAGAGGCGGAGTCGAGCGAGCCGGTGGCCCGCACTGATGGCCCAATCTCAGAATCGGGAGTCACCGATCAAGGATCTACAGACTCAGCAGCGCCAAACACTGTTGAGGCGCGAGCAAGCGGGAGTTGACTAATGGAACGCGTCGCATTCATGGTGGAACAAACTGGCGACCGCATCCCGTGCATGCTCAACCCAGACAGCGTAGTTCTGCGGCGACTTGCCGGGGTGCAGCCCCGGCGAAGTAGTGGCGGGGCGCTTAGCCGCGGCGTCTTGGCGGATGATCCTCTGTTCTACACCGGCGGCGGCACCACTGAGGTTCTGCTTAACTTGCTGTTTGATGTGTCGCTGTCCGAGGCGGCGCAGCAGATTGATGACGTCCGCTCGATGACACGCCCGCTTTTTGAGTTGTCGCAGGGCAGGGCCAAGACATCCGGCCAGGCAGAGCTTCCTCTGGTTCGCTTTGTGTGGGGGAAGGCTTGGAACGTGCTGGGAGTGGTAAGCGCCGTCTCTGAACGGTTGGAATGTTTCACGTCTGAAGGCGCACCGCAACGCTCGTGGATGCGTATCCGAATGCTGCGAGTCGGCGAACCAGAGGAACCCGCACAGTCGCTGGACGAACCAATTGCTCCATCCGATATTTCGCCGGAGGAAGTGTCCGGGGAGGAATCTGACTTCTACTCGGTCACTGGCGAAGGGATGGGAGATGATTCTTCGACCGAGCGACTCGACCAAATAGCCTTTACCAAGTATGGAAGTTCATCCTGGTGGAAGTTGATCGCTGCGTTTAACAACATCGACGATCCGCTGAAC
>Ga0335082_10006024_pt1 | contig 13249 bp, 12 predicted proteins | sample Lox_Sample_41_FD_206718 | JGI IMG/M metagenome (GOLD analysis project Ga0335082, IMG submission 206718) | Soil microbial communities from Loxahatchee National Wildlife Refuge, Florida, United States - Lox_Sample_4.1 | ecosystem: Environmental > Terrestrial > Soil > Wetlands | place: USA... | reverse complement strand
GATAACTACGCGGCCAATACTACATCAATGGCTTGCGGGCAAGGGTCTCCGGCCGAGCGGTTCGCATTGGTTCGAATCGCTGGAGGAAGCGAAGGAGAAGATCGAAGCCTGGCGACGGGACTACAATGAGAGTCGTCCTCACCAGGCTCTCCGCGAGCAGACGCCGCTGGAATTCGCAGCGCAGGCAAGGAACTTGGAACGATCGATGGGTCTTCAAACCGCCGGGAACTCGCTCTGAAGGCGGTCCGAGGAAAGCCAGCAGATCAAAGAGGCCATCTTCTCAAGAATCAGATGGTCCGAGAATCACCCAGCAGGTCAGTTCAGCGCACCGACTCCTGTGGGGTCGGCGGAGCGGCTCACCAGATGGTCGACTAGTCGGATCGAACGCTCCCCGTGGTCCCTACACCGCCATACAGAGCTTCCCGGTGACACGGCGTCAGCGCCAATGCCAGCGAGACGAAGCCGGCCAAGCTTCTGGCGGTGTTCGTCGTGGACACGAACGAGAAGGAACTGACGATTCCATTCGGGACTGAAGAATTGGCTCAAGCAGTCCAACCGATTCAAAGTGGAGGCGTCTTGTAGATTGGTTCACGCATCGCAACGCGCCAGAGCGCTTCTCGTTGGCGCGTGAACTGCATCTCCCAGGCCGATGGCCGCGATTCAGGTGCGCAGGCTGCTCGAAGAAGGCTCCCACCGCGTGACGCAGTGGGTCGGGAGTTCGTGGGCGTTCGCACTCGCGGTGGCGGCGGTCATCGCATGGGCGATCTCCGGCCCGTTCTTCGGGTACTCGGACACATGGCAGCTGATCATCAATGCGAGCACGACCGTCATCACCTTCCTGATCGTGTTCCTGATCCAGCGCAGTCAGAACAAGGATTCGCGAGCGATCCACATCAAGCTGAACGAGATCGTCGCGGCGCTCGAAGGCGCGAGCAATCGATTGATCGACGTCGAGGACCTCTCCGAGGACGAGCTGCAAACGCTGCACCGCCATTTCCAGAAGCTCTCGGAGATGGCGCGTCGCGAGTCGTCGCTCTCGAAGTCCCATTCTGTGGAGGAGGCAGAGGAGCGCCATCATTCGAAGCTCGCGTCGAAGCGGTCCTGAAACAAGATGGCGGTCCATGAGGTACCGATGACATCCGGCACGAACGAGATCCGGCCGTCGCCCGTGCGACTGCTGGCGCCTCGGTTTTCACGAGCTCGCTGCCCGCGCAACGCGCTGGGCGTCCAGAGGGCGCGATCCGCCTCGCGCGCGAGCCCGCTCCAGTCTCTCCGCGGTCCGCCTCAGCGCGCGCGGCGCACCCGCGACGCCGACGCGAGCATCGCCGCGCAGAGCGCGACGTAGCCCCACGCCCCGGCGAGCGGCACGCTCGGCGGGAAGCTCAGCGGATCGAGGGGATCCGTTCCGGCCGAAATCTCGACGCCGTCGGAGAAGCCGTCGCCGTCGGTATCCGTGAGCAGCGGATCGGTGCCGTGCGTGTTCACCTCGGCGCCGTCCGTCACTCCGTCTCCGTCGGTGTCGGGATCGAACTCGTCGGTGCCGAGCGCGCGCTCGTCGGTGTCGGGCAGGCCGTCGCCGTCGGCGTCGGTGAGAACGGAGATGGGCAGCGCGTAGAGCTCGGTGCCCGTCGCGTTGGTGGTGGCGAGGAAGTACAGCAGTGGCCCGGCCGCCACGAAGTCGTGCGGATACGAGCTGCCGAGCGGCGCGATATCGGCCACGAGGCGCGTGCCGGCTGTAGTGCCGTCGCTCTTCCACAGCTCCCCGCCCGCCACTGGATCCTCGCCCAGGAAGACGACCACGGAGCCGACGACGGTGAGCGCGAAGACCTCGTCGTAGCCGCCCGGCACGCGCACCGTGCCGGCCAGCGTGCCGTCGCTCGTCCAGATCTCGCGGCCGTGCGTGCCGTCGTCGCCGATGAAGAAGAGCGTTCCCTCGACGTTCACGAGGCCGAAGACGGCGAAGCTGTCCTCGGCCGTGGAGGGGTTCACGTCCGCCACCGGCACCGTTCCCGTGTTGGTGCCGTCGGTCTTCCACAGCGCCGTCCCGACCAAGACGTGGTAGGCGGTGAAGAACAGGGTGCCGTTCACGTCCATCAAGTTGCCCGGAGACGAGGAGCCGGATCCTCCGAGGATGTCCGCCACCATCACGGTGCCCGTCGCGGTGCCGTCGCTCTTCCAGAGCTCGCGGCCGTGGGTGCCATCGTCGGCGACGAAGAACAGCACGCCGTTCACCGCGCGGAATCTCGTCGGGCTCGAGCCGGAGGCTCCCGCGACGATGTCCTTCACCATCATGGTCCCCGGCCCGGTGCCGTCGCTCTTCCACAGCTCGCTGCCGTGGACGCCGTCGTTGGCCGTGAAGAACAGCGTCCCGCCGACGTCGGTCAGGTTCGCGATCTGCGCCGCGTTCGTGTCACCGCTGATGCTGGTGAAGATGTCCTTCACCAGCGTGGCGCCGCCGACCGCGACATCGGTGACGCGCAGCTCGATCTGCACCGTCGGGTCGTAGGCGGTGTAGAAGAGCTTGTTTCCGACGACCGTGAGCTGCTTCGGTGTCGAGCTCACGGACCCCGGGTTGACGTCCGCGAGGAGGACCGTGCCCGCCTCGGTGCCGTCGCTCTTCCAGAGCTCGCTGCCGGAGGTCGCGTCGTCGGCCCGAAACACCAGCGTGCCGTTCACGTTCGTGAAGAGCGAGGGCTGGGAGCCGTACGGCTCGGCGATGTTGCGCAGGATCGCCGTTCCGGCGGCGGTTCCGTCGCTCTTGAACGGCTCGCTGTCGAACACGGGATCGCTGCCGGCGAAGTACACGAAGTCACCGACGGCCACGGGGCTGCCGGCCCCCGCGGCGGTCCCCGTGATGTTCGTCACCGCCACGGTGCCGGCGCTCGTGCCGTCGCTCTTCCAGAGCTGGCGGCCGGAGCCGAACGCGCCGGCGTTCAGGAAGAGCGTGTCGCCCACCACCGCGAGCGCGGACGGGAACCCGTCCTCCAGGCCGGGGGCCGTGTCCGCTACCAGCACGGTGCCCGCGCTGGTGCCATCGGTCCTCCACAGCTCCTGTCCGGTCACGCCGTCGTTCGCCGGGAAGTACACCGCGCCGGCGAAGCTCGTGAACGGCCCGGGATTCCCGTTGCCGGTCCCGGGCAGGATGTCCTTCACCAGCACCGTCCCCGCGGCGGTGCCATCGCTCTTCCACAGCTCGTTGCCGATCGCGCTAGTGAAAGCGCTGAAGTACAGGGTGCCGTTCGAGTTCTTCAGGTTCGCCGGACCCGAGCCGGCCGCTCCCGGCCGGATGTCCTTCAACAGCACCGTGCCCGCGGCGGTTCCGTCGCTCGTCCAGAGCTCCGAGCCGTTCACGCTCTCGGTCGCGTTGAAGAGCAACACGCCGCCGACGACTTCGAGCTCGGCCGGCGGGAGCAGCCCGGTCCCGGTCGGAAACGCGCTCGCGCTCCCGACCGCGATGTCCTTCACCATCACCGTCCCGGCGCTCGTCCCGTCGCTCGCCCACAGCTCGCGCCCGTTCGTTCCGTTGTCTGCCGTGAACAAAAGCGTGCCGTTCAGGTTCCGGAGAGTCTGGGGAATCGAGTCGGAGGACCCGGGCCGGATGTCCTTCACCAGCGCGGTTCCCGCGGTGGTGCCGTCGCTCTTCCACAGCTCGACGCCGATGCTCGAGCCGCTCTCGGCGGTGAAGAACAGCATGCCGTTCACATCCGTGAGGTTGGACGGCGGATCGGACGTGCCCGTGCTCGGATCGGCGTCCTTCACCAGCACGGTTCCCGCCTCGGTGCCGTCGCTCTTCCACAAGGCCTGGCCGTTCACGCCGTCGTTGGCGTTGAAGAACAGCGTGCTGCCGATCGTCAGCATGCCTTCGATCCCGCTGTCCGAGCCGCCGGGACGGATGTCCTTCACCATCACCGTTCCGGCGGCGGTGCCGTCGGTCTTCCACAGCTCGTCGCCGTGGAGGCCATCCGTGCCTACGAAGAAGCGCACGCCGCCGAGCGTCGCGCTCGGGGAAAGGTCGGCCCCGTTGCCGTCGAGATTGAGCTCCTGCATCAGCGACGTGCCCGCGGCCGTGCCGTCGCTCGTCCACAGCTCGGCGCCCGTCTCGGGCGTGCTGGCGGTGAAGAGCGCGGTCCCGCCCTGGTCGACGATCGTGTCAATGCTCAAGCTGGTCCCGGGCACGGTGCCGATGTCTTTCACGAGATACGCCGGGCTCGGGTCGGCCAGCGCGCGAACGGCGCCGAGAGCGAGCCACGACGCCGTGTATGCGGCCAGGTGCATCGGGAGACGGACGAGCGCGAGCGCGCCGGCGTGCATCATGGGCGCCATTCGACATGAATGTGACGGGCCGCGTCAAGCGACGCGTGGGTGACACCGTTTCCTGCGGGCGACGACCGCCGTCCAAAGCTGCGCGAGGAGGTTTCCCCATGGATCAGAAAGGGCTCGGATCGGTGGCACCGGAGGCGCTCGCGCCCGCGCGCGTGCAGGTGCAGGCGCACCGGGCCGCGCAGGGCTGGCGACGGTGTAGAAGCCTTCGTGTCGGCGACGCGCGACCCCCGACCCACCGTCTCCGCCTTCCCAGGAGCGGTCGAATCCAGCCGATGTTCACGTGACATTCGCGAGCGTCACCGCGAGGCCGGGGGCCATGTCTCGATCTCCCGCAAGTGTCGCGCGAGCCGCTCGCCGCAATCCGCCGGAACTTGCGGCGATCCACACGGCTGTCCTCGCTCTTCGAAGAGACTCGATCGCATTCAGGTGTCTCGTTCCCCGGAGGTTCCTCGGCGATGGACGTCCTCATCGAGCGCGGGATCGCGCGCGAGCTGACCGGCAAGCGCCGCAATCGGCTGTTCCTGTACGACCGCTACCTCGGGATCCTCAGCGAAGGCACCGAGCCGCTATGAGTGTGGACGTCTCCTTGGTGCGCGTTCGAGGAGGCGAGTTCCTGGTGCATGCGGCGGTCGCCGGTCTGGAACTTGCGGCGATCTTCGCGGCTGTTCTCGCGCGCTTCGGAGGGAAGCGACCCATTAAAGTGTCAGTGGCGGAGCGAGTAGGAACACGAATTCTCAGGACCTCCGTACAACGGACCAGCGCTCAGATTCGAGGGAGCAGAAGGCGCTACGGGGCCTCTACGCATCCACCGAGCCCTCGCAACGCGAACCGCGATCCGCCGCGCGTCACGGATGGGGGCAGACTTCAGCGATTGATTCGAACGGAACACCAGGGTCAACCGCGTCCATCGTGTTCGGTACATTGCGACGACCGAGACAGAGGCCCGACCATGACACAGCGAGTCCTGGAAGACCTGTCCGAAGCCGAGTGCTTCGAATGCCTCAAGCAGGAAACCGTCGGGCGATTCGTGTTCCAGGAGGCCGAGGGCCCTGCGGCAGTCCCCGTCAATTACGGCGTTGCCGGCACGGAGATCGTCTTTCGCATCGAGCAACGGTCTCACATTCGAGAAGTCCTGACGCGACCCGTGGCTTTCGAAGTCGATCATGCCGAGGCAGCTTCCGGTGTGGGCTGGAGCGTCCTGATTCGAGGCGCCGGCCATGAGATCGGCATGGATCGCGTCCCCGGGCTGTTGCGGCAGATGGGTGAGGCGTTTCCGCGCCCCTGGGCCGAGGGCGTCCACAACGTCTGGGTGTCGATCACACCCCGGAAGATCACCGGGCGGCGCTTGACGGTGCCGTACGTAGCCGCGATCCGGTGAAGCCAGCCGACCGCGCGCGACGGTCTTCGACAACCGTCTGCGTGCGCGTCGTCGAGCGAACCGGTCTGCGGCCTCGAGGCGGACTCGAGTGAGCTGGCTTGAACTGTGAGCTTGTTGTCTCTTGCGGACGTCTTCGCACCGCGAGCGCGAGGGTGACGAACGCCCACATGGCACCGCGACTGGGATCGAGCGCGCGCGGGAGCCTGAAACCGCGGAGGCTTCGAGTCCAGGGTCTGCGGACGAGCAGCATCGTCGCGCGAAAGACGCGATTGAAATCAGCTGGGACGGATTCGAGAACGCAGAGGCACCGGTGGGAGTGAGACGCGGGTGCGCTTCGTGAAGGGGATCGCGGCCGCGCTGCTGCTCGTCGCGGTCGGTGCGCTCTCGCTCTCCTGCGCGATGGTGCCGGCCGGGCCTGCTCGCGGAACTGCCAGCGCAGATCGCCTGCGTCCCGGGCCGTACGCCGTCCGCCGCGTCGAGCTCGAGCTGAGCGACGGAACGCGCCCGACGCGCGCGAATGGCAGCTTTCCCGGCGCCCCGAGCCGCGCGCTCCCGGCCACGCTCTGGTTCCCGAAGAGTTCGGATGCCGCGCACCCCCTCGTCGTCTACAGCCACGGCTACATGTCGACGCGCAGCGAGGCCGAGCGCTATGCGGAGCATCTCGCGAGCTACGGCTTCGTGGTGATCGCGGCCGACTTTCCGCTCACGAACGCTCACGCGCCGGGCGGGCCGATCGTCGCGGACGCCGTGAATCAACCGCGCGACGTCTCGTTCCTCATCGACACGGTCACGGGTTGGAGCGCCGGCGAGCGCCCGTTCCGCGGCGAGATCGATCCTTCGCGCATCGGCGCCGCGGGACTCTCGCTCGGTGGCTTCACGACGACGGTCGTCACCTTCCATCCGACGCTGCGCGACCCGCGCATCTCCGCGGCGGTCTCGATCGCGGGTCCCTCCGCGATGTTCGCGTCGAGCCTCTTCGCGAACGCGCACGTGCCCTTCCTGATGATCGCGGGCGACGCCGATGCACTCGTCGACTACGCCACGAATGCTGCGACGATGCCCACGAGGCTCGCGTACGGCGGCGCACTCCTCACGCTCCACGACGGATCGCACGCGGGCTTTGCGCCCCAGACCGCTGGTGTGATGCGAATTTTCGGGAACCCGGATCGGATCGCTTGTTGCGTGATCGAGCGGAGGCTTCGTGAATTGCCGAAAGAGAATCCCTTCGCCGACCTCGGCGGGGAGGAGCAGGGCATGCTCTCCCCTCCCGTCCGGCTGCCGTGCGCGAACGGCGTGGCACCGGAGGCGCTCGCGGCGGACCGCCAGCAGATGATTGCGACGCTCGCACTGCGCGCCTTCTTCGACAGCGTGTGGGCGAGCGATGAGCGGGAACACGCGGCCGCGGCGCGCTTCCTTGCGGAAACGCTGCCACGGGATTTCCCCGAGGTGAGCTATCGGGCGATCGCCCCGCAGCCGCCGCGCGAGGCCGAACCCGCCAAACCGCCCGACTCCGCGCCTTGACGGAACCCCCTCGAGACCCGCGGCCGAGGCGAGCTCGAGGTGGCGCGCCGAAGAGCGACTGCCAGAGGGAGGGATTCGAACCCTCGACGGGCTTTTGGCCCGTACTCCCTTAGCAGGGGAGCGCCTTCGGCCTCTCGGCAACCTCTCCGGGACGGCCGAGCATACCAGAGGGCCGGGCCGCCTCCGGTCCCTCGGCGGGGCGCCGGGCCTCTCTAGTGCTTGCCCGCCTCGAGCGCCTTGCCCTTCCGCTGCGACAGGATGTACGCCTCGAGCGCCTCGATGCGCGGATCGTCGACCGCGAGCGCCTTGCCCTCCAGCGGGTTCTGGATGCACCAGTTCACCATGTCGCGGAGCAGCGCCACCTTCTTGAGCTGAGTCTGGAACTTCGGGTAGCTCTCCGGGTGCGTGTTGGACGCGTTCGGATGGCACATCGCGCACGCCACGCCGTTGCTGCCGAGCTCGTCGCTGTGGAAGAGGCGGTCCCCCTCCGCAACCACCTTGTCGAGCTCGGCCTTCCAGATCGCCTGCTCACGCGCCGTCGGCTCGCCGAAGGACGCGTTGACGATCGGCAGCGGACCGCCGACCACATAGTTCTCGAACACGCGGCCGTTGGCGGCCACCGTGATCACCTGGTCGACCGAGATGCGCGCCGTGATCTCCTCGTTGCAGAAGCGCATCAGGTCCATCAGCACGTCGGCGACGAGCTGCGCGCGCTCCGGCGGGATCTTCTCGCCGGGCCGCACGCCCTCGACCACCACCAGCTTGCGCCGGTCGCACGCCCAGACCGAGCGGGATTCCCACTCGTCCTGCGCGCCCACCTGCGCGCGGCGCGCGCGTTCCGCATCCGACGCGGCGGAGCCGCCCGAGCCGCCAGCCGTGAGGACTCCGAGCGCGATGGCGCCCGCGAGCAGCGCTCCCGAGAGAAGCATGGACTTCATGTCGGCATCTCCCTGCTAATAGGACGGGCCCTTGTAGCCACCCGGCCCGGGGATGGTGTTGGTCGCGAGCTGCTGCGCGGTGATCTCGACCGGGTTGCGCGTCCACAGGTTGTAGAAGGTGTTGACGCGTCCCTTGCTGAGCGCGTCGAAGCGGCCGTCGCCGCAGCCGTCGAACTGGTTGAAGGGATCGGAGCGCAGCATCTGCACGGTGTAGGCGGGCAGACCCTCGGGCGCGTAGGGCCAGGGCCAGGCCGTCGAGAGCATGCCGTGGAACTGGATGTTGCCGATCTTGTTGGTGAGCAGCTGGTGCGTGTGCCCGTGGATCACCGTGACTGTCTGGAAGGGCTTGAGGATCGCCTGCACCTGCTCGGCATCGTCCGTCCAGAAGTTCCAGGGCTTGTAGTACTTGTAGAGCGGCGAGTGGGAGAAGACGCAGACCGGCGTCTTCTTGTCCACCTTGGCGAGGTCCTGCTTCAACCACTCGCGCTGCGGTTCGCCCACCTCGAAGCGGCTCTGCCGACCGTCGTCGAGCCCTGCGACGATGTTCATGCGCTGCTCGGGCGTGTAGCCGTTGGTGGTCCAGAAGTCCTTCTCGACCACGCTGTTCAGCACCACGAAGTGCACGCCCTTGTGGTCGAAGGAGTAGTGGTCGGGCCCGAACATCTCCTTCCACTTCTCGCCCATGTCGAAGTACCAGTCGTGCTCGCCCACCATCATGTGCACCGGCGCCTTCAGGTCCTTCAGGATCTGCTGGCCGAGCGCGAGTTCTTCGGCGCGCCCGAGCTGGGCCAGATCGCCGCCGAAGAGCACGAAGTCCGGCTGCGGATCGAGGGCGTTCACGTCCTCCACCGCCTTGGCGGCGGCCCGCGCGAAGCGGTGAGTCATGCCGCGCGCGTAGAGATGCGTGTCCGAGACGTATGCGAAGCGGAAGGCCACGTCGCCGGCACCGCCCTCGCTGGTCGCGGCATTCGCGACGTTCACGAGCTGAAAGCTCTGGAAGGGCACCAGGTTCGCGGCCGCGGCCATGCCCGCGAACTTGAGCGAGGTGCGCAGGAAGTGCCGGCGGTCGCAGTTCCGGAGCGACTGGATCAGCCGCTCGTCCTCGCGCGAGCGCTCGGCAAAGGCGCGCTCGATCTCCTTGCGGGTCATGTCGTTCCGGTACATGGCTCTCCCTCCCTGCCTACTTCGAAGCGGACTTCTCGAGCTCCGCGAAGCGCGCGAGATCGCTGCTGGTGAAGGTCTCGAGCAGCGCAACGAGGTCGGCCTTCTCCTGGTCCGTCAGACCCAGCGGGCGGATGCCGCCGTCGAGGTACGGGTTGTCGTTGCCGCCGCGGTCGTAGAAGGCGATCACGTCGGCGAGCGTCGCCTCGCTGCCGTCGTGCATGTAGGGCGCCGTCTGCGCGACGTTGCGGAGCTGCGGGGTCTTGAAGGCGCCGAGATCCTTCTGCTCGCGCGTCACCAGGAAGCGGCCGAGCTCGCTGGCCTCCGCGTTGGTGAGCGCGAGCCGATCGATCGAGGCGCCGCTCCCCACGGCGGCCGCCGCCTTGCGCGACACCGCGGCGAAATCGAGCTTCTTCACGCCGACGCCGATGTTGTGGAACTGGTCGTCGGTGAAGAGCGGGGCGACGTCGATGCGCCCGTGGCAGCTGTTGCAGCGCGCCTTCGAGTTGAAGAGTCCCCAGCCCCGCTTCGCGGATTCCGAGATGGCGTTGGTGGCGCCCGCGAGGAAGCGGTCGATCGGCGCGTCGAGCGAGAGGAGGGTGCGTTCGAAGCTCGCGATCGCCTGGCCGACGCGCTCCATGCGGATCTCCGGGCTGCCGAAGGCTGCCTTGAAGAGCGGCGGGTAGTCGCCGAGCGTTCTCAGCTTCGCGACCACCGCGGCGGGATCGGCGAAGCCGTGCTCGATCGGGTTGACGAGCGGCTGCACGGCCTGCGCCTCGAGCGTCGGCGCGCGCCCGTCCCAGAACTGCGACGCGAGGAATGCGGCGTTCAGCACCGTCGGCGCGTTGCGCGTGCCGAGCGCGCCGCCGACGCCGGCAGAGGTCGGTTTGCCGCGAGGGTCGACGAACGCGTGGCTCGGAGCGTGACAGGTCGCGCACGCCACGCTCCCGTCCTTGGAGATCCGCGTGTCGAAGTAGAGCTTCCTTCCGAGCGCCACCTTGGCCTCGGTGGGCGGGTTGTCCGCCGGGACCTCGGGCGGCAACACGCCGGGCGGTACGCGGAGCTCGAGGATCTGCGCGGCCGCGCACAGCGAGAGCGCGAGCACCGCGAGTGCTGCGAGGCCCCTCCTGCCCGACCACTCGAAGTACCCGAAGGCGGGCATCGCGTCGCTGCCTCCCCTCTCGACTCGGCGACAGAGCCTTATTCGAGATAACACTCATTGTCAAGAAGGATCGGGGCGGTTCGCACGCTCAGACGGAGTCGCCGCAGCGGGGGCATCGCCCCACGAGCGTGACCGAGATCCGCTCTACCACGAACCCGTCCGGGACGTCGCTGCGTCCGCGGATGTGTGCGTCGGAGCGCGCCTCGAGGTCGTAGAGTCGTCCGCACACGCGACAGCGCGCGTGGTAGTGCGGGGCGTTCTGGGCCTCGTATCGATATGGCTGGCCGCCGTCGGTCACGCACGACGCGAGGTTCGCGGAGACCAGCGAATCGAGGATGTCGTAGACCGTCTTCAGGCTCAGGCTCGGCTGCTCGGCGAGGAGACTCCGGTGCAGCTCGGCGGCAGTCGGGTGGACGCGCGACCTGCGCAGGAGGCGCAGCAGCGCGACGCGCTGCCGTGTCGCGCGGAGTCCTCGCGCGGCGAGCTCGGTGGCGACGCGATCGTCCGCCGGATGTGCCATCGCGACCAGACCTCTACCCGATGGCGCCACCGGCCGGCTAGGGTCCGCCGGGCGGAGCCGGGGCGACCTCGCCGCCGGGCCCGGGCTCGGGCGCCTGCCACTCGGGGTCGAGGCGCAGGCGCTTCTCCTGGCGGATGCGGCGGATCCGCTCGGCCTCGGCGTCGAGCAGCCGCTCGCGCACCCAGGAGTCGTCGAAGCGGAAGTCCCACTCGCGCTCGGCGGACGCGCCGTCCGTGAGCGTCGCGCGCAGCCAGAGCCGGTTCGCGCCGGGCGCGTCGGGGAGCGTGAGCGCGAAGCGCCCGCCCGGCAGCATCTGCGCCGCGCGCGGCGCGAGCCCCGCCGTGCGGTTCGCGATCCAGACCTCGCGCAGCTCCGGCCGCGAGACCGCGGACAGGAAGAGCGTCGCGAGCGCCGGCAGCGCCACGCGGTAGAGGCTGCCGCCGCTCTGGCGCAGCGCGGACTCGACGCTCTTCGGCGTCGCCTCGGCGAGACCCGCGAGGCCGACGAGGTAGAGCGACACGCCCCGCTCGCGGGCGCGCTGCGCGAGTCCTGCGAGCCGCTCGGCGAAGCTCGGGTCCTGATCCGCGCCCGGCCGGCCGACGTTCGCGCGACATTCGCGGCTGCTGCTCCCCCTGGACGTAACGCCTCGATCTCCCTGAAACGGAACCGTCTCACTTTGCCACGGAGACGACGGGCCTCTTCGGCACCGGAAACTCCGCCCATCGCTGTCTCCACTTCCACGTCGAAACGGCCACCCGCCGCAAACCGCCGGAATCTGCGGCGAGCTTCGCGGCGCACCCCGAGTTCATCGCAGAGATCGCTGGAAGCGCAGTCTGCGTGGCGGAGCGAGTAGAACACGAATCCGCAGTGCCGCTTTTCGACGATGTTTCGATGGCGAAACAGCCCCGGCTAGATAGTCCGGTCGGGCCCGGCCGCCCTCGATCACACCCTCGAGCGGTGCAAGTCCTAGCGGAGCGGTGACCTCCCCGGACCACGGTCGAAGAGGACGGTCACCGTTTGCCTCGCGTGAGCGCCAGGATCGCGTCCGTGCTCATCCGCACGGAGCCACGGCCGCGCAGGCGCTGCACGATCGACTTGCCGCGGCGCCGCCGCGCCTTCACCCCTCGGACCTTCCTTACTCGAACCGCCTTGCCGACGATCTCGAGCTCGATCTCGGAATTGGGGAGCAACCCCAGCTTCTTCCGAATCCCGATGGGAATCGTCACCTGGCCCTTGGTCGTGATGCGCATCGTATTTCGTCGCACGCTTGTGCTCCTCGAGCTCGCAACCTTGCGATGCTGCGGTTCATGCGGAGGGTCGGGAAGCCGCAAGGCGCGCTTCTGGCGCGAGAGGTTCCACTCGAGTCCGACAACGTCTCCAGGGCCAACTGCTATCGGCAAACGAGCGATGTGAACTCCTCGACCGTGATACCGGCTTCGCGAATGAGCGCGCGCAGGGTGCCCTTCGCGAGTTCGCGATGGTCTGGAACGGTGAGACGCCGGAAGGGAGGCTCACGATGACGCAGAACGATGTGGCTCCCCTTCTGACGATCGACTTCGTAGCCGAGCCTGCGAAAGGCGGACACGGCCTCCCGGCCAGAAATTCGAGGGAGGGCGCTCAAACGGCTACGTCGACGACTTCTTCATGGATGGAAGGAGGAATGGGCTCGCCCCGTTCTCGCAGGCTCTCCAGATACGCTTCGATCGCCTCGCGAACGTTCGACACAGCCTCGGCCCGGGTAGCACCCTGGGATACGCATCCAGGCAGAGACGGGACCGTTGCGACGAACATGCCGTCTTCATCGGTTTCGACGAGGATCCGGAACTTCATTGGCAGCTCCTCCGGGATATCGCCGGCCAAGGGTATCGCCGAGTGGGGCGCGTGCCGACCGGTCCCGGCTCTTCACGTTCGCGTGACATTCGCGAGCGTCACCGAGAGGCTTACCACGATGTCGCGATCTCTCGGAAGCGGAACCGGCTCGCTCGACCTCTGAGAACAACGGGCCCTTTCGACGCGATGAGCTCCGCACCACCGCGGTCTCCGGATCCACATCGCGCGGGCCGCTTGCCGCAAACTCGCGGAACTTGCGACGATCTTCGCGGCTGTTCTCGCGTCATTTGCAGAGACGCGACTCAATAAAGTGTTGGTGGCGGAGAGAGTGGGATTCGAACCCACGGAACCCTTTTGAGGTTCACGCGCTCTCCAGGCGCGTGCCTTCAGCCGCTCGGCCATCTCTCCGCGAGGCC
>Ga0335082_10006023_pt1 | contig 13250 bp, 12 predicted proteins | sample Lox_Sample_41_FD_206718 | JGI IMG/M metagenome (GOLD analysis project Ga0335082, IMG submission 206718) | Soil microbial communities from Loxahatchee National Wildlife Refuge, Florida, United States - Lox_Sample_4.1 | ecosystem: Environmental > Terrestrial > Soil > Wetlands | place: USA... | reverse complement strand
GACGGCATCCACGTCGGATTCCGTGTCCAGAGCGGCCAGCGCGAGGTCACGCTTGGCAGCGAGCGTTGCCAGCAGATTGTCCTCGATGGTCTCTTCCGTCACCAGTACGTACACCTGCACCGGCCGGTCTTGCCCCATGCGGTGGGCGCGGCCGATCCGCTGTTCCAGCACCGCGGGGTTCCACGGCAGGTCGACGTTGACCACTGTGTTGGCCGCTTGCAGGTTGAGACCGAGCGAGCCGGCGTTGGTGGTGATGAACAGTTGGCAGTCCGGTTTCTGCTGAAACTCGTGCACGAGATGCTGCCGTTGCTTCTGCGGCACCGAGCCGTCCAGCCGCACGTAACGCAGGCGGTGCGCTTCGAGCAGCGGCTGAATCAGGTCCAGCATGGTGGTCCACTCGGAGAAGAGGACCACCTTGCGGCCCTGCTCCTGGAACAAACGGTCGAGCAGGTCGTTGAGGTGCTCCAGCTTGGTTGAGTAGCCGGGCTCCTGCCTGTCGACCAGGTACGTGCTATTGGCGGCCATGCGGCACATCAGCAATGCCTTGCGCAGCCGCAGCAGGTCCATCTCGGTGAGGAACTTCTTGCGGATGATCGTCGCCACGACCCGCATGTGCGCACCGTGCAGCTCTCGCTGCTCGTCGGTCGGCGGGATGCGGACGATCTCGGTGGTCCGCGGCGGCAACTGCTGCATCACCGCATCGCGCGTGCGGCGGAGCAGGACCGGCCGCAGGTTCGCGCGCAGCTCGGCCAGGTTCTTGTAGCCCAACACCTTGCCCTTCTCGTCCACGACGCGGTGCCGGTTGAAAAAGCGGAAGGCCGGGGCCAGCCGCCGGTCGTCGATGAACTGCACGACGCTGTACAGCTCGTCCAGACGGTTCTCCAGCGGCGTGCCGGACAGGACGAGGGCGAACGGAGACTTCAGGCTCTTGATCACGTTGCTCGTCTTCGCCTCCCAGTTCTTGATCCGCTGCCCCTCGTCCAGGATGATCAGGTCCCACTTGACCCGCTCGATGGCCAGGATATCGCGCAGCACCTGCTCGTAGTTGCAGATGGTGAAGAAGCATTCGTTGCCGTACTGCTCTGCGCGCGTGGCCATGCTGCCCAGCACCAGCTGGCAATCGCGGTCGCAGAACCGCTGGATTTCGTTTCGCCACTGAGATTTGAGCGACGCGGGGCAAATGACCAGCACCTTGCGGATGGCTGCCTCGCGGCCCAGCATCTCCGCCGCGCCGACGCCTTGGATCGTCTTGCCCAGCCCCATGTCGTCGGCCAGGACCGCCCGGCCCGCACCAACGGCGAACGCGATGCCGTCGAGCTGGTACGGCAGCAGCGCGACCTTCAGCAGCCCCTTGCGGAGTGGATGATTTTCCGGGGCCTTGCGGATGTCGGCCACCAGCGATTGGATGCGGTCCTGGAACAGCCGCTGCTGGATGTATTCCTCGGCATCCGGGTAGACCGTGACTTCACACCCCAGCCGCTCCAGTTGGCCGAGCCGCTTGACGAGGTCGTGGATATCGTCGATGGACCGATCTTTCAGCGGGGTCACGATCCGTTGCACCTCGGCGGGGAGCTTGTCCGGCAGCCGCAGCCGCAGTGTGGCCTCCTGGCCGTAGTGCAGGTGCAGCGACGGGCGCGTGCGCTCGTACGGCCGCTGCCGCACTGCCACCGGAAATCGTCGCTTCACCTTCTCCAGTACGTGCATGATGTGCTTGCAGGTGCCGAGCGTGTTGGTGCGAAAGTCGGGACACGAGCAGTACGACGCGCCACGTTCCTCGCCCCGCAGGGCAACGCGGTACGTCTTGCCCGACGCCGCGCTGATCGCGGTGTAGTCCGTCCACAGCTTCCCGGGGTCGGCCGAGCGCACCTTCATCTTCTCCTCGCGCGCCCTCACGGCCCGCTCCTCGACCGCCGTGCGAACCAGCTCCTCTTCGCCCAGGCTGTCCACGGGTGTCCGCTCGGGCGGCGGCGCGGCCAGTCCCAGCGCCATCTTCTCTTCCAGGATCAGCGAGAACGCTGCGCCAGCGTGCTCGCAGGCCGTTTCGCACGCCGAGCAGCTCCAGCGCAGCCATTGCCTCCCGTCATCCGCCCGCGTGATCGTGACCACGACGTCACTGGTTGAAGTCGGGCTGGGCAGCTGCAGGCGGAAGGCCTCGCCGCTCGAGGAAACCTGCTCGTCGATTACGATCTCGTACCTGGCCCCGGCCTGAATCAGCTGCTTGCCGTTTTCTCCCAGCAGCTTGCAGGCTTGCAGAAAGCCTAGCCGTGAAAGCCGGTCGTGCAGGCTCAGCTCCCGGCTCGTCTTGGTCGTCATGGCGGCTCACTCCGTTTTGAAAGAAAGGGCGGCGGTCGTCCGGCCACCATGCGAGCGCGGCGCACGAAGCCGGCAGCGGAAGACGTTGCGGAACGACATGGCCGAACGTCTGCCCGAGGCGACCGGATACGTCAACCCGAAGCACTTCGATGACGAGCTGGCGTTGCAGCTATCCTGGCTCGGCGCTTGTCGCGCCATAGTCGGACGATGAAGCGCTCGCCTCCTCAATGAGGTCAGGCTCGGTGCCGTTGTGCTCGAGCATCCCACGCACGATCTTGCGCGGTACGCCCATCCCCATGTGCTCCAGGTAGCCGTAGTCGCGCATCACATCCTTGAGGAGTTGGTTGCGCGTCGCGCGGCAGCCGGTTCTCATGCGTTCGGGCGTGATGCCGTTGGGCAACCGCCCCGGCGAGATCACTTCGAGACGATCGTCGTAGATCGACAGTTCGATGTCCGTGCTGGACAATCGGGTAGTCCGACGATCTTGCCACGTTCGTTCGCAACGGAGTCATCGGGCCGCGCAACGCCGCGCGCTCGACGGCCGCGTAGTCCTTTTCCCGACCTGGGTACGCGACTGCATCGACACCTGCTTGCGGGAGAAAGCGGTTGACGTTGAGGCCAAAGAGCAGCAACCCCGCCACCGCGCGGACAGGGACGTAGGCACAATTGGAGGAATTGATCCGCGATTGCGCGAATTGTGCGCTGCGTCCCCTCAGAACTCGCGAATGCCTCCTGCAGGAGGGGATTCGTATACGCACATCATCGACCAAGGAGATGAGGAAAAGTCTGCCTCGTCGCTTCTCTTCCAAAAGCGTCACCGACAGGTAGCTCTGGGGTAGACGGTGCCCGTCGCAGTTTCTCATAGAAGGCGACAGCCCTGGGAGGCCGGCGCGGGTGTCGGTCGCCGGTCGGTGCAAGACGAATGGCGTGGTACGCCGAACAAGGCGATCGAGCGCGACGCGAAAAGAACGCGCGGCTCATCGCCGGGGCGTTAGGGTAATGGCGAAGCGGGAAGCGCTGCTGATCCGAATCCGACTGTCGGATGATGATCTTGGAAGTGCTGAGGATGACGATCGCGTGTCCGCGCTGGAGAGGGCCGTCGAGAGCGCGCTTGCTGATAAGCATACCGGCCACCTCGACGGGCATGAGTTTGGAGGCGGTTGGGCCATCATCTTCTGCTACGGGGAGAGCGCCACGCTGCTTTTTGAAGCCGCACTTCGCACGCTACTCGAAGCGGCACTCGGGGATGGCTCTTGCGCTGTGAAGCGGTACGGCGGCCCGGGATCTCGCGAGGAAGTTGTCGACCTCAGCGGTGGTGCGGCGTGAGAAACGATCGAATGAGCAACGTGGCATCCCTAACTCAGCCGCTGCAGGCGACGGCGGGCGGCAGCCGACTTGCACTGGCGCCCGCCGCGCCTGACCCGCAGCGTTAGCATGCGGGGAAGAACCGATGGCTGTGACTGACACATTCCCGCGCACCGCAAGATGGGATTCCGTCGGTCTCGACTGCGCGTTCTGTCTGCACTTCATCGGCCCGAGTTCGTGGCCTGACCGCCAGCGCATCTCCCGGTGCACGCTTCATGATCTATCGCTCGAGATCGAGCTGGCCCCGAATGGGTACAAGGAGGGGGAGTGGTTCTGCCGAGATTTCATGGCCGGGTCAGACGGCCGAGCATCGAAACACGCGATCGCACACGTGGACGGCGTGAGGGCGAAATTACGGCCTCGCGTCCTCTATGGCTTCAATGGACCAGACGGAAATCTGAAGGAGCATGACTTCGAAGAACTGCGGGCGCTTGCTCGCTAACCGAGCCGCTCCAGCCGCCGCGGCGGAAGGACCGCCGCGGCGGGAGAGCGCCAGCGTTCGGCCCACCGATGGGACTGCGGTATGATGCGCTCGCATGAACATCCGCTTCCATCGTGATCCGGAAACGGGCGAGCCCTCGGGCGAGCCCCACATACACGGTCACCATGTCGACGAAGATGAGGTTGCCAATGTCCTGGAGAGTCCCGGGGAAGATCGTCCTGGCCGAGAGGGAGCCCCGGGTTTCCTCGCAACTTCCAATCGGAGTAGAATGCACCCGTGCCAGCATCCAACGCCAGTTCACTGATCGGGGATCTCCATTCGGTTGCGGCCCGGCAGCGCGGACTCACGCTGCTGGTGCTCTTTGGATCGCGCGCGCGGGGCGACGCCGGGGCACATGCCGACTGGGACTTCGGCTTCCTCTCGGACAGCTCAGTGGATCCGTTGACGCTCATGGCGGCGCTTGCACAGGCCGTCGGCAGTGAGCGTCTGGACATCGTGGACCTGGCGCGGGCGAGCGGGCTTCTCCGCTACCGCGCTGCACGCGACGGTGTAATCGTGTATGAAGCGCGGCCGGGAATCTTCGACCGGTTCCGCTTCGAGGCCGCGCGCTTCTGGTACGATGCCGAGCCGGTGCTACGACCCGGGTATGACGCCATCCTAGATGGCCTGGGTTGATGGGCGCGCTTGATCGTCCAGTCCTCGCCGAGCGGGCAGCCACCGTGGAACGGCACCTCGCCCGCGTGGCGGCGCGCTTGCCGCCGAAGACGGCTGAGTTCGTGGCGGCGAGCGACGCGTCGGATGCGGTCATTCTCCACCTTTGGCAAGCGGTGCAGATCGTGATCGACCTCGGGCTGTCCGCCTGCCTGCACTTCAACTTGGGCACGCCGGAGAGTTACGGCGACGCCTTCCGTCGGCTGGCCGATGCCGGCCTTCTCGAAAAAGACCTGGCGCAGCGGCTGACGCAAGCGGCGGGGTTCCGGAACCTGGTCGCACACGCCTACGAAGGTCTGGACATGGAGCGCGTGCGCCGCGCCGCCGTGGAGGGTCCTGCCGATCTACGTGCCTTCCTCGCACGGCTGCGCGATCTGGTGACGTAGCGACTACGGAGAAGGATCATGCGCGGGCCGCCACAGCCGCGCTGAGGAACAGGATTCCGAAGAACGTGAGCAGCACGCCGCTGATGGCCTTCAGGACTTTGGCTCCCCGTTCGGTGAGGGTGAGACGATGGAAGATGGTGGCGTAGACAATGACCACGAGGCCGAGGGGCACGACGTACGCCAAGTTGTAGAGCGCCAGGTAGCTGTACCGGCCGGCGCTGCCGAGACCCGGCTGCAAGGCACTCCCGCGACGCGGAATCGAACCTCCAGCGCCGCAAGCGGATTGACTCCTGGCGGCCTGGCACTATAATCGCCTACGCGAATATACCATGCGCTCCAAGAGAAATGGAAATGGACCCGTGCGACGCGATGCCGGAACGCCCAGGCCGAAAGACGGCCCCGGCGTCGACTCGATGTTCCGCGTGTTTGCGGACCACACGCGCTTACGCATTCTGCGGCTGTTGCAGGATGGGCCGCTGTGCGTCGGCGATCTGGTCGACATCCTGCGCGCTCCGCAGCCGACCGTGTCACGCCATCTCGCATACCTGCGGCGTTCGGGGTTCGTGGAGACGCGGCAGCATGGTCTCTGGATGTTCTACGAGCTGGCGCCGGCGCAGAGCGCGCTGCACAGCAAGCTGCTGGAGTGCCTCGCCGTCTGCGCTCGCCTGCTGCCCGAGGTCGAAGTCGATGCCGGGCTCGCGCGCCGTGTGCGGCGCTCCGGTGGCTGCTGTCCGGAAGGCCGGCGTCTGATGGAGCAGTTTCAATACAGGAGAGGCCGATGAGCATGAACATGACTTCCGTGACGGCTGGCGTCCGTTTGGCGCCGCCGGCACAACCCAAGCACCTCAGCTTCCTGGACCGCTTTCTGACGCTGTGGATATTCCTCGCCATGGCCGTCGGCGTCGGGAGCGGCTACCTGCTTCCGGGCATTGAACCCTTCCTCAACCGCTTCAGCGTCGGGACCACGTCCGTCCCGATCGCCATCGGTCTCATCCTCATGATGTACCCGCCGTTGGCCAAGGTCCGGTACGAGGAGTTGGGCGCGGTCTTCCGCGACTGGCACATACTCGGATTGTCGCTGATGCAGAACTGGGTCGTCGGCCCGGCCCTCATGTTCGCCTTGGCGGTGGTCTTCCTTCCAGACAAGCCGGAGTACATGGTCGGCCTCATCATGATCGGCCTGGCCCGTTGCATCGCCATGGTCTTGGTCTGGAACGACCTGGCGCGGGGCGACCCCGAGTACTGCGCTGGCCTCGTCGCCTTCAACTCCGTCTTCCAAATCCTCTTCTTCTCGATCTACGCCTATGTCTTCATCACCGTACTGCCGGCCTGGTTCGGCCTGCAGGGCGTCACGGTGCACGTCACGATCGGCGCGATCGCCAAGAGCGTCTTCATTTACCTCGGCATCCCGTTCATCGCCGGTCTGGTTACCCGTTTCGTGCTCATACGCGCCAAGAGCAAAGACTGGTACCATACTTGGTTCATCCCCAAGATCAGTCCGATCACGCTCGTCGCGCTGCTCTTCACGGTCGTGGTGATGTTCTCGCTCAAAGGCGAGGCGATCGTGCAGCTCCCCATGGACGTGGTGCGCATTGCCATTCCGCTACTCGTCTACTTCGTGGTGATGTTCCTGGTCGCTTTCTTCATGAGCAAGACGATCGGCGCGACCTACCCGCAATCGGCCACGCTGTCGTTCACGGCGGCCTCGAACAACTTCGAGCTGGCGATCGCCGTCGCGGTGGCCACCTTCGGCATTCACCACGGCGCGGCGTTCGCAGCGGTGATCGGCCCCCTTGTCGAGGTGCCGGTGATGATCGGTCTGGTCAACGTCGCGCTGTGGTTTCGGCGCCAGTATTTCCACGACGAGGCAGTCGGCGCGGCAGCGTACGCAACCACCGGCGAACGCTGAGGGCCGTCACGCCGTGGGCTTATCTCCACCGCAATCCCTCATGGTGATGGCAGCCGCATGAAGACCGTCATCTTCGCCTGCGTCCACAATGCCGGACGGTCGCAGATGGCCGCCGCGTTTTTCAATCAGCTTGCCGATCGCAGTCGTGCGCGCGCGCTCTCCGCCGGCACCCAACCGGCCGCGCACGTGCATCCGGAAGTGGTGGCGGTCATGCGCGAGGTGGGCATTGATCTGAGTACCGCGCAGCCCGCGCTCCTCACCGACGAGCTGGCCGCGGGGGCACAGCTTCTCGTGACAATGGGCTGCGGCGAGAGCTGCCCGGTGGTGCCGGGGCTGCGCCGCGACGATTGGGAACTGCCTGATCCCAAAGGGCAGTCCGTCGAGCGTGTGCGCGCGATTCGAGACGAAATCCACGCGCGGGTGGAGCGGCTGCTCGCGGCGCAGGGATGGCAGCGAAGCGCGACTTGAGTAGCAAGCCGACCGTGCGGGCATGGCTCGCCCCGCGTCACACCGACGGCGGGACCTGATCGAGGTGGCGGATGCTCTTGCCCTTCACCATGAACACCACCATCTCGGCGATGTTGGTGGCATGGTCGGCAATGCGTTCGAAGTACTTGGAAACGAACAGCAGGCGGATGCTGCGGGTGACCGTCTTCGGGTCTTCCATCATGTACGACAGCAGCTCGCGGAAGAGCTGGTCGTTGAGGTCGTCGATGATGTCGTCGTCGCGGCAGACCTTGAGCGCCAGGTCGACGTCCTCGCGCACGAACGCATCCAGGCTCTCGCGCAGCATCTGCTGCGCCACGTCGGCCATGCGCGGGATGTCGATGAACGGCTTGAGCTGCGGCTCGCGGTTCAGCTCGAGGGCGCGCTCGCACGCGTTGACGGCCATGTCGCCAATGCGCTCCATATCGGTGGTGATCTTCAGGCCGGTGGTGATCAGCCGCAGATCGCGGGCCGTCGGCTGATGCAAAGCCAGGAGCCGAATGCACAGCTCGTCGATCTCCACGTCCATGCGATTCACCGTATGGTCGCGATCGATCGTCAGCCGCGCGAGGTCGTCGTTGCGCTCGACGAGCGCGGTCAGCGCGCTGCTGATCTGCCGCTCGATGAACCCTCCCATTTCGAGGATCTTCGCCTGCAGCAGCTTGAGCTCTTCGTCGTAGTGGCGATCGGTGTGTGGCCGTTCTTCGAGACGCTCCTCCATCTCCCTCTGCCTCAGCCGAACCGCCCGGTGATGTAGTCCTCGGTCTCCTTCTCCGCGGGAGTCGTGAACACCTTGTCCGTGGAGCCGAACTCGACGAGCCGGCCGAGGTACATGAAGGCGGTGTAGTCCGACACGCGTGCCGCCTGTTGCATGCTGTGAGTGACGATGAGAATCGTATATTGACCTTTCAGTTCGTGGATCAGCTCTTCGATTTTGGTCGTGGCGATGGGATCGAGCGCCGAGCACGGCTCGTCCATCAGGATGACCTCGGGCTGGACGGCAATGGTGCGCGCAATGCACAGGCGCTGCTGCTGGCCGCCGGAGAGGCTGACACCCGACGCCTGCAGGAAGTCCTTGACCTCCTCCCACAACGCCGCCTGGCGCAGGCTGCGCTCGACGATGGCCTCCAATTCCGCGCGCGGGCGGCGCGCGCCGTTCAGACGCAACCCGGCAATGACGTTGTCGAAGATCGACATCGTGGGAAACGGGTTCGGCTTCTGGAACACCATGCCCACCTTGGCGCGGACCTGCACCGGATCGACGCCGGGCGCGTAGATGTTGTCGCCGTCCAGGAGCACCTCGCCGCTGGCATGCGCCCCCGGCACCACCTCGTGCATACGGTTGAGGCAGCGGATGAGCGTCGACTTGCCGCAACCGGACGGACCGATCATCGCCGTCACCGCGCCGTCCTGGATGCTCATGCTGACGTCCTTCAGCGCCTGGGTGGAGCCGAACCAGGCGTCGAGATGACGCACTTCGAGTTTGTTGGCCATGCGGAGAATCAGCGTGCTGTGTGCACTCGCCCGCGCGTCAGCAGCCGCACCGACAGACTAGTGAGAAAGATGAGGGTGAGCAAGACCAGCGCTCCGGCCCACGCCTGGCGGTGCCAGTCGTCGAACGGCGAGATCGCGTAGGTGTAAATCTGCACCGGGAGCGAGGCAATGGGTTGCGACAGGCCCTGGTGCCAGAACTGGCTGCCAAACGCGGTGAACAGCAACGGCGCGGTTTCACCGGCAATGCGCGCCACGGCCAACATGATGCCGGTGATGATACCAGCGCGCGCCGTGCGAATCACCACGAGCAGCGTGGTGCGCCACGCCGGCACACCGAGCGCCAACGCGCCCTCGCGTAGCGAGTTCGGCACCAGCTTCAACATCTCCTCGGTCGTCCGCGCTACAATCGGCAACATGATCACCGCCAGCGCACAGCCGCCGGCGTAGGCGGAGAACCCCTTCATCGGCAGCACGAGCAGCGTGTAGGCATAGATACCGATGACGATCGACGGGACGCCATTGAGGACGTCCGCCGAGAAGCGCACGATCCAGCCGAGCCGGCCGTGCCCGTACTCGGCAAGGTAGACACCGGTGGCCACGCCGATGGGCAAGCCCACCACGCTGGCCAGGGCGATCAAAATGATCGTGCCGACGATGGCGTTCGCCATGCCGCCACCAGGCTCACCAACGGGCTTCGGCAGATGCGTGAAGAAGGCGAGGTTCAATGAACCGAATCCCTTGAGCAGCAGGTAGCTAAAGATCAGCACGAGCGGAACCAGGACGGCCACGGTGCAGGCGACCATGCCCCCCTGCGCCAGCACGTTCACGATGCGGCGCCGGTGATAGTTCGCGTTCATACTCCGCGCATGTTGGTCTGCGGCCCGGCCACGGTCCATACCAGCAGGCGGGCCAACGCGTTCACGAAGACGGTGATGATGAGCAGCACCAGCCCCACCTCGACCAGGGCCTGGACATACAGGTCGTAGGTCGCTTCGGCAAACTCGTTCGCAATGACGCTGGCCATCGTGGCACCAGGGGCGAAGAGGGACGTGGAAATATCCGCACGATTGCCGATCACCATGGTCACAGCCATCGTCTCACCAATTGCACGTCCCAAACCGAGAATGACCGCGCCAATGATGCCCGTGCGCCCGTAGGGGAGGACGGCCATGCGCAGCATTTCCCACTTCGTCGCTCCCAACGCCAACGCCGCTTCGCGCTGAGCCGTTGGTACAGCTTGAATGACTTCGAAGGTGACGGAGGTGACGTAGGGCACCACCATCACCGCCAAGATCATCGACGCCGTCAGCATGCTGACTCCGTAGTTGGGCCCTTGGAAGAACGGCAGGAATCCCAACGTGGTGCTCAGCGCCGGTCCAACGTAGGTACGCGCCCACGGGATCAACACAAAGATACCCCACAGCCCGTAGATGACGCTCGGAATGGTGGCGAGCAGCTCGACGAGGAACGACACCGGCGCGCGCACCCAGTTGGGCGCCAGCTCGCTGAGAAAGAGCGCCGTGCCGATGCTGAGGGGCACGGCTTGCAACAAAGCCAGGAACGATGACACCAGGGTCCCGTAGATGAACGGCAGCGCACCGAACTCCTTGAAGACCGGATCCCACTTCGAACCGATGAGGAAGCCCCACCCGAAGGTCCGGATCGAACCCCACGACTCGAGCAGCAGCACCAGGACAATGGAGCCCAGGACGCAAACCAGCAGCAACGCAAACAGCGCCGCCAGGTTGCGGAACATCCAGTCGCCGAGGTTGAGCCTCTTCTGAATGCGCGGCGCCGACACGCTCGTGACCGGCCATTTCAATTCGGCGCTCTCGCTTCTGACACCGTTCGCCAAGGGCGCCTCCTCACGGCGGTCCATGATGAGCAACAAATACAAAGCGGTACATCAAGACCCCGAAAGAATCTAGTATAGCCCCCGATTGTTGCAGGCGTGTTACGGCGACGTGAGCTTGCAGGAAGATCTTGGGGAGTGCCGTCGCCGGGACTCCCCTCATTGCAACAGCGCCGTGGGAGGCTCACCGCAAGGGCTTACCATCCGTGGTCGTCACTCGGCCCAGCGCCTGTTCCTCTTTCGCGATGACACTTGCGGGCAAAGGTGCGTAGCCCAGGGCGGCGGCGTTCTTCTGCCCCTCGCGCATCATCCAGTCCAGGAAGTGCACGAGCTTCTTGCCCTTCTCCGCGTCCTTCTGTTTTTCGTAGACCAACAGCCACGTCATCCCGGAGATCGGGTAGGCGTCCGCTCCCGGCGCATCGGTGATCGACACGCGGAAGTCGTCGGGCATGCTCTGGGCGAAGGCCGCCGCGGCAGCGGTCACGGACTCCAACGATGGCTTGACGAACTGGCCGGCGGAGTTCTTTACGTCGGCATACGGCAGCTCGTTGGACAGCGCGTAGATCAGCTCCACATAGCCCATGGAGAAGGGGGTTTGCTTGACCAGGCCGGTGACCCCTTCGTTGCCCTTGCCACCCAGTCCCAGCGGCCAGTTTACCGACGTACCCTTGCCGACCCGGTTGTTCCATTCCCGGCTGACCTTGCTGAGGTAGTCCGTGAAGATGAACGACGTGCCGCTGCCGTCGGAGCGATGCACAACCACGATGTCGCGCGCCGGCAACGTAACACCCGCGTTGGCCGCCGCCAGCACCGGATCATTCCATTTGGTGATCTTGCCGAGGAAGATGCCGGCAATCGCTTCGGGCGTCAGTTTCAGTCCGCTGGGCACGCCTTCGGCGTTGTAGGTCAGCACCACGGCGCCCATCACGGTCGGGAAATGCATGAGGTGCCCTGGAGCGGCGCTCAGCTGCTCGTCGCTCATCGGCCCGTCGCTGGCGCCGAAGTCGACGGTTTGCTCGGTGATCTGCTTGATGCCGCCGCCGCTGCCGATCGACTGGTAGTTGAAGCGCACTGACGAGTCGACCTCCTGGTACATGTTGAACCACTTCGAATAGATCGGGTACGGAAAGGTCGCGCCCGCCCCGTTCAGCTGCAGTTGGGCGCGGGCCGGAGCACACAGCGCTAGCGCGAAGCCCACGGTGACAAAGCTCATCCACCTTCTGTGCGTCATCGTCATCTCCTTTCGGTGCCGCCCTTAGAACTTGAGCACCATATCGAGCTGCAAGCGCGTCAGCGTCGGATTGCCGATCAGCGCCTTGCCGTTGTTGGTTGTCGCGATGCCCCGATCGAGCGCATTGATGAAGTGCGATTTCGCGGTCAATTGGAAGTTCGTGAAAAGCTCGTAGTCGAAGCGGATGATGCTGGCTTCGACGTTTGTGCTACCGTTCTGCGACGTTTGATTCTGCTGGTAGTTGATATCGCTGTAGCTGAAGAGTGACACCAGGGCATCCTTTTCGACCCGCTCCCAGGTGTATGATATGCCCCAATCACCGGGGTTCCTCAGCCCATCGTGATACCAATCCCTCTGCGCCTTGCCGATGCCCACGCCTATTGCGAGGCCGGTGTTGCGGCTATCAGCCTGCGTGTTGTGCGCCACTTCGCCGAACACACCCGCAGGGATGCCCAATCCGAAGGGGTTCGAGAAGTCCAGCTCGGAGCCAAAGTTGAGGATGTTGAATCCAGTTTGATAGCCGATGATCTGGCTGCCGTTTTTCACCACGTCGTTGCTGTTGGCCAACGAGCTATTGAAGTTCGGGTTGGACTTGGTGCCCGCTGGGTCGGTGAACTGGCTGAGGTACGTGGCCGCCACCCGGTTCATGTCGATGAAGTTGTAGTCGGCAAATGACGCCGTCAGGTTTGCCATCGATCCAACCGCGGCATCGACTACGGCTTGCCCGCCGGCAATCCACGAGTCGTTGTTGGCGGAGGCGTCGTTCATGATCCACTGCAGCGCGTTGATGCGGAAGCCGCGGTAGAAGCCTTCGCGCTGCTCCCACAGGTTCAGGGTTTCGGTCGCGCCCTCTGGCGACAGATCGTCGTCCCATACCAATTCAGAGTACCGTGCCAGGTTGACGCCGAACTTCCCCGCGACGATCTGCCCCCATCCCGGCTCGAGGCCAAACGTCTTCCCGGGCTTGAGCGTGATGTACGCCCAGTCGAGGTTGATCGGCTTGCGCGTGAAGGTGTTGGTGAGCGTCTGGTTGGTGGAAATCGGATCGTTCGCGTTGCCGC
>Ga0335082_10006020_pt1 | contig 13252 bp, 9 predicted proteins | sample Lox_Sample_41_FD_206718 | JGI IMG/M metagenome (GOLD analysis project Ga0335082, IMG submission 206718) | Soil microbial communities from Loxahatchee National Wildlife Refuge, Florida, United States - Lox_Sample_4.1 | ecosystem: Environmental > Terrestrial > Soil > Wetlands | place: USA: Florida... | reverse complement strand
CGGCGCGCCAACCCACATCCAGATCTACATCAAGTCCACCAGCGAGACTGCGCTGGTGACCTTCACTGGATTGCCCGGGGGCGTGCAGACGACCTATGCCGCAACAGACACCAATCCCTCCGGGTCGTTGACGTTTATGGCGACGGCCAAGGCCGCTGCGGGCACATATATGCCGATCGTCAACGTGAATTCGGCCGGGCAGACTGCGACGGTCAAATTCACGTTGATTGTTTCCGGAGGCTGAGGCTTGCGGAGGCTTACCAGCCGAGCACGTAAGCAAACACGAGCGGCGCCACGATGGAGGCGTCGGACTCGATGATGTACTTGGGCGTCTTCTCGCCCAGTTTGCCCCAGGTGATTTTCTCGTTGGGCACGGCGCCGGAGTAGGAGCCGTAGCTGGTGGTCGAATCCGAGATCTGGCAGAAGTAGCCCCACAGCGGCACATTGTTGCGCTGCAGGTCCTGGTGCAGCATGGGCACCACGCAGATGGGGAAGTCGCCGGCGATGCCGCCCGCGATCTGGAAGAACCCCAGCGACGACTTGGCGGTGATCTCGGTGTACCACTCGGCCAGTTCCATCATGTACTCGATGCCAGTGCGCACGGTGTGGACCTTTTCGACGTCCTTCGAGATGCAGTGACCGGCATACATATTGCCCAGCGTGGAGTCTTCCCAGCCGGGAACGAACATGGGCAGGTTCTTCTGTGCGGCGGCGAGCAGCCAGCTATTCTTCGGGTCGATCTGGTACGACTTTTCAAGATCGCCGGAGAGCAGGATCTTGTACATGAACTGGTGGGGGAAGAAGCGTTCGCCGGCCTGGTCGGCGCTCACCCACTCCTTGAGCACCTCGTTCTCGATACGGCGCATGGCTTCCATCTCAGGGATGCACGTATCGGTGACGCGGTTCATGTGGCGCGAGAGGAGCTTTGCCTCGTCGGCCGGCGTCAGGTCGCGATAGTGCGGCACGCGCTCGTAAAAGTCGTGGGCCACCAGGTTGAAGACGTCTTCTTCAAGGTTTGCGCCGGTGCACGAGATGCCGTGAATCTTGTCCTGGCGGATCATCTCAGCGAGCGAGAGGCCGAGTTCGGCTGTACTCATCGCGCCGCCGATGGTGACGAACATCTTGCCGCCGGCTGCGAGGTGATCCACATATCCGTTGGCGGCATCCACCAGGGCCGCGGCGTTGAAGTGACGATAATGATGCTTGATGAACTGTGAAACTGACGACATTTCTGCACAATCTCCCATCGGTTAGGCTAACACATTACGATGTCAAACGGATGAACGGGAAACCCGCATCATTGCTGGTGCGAAAACTAAGCGGCGGATTCGGATTGCGCGGGGTGCACATCGAAGCCGAGGTCGGCGAGTTTGCGGATGGACTCGCGCGCTGTGGTGTGCTGCACGAAGATGCCGCCGGCCCGCTCCCACAGGTCCTTGAAGCGCACGTAGTCATCCACGAGTACGTCTCCCCGGTGCTTCATGTGCATGAATTTTTCCTTGGCGCGGCAGGTAATGATCTTCACTCCGGGGAAGTGCTCGGCCACCCACGCGCGTTTCTGTTCTTCGGCCCATCCCCCCACCGGGCATCCGGTAAGGATGATGGGATTCAGATGCTTGACGGCACGGTAAAGTTCCATCGCGTCGGGGAGAAGCGGGAGTTCGCGATAGAACTCTCCGGCGCCGCGGATGCGGCGCCAGAACTCCTCTTCGCCGTGATGTTCGCGTGCGCTGCGGGGATGCTGGCCGGCGAACAACTCGAGGGCAGCGGAATCGAAGTCCGCGAGAACGCCGTCGCAATCGAGAAAGATCTGATTCATGCGGTTGGGTATCAGCCGGCGGCGTGCAAAGGCGGCTGATACCTAAGATGGCTGAAGCGCAGTCGCGGTCGCTTTTTCACGGAGCAGTGCATTCATTTTTGATAAGACTTTAAACGCATCGGCGATGTAGACCACGTCGGCCTTGCCGCGGGTCCAGCCGCAGTTGGGGTCGAGGGAGATGGCGCGGCGCTCGCCAATGAAGCGCCATCCGACCACGTGCGGCTCTTCGCCATGGCAGCATGTCGCCAGACCGCGCGGATGCCGCGGCGTCGCGCCCGTCTGGCCGATCTGGTTCATATGGGTGAGGAAGGGAAGTACGGGTTGCCCGTCGCCGCCCTGGTCGACGAGGGATTTCGAACTGCCGAGCGATGCGCCGGTGCGCTGAATGAAGTCGAGGATCAGTTCGCCTGCCTCTGCGGCGTGGGTCTGGCCGTCGGGCTGTTTCTTGGTCCAGCCGGCGCCGGCGACCAGGAGCAACTTCGCGTCGGGCCGGATCGTCTGCTGGTTGTTTTGCGGGGCGCGGATTCCTTCCACGGTGGTGCGGATCTCCGGGAGCTGGACCTGGATCAATTCGAGATTGGCCGGGACAGGCTCGGCGGCGAAGGCCGGGTGCGCGCCGCCTTCGAGCAGAAGGAACCAGGGGCGCGCTTCGCGGGTGTGGACCGCCTCCATGCGCTGGCGATAGAACCAGCGTGTGGCCTCGATCTGATCCGATCCGGCAATGGCGGTGATGTGCGTATCGATGACTCCGCCAAGACGATGCGCTACGCCCGCGGCAACACGCGCGAAACGCGATGAGAATGGCGCCAGCACAATGGTCGCGTTTGCAGCGCGGCAAAGCGCTTCGCATGCGGCTGCATCGCTGGCGTAGCGCGGCTGACGGAAAGCTTCGCCGGAAACGGCAAGCAGACGCGCGCCTGCGGCAGACAGCGCCGATGCTGCTGCCGCGGGGTCTGCGGCGAGGATGCCGATGGTGAGCGGGGCGCCCAGGCGGATGGCAAGATCGATGCCGGCGGTGACGGTTTCAAGCGAGGGCCTGGTGAGGGTGGAGCTTTCGTCAGAGTGCGTGAGTACGAGGATTGAGTCCATGATGATCCTTCAGGATTCTCTGGTTCTGTCTTCACCCTTCGGCCTTCAGTGAATGGCCGGCGGTTGCTAACTGTCGTTGTCTATCCACGCGACGAGCTCGCGGGCGATTTCTTCGGGGCTCATGTCTTTGACAACGCGCGTGTCGCGCTGCTGCTTGGGCAGGCTGACGGAGACATACTTCATGTTGTTTGCAGCCAGCGCGGCGGGCCGGGCCTTTTGCAGCGCGGGCATGATCGTGCGCATGTTGGCCATGCCGATCTGTGGATTGTTGCGCGGCTCGGGCAGATTGCCCGTGGCCCATCCGAGCACAGCGGGCGGGCCCGCGCAGACGCTTACCTGGTGCCTGCCGCCCTCCACGCGCTCCAGCACTTCAAAGGAGCCGTCATCGCGGAGCGCGATCTGATCCACGCCCTGGAATTGATCGGTGATGCCGAGGCGCTCGCCGACGAGTTGCAGCGTCACACCCGCGCCGCGCGTGGCCGATTCCCATCCGCCGAAGAGGAGTAGTTTGCCGTGGTCGAGGCTGGGAATCGCCGCGATGGTGTCAGCGAGGACGGCGGCGGCGGCATGCGCATCGGTGAAGCCGCCGATGGGGCCATCGATGGCGACGAGATCGAAGCTGACCTTTTGCGCGATGGTCATCATGACCTGCTGGAGCTTGGCTTTGGGGCCGAGGGAGACGAGCCAGAGTTTGCTGCCGGGATTCTTCGCGGCGAGATTCGAGGCTTCGTACAAGGCGCTGGCGGCCCATGGGTCGAGGACGGATGGCAAGACCAATTCGTTCTTGAGCCCAGGTCCGCTTGGACCAGTGGCCGGTTCGAGAGTCTGCAACGGATCGGGAACGATGCCGGCGCAGATGACGATGTGGAGTGTGTCTGTCATTAACTTTCCTTTATTCGGCTGACATCATTTTGCAGGAGCAAGGACAACAGCAACCGCAGGTCCTTCGATTCCGCAGAGCTTCGCTCAGGATGACAGCGCCTCATTAGCCTTCTGCGCTCATTAGTTCTCTACGGAATGCAACCCTCCGGACCCTGCGACGAACGCTATGTTGCCATGCTCGCCGTCCATAGACTGGCTGCAGTTCCACAGGCAGGCGCCGCAGTGGACGCATTTCTCGCGTTCGAAGCTGGGCAGGCCGCCGGGGCCTAGCGTAATGGCCTGGCCCGAGCACATGGCCACGCATGTCTTATCCTCGCAGGCGGCGCACACGCGCAGATCGCGGAACAGCACGTGATCGGCAAAGCCGGGCGTGGCCTGCACCTTGCCACCCATCAGCAGTGCATCCTGGTGGGAGACGAGCAGGCGTCCGTCGAATGGAATCTCCGGCCAGCCGCGTGCGCTCAGAACGGCGTCGTGCAGCGGACGTCCGTCGTCCAAGGCGATCTGTGTGGCGGCGATGCGGCTCAGCTTCTCCGGTTTGCCGTCTGGGCGGCGCATCTGCATCCAGGGCGCGGGAATGTTTCCGTGCAACGCGATCCGGCCGTGGGTGAGACCGGCGAGGGCCATGCCGACGATGCCGCGGATGAGGCCGTGCTGGAAGCCGCTGCGTGCGTCCTGCGCTTCGCGCGCGCCGCATTCCACCCAGCTTGCCCGGCGGCGTGCGCCGTAGGTGGTAGCCAGGTTCTCCTGGGTGAACCCTTGGCCCGAGCGCAGCAACTCGATGACGGCTTCTCCCAGTTGCACGCCGGTGGTCCAGGCCTCGTCGACACCGGAGTTGTTGAGCACGTTGGTGGAGCCGGAGCCCTCGCCAATGCGCGCGAAGCCGTTGCCGCAGAGCCAGGGCTCGCCGTGCCGGCCGGACTCTTCGAGCGACTTGGCGCCCCAGGAGCGCAGGGTTCCATCTTTCAGGTAGAGCCACAGCAGGGGGTGCTGCATGAAGTGCTGCAGATAGCGATAGGCTGTGCGCGCCGGATCGTGCATCCACGAGGGCACGAAGATGCCGACCGAGACGAGCCGGTCAGGGTGCGCGTAGAGGAACCCGAAGATCTCCGGCTCCGGGAACCCGATCGTGTGCCAGATGGTTCCTGGCTCAAGGAGGTGCTCCGCCGTCTCAGGCAATTCGATGACGAACTTCATGCCCAGCGCCCATTCGCGCCGCGCATGGCCGCGGGGCATGCCGAGGGCCTCGTCAATGGCCTGGCCTACGGCGCCTACCGGCCCATCGCCGACCACGGTGAGGCGCGCCTGCACGTCCATGCCGGGCATAAAGTTCTCGGCGGGGGTACCGTGCTTGTCCACGCCCTGGTCCGCGAGGCGCACGCCGGTCACGGTGCGATCGGCAAAGAGCGGCTCCGCCACCGGAGTTCCCGGCCAGATCTGCACCAGCCCGCTGGACATGAGCTGCGAGGCGACCCACTGGTTGAACTGGCCCAGCGAAAGCAGGAGCCCGTCGCGCTTGTGCAGGAAACCCGGTGTCCAGGGCAGCTCGAAGGCGTCGTCTTTCACGCCGGCGACGCGGCCCAGTGCGCGCAAGGCGATATCGGCCACGCGCAGTCCGATCGAACGCCGGCTGGCGCCGTGCGGGTCGAGCAGGTAGAAGACACGTTCGTCCCGCACGGCGGCGCTCATGGGAATGTCTTCGGGCTTGAGGTCGGGGAGGCTGGCGCGGATACCGCGCGCGCAGGTCACTACTCCGCTCACAGCGGCGGCCAGGTCGTCGGCGCGCTCGTAGCAGAGCACCTGCAGAGGCATTCCCGGCGCCACCACGCTGGCGAATGCCGGGTCAGCGGGATTCTCGTTCCAGGCGCGCACCAGGGTGGTGAGAAAGCCGCCCATTGCGGGTCCGAAGCCAACGCAGGCAATGTCTACGTCCACCGTCTGGCGGGTATCCTCTCCCACTCCATCGGCTTGTGAAAATGCGTTCATTGCGGGTAGTCCAATGCTTCAGGAATCGTTACCGTGCTCACCGTCTCCGCGGCGCGGTCCTTGGCCAGGCGCGAACCGCTGAGGCAGCGAGCCAGTTTGTTCTGCAGTTGCAGGAAGTCGGTCTGTCCGGCACAGCTTGCGCACGGCCCTGCCTTGGCTGGATGAGTGCCGTCGGCCTTGAGAAAGTCCATCACCATGGCGGTGATTCCGGGCATGGTATGTTCGAACTCCTCCAACTCGTCGGCGGAGAAACATTGGCTGCATCCGGCGTCGTTCCACGAGGGATGGCGCTTGTAGCCGAAGACCAGTTCGGCGCAGATGCGGCTTACTTCGCCCGCTGCCTTTGAGGCCTGCACATGGCACAGGTCGCTGAAGAATTGCACCGTGCCGGGCAGGCTTTCGGCGACCGCCGGATCGGAAGCGCCGCGCGCCTCGAGTTCCATCACGTCGAGGATCTGGCAGCGCGAAGCCAGCAGCCAGCAGAGCGCGTCGGCCATGGCGAAGGTCACGCCCTGGCGCTGGCCGTGGTAGAGCTTGTTTCCATCGGCATCGGTGGCCTTCTGCAGATGGGTCATCGTCCATTGCCACATTTGCATGGCAGAGGCCAGGGTGCACGCGCCGGTTCCGGGCCGCATGGAGGCGATGTGCCGCATTTCGGCCATCCATGCGCGGAACTCGGCGAGGAACACATCGCTGGTCATGGTGACGGTGAGCTGACGGCGTTGCACGGCTTCGGGGCCTTCGTAGGTGGCTTCGAGCTGCGCGTCCATCCACTTGCCGGCCAGGAAGCCGGGGCAGTCCTCGGTGATGCCATAGCCGCCCATCAGGCTCACGGCCTCGCGCATCACGTTGGCTCCGTGGCCGGTGTTCCACAGCTTGGTGGCGGGGCAGAGCACGTTGGCCGCCGCATCCTTGAGCACAAACTGCACCAGGGGATCGGCCGCCAATTCCGCGCGATGGGGATCGGCATCGCGCATCCGCAGCAATTCCAATGCGCGCAGTTCGCTGTCGCGCAGGGCCTTCATCTCCGCGCGCCCGCCCGCGATGCCGCGCTCCCTGAGGATCGCCGACTTCTCTTTCTCCAGCGGGTCAAGCTCGTCGAAGAGCCGCGCCGCGGCAAAGCCCAGGGAAGCGGCGGCCTCTCCGCAGGCCCACACATCCACCAGCCGGTGGAGGGCATCTTCGCGCTGCTGAATGCCCTGCTCGTAGCGAACCGTGCCGGGCCGCGCGCTTTCGGCGCCACGGAACCGTCCGCGCTGATAGCGGATGACCGGCTCGATGGCGGAGAGCAGCTTGGCCGCGGTCATCAGGCCCACGGTGACGCGGGTGCGGCGGAAGACGGCCTCAATGATTTCGCTGTGGGTGAAGTTGGGCACGATGACGCCGTCGCGGATGGTGTAGCCGCCTACGATGCGGCTCGCCGGCACCTTGAGGTTGAAGATGGGGTCGCCGGTGGAGGAGAGCTGATGAACCAGCTTCTTGGTCGGCGTGCCGGCATCGAATGTGCCCTCATCGGTCTCTTCGAGGATGATGACGCAGCTTCCCTTGATGCGCTCATCATCGGAGTTCACGGCGGCGGTCACGAAGTTGGCGCAGGCGATGTTGGTGATGAAGCGGCCGCGCTTGTCCACATGCAGCATGGGCTCCGCGCCTTCCTTCCATTCGGCTACGCGCACCTTTCCGCTGAGCATGCCGGTGTCCACGCCGACGTAGGGAATCGGCTCAGTGAGCGCGAACGCTCCGCGCCACGGCTTGCGAGCCTGATCCGAATCCAGGCCTGGCTGCGGTGGCGCGGCAAGGCTCATGTAGTGCCGTACCTGCTCCGGGGTACCCCGCTCATGGATGGGCGAGAGCGCGAGGAATCCCGCCAGGCTGGCAGTCGCGGCGCCGCCATCGACCCAGGCCAGCTCAAATGCCGTGAGCGCCAGGGCGAGGTTCTTGGGTCCGGCAATGAACCCGCCTTCCTCCGGCTCCATGAAGACCGCGGTAAGCCCGGAGCGGTCAAAGGCGTCCATCATCTCTTCTTTCAGCGGTGTCCACTCGTGGGTGTTGCGTTCCCCCGCGGCCACCAGCCGCGCCACCGTTCCCCGCGCCACTCCGCGCGCCGACTGCACCAGCATCTGCAGGTCGAAACGGTCGGCAAAGCGCCATTGCAGACTCCGCACCTGGTCGGTCGGAAGGGTGAGCATTTGGGCGGACAAGGGAGATGCAGCCGTGCTCATTGAGACATCCTCCAGCAGCGGGGATCATTGTGCTTGAGTCGCGGGCCCGGCGCATGTGACTGGCATCACGACCTGCGAACACGCGCTGGCGCCTGCCAAATTCGTGCGACCGAGAAGAAAAGCGCCTTTCGCGGAAGCGCTTGCCAGGTGATTTCGATCTCATGCGAGTGCCGGATCTGCGCCTGGCACGTGGGTCTGAGTGAGCTGTATCGCAAGGAGTTCGGCAAGGCCACACTCTGATAACCAAGCGCTTGTGATGAGAGTCACTGAGGCCGCACGCACATTGGGAGTCTCTTTGTAGGTGTAGTGCATCTTCAACCCTCGCGCGCGTCGGCACGAGGCAAGGGCCGGACACCTGGGAGGAGCAAACCCTTCTGTTCCGGAGCGGAAAGACGCCAGACATGGGTGAACGCAGTCGCAGAAGTTGCCTTTGGGCCGGCTCGCAATGGGCCGGACTGGATCGAGTCTCAAGATTCCGGAACAATCCAAGTCAGGCTCCGAATGGTTCCGTATCCTCGGTGCGGAAGCGTGCGCGGGGGATGGTGCGCATCGCCGGGCTTGGCCTTCTCGCGGTTTTGGCTTCCGGCGCTCTATCGCGTCTCAATGCGCAGACCGATTGCCTTGCCTGCCACGGCGACCAGACGATGACCGACGGCGCAGGCCACAAGATCGGGGTGGATGGGGACAAGTTCGGCAAGAGCGTTCACGGCAGCCTGAAGTGCAACGACTGCCATGCCGATATCAAGGACTACCCGCACCCCGACAAGCCGGCGCGCGTGCAATGCTCTACCTGCCACACCGACCAGGAAGCCCAGCTCAAGGGGAGCGTGCATGGGAACGGCGCGGAGCACCCGTGTACAAGTTGCCACGGCAATGCGCACGCCATCTTTCCCAAGACCGATGCGCGGTCGGCCGTGTATCCGCTGAACGTGCCGGCCACCTGCGGCACATGTCATGGCAACGACGGCATGGCCCAGAAGCACGGATTGCCGAGTGTGTATCCCAAGTACGTCGATTCGATTCACGGGTTCGCGCTTAACAAGGAAGGCCTGCTGGTGGCTGCCAACTGCAAGAGCTGCCACGGGTCGCACGCCATCCTGGCTCATAAGGACCCCAGGAGTCCGACCTACAAGGCGAACATTCCGAATACCTGCGGCACCTGCCACGCCAAGATCAACATGGAGTACGCCGACGGCGCTCATGGCAAGGCAGTGGCGGCAGGCAAAATGCAGGCGCCGGTGTGCACCGATTGCCATACGGCGCACCAGATTTTGCAGCCCACTGAATCCGAGTTCCGCACGCAGTCCACGCCGATCTGCGGCTCCTGCCACAAGGACAAGCTGTCGACATATCGCGACACGTTCCACTCACAGCTTGGCTCGCTGGGCGGCTACGTGGAGACGGCGCGTTGCTGGGACTGCCACGGTGCGCATGACATCCGCGGCAAGAAGGATCCGCATTCGCCGATCCATGCGGCCAACCTTGTGACCACGTGCGGGCGCTGCCATGCGGGCGCGAACGTCAAGTTTGTGCAGTACCAGCCGCATGCGAATGCGCGCGACCGCCAGTTGAACCCGGCGCTTTATTTCGTGCGGCTGTTCATGAACCTGCTGCTGGCCGGCGTGCTCACGTTCTTCGTCATTCACACCATTCTGTGGCTGGCCCGTTCGCGCTATGACCAGATTAGGAACAAGACCAATGGAGGACACAATGGCTGATCTGCTGGTTACGCCGCAAACAGAAGGCGGGCAGGCGCCTGCCGCAGGGCGCTATTTCCAGCGCTTCACGCGGGCGCAGCGGACCTTGCATGCCGTGCTGTTCAGCACGTTTCTCGGCCTCGCCGCAACCGGCTTGCCGCTGCGCTTCAGCGAGAGCATCTGGGCGAGAGGGCTGGCGGGCTTTGTGGGCGGGTTCGGCGCCATCCTGTTTGTGCACAAGTTTTGCGCGCTGGTACTCACGGTGGCCTTTCTGGTTCACGTCAAGGACGTTTTCACCCGCGCGTGGGCCAGGCGCGAGAAGGGAATCTTCTGGGGCGCCACGTCCATGGTGGCCAACTGGAAGGATGTGAAGGACCTCTACGGGCACCTGCGCTGGATGGTGGGTCTGGGGCCGAAGCCGAAGTTCGAGCGCTATGCCTACTGGGAGAAGTTCGACTACTGGGCGGTGTTCTGGGGCATGATCGTCATCGGCTTTTCAGGCTACGCCATGTGGTTCGCCCCGTTCTTCGCCCACTTTCTGCCCGGATGGGCGCTGAATGCCGTGCTGGTCATCCACAGTGAAGAGGGACTGCTGGCGATTCTGTTCATCTTCTCGATTCACTTCGTCAACACACACCTGCGGCCGGATAGCTTTCCCATGGACATGGTGATCTTCACCGGGGTGGAGAGCGAAGAGGAGTTCAGGCACAAGCGCCCGCTCGAATACCAGCGGCTGAGTGCGGAAGGAAAGCTGGAGGCAAGGCTTGGCGTCAAGCCGCAGAAGTGGTTCGTGAACTTCTCCAGGATCGCCGGTTTCGCGGCCATTGCCATCGGCGTGATTCTGCTGGTGCTGACGCTGACGGCATACTTCGGCTAGGAGTCCGGTCGGGCATGCCCCTCTGAATTATCCGGGGCGAGGGAGATGAATCCTCCGCCCCACATCCCTGGGCCGGCATCAGGCGCAAGGATGTGGGACAGAGAAGGCCCTTGTGACGCGCACCGCACCTAGAACCGGATGGTCGGCCCGAAGGTGACGCGGAGGTTGTGATAGGCCCCGTCGTTCAGGTAGATCTCATCGCCTGCTTCCGCGCGAATGCCGATCGGTCCGAAGAACGCTTCGATGCCGCCGCCGGGATATGCCGCGAAATGAGTGGAGTTGCCGCCGAACTGATCGAATGAGTTGCTGAACGTGGTGGTGGAAGCTCCGCTGTAACTGCGGCTGAACTCAATGAATCCGGCCTTGGCGGCGAGGAACGCGCGGAACGGCCCCGAAGTTCCGAACTGAAACTTGGGTCCGAACAGACCGGTCAGCGGCCGGATCTTGCTGGTCACCGTGGTAGTCGTGCCGCCGTTGCTCCCGATCGTGGTGTAGTTGCGAGCGAAGTCATAGCTCATCTCGGCTTCCAGCGCGACGTGGGGATGTACGTTCACGCCGAAGCGGCCGCCGAGCCCGACGAAGTTCACGGCGCTGTGGCCGGATGGGGCGACGCGGAAGAAGTCGCCGTATGCGGCGAATTCTCCGTGATTGAGGGAGTGCTCGCCCGCCGGGGTATTCGGATACTGCTGAGACGGATACTGCTGGGCGGAGAAGGTGACTGGGAATGCCAGGGCCGTGACCGGCCCCGCGACTCGAAGTAGACGCATCATGGTGTACTCCTAAAGGTATTTGTCGAGCTTTAGAACAATTCTTCTTTCAATCGAACCGGCCCCGGAGCGCTGCGCCGCTGCGGCAGCACACGCGCAATCATCGACACTAGATGCTGATCGCCTGCAGCAGGTTTACCCGTGGTGAATCTGGCGCGAAGGGCGGCGCCTATGCAAGTCGCCGGGTTGGTCACCTATTGTGCAGAGTACGGTTGTGACCCGAGTCACAGCGGGATTAACCGCGCAGACGCATCGTGTTGGCGTGAGTCCGGCATATCGATTTCTGTTGCGAACCCTTCTCTTCAGTCTGCCCATTTGGGCCACTTCCATCCCGGCACAACAAATGCCGAAGAACCTGGACTGTCTCGCCTGCCACGGCGAAGCCACGCTCAGTGAAGACGTGAACGGCAAGCCGCACAGCCTGTTTGTGGATGGGGACAAGCTGAAGCATTCGATTCACGGCTCCATGTTCGCGTGCGTCGATTGCCACACCGATGTAAAGAGCGTGGTGCATGAGACGCCGCCCAAAAAGATCTCCTGCGCGCAGTGCCATGCCGACGCACAGACCGCGTACGAGCACAGCACGCACGCCAAGCGGACCGCGGCAAACATCCCCGCGGCTACCTGCGCGGATTGTCACGGAAGTGCGCACGAGGCGCGTGCCGTGAGCGACGTGAAGTCTCCCGTGAACCACGCCAGCGTGCCCGCGACCTGCGGCCGGTGCCACGGGCAGAAGTTCCTGATGGAGTCGAACGGGCAGAGCGCGCAGCCGTTCCTCTCCTACCAGGAAAGCGTGCATGGGCGCGCCGTGGAGAATGGTTCGCAGAAGGCCGCGGTTTGCACTGACTGCCATGGCTCGCACGAGATCCTGCCCGCCAACGAGCAGGCGTCGCCCATCTACAAATTCAACGTGCCGGCGACCTGCGGCAAGTGCCACGCGGACGTTCAGAAGACGTTCATGGCCAGCATCCACGGGCAGGGCATGGCGCGCGGCAATAAGCTGGCCCCCGACTGCACTGACTGCCACGGCATCCACTCCATCAAGCAGCACACGGATCCGAATGCGCCCGTTGCGGCGGGCAATGTCTCGCGCGATATCTGCGCGCGCTGTCACGAGGGGGTGCGCCTATCGCAGGAGTTCGGCCTGCCGGGACAGCGCGTCTCCAGCTACTTTGACAGCTATCACGGCCTGGCCACGCAGGGCGGCTCGCTGGTGGCGGCGAACTGTTCAAGCTGCCACGGCGTACACGACATCCTGCCCTCGAGCGATTCGAACTCCAGCATCAACCGCGCCAACCTCGACGCCACCTGCGGCAAATGCCACAAGGGCGTGACGCAGAAGTTCACGCTGACGCGTGTGCACCTGCAGGATGGCGGCGGGAGCGGCCCTCAGGGCCGCGACTTCGATTCCGTGGCGGTGCATTGGGTGCGGATGATCTACATTCCGCTGATCATCCTGGTGATTGGCGCCATGGCGCTGCACAACCTCATCATCTGGCGCAGCAAAATGGCGCAGCGGCGCAAGGCGCATGCCGTGACCGTGGTGCGCATGACCACCAACCAGCGCTGGCAGCATCTTGTGCTTCTCAGCAGTTTCATCGTGCTCGTGATCACAGGGTTCGCGCTCAAGTATCCCGAGTCGTGGTTTGCTCACCTGCTGGACATGAGCGAACGGCTACGCAGCATCGTGCATCGCGTGGCGGGCGTGGCGCTTATCGCAGCGGGCATTTATCACGTGTTCTACCTGGCGGCGGCGCGGGAAGGCCGGCGTCTGCTGCGCGACATTGCGCCCGTACCGCGTGATCTGCGCGACGCCATCGGTTCCATGCTCTATTACGTGGGTCTGCGCGGCGAGAAGCCGAAGTTCGGCCGCTTCAACTACGCCGAGAAGGCCGAATACTGGGCGCTGGTGT
>Ga0335082_10006019_pt1 | contig 13254 bp, 11 predicted proteins | sample Lox_Sample_41_FD_206718 | JGI IMG/M metagenome (GOLD analysis project Ga0335082, IMG submission 206718) | Soil microbial communities from Loxahatchee National Wildlife Refuge, Florida, United States - Lox_Sample_4.1 | ecosystem: Environmental > Terrestrial > Soil > Wetlands | place: USA... | reverse complement strand
CGCGGCATCGGCTTGCACGTTGCGCGGCGGTTGGCCGCCGTTGCCCCCTTCCGGGCGCCGCTCGCGCTGGCGATCGTCGCGATGCCCGCCGCGACGTCGGCCGCGGCGACCGCGTCCACCGCCGCCACCCTGCGCCTGCTGCTGGCCGGTGGCGTGCTCGTGCCGGGGCTGGCCAGGGCCTTGTCCTGGCATCTGCCCTTGCGTGTGACTTTGGCCCGGCTGCGGCGGTTGTTGACCCTGCTCGCGCGAGCGCTGCTCGGGCTCGTTGCGCGGCGGCCGCTGACCGCCGTCGCCTGCGTCGCGTCGCTGGCCGCCACCGTCGGAATGCATCCGCGGGCCGCGGTTACGGCCGCGGCCGCCGCGGTCGCGGTCCCGGTCCCGGTCGCGGTCCCGATCACGCCGATGGTCGCCGTGCGCCGAGCGTTGCTCGCGATCACGATCGCGGTCGCGACCCCGTGGATGATCCCGGTGCCCGCCGCGCCGCTGCGCGTGCTCCGGGCGCGCCGATGGCTGCGGCGCTTCCTCGCTCGCCGGCGGCGCGGCGAGCCAGCCGAACAAACGGCTGAGCAACGACCGGCGCGGCGCGGCCGCGGGCCGTGGCGCCTCGGCCGCAGCCGGGGACGGCTCGGGCGGTGGCGGCGGTGTCGGGACCGGCGTGCTCGGCAGCAGGTTCGAGACCGCGGCCTCCTCGGTCTTCTGCGGTTTCTTCACCTCTTCGAACGCGACGCTCGGATCCGGCTTCGGCGTCACGAGCTTGTAGCTCGTGCCCGTGTTCTCCGGCAGCGTCGTCTCGTCGTCGCGCACGCGGCGCAGCGAGTAGTTCGGCGTCTCGAGGTCCGGGTTCCCGATCAGCACGATCTGGACGTTGTTCCCTTCCTGCACGGACTGGACCCAGTCGCGCTTCTCGTTGAGCACGTAGTTCGCGACGTCCAGCGGCAGCTGTGCAATGACCTTCGCGGTCCGCTCCTTGCGGGCTTCCTCGCCGACCAGGCGCAGCACCGCGAGCGCGAGCGACTCGACGCTGCGGATGTTGCCGGCGCCGTTGCAGCGCGGACAGACGGACTGCGTGGATTCCTCGAGCGACGGGCGCAGGCGCTGTCTCGAGAGCTCGAGCAGGCCGAAACGCGAGATCCGCCCGATCTGGATCCGCGCGCGGTCGTGCTTGACGGCCTCGCGCAGGCGATTCTCCACTTCGCGTTGGTTGCGCTGCGGGCCCATGTCGATGAAGTCGATGACGACGAGCCCGCCCAAGTCGCGGATCCGGAGCTGCCGACCGATCTCGTCCGCGGCCTCGAGGTTCGTGTTGAGCGCCGTCTCCTCGATGTCGCCGCCTTTCGTCGAGCGGGCCGAGTTGATGTCGATCGCAGTGAGCGCCTCGGTGCGGTCGATCACGATGCTGCCGCCCGAGGGCAGCGATACCTTGTGGTTGAACGCGGACTCGATCTGGCTCTCGATCTGGTAGCGCGTGAATAGCGGAACGGTCGGATCGTCGTAGAGCTTGAGCTTGCGCAGGTGGTGCGGCAGCACGCGCTCCATGAACTCGAGCGCGTCTCGGTGCACGGCCGGGTCGTCGATCAGCACCTCGCCGATCGCGTCGCTGAAGTGGTCCCTGAGCGCGCGCACGATCGCGTTGCCTTCCTGGTAGATCAGGAACGGCGCGGGCCGCGTGACGACGACCTGCTTGATCGCCTCCCAGACGCGGAGCAGGTAGTCCATGTCCCAGCGCAGTTCCTCGGCGCTGCGGCCGACGCCCGCCGTGCGGACGATGCAGCCCATGCCGTCGGGCGGCGCGAGGTCCTCGAGCGACTGGCGGACGACGTCGCGCTCCTCGCCTTGGATGCGCCGCGAGACGCCGCCAGCGCCCGCATTGTTCGGCATCAGGACGATGAACCGGCCCGCGAGGCTGATATAGGTGGTGAGCGCCGCGCCTTTGGTGCCGCGCTCCTCTTTATCCACCTGGACGACGATCTCCTGGCCCTCGCGGAGCACGTCGCGAATCTGGACCCGCTCGCCCGGCTCGGGCTGCTTGACGAAGTACTCGCTGGAGATTTCTTTCAGCGGCAGGAAACCATGCCGCTGGACGCCATAATCGACGAAGCACGCCTCGAGGCTCGGTTCGATCCGAGTGATGCGGCCTTTGTAGATGTTGGACTTGCGTTGCTCTCTGGACGGAACCTCGATGTCTAGGTCATAGAGCTTTTGGCCGTCGACCATGGCCAAACGCAACTCTTCTTTCTGAGTTGCATTCACTAACATTCGCTTCATAAGACTTGGATCCCCTAGGGACTTGCCGGGCTCCAGGGGTGAGACCCGTGGTCTGCGTGTTTTTACTTCGGCGAGCGCGTGAGCCGGCCATGTGCGGCAGCGTTCTTGAGGGCGGCGATGCTCGATCCGAGGATCGATAATGGAAGGTATCTTCGCTACGGAGAGCCATCGCGTTTTCGCAGATCGCGGGAACCTGGATCCGGTCCCACCATGATGATGTTTCGTAAACCAGGCAGCTCGAAGCTCGAGCTGACGCCGGAATTCGGCTGCGGACGCGGCCGTCGATATTGGGCTCAGGCCACTTCCGTGCCCGGTACTATAACATAGAGATACCGGCGCTCAATTCGTACGCCATTGAATCCACCGCAAAAAACCGTGAAGGCCGGCGCGCGTCAGGCGCAGATCGACGAATCGGCGGCCGGGCAACGCCTCGACAACTACTTGCTAGGCGCCCTCAAAGGGGTGCCGCGCAGCCACATCTACCGGCTAATCCGCTCGGGGCAGGTCCGCGTGAACTCGGGGCGCGTGACGCCGAAGCACCGGCTGAAGGCCGGCGATCGCGTGCGTGTGCCGCCGGTCTCGGCCAGGCCCCCGGCGCCCGCGCCGTCGAGCGGCGGCTCGCTCGCTTGGCTCGAGCAGCGGATCGTCTACGAGGACGCGCGGCTGCTCGTGCTCGACAAGCCGGCCGGGCTCGCGGTGCATGGCGGGACCGGCGTCGCGCTCGGCTGCATCGAGGCCCTGCGGGCGCTGCGCCCGGACGTGAAAGAGCTCGAGCTCGTCCATCGGCTCGACCGCGCAACCTCGGGCTGCCTGCTCGTCGCGAAGCGCCGCAGCGCGCTGCGCGCGTTGCACGCGCTGCTGCGCGAAGGCGAGGTCGACAAGCGCTACCTCACGCTCGTCCAGGGGCGCTGGCGCGAGGCCGTGGCCGAGATCGTGGCGCCGCTCGTGACCAAACGCGGCCCGGGCGAATCGCGGGTGCGCGTCGCGACGGGCGGCAAGGCTGCGCGGAGCTCGTTTCGTCTGCTCGAGACTCTGGGGCGGACGGCCTCGCTGCTCGAGGTTTCGATCGCGACCGGCCGGACCCATCAGATCCGCGTCCATGCCGCGCACCTCGGTCATCCGGTCGCGGGCGACGAGCGCTACGGCGATCGCGACTTCAACGACGCGATGCGGCGTTTCGGCCTGCGTAGGATGTTCCTCCATTCCCACTCCATGGCGTTCGAGTGGCCCGAGACCGGCGAGGCGTTTTCCGTGAGCGTGCCCCTGCCGCAGGAGCTCGAGGACGTGCTCAAGGCGCTCGGCGGGCGGGCGCGAGCGGATCGAGCCCTGCCTCCTTGAGCGTGGCCGCGAGCCAGATCAACGGCAGGCCGATCAGTGCCGTCGGGTCCCGCGAGTCGATGCTCTCGAACAGCGCGACGCCGAGGCCCTCCGCCTTGAAGCTGCCGACGCAATCGTACGGCTGCTCGATCGCGAGATAGCGGTCGAGCTCCGCGCGCGTGCGGCGCGCGAAGCGCACGTCGGTCTGGTCGACGTGTGCCCACGAACGTCCTGTGGGCGTGTCGAGCACGAACACGGCGGTATGAAAGACCACGGTCTTGCCTTGGCAATCCCCGAGCTGGGCGAGCGCGATATCGTGCCGGCCCGGCTTGCGCAGCAGACGCCCTTCGAGCGAGGCGACTTGGTCGGAGCCGATCACGACCGCGTCAGGCGCGGCGACGCTGCGGGCCTTCGCCGCGGCGAGGCGCGCGGCCATCCGCTCGGGGGCTTCGCCCGGTAAGGCGCTCTCGTCCGTCGCGGGTGGCCGAGCCTCGAACGCGAGGCCGAGACGGCCGAGCAGCTCGCGTCGGTACCGCGAAGTCGATGCGAGCAATAACGCCCGCGAGCCGTTCGGGTTTTCGTAACTCACGGTTTTGACAGTAGAAACTCAGTCACATATGATGCGCGCCCTATGTCCGGCTCGCTGCATGCCTGGTACAGTCTGCGCGATCTGGAAGCGCTCGGCGGGCGGCAAGGCGAGCTCAGAGGGGAGCTCGAGATAGCGCGTTTGCCGCGGCTCGCGGGCTTGCTCCACTCCAAGGCCGGCAGTGTAAGAGCAAGCTTGCAGTTTCGACAACGCGGGCTCGGCAGGCTTGCGGCGATGCTGGAGCTCGCGACGACGGTCGAGCTCACGTGCCAGCGCTGCCTCGAGCCGTTCGAGCTGCCGATCGCGGAGCGAACCGAGCTGACGTTCGTTGAGCCCGGCGAGGCGGGCACCTCGATCCCAGAAGAGGTCGAACCGGTCGAGCTGGACGACGGTCGTCTGCTCCCGGCGCGGCTGATCGAGGACGAGCTCATCGTGGCGATCCCGCTCGTGCCGAAGCATGCGCGAGTGGAGGACTGTGGTAGCCTGGCCCGAAACCTGGCCACCTGAGACGAAGCAGCGTACGGCGCGAGCCCGCCGGCCGGATTATTTGAGGAGAACGCAATGGCAGTTCAGAAAAGTCGAAAGACGCCATCGCGGCGCGGAATGCGCCGGGCGCACGATGCGCTGACCGGACCGACATTGTCGGTCGACGCGAGCACGGGCGAGACCCATCGCCGCCACCACGTCACGGCCGACGGCTACTATCGCGGCCGCAAGGTTTTCGAAGTCCCCCAAGAGACCGAACAAGAGTAAGCGTCGACCTCGCGACGAGCTCTCGCGAAGCCGTTTTTTTAGACGAGCCCCGATGAGTCGCAAGGTCACAATTGCCTTGGACGCGATGGGCGGCGACCGCGGTCCCTCGGCCGTGGTTCCCGCGGCGCTCGCGGTGCTCGAGAAGGACGACTCCGTCAACCTCGTCTTGGTGGGGTTGCCCGAGGTGCTCGACGAGGCCAAGCGCGAGGCGCAAGACCGCTACGGCTCGCGGCTCGGCTTCAAGCCGGCCTCGGAAGTCGTCGCGATGGACGAGCCACCGGCCGACGCGTTGCGCAAGAAGAAGGACTCGTCGCTGCGCGTGGCCATCGAGCTCGTGAAGGCCACAGAGGCCGACGCCTGCGTGAGCGCCGGCAACACGGGCGCGTTGATGGCCACGGCGCGCTATGTGCTGAAGACTCTGCCGGGGATCGATCGTCCGGCGATCATCTCCGCGGTTCCGGGCCTGAAGGGCCCGACGTTCATGCTCGATCTCGGCGCTAACGTCGGCTGCACGCCGCAGCATCTGCTCCAGTTCGCGTTGATGGGCTCGGTCGTCGCGGGCGACATGCTCGACACGCCGCGGCCTCGCATCGGCTTGCTGAACATCGGCCAGGAAGACATCAAGGGCAACGAGATCGTGCGCGAGGCGGGAGAGCTGCTCGCGCGCAGCGGTCTGAATTACGTGGGTTTCGTAGAAGGCGACGGAATCTTCAACGCCGACGTCGACGTCGTCGTGAGCGACGGCTTCGTCGGCAACGTCGCGCTCAAGACGATGGAAGGCGTCGCCGGCTTGATCGCTTCGTTCCTCAAAGAGGAGTTCCACAAGAACACGCTGCGCGGCCTGCAGGGGCTCGTCGCGAGCTCGGCCCTCGACGCGATTCGCGAGCGCCTCGACCCGCGCCGCTACAATGGCGCGAGCCTGGTCGGCTTGAACGGCGTCGTGCTCAAGAGCCACGGCTCCGCGGACAAGTTCGCCTTCGAGATCGCGGTCAAGACCGCGATCGTGGAAGCCCGCAAAGGCGTGCCGGTGCAGATCGGCAAACTCATCGAGACTCAGCCGCAAGAATGTATTCGCGCATAATCGGCACCGGGAGCTACCTGCCGGAGAAGATCCTCACGAATTTCGACCTCGAGAAGATGGTCGAGACCACGGACGAGTGGATCCGGACTCGAACCGGCATCGAGCAGCGGCACATCGCCGCCGACGACGAGGCGACGAGCGATCTCGCGCACCGGGCCGCGCTCGCGGCGATCGCGGACGCGGGGCTCACACCGGCCGACATCGATTTCGTGCTCGTCGGGACGACGACGCCCGATCTGATCTTCCCGAACGTCGCGTGCCTGCTGCAGGAGAAGCTCGGTATTCGCGGCTGCCCCGCGTTCAGCATCGAGGCCGCGTGCTCCGGCTTTATCTACAGCCTGATCGTCGCGGACCAATTCGTTCGCAGCGGCCAAGCCAAGCGCGCGCTCGTGATCGGCGCCGAGACGATGTCGCGGATCATCGATTGGACCGACCGCGAGACCTGCGTGCTGTTCGGCGACGGCGCGGGCGCGGTGATCCTCGAGGGGGCCGACGAGCCCGGGATCATCTACAACACGTTCGGGGCCGATGGGCGCTACCGCGAGCTCCTGTACGCGTCGAGCGGCGTCGCGACGCGGCATCGAGAAGTCGGCGACATCGCCGCGCTGCGCATGAAAGGCAACGAGGTTTTCAAGGTCGCCGTCAAGACGCTCGAGAATCTCGTCGACGAGGTCATCGAGAAGAACAACCTGGAGAAGGGCCAAATCGACTGGCTGATCCCGCACCAGGCGAACATCCGGATCATCTCGGCGACCGCCAAACGCCTCCAGATGCCGATGGAGCGGGTCGTGCTGACGGTGCGCACGCACGGCAACACGTCCGCGGCCTCGGTGCCTATGGCGCTCGACACCGCGATTCGCGACGGCCGAATCAAGCGCGGCGATCTGCTGCTGCTCGAGGCGTTCGGCGGAGGCTTCACGTGGGGCGCGAGCCTGATTCGGTACTGATCGATTCGTGTAGCGGGCCCAAGGTAGGGCAAGGTGCCAACCAGCGCTCATCTCTAGCCCGCGCCGACGTCCTATAATGTTTCGTATGAACCGTCTGCTCGCCACCGCCTTGCTGTCCTTGCTCGTCGCGAACGGCGCTGTCGCCGCCGAGTACGCGATGTCCGGGCACGACGAGGTGTTCGGCTCGGTCCAGGTGATCTCGGCGCGCTACGAGGACACGTTCGTTGCGTTCGCCCAGAAGTACAACGTGGGCTACGAGGCGCTGAAGCGCGCGAATCCCGGCGTAGACCCTTGGTTGCCGGGCGAGGGCACGCGCGTCGTGATCCCGACTCGATTCGTCCTCCCGCGCGCGCCGCATCGCGGCATCGTCGTGAACGTCGCCGAGCTGCGCCTCTACTACTTCCCGGCTGACGTGGACGGCCAAGCCGGCGCCGATGGGGACCGCCGGATCGTGACGTACCCGATCAGCATCGGCCAGATGGACTGGTCGACGCCGCTCGGTACGACGCGAGTGACCGGCAAAGTCGCTAACCCGAGCTGGTATCCGCCCCAATCGATTCGTGACGAGCACGCCGCGCGCGACGACATCTTGCCGCCCGTCGTGCCGCCGGGGCCCGACAATCCCCTCGGCAAGCACGAGTTGCGTCTCGCACTGCCGAGCTATTTGATCCACGGCACGAACATGCCGTCGGGGATCGGTATGCGGGTCACGCACGGATGCATTCGACTGTTCCCGTGGGACATCGAGGCGCTCTTCAAGGCCGTGCCGATCGGTACGCCGGTCACGATCGTGAATCAGCCGTACAAGCTCGGCTGGACTCCCGAAGGGCTATACCTCGAGGCACATCCACCGCTCACGAAGGATGCGCCGAAGACGACTGACGAGCCGAGCAGAACCGACAAGGCCGAGCCGGTGAATGCGTACGAGGAAGGGTCGCTGACCGAGCTTACGCGCGTGTACGTCGCCGCGACTCAGGCGCGCCGCGCGGAGTTGCGCTGGGATTTCGCCGAAACGGTGATCGAGTCCGCGCGCGGAGTGCCGGAGCTGATCTCCCTCGGCGCCCCGGTCGCGAGCAAGGACACGGCGGCGGCCAATTGACGGGCTCGTGAGGGCGGAAAAAAAACCGCCGACCCATGGTCGGCGGTTCCAAAACCCAGGCGCGGCAACACGCCGCGCCCGATAATCTCGAGTACTGTCGCGGCGCTTACTTCTTGTTCTTCTGCTCGAACATGCGATCGAGCCTCTGATTCGTCGCATCGCAGCACGCCTGTGCCGCTTGCGCCGCCTGGAGAGCCTGATTCGCGGTGCTCTGGGCGCCGGACGCCGCCTGCTGCGCTTGGGTAGCCGTGCGTTGTGCCGCGTTCGCCGCGTTCTGCGCAGCTTCCGCTGTGGTGCGAACCTTGTCGAGATCCTCTGGCTTCACGGTCGCACAGCCGGTCACGGTCACGATCGCAAAGCCGCTGACGAGCGCCGCTGCCCGCAGAGCAGCCTGGATTTTTGTGGCCATTTGTATATACCCCTGACGTGATTGAACAAACCGTGGCCATTATTTCCTAAAGTGCCGAGTACTGCAATTTCGTCATGTACGACTTTCAGCGCGCGCAAGCAATCGAATGAGTGAATTTCAACGGCGTCGAAGCGTCGCTCGCTGGACATTCGCCGCGTTTCGACCCGCTTGACCCGTTCGCCCGATAGGCTGTATATAGAGCCAGCAGGCTGGTCTTATATACAGGTGATGAAAAATGCGCGATCTCACCCCCCGTCAGAGGCAAATTCTGCTCCTCATTCAGAAGGTTATGCATGATAGCGGCATGCCGCCGACGCGTGCGGAAATCGCTAGGACGCTCAAGTTCCGATCCGCGAACGCCGCCGAGGATCACCTCCGGGCTCTCGAGAGGAAAGGTGTGCTCGAGCTCCTGCCCGGCACGTCGCGCGGCATCCGCCTCAAAGATTCGCTGCGCGAGCAGCTGGGTCTGCCGCTGGTCGGACGAGTCGCGGCGGGTCAGCCGATTTTGGCCGAGGAGCACATCGAAGCTCGTTATCAGATAGATCCCGATCTGTTCAAGAAGCCGCCGCACTTCTTGCTGCGCGTCCAGGGCATGAGCATGCGCGATGCCGGCATCCTGGACGGCGATTTGGTCGCGGTTCATCGCACGCCCGAGGTCAGGAACCGGCAGATCGTCGTCGCGCGCTTGGAAAACGAAGTCACGGTCAAGCGCTATCGGCAGGAAGGGCATCGGGTCTGGTTGCTGCCCGAGAACCCCGAGTTCGAGCCGATCCAAGTGGATCTGCGCGAACAAAACATGTCGATCGAAGGCGTCGTCGTCGGCGTCGTTCGCGACGCCATGAAATGAAGTGAGAGCCCTGCACGCGGCGGCGCCTCATGGATTCGAACGAGCTGCTCGATTCGGACGAGCTCCGTGGGCGCGTTTGGCGCGGCCACAGCGCCCGCACTAGAGAAGTCACTCTGCCGACGGGCTTTGCCGCCCTCGATCGCTATCTCCCGGGTGGCGGTTGGCCGCTCGGCCAGCTCATCGAAGTGTTCGTCGAGCGCTATGGCGTCGGCGAGCTCACGTTGTTGATGCCCGCTCTCGCGGCGTTGACGGCCGGCGAACCGACGCGGAGTGCAGTCGCGAGAAAATGGGTGGTTTGGATCGCCCCGCCTTTCGTGCCGTATGCGCCGGCGCTGCAGCAGAGGGGTGTCGGCGTCGATGCCTTGTTGTTGGTTCATCCGAGCAACCAAGACCGTCTTTGGACTCTAGAGCAGGTCATCCGCTCCGGATCGAGCTCCGGGGTCTTGGCCTGGTTGGCTGCGGCCGACCACGTCGCGCTGCGGCGTTTGCAGCTCGCGGCCGAGGAGCAGAGTTGCTGGACGATTTTGTTTCGGCCGTCCTCCGCTCGTCGTGAAAGGTCGCCGGCGGCACTACGAATCGGCCTCGAGCAAGAAGGCGTAACCACTCGAGTACGGATCGACAAATGTCGTGGCGCGTGGCCCGGCGTCGTCGACATCGGCGAGGCGACCGGGTAGTGGCCGTGTCCCATGCCGCGACCTTTGCAATTTCGCGATCTCGTCGTCCGGGAAGCGGTAAGCGTCCCCGGCCCCGGTTGGGCAACGGTGCTCGCGAAGCCGCAGTCGTGGATTGCAGTCTGCCTGCCGAATCTTGCGTTCGACGTATTCGGGATGGCGGCCGGCGACGAGCCGGCCGCAGTCGTCGAGCCGTTGCGCGGGCAAGTCTTCGTCGTCGCGGCCAATCGACACGCGCGCCGTTGCGGCATCGTGCCGGGCGTCAAGCTGAATGCGGCGTTCGCTCTTACGGCGTCGTTGCAAGTGCTCGAGCGCTCGCCGCGTCGCGAGCGCTTGTGTCTAGAGTCGCTGTCCGCCTGGGCACAGTCGCTCACCTCGACGGTATGCATCGAGCCGCCGGAAACGGTGCTGCTCGAGGTCGCGGGGAGCGTCAGGCTTTTCGGTAGCCTCGCGGCGCTCAAGCACAAGCTCGGCGAGGAAGTTGCGAGACGTCGTTGGGTGTCACGCCTCTGCGCCGCGCCGACCGCGATGGCCGCTCTGTGGCTCGCGCGGGGCGGTGCCGAGGACGTCGAGTCTCTCGGCTCGTTGGCTGGAAGGCTCGGGTCGTTGCCGCTGCGAGTCACGCGTTGGCCGCTCGAGATTCAAACGTTGCTGCTCGATCTCGGCGTCCGCACGATCGCCGATTGCTTGCGCTTGCCGCGGGACGGATTCGCGCGTCGAGTCGGCCTCGAATATTTGCACGATCTCGACCGGGCGCTCGCGCGGCGTTTCGACCCGCGCGTGGGTTTGCTTCCGGCGCAGCTCTGGAGCGCGAGGCGCGAGCTGTACCAAGAAAGCTCCGACGCCGCGGTCTTCATGGCTGCGGTCGAGGACATGCTCGACGGCCTGACGGCCGAGCTGCGCCGGCGGCAGGCCCAAGTGCGGAGCTTGCGAGTCGAGTTCGAGCACGTGCGTCGTCCGCCGACGCGCGAGAGCTTCGATTGGGCGGAGCCGACGCACGAGCGCGACCGTCTGCTCCGCTTGCTGCGCGACCGGATCGAGCGCATCGACCTGCCGGCTCCGGCGATGGCGCTCAGCGTGACCACGGGCTTCTTGCAAGCTCTGCAGGCGAGAGCGGTCGACCTGTTCGACAAGACCCCGGTCGCGACCCTGTCACACGTGTTGCTCGAGCGATTGCGCGGGCGTCTCGGCGCGGACGCGATCTACGGGATCGCCGCGGTTGCGGAGCATCGTCCGGAGCTCGCGTGGTCGAGATCGGCCGCTCGGCCGCGCGACGAAATCGCCGGTGCCGGCGGCCCTCTCTCCCCGTGGGCGCGGCATCGGCCGCTGTGGCTCTTGCCGGGGCCGCTGCCGTTGTCGTCGAGCGAAGCGCACCGCTATTACCGCGGTGCCGTCGAGTGTCGCGAGGGACCCGAGCGCATCGAAAGCGGCTGGTGGGACGAGCGGGGGGCCGGCCGCGACTACTACACCGCCGTGAGCGGCGGCGGCGAGAAGCTCTGGGTCTATCGCGATCGACGCAGCCGGGATTGGTTCCTGCACGGCTTGTTCGGCTGAGGGCGCTCGCCGATGGCCTCGTCGCGAACGAGTCGAACCGACGTGCAGTACGCGGAGCTGCATTGCCTCAGCAATTTCTCGTTCTTGCGCGGCGCGTCTCATCCTGCGGAGCTCGTGACGACCGCGGCTAAGTTCGGCTATGCGGGGCTCGCGTTGACGGACGAATGCTCGGTCGCGGGCGTGGTCCGGGCGCACGGCGCCGCGAAAACGTCCGGGCTTACGCTCGTCGTCGGCAGCGAGATCGTGCTCGGGGATGGTCTCAAGATCGTGGTGCTCGCCGTCGACCGGCCGTCGTACGGCGCACTCTGCCGCCTGATCAGCCGCGCGCGGCGCGCGGCGCCGAAGGGCACGTACGCCGCGAGCCGCGACGATCTAGTCGATTGTCTCGAGGATTCACGCTGCGCGATCCTCTGGGTTCCCGACGAGCATCGCGCCGAGCTCGAGGCGTTGCGCTCGACCGGCGGCTGGCTCGCCGAACTATTCCGCGGCCGCCTCTGGCTCGCGGCGGAGCTTAGGCGCGGCGGCAACGATCGGCGCCTGTTCGCGGCATGGCGTGCCGCGGGCCGCGAGCTCGGCATCCCGCTCGTCGCGGCCGGCAACGTGCTGATGCACGGCCGCGAGCGGCAGAACCTACAGGACACGCTGACCGCGATTCGCCTCAAGACTCCGCTCGACAAGCTCGGTTTCGCGCTCGAGCCGAACGCGGAACGCTGTCTCAAGCCGCTCGCCGAGCTCGCGCGGCGCTTTCCGCCCGAGCTGCTGCGCGAGACGCTCGCGATTCTCGAGCGTGTCGACTTCTCCCTCGACGAGCTGCGTTACGAATATCCGCGCGAGCTCGTGCCCGACGGCGAGACGCCCGCGAGCCATCTCAAGCATCTGACCGAGCAGGGCCAACGTTGGCGCTGGCCGAGCGGCACGCCGCAGAAAGTGCAGGAGCTCATCGCGCACGAGCTCGAGCTGATCGCGGAACTGCGCTACGAGGCCTATTTCCTGACCGTTCACGACATCGTCCGCTACGCGCGCAGCATCGGGATCCTGTGCCAGGGCAGGGGGTCGGCCGCGAATTCCGTCGTTTGCTTCTGTCTCGGGATCACCGAGGTCGATCCCGCGCGCATGCAGACCCTCGTCGAGCGATTCATCTCCAAAGAGCGCAACGAGCCGCCCGATATCGACGTGGATTTCGAGCACGAGCGCCGCGAGGAGGTCATTCAATACATTTATCGCAAGTATTCGCGCGAGCGCGCGGCGCTCGCGGCGACCGTGATCTGCTATCGGCCGCGCAGCGCGATTCGCGACGTCGGCAAGGCGCTCGGTCTCGAAGAGGCCCAAGTCGGCGCGGTCGCACGCTCGCTGCATTGGTGGGAAGGCGCTCTGGTTGAGCAAGAGCGGATCGCAGAGGCCGGCTTCGATCCAGCGAGCCCGCGAGTGCGTCTCTGGCTCGATCTCGTCGAGACGCTGATCGGTTTTCCGCGCCACCTGTCGCAACACGTCGGCGGGTTCGTGATCGCCGAGCGTGCGCTCGACGAGCTCGTCCCGGTCGAGAACGCCGCGATGCCCGACAGGACCGTGATCCAGTGGGACAAGGACGATCTCGAGGAACTCGGGCTGCTCAAGGTCGACGTGCTCGGCCTCGGCATGCTGACCGCGATCCGCCGTTGCTTCGGGCTGATCGAGGGCTACTCGGGGCGCCGCTACACGATCGCGACCGTTCCGGCCGAGGACCCG
>Ga0335082_10006018_pt1 | contig 13255 bp, 7 predicted proteins | sample Lox_Sample_41_FD_206718 | JGI IMG/M metagenome (GOLD analysis project Ga0335082, IMG submission 206718) | Soil microbial communities from Loxahatchee National Wildlife Refuge, Florida, United States - Lox_Sample_4.1 | ecosystem: Environmental > Terrestrial > Soil > Wetlands | place: USA: Florida... | reverse complement strand
GCCGCTCCGTCCGGCCGATGGCCTCCTCGAGCGCCGCGCGCCGCGTCGGGAGAGGCTCCTCGCGCAGGTCGCGGCCGTTCCGGTAAAGGCAGTCGAAGACGGCGTAGACGACCGGAGACGTCCCCTCCTGCAGGAGCTGAAACCGCGAGACCAGCCGCTCGTCGAATGCCACCGCCTCCCCGTCGAGGAGAAGCGTCCGATCCGGCAATGAGTGGATCGCCTTCGCGACGTCGGCGAAGGACTCGGTCCGATCCTTCCCGTTGCGCGAGAGAAGCGTGACGCCGCTGCCTTCCTTGTAGGCGAGGATCCGGTAGCCGTCGTACTTCTCCTCATAGACCCAGCCGGGCTTGTGGAAGGGCTCATCGACCAGCGTTGCGAGCATCGGCTGGACCCGGAAGGGAACGCGGTCGGCGCGCTTCAAGACACGGCCTTCCGCGAGTGCCAGACCGCCTTCTTCCGGGACCTCTTCGCCGGCTGCAGCAGGTCGGGGTTCTTCAGGATCTTGCGAAGCAGGGCGGGCGGGTCGCCGTCGGCCGCCTTCTCGACGTCGCCCCCCTCGTCGCGCGCGATCTCGATCAGAAGCCGATTCGAGACCACGGACCGGGGCGCGAGCTGCGTGACGTCCTCCACACTCGCCCACTCGTCCCGGTGCTTGATCAAGAGCCAGGCGGGCTTCGAGTCTCCGGGCCGCCCGCGGGTCCGCACGAGGACCCAGGAGCCGTGAAGCTTCCTGCCCTCGAGCGAGAACTTGAGGTCCCCCTTCTTGAGCGCCGCGTCCACGTCGGCCATCTCCGGCGTCCAGGTCCCGTTGTCCCAGATCATCACCGTGCCGCCGCCGTACTCTCCTCCCGGGATGATCCCCTCGAACGCGTTGTACTCGATCGGGTGATCCTCAACCTGCATGGCGAGCCGCTTGACCGCCGGGTCGTAGGATGGTCCCTTCGGAACCGCCCAGGAGAGCATCACGCCTTTCCATTCCAGCCGAAAATCGTAGTGAAGCGCCGTCGCGCGGTGCTTCTGCACGACGAAGGCGAGCTTCTTGATGCGGGGCGCCGCGCGAACCTTTCGACCCTTCGGCTCCGACGTCACTCCGAAGCGGCGCTTCTTGCGGTACTCCTCGAGAGGCATCGTCGCTCGACTTCTCCCTTACACTGTACTCAGCGTGGGCGACATTCTGGCATGGGCCCTGACGGTCGAGGCGCTCGGCCTGGCCGCTCTGCCGCTGCTGCGTGTTTTCTTCGGCAATCGGCGCGACTCGGCGCTTCTCTCGCGGCCGGTCGGGCTGGCGCTCGTCTCGTACGTGGGGTGGGCGGCGACGCACCTGCCGCGGATCCCCTTCGACCGCCGTCTTCTGTTGTTCGCCCTCCTCGCCGTGGCCGTCGTCTCCTATCGGGTCGACCGGAAATCGCGTCCGCGGCGCCCCGACTCGCCCTTCTGGGGGGCCGAGGATTCCCGCGCAGCGAAGTACTTCTGGGCGACAGCCGCGGTTTTCCTGATCATCCGGGCGGCGGTCCCCGAGATTCTGGGCGCCGAGAAATTCATGGATCTCGCCTTCTTCAATTCGATCGAGCGCTACGGCGCGATGCCCCCGCTCGACCCCTGGATGTCGGGCAAGACGATCAACTACTACTACTGGGGTTATCTGCTGGCCGCGGTGCTCGGCAAGCTCGCCTCGGCGTCTCCTTTCGTCGGATACAACCTCGCTGTCGCCACGTTTGCCGGATACTCCTTCTGCGCCGCCGCGAGCCTCGGCGCGCGCCTGGCCGAGGGGCGCCGCATCGCCTCTCTCGCCTCGGGCTTCGTCGCCGTCTTCGCGGGAAACGTTCAGGGCGCCATCGACTCGATTCGGTCGCCGCTCGACAAAGGCTTCGACTACTGGCACGCGTCGCGGGTGATCGCCAACGGCGACACGATCAACGAGTTTCCCTTCTTCACGTTCTTTCACGCGGACTTGCACCCACACCTGCTCGCCTTCCCCTACTTCCTGGCGGCCTTCGTTTTCGCGCACCGGCTCTACGAGCGCGAGCCTCCAGCGGCGGACTCCCCGGCAGGCGCCGCCCGCTGGCGGCGGCTGTCGGCGTACTTGCTCGCCGCCTTCATCGCGGGCACCGCGGTCGCCGCCAACACGTGGAATCTGCCCTCGATCGCGATCGGTCTGGTCTTCGCGATGGCACTCCGGCGCGCGGGTGCCGGGGCGGGACTCCAGTGGCGAGATCTGATTCGCGGAGGTCTCGCCGGCGGGGCGACGGCACTGGCGGGCCTCCTGCTCTTTCGTCCCTACGCCCGGACCTATGCCCTGCCCTACAACGGCCTCGGCTGGACGAAACAGAAGTCGGAGCTCTTCGAGTTCCTCGGCGTGTGGGGGCTCTTCTTCGCGGTCGGCATCGTGGCGCTCTGGCCGAAGTCCGAGACCGAGGAGCGGGCGCGGCGCCGAAGGGATCTACGCCTGGCCGTCTCGGCCGGCGTCGCGCTCGCCGCGGCCTTCACCTTCGGAAAGCCCGTGCTCCTGCCCCTGATCTTCCTCGCTCTTCTGGCGCTCGAGCGGGCCGCGGCCGCGATCGCGGGAAAGGGAACCGATCCGGGAGCCTCCGCCGTCCTCTTCGCCTCGCTCCTGCTCCTGCTCTCGTTGGGGGCAATCGGAGGCTGCGAGTTCATCTACTTCAAGGACTCCTACGGGGACCAGCTCCAGCGCATGAACACGATCTTCAAGTTCTACCACCAGGCCTGGCCCCTCTTCGGCATCGCGGTGGTCGTCTTCGCCGAGCGCGTGTGGCGGGAGCCGGGACGGCGCGGCGTGTCGCTGCGGTGGATTGCCGGCGCGGCCGCCGTCGTCGCGCTCCTCTACCCGGTCAACGTCGCGGGCTCGCGGCTGCGCCAGCGAGAGGGCTCCTTTTCGCTCGACGCGCTGCCCGCGATGGCCCGCCGAAACGCGGGGGACGCCGCGGCGGTGGCCTGGCTCGACAAGAACGCGCCCGGCGGCTCGGTCATTCTCGAGGCGACCGGCGATCCGTACCGCGAGCTCGCCCGCATCTCGACGCACACGGGGCTTCCGACCGTCATGGGATGGTCCAATCACGAGGGGCTCTGGCGCGGCAACGACCAGGAGGTCAGCGTGCGCACGCAGCTCGTGCGCGGCTTCTACAGCACGGCCGACGAAGAAAGCGCCATGGAGATCGTCAAGAAGTTCGGCGTGCGTTACGTCGTCCTGGGCGATCTCGAGCGCGCCACCCACCCGAATGCCGACCACATCCGGAACTTTCTCTTCTTGGAGCCCGTCCTCCAGGGCCCGACGACGGTCTTCAAGGTCCACACGGCTCCATGAACGTCCTCATGGCCCTGGACTACTACCGGCCGAACGTGTCGGGTCTCTCCCTCTACGTCGAGCATCTGGCCGGAGCGCTCGCCCGCCGCGGGCACGCCGTTACGGTCCTGACGCACCGTCACCGACCGGAGCTTCCGCGCGAAGAACGGGAAGACGGTGTCCGGATCGTGCGCGCCCCCGTGGCGGCCCGCTTCGGCAAGGCGCTCATCTCTCCGGGAATCGTGGTGGCGGCCGCCCGCGAGCTCGAAAAAACGGATCTCCTTCACCTCCACTCTCCGCTGGTTCCCGCCGTTCCCCTGGCTCTGCTCTCCACACACCGGCAAGTGCCGATGGTGGTGACCTACCACTGCGACCTGCGGCCGCCGCCGGGAGTGGTCCAGCGCCTGGTCGAGACGGTGGCGCGGGCCTCGCAAAACTTCGCGCTGGATCGAGCCGCCAGAGTCGTCACCTACACGGAGGACTACGCCTCTCATACCGCCGCGCTGGCAGAGCGCCCCGAGCGCGTGACGTGGGTCTTGCCTCCGGTGCCGGACCCCGCGCCCGGAAGGCTCTCGCCCGAAGAGGTCCGACGCCGCTACGGGATACGCGGCGCGCCGGTCATCCTGTTTCTCGGACGCTTCGCGGAGGAAAAGGGCCTGCCTCACTTGATCGAGGCGTTCTTCTCGGTGCGTCGCTCGCTCCCGGAGGCGGCGCTCGTGCTCGCGGGAGAAAAAAACGCCGTCCCCGGCGAGACGGTGGGTGAGCGGCTGGCGCCGCTGCTGGCCGACCCGTCTTCGGGGATCGTGGCCACGGGTCTCGTGCCTCCCGAGGCGACGACCGATCTCTTCTCCGTTTCCGACGTGCTCGTGCTCCCCTCGATCAATTCGACCGAGTCCTTCGGTCTTTGCCAGGTCGAGGCGATGCTCGCCGGAGTGCCCGCCGTGGCCTCCGACCTGCCCGGCGTGCGCCAGCCGGTCCGCATGACGGGAATGGGAGAGATCGCCGGGATCGCCGACGCCCAGGACCTGGCTCGGCAGCTCCTGAAGGTGCTCGAAAATCCGGCAGCGTACCGGCGGGAGCGCCGGGTGATCCGAGCGACGTTCGATCCCGAACGCACCGTCTCCCAGTACGAAGAGATCTACCGGCGCGCGGCGTCGGATCCGTGACGCCCCAACCGACCATGAGCCGCGCGGATCTCCCGGCCGATCCCGAGAGCGACCGGATCCTTCGCGCGCACCTGCGCGAGATGCCGTTTCACCGGGTGATCATGCGCTCGATCGAGGCCCGCATCCTCTCGGAAGTCCGCTTCCCGCGGCCCGTCCTGGACGTCGGATGCGGGGACGGCCACTTCGCCTCCGTGCTCTTCCCCGAGGGCACAGACGTGGGCCTGGATCCGGGCCTCTCCGACGTCTCCGAGGCGCGGCGGCGCGGCGTCTACCGCCTGGTCGTGGGAGCCGACTCCGGCGACATGCCGTTTGCGGACGCCGTTTTCGGCTCGGTCTTCTCCAACTGCGTCTTCGAGCACATTCCCGAGATCGAGAAGACGATCGCGGAGATCGCCCGCGTGCTGAAGCCGGGCGGCGTCTTCGCGACGACGTTGATCTCCGAGAGCTTCAGCGAGCTCTTGACCAACGAGCGGGCCTGGGCGCGCCTGGGATTGAAGCGGCTGCACAGAGCGTATCTCGACTGGTTCAACCGCAAATCCATTCACCACCACTTCGATCCTCCCGAGGTCTGGAAGCGGCGCTTCGAGCGGGTGGGACTCGCCGTCCGGCGTTGGCGCTATTACGTCTCCCCCGAGGCGGCCCGGGTCTTTCATCGGGCGCACTACGTCAGCCTGCCGCACTTAGCCGCGCGCCGTCTGACCGGTCGATGGGTGCCCCTTCCCGCGCTCGCCGACAACGCTTTCTGGCGGTGGCGCTACCGGCGCTTCGTCAACGAGCCCGAGCCCGAGAGGGGTTCCTGCATCGCCTTCGTGTGCGAACGAACCGCGTTGTAGGGCCGGCCGTCGCGATCGATCCATCCCGATTTCCTCCGGCCTCCGGCCGCGCCCGTCATCTCGGGATCAAGAGTTCTCCACGAGCCGGGGATTTTTCGTTCCGGCGCTCCTCGAAATGACAAGCCTCAGGAAATCCCGTAAACTCCAGAGAATCCATGCGATTTCTGATCACCGGAGGCGCGGGCTTCATTGGGTGCAATGCGGCCCGCCGACTCTCCCACGAGGGCCATGAGGTCGTCGTTTTCGACAATTTCTCGCGCTCCGCGGCCCCGTTCAACCGCCAGTGGCTCGAGAAGATCGAGCCCCGCGTCCGATTCCTGACCGGAGACGTCCGTCGGCCCGAGGACCTGCGCGCGGCGCTTGCCGATCCCTTCGACGCCGTCCTGCACCTGGCCGGCCAGGTCGCCGTCACGACATCGATCCTCGACCCGGTGGCGGACTGGGAGGCAAACGCCGTTGGCACCTTCCATCTGCTCGAGGCCCTGCGGGCCCGATACGGCAAGGAGCCGGCTCGCGCGCCGATTCTTCTCTACTCCTCCACCAACAAGGTCTACGGCCACCTTTCCTCCGGCGAGACGCTTCGCGACGGCCGCTGGGACCTGGCCGAGCGCCCTCATGGCGTGTCCGAGGAGGAGTCGCTTTCCTTCGAGTCTCCGTACGGCTGCTCGAAAGGGGCGGCCGATCAATACGTGGTCGACTACCATCGGAGCTTCGGCCTCCCCACGGTCTGCTTCCGGCAGTCGTGCATCTACGGCACTCGGCAGTTCGGCGAGGAAGACCAGGGATGGGTGGCGTGGTTTGCGCTCGCCGCGAGCTTCGGCCTCCCGATCACTCTCTACGGGGACGGCCTACAGGTGCGCGACCTGCTCTGGGTGGACGATCTGGTGGAGGCGTACCTCGCCGCCGTGGCCCGCAAGGCCGAGGTCGCCGGAAGGGCCTACAACATCGGCGGTGGACCCGGGTTCCGCCTGTCGCTCAGAGAGCTCGTGACGCGCCTCGAGTCGAAGCTCGCTCGCCAGGTTCCCGTGACCCACGCCGCCTCGCGGCTGGGCGACCAGCGGGTTTTCTACTGCGACATTCGACGCGCCGAGCGGGAGCTCGGCTGGAAGCCGCGGGTCTCGCCCGCGGAAGGGGTCGATCGTCTGCTCGCCTGGATCGGGTCGAACCGCCAGGAGATCGCGAGCTTCTTGACAGCCAAGGGAATCCCCGTCACCGCCTGAGTCCGCCGGAGAGCCGAGTCTGACGCGTCCAACCGCCCGCGCCATCCTTTTCCTGGTCCTCCTCGCGGGAGCGTACTTCCGGCTCCAGGGTCTCAACTGGGACGAGGGGCATCACCTCCACCCCGACGAGCGCTTCATCTCGATGGTGGAGGAGAACCTCGCCTTCCCGAAGACACCGGCGGCGTACTTCGACTCGAAACACTCGACGCTGAACCCTTACAACCGCAACTACGACTCCTTCGTGTACGGCACCCTTCCGGTCTTTCTCGCGAAGGCGGCTGCGAAGGCGGTTCGGCGCGACGGCTACGACGGGACCTACCTGATCGGGAGAGCGATGTCGGCGCTCTTCGATCTTCTGACCGTCTGGCTCGTCTACCGTCTGGTCCGCCGCTTCGGGAGCCGGCGGGCCGCCCTCGCCGGGGCCGGTCTCGCCGCGTTCTGTCCGCTCGGCATCCAGCTGTCGCACTTCTGGGCCGTGGACACGTTTCTTGCCACGTTTGCCACCCTGACGCTGCTCGGCTCGGTGCGCATCGCGCAGGAGGACTCGGAGTTTCCCGGAATCGCCGCGACCGGCATTGCCCTGGGTCTCGCCGCCGCCTGCAAGGTGACCGCGCTCGCCCTGTTCGCGCCGGTCGGAATCGCCTTGCTCGTGCGACTCGGCGCGCGCCGCCGCGCCGGGGAGCGATTCGGCCCCGCGCTGGCGAGCGCGGTGGGCCGCGGCCTGACGGTGCTTGTCGCGGCTGCCCTGGCGATTCGCGTGGCGCTACCGTACGCGTTCCTCGGTTGGGGCCTCGACCCGCGCTACTTGCGCGACATGAAGTCGCTGGCGGCGCTCTCGAGCAGTGTCGCCGGATTCCCGCCGGCCCTTCAATGGGCGGGCCGCACGCTTCTCTTTCCCCTGCGTAACTTCGTCTTCTGGGGTGCCGGCCCCTTCTTCGGATTCACCGCCCTCGCGGCCGGCGTCTGGGCGCTCTGGGCGGCGCGCCGAAAGGAGAACCGGGCGGTTCTACCGCTTCTCTCCTATGCGCTGTTCGTCGGCCTCTACCACGGACTGACCCTCGTCAAGTCGATCCGCTACTTCTATCCCGCCTATCCCGCGCTGGCGGCGCTCTCGGGATTGTTCCTGGGCTACCTCTGGAGGCTCTCCCGGCGCAACTGGGTCTGGCGCGGGGCGCCGGTGATCGTGCTCGGCGGGAGCCTGCTCACCGCCGTGGCCTTCACGGCGATCTATCGCCGGCCGCATCCGCGCCTGGAGGCTTCACGCTGGATCTTCGCGCACGTTCCGCCGCCGGCCCGCTTCGGCAACGAGGCGTGGGACGACGGTCTGCCGATCTCGATGCCCGGTTCGGAGGTGGCCGGCTACGCGGGGCCCGTGCTCGACCTCTTCGACCCGGACTCCACACAGAAGGCCGAAAAACTCCTGCGGGTCTTGAAGGAAGCCGACTGGATCGCGGTCACCTCCAACCGCGTCTATGCCAACGTGACCCGGGTTCCCATCGTCTTTCCGATGACCACGGCCTACTACCGGGCCCTCTTCGACGGCGCGCTCGGGTTCGAGCGCGTCGCGGAGTTCACCTCCTATCCCACGCTCGGAGACTTCTCCTTCGACGACGACCGGGCTGAGGAGCAGTTCACCGTTTACGACCACCCGCGGGTTCTTCTCTTTCGCAAGACCCGCGATTTCTCCGAAAAGCGGGTCCGCCAAATCCTCCTGTCCGCCATGCCCAAGCCTCCTCCCACGATGCAGGACTGGGAAAAGTGGCCGCGCTCGCGGCGAGTGGTCGATCGACCCGTGATTCCCGCTCATCGGGCCGCGGTCGCGCCCGCCGCGCCGGTCGCCGCCGACGTCCCGATGGGCTCGGTCCTGGCCGCCGCAATCTGGTACGGGGCCCTCCTGCTGCTCGGCGCCGCGGCGCTTCCGCTCGGTTGGGTGTTCTTCTCGCGCCTTTCGGATCGGGGCTTCGGGTTTGCACGCGTCCTGGGGCTTGCCCTCTCGACCTACGTCCTGAATCTCGCCGTGGCGAAGGGGGGCCTCGAGAACGGGCGCCGCGCGGCCTTCGCCGCGCTCCTCTCCCTGGCCGCCGCCGGTTTCGCGGCGTTTCTCTGGCGCGGTCCCGCGATTCTCGCCTTTCTGTCGCAGAACCGCCGCGCGCTCTGGCAGAGCGAGGCCGCTTTTGCGATCGGCTTCCTTCTCTTCCTCGGCTTCCGGGCGCTGAACCCGGAGATCACCTGGGGAGAGAAGCCGATGGATTTCTCGATCCTGAACATCCTCGTCCGCACGCGCACTCTGCCGGCTTCCGATCCCTGGTTCGCCGGAGCGCCGCTCGGCTACTACACGTTCGGCCAGCAGATGGTCGCCCTCCTGACTCTCCTGACCGGACTGTCGACGCGCTACACGTTCAACCTCGCCTTCGGCCTGTTGGGCGGCGTCCTTCTCCAGGGAGCCTTCTCGCTCGCGCGCAACTGGGCCGGCACGCTTCGCGGCGGTGTGGCCGGCGCCATTCTCGTGGCGCTTGCGGGGAACCTCGCGGGCTTGCGCGAGTGGCTCTCCGTCCGCCGGCCCCAACACTTGCCGCTCGACTGGAACTATTTCTGGGCCACATCGCGAGTGGTCAAAGACACCATCAACGAGTATCCGCTCTGGAGCCTGCTCTTCGCCGATCTGCACGCGCACGTGCTCTCGATGCCACTGCTGCTTCTCTTTGCAGCGCAGGCCCTCCAGTTCGTGCGCGTCCACGGCGACCGGACCGCGCTTGTGCGCACGCGCCTGCTCGCCGCGGGCTTGCTCGGCCTCTTCGGGGCGATCGAAGTCCTGACCAACGCCTGGGACGCTCTGCTCCTGGCCGGCTTGCTGGTCTTGACGGCCCTCGCCGCGGCCTTTTCGGGCGGCGCTGCGCCGCTCCTCTCGGCCGCTCGAGCCGTCGTCGGCTTCGGCGCGGCGGCCGCCGTGGCCCTGGCTGCGGCCCATCCGCTCTGGCCCCCCGGCGGCGGGCCTCCAGCCTGGGGCCGCAATCTCGAGAAGGGCGCCTCGGGTCTGGACGTTTCGACGGTGTTCGGCCTCTTCTTCTTTCTGGCTTTGGCCTGGTGGCTCGCCGCCTTCGCGGAGCGTCGACGCTGGCCGGGCAACTCCAGGGCCGCCTTCGTGACCGTCGGAATTCTTCTGCTGGCGTTGGCCGCGCTGTGGTCCGCCGACCTGCTGTGCCTGATGGGGATCCTCCTCTTCGCCGGGGCGTTCCTCTTTCTTGCCGATCTGCCGGAGGATCGGCTGGCCTTCGGCTTCATCGGCACGGCCTTCTTCTTGATCCTCTTCACCCAGCGCTTCTACATCTACGACCGGATGAACACCTTCTTCAAGCTGTACCTGCCGAGCTGGCTGTTGTTCGCCATCGCCACGGCCGCGCTCGCCTTCCGCCCCCCGGACCGCCGCGGCTCCTTCGCGCGCTGGCCGGCGCTGACCAAGGCCGCTTTCGCGGCTCTGTGCGCGATGTCTCTCTTCACGACCGTCTCGGCGGCGCGCGGGGCGCTGACCGACGCGCGCCCGACGCGGCGGGGAGACCTCGGCGGGCCGACACTCGACGGCCTGCGATACCTCGAGAAGAGCGCTCCCGGGGAATACCGGGCCGTGCTCTGGATGCGGCGATCCATCCGCGGCACCCCCGTCGTCCTGGAAGCCCAGGGCCCCTCCTACCAGGACTTCGGCCGCATCTCCATGCTGACCGGCCTTCCGACGGTGCTCGGCTGGGAGTACCACGTTCAGCAGCGGGGCAACTCTCCCGACCGGATCCGCGAGCGCAAGGCCGCGGTCGAGGCCATCTACTCGAATCCGAGCGCCGAGGCGGTCGAGGGCCTCCTGCGCCGACACCACGTGGGCTACGTCTACGTCGGGCCGCTCGAGCGAAAGACGTACCCGCGCGCTGGCCTCGCGAAGTTCGACGCCGCACCGCAGCTCTTCCAGCTTGCATACGAGAACCCGGAGGTCCGCATCTACCGGGTCGTGGGCGGGGAGTCGGAGGACGTGCTCACGCCGCTTCACGAGGAGATCCCCGCGGCGGCGAGCGTCCCGGGGAAGGCCGCCGAGATCGTCGAACCCGAGGAGCCTCCGGTTCTCTCCACCACACCGGCGGCCGGCCGGGAGCCGTTCTCCGGCCTGAAGGAGCCGCGCGACGCCGCGGTGGACGAGCGCGGGCGGCTCTGGGTCGCCGACTTCGGCAACTCGAGGCTGCGCCTCTTCACGAGCGACGGCGGGTATCTCGGCGGCTGGGGCGGGCGCGGCGACGGGACCTATTCTCTCCGAGAGCTCACGGGAGTGGCCGCCCGCGGCGGCGACCTCTTCATCGCGGACACCTGGAACGGCCGGGCCGAGAGCTTCACGCTCGACGGCGCCTGGAAAGCGACGGCCCGGGATCTCTACGGCCCGCGCGGTATCGCAGCCGCCTCCGACGGGTCGGTCTGGGTGACCGATACGGGCAACCACCGCGTTGTCGTGTACGACGAGCGGCTCGGGAATCCCCGTCTTCTCGGGAAGAAGGGCGCGGGCCCGCTCGAGTTCGACTCCCCCGTCGGCATCGCGGCCGCCGCGTCGGGCCGGATCTACGTCTGCGATACGGGAAACCGCCGCATCCAGGTTCTGGACGCGCAAGGACAGTTCCTGCGCGCGATCCCGATCCCCGGCTGGAACGGCGCGGTCGAGCCGCACGTCGAGGTGGACACGGACGAGACCCTCTACGTGACCGATCCTTCAGGCAACGCCGTGCTCGAGCTGGACCCTTCGGGAAAGGTGCGCAACCGGCTCGAGAGCGACCCGTCGGGCCACAAGTTCGCCAATCCGACGGGCGTCGCGCTCGACCGAAAAAATCGTATCCTCTACGTGGTCAGCTCCGGGGACAGCTCCATCTCGAAGATCAAACTGCCTGATCGGAAGGGAGAATGATGCGCTCAGGCCTCGGATCTGTCGTCAGGCGTGCAATCGTCGGCGTTTCGATCGCGCTCGCTTTCGCTTGTCGGCGAGCCGAGAAGCCGGGGGCCGCGGCAGCGGCGGCGCCGACGGCCATTCCCGAGACGGCGCCCTCGATCCGGGACACGCCCGAAGCCAACCGACCCCCGTTTTTCGGGCTGCGCGCCGCGCGGGACGCCGCCGTGGACGGGCGCGGCCGCCTTTGGGTCGCCGACTTCGAGCACACGGCGATCCGCATCTACGATTCGAGCGGCGGCTATCTCGGCGGTTGGGGCAGCCGCGGCGACGGGAAATATCAGCTGAAGGACCCCTGCGGGATTGCCATTGGAGGCGACGACGTCTACGTTGCCGACACCTGGAACGGACGGGTGCTTCACTTCTCGCTTGCCGGCGCCTACCTCGGAAGGGCTCCCGGCGACTTCTACGGGCCGCGTGGCGTCGCCGTGAGCTCGGACGGAAGGGTCTGGATCGCCGACACCGGCAACCAGCGTGTCGTCGTCTGCCCGAAGGATCTGTCGAACCCCAAGGTTCTCGGCGGCGAGGGCACTCCCGGCAACCCGTTCTCGAGCCCGTTCGGCATCGCGGCAGGACCCTCCGGGCGGATCTATGTGGCCGACGCCGGCAACCGCCGCATCGAGGTGCTCGACACGGAAGGCAACTTCAAGACGAGCTTCGCGGTCCCGGGCTGGGGGCCCACGACCGAGCCGTATCTCGAGGTCGATGAGAACGAGAGCATCTACGCGAGCGATCCCGCCTCGAAGTCCGTCGCGAAGCTGGACCGCAACGGCAAGGAGCTGCGCCGCTTCACCGAGGACGACGCCGGCAGGGGCTTTCAGAAGCCCACCGGCGTCGCCATCGACCGAAAGAACCGGATCCTCTACGTCGTCAACTCGGACAACGACACGATCGGGATCTTGAAACTCTCCCAGTGAGCGAGACCGAAGAAACTCCGGCCCACGCCCCGCCGGCCTCGATCCCGCCCGGGGCGGGTTCCCGGTGGCGGAGGGCTTTCTGGGCGATCCTCCTGCTCGCCGCGGCCACCCGATTCTGGCGGCTGGGGGAGCGCCCGTTCCACCACGACGAGTCCATCCACGCGTATCAGTCCTACACGCTCTCCCAGAATGGGGAGTGGCGTTACGACCCGGCCTACCACGGGCCGTTTCTCTATTACGCCAACGCCGCGGTCTACAAGATCTTCGGCGTGTCGAATACGACGGCGCGCCTGCTGCCCGCGTTCTTCGGGCTTCTGCTGCTGGCGTTCGCCTGGCCGCTGCGCCGTTGGATCGGCAATCGCGCCGCGGCGGCGTACGCCCTACTCGTCCTCCTGTCGCCCCACCTGACCTACTTCTCGCGTTTCATCCGTGAGGATGTCTATTCGCTCGTCTTCACCTTCGCGACGATCCTCGCCTTCCGCCGGTTCTTGGAGACGGACCGCGCGCGATGGCTGACCGCCTCGGCCGTGTCCTTCGCCTTGGCCGGTGTGACCAAGGAGAACGCCTACATGACGGGCGTCCTCTTCGTCACCTTCGGGATCTGGGTGTTCGCGGACCGCGTGATCGGGAGCGGCGGCACCGACGCGGTTCGGAAGACGGCGGCGTGGCTGCGGGCGCACGCCGCGGCCGCCCTGACGGCCGCGATCGTCTTTCTCTGCATTTGGGCCCTCTGCTACTCCGCCTTCGGGCACTACCCCGGCGACTGGCTCGCAATCCCCAAGGCGGTCAAGTACTGGATGGGGCAGCACGCCATCGCGCGCATCCCGGGGCCCTGGTACTACTACTTTC
>Ga0335082_10006016_pt1 | contig 13256 bp, 9 predicted proteins | sample Lox_Sample_41_FD_206718 | JGI IMG/M metagenome (GOLD analysis project Ga0335082, IMG submission 206718) | Soil microbial communities from Loxahatchee National Wildlife Refuge, Florida, United States - Lox_Sample_4.1 | ecosystem: Environmental > Terrestrial > Soil > Wetlands | place: USA: Florida... | reverse complement strand
CTACCTGCGCTTCGGCGCGCTCTCGGCCCGCACCTGCGTGGCCCGCGCCTTCGCGCGCGCGGGCGAAGAGCCGCGCGCGGTGCGCGGCCTGCACAAGTGGATCGACGAGCTCGTCTGGCGCGAGTTCTACTGCGCGCTCCACGCCGAGCACCCCGATCTGCGGCGGCGCGCGCTGCGACGGGAGTTCGAAGCGTTGGACTGGCGCGCGGACGAGGCGGAGTTCCAGGCCTGGTGCGCGGGCGAGACCGGCTTCCCGTTCGTGGACGCCGGGATGCGCCAGCTCGCCGCGACGGGATGGATGCACAACCGCGCCCGCATGGTCGTCGCGAGCTTCCTCACCAAGGACCTCGGGATCGACTGGCGGCGCGGCGAGCGCTACTTCATGCAGCGCCTGGTCGACGGGGATCCCGCCAGCAACGCCGGGGGCTGGCAGTGGTGCGCTTCGACCGGCAGCGACGCGCAGCCCTGGTACCGGATCTTCAACCCAGTGGCGCAGGGCGAGCGGTGGGATCCCGACGGGCGCTACGTGCGTCGCTTCGTACCGGAGCTGCGCGATTGCCCGGATCGCCTCGTGCACCGGCCCTGGGAGGCGGCGCCCGCGCCGCGCGGATACCCGGGTCCGATCGTCGACCATGCCGCGCGCCGCCTCGCCGCGCTGCGGCGCTTCGCGCAGCGAAGGAAGCGGAGCGAGCGGCGTCCCGAGCCCTCGGGACCTTCGTCGGAGAGGGAGGATGGGCGCACGCGAGCGACGCGGCACCGCGTCTGAGCGCTTCGCGCTCGGGCCGGATCCGGCGCCGATCCGGATCGGCGTCTCCTCCTGCCTGCTGGGACGCGCGGTGCGCTGGGACGGCGCCCACAAGCGCGACGACCTCCTGACCGACGAGCTCGGCCCCTTCGTCGAGTGGGTTCCGGTCTGTCCCGAGGTCGAGCTGGGGATGGGAGTCCCGCGCGATGCGATCCGGCTCGTCGACCGCGACGGCGCGCTGCGTCTGGTCGCCGAGCGCAGCGGCGAGGATCACACGGCCGCCATGCGCGCGTGGGCGAAGCGCCGCTTGCGCGAGCTCGCCGCGCTCGAGCTCTGCGGCTACGTGCTGAAGGCGGGCTCCCCGAGCTGCGGGATGGAGGGCGTGCCGGTGTGGAGCGCGCGCGGGATGCCGGAGCGCCGCGGGCGCGGCGCCTTCGCCGCCGCGCTCCTCGACTCGTGCGAGGCGCTCCCCGTCGAGGAAGCGACTCGCCTCCACGACCCGCGCCTGCGCGAGAACTGGATCGAGCGCGTCTTCGCGTACCGAAGGCTCCGCTCGCTGTTCGGGCGCGCGTGGACGCTGCGCGACCTCGTTGCGTTCCACGCGGGCCACGAGCTCCAGCTCCTCGCGCACGCACCCGCGCGCGGCGCTGCTCTCGGGCGTCTCGTGGCGAGGGGGCGGGCGAAGCGACGAGGTGCGCTGCGCGCGGCCTACGAGCGCGGCTTCATGGACGCGCTGCGGCAGATCGCCACCCCGAGGCGGCACGCGCACGCGCTGCGCCGCGCGCTCGGCCGCCTACGCGCTCGACTCGATGTGGGCGATCGACGCGCGCTCCGGCGCGCGATCGACGACTACGCGGCGGGGCTCCTGCCGCTCGTGGTGCCGATCGCGCTGATCCGCCACCACGTCGCGCGGCTCGGCGTCGACGAGCTCGGCGCCCAGTTCTACCTCGAGCCGGACCCGAAGGAGCTGATGCTCCGCAATCGCGCCTAGGGGCTCTGCAGACGCGGCCCCCTTTGCGTTCAGTTGACGGGGCCCAGGCCCTGGCGCGGGTCGAGCCGGAAGATCTTGGGATCGCCCATCCGCAGCAGGCCGGAGAGCGTGTCCATCAGGCCGTACTTCTGGCTGAACACCTCGGTGACCTCGTCGATCACGACGGGGTCCGTGACGCGGGTCGCGCGGAGCGGGTACTCCTTGCCGGCGATGCGCACCACGACGTCGGCGTTGCGCTCGACGTTGCCGCCCCAGGTCGTGCTTCCGGTGCGGACGTAGCCCTCGTCCTTGCGAACGGCGAGCCAGATCGTGGTGGTCCGCGTGCCGCCGTCCTCGTCCGTGGTGAGGATCTGGATCGTGTCGATGTCGGCGAGCTGGTTCCAGTTGACCGGATGCGCGCGCGCCGGGCGCGCGGCGAGGCAGGCGGCGAGCGCCACTCCCAGGGCGAGCCACATCGAACCGCGGAGCGCGCGGGCGGGTCGAAGCATCGGGCCTTCCCTCCGGCGCAAGCATACCGGGGCGGGACCGCGGGAGACCAGCGCGCGGTATCATCGGCCCACTCGCGAAAAGGAGACTCCGATGGCCGCCGCCGTCCCGCTCCTCGACGAAGTCTCGAGCTTTCTCGCCAAGCCGCGGCCGATGTGGATCGGCGGTCGCTGGGTGGAAGCCGCCTCGGGCCGCTGCTTCGAGACGCTCGATCCCGCCCGCGGCGAGCCGCTGGCGAGCGTGGCCTCCGGAGACGCCGAGGACGTCGATCGGGCGGTCGCAGCCGCGCGCCGCGCCTTCGAGGGCTCTGCGTGGGGGAGCATCACGCCCTCCGAGCGCGGGCGCCTGCTCGGGCGGCTGGCCGACGCCGTTGAGGCGCACGCCGACGAGCTCGCGCAGCTCGAGTCGCTCGACAACGGCAAGCCGGTCGCGGTGGCGCGCGGCGCCGACGTGCCGCTCGCCGCCGACTGCCTGCGCTACTACGCGGGCTGGGCGACGAAGATCGAGGGCGAGACGATCCCGGTGTCGGTGCCCTTCGCGCCCGGCGCCCGCTTCCTCAACTACACGCTGCGCGAGCCGGTCGGCGTCGTCGGCCAGATCATCCCGTGGAACTTCCCGCTGCTGATGGCAGCGTGGAAGCTCGGGCCTGCGCTCGCGGCGGGCTGCACCGTGGTGCTGAAGCCGGCGGAGCAGACGCCGCTCACCGCGCTGCGGCTCGGAACGCTGATCGAGGAGACGGGCTTTCCCGACGGGGTCGTCAACATCGTCACGGGTTTCGGCGAGACTGCGGGCGCCGCGCTCGCCGCGCACCCGGGCGTCGACAAGGTTGCGTTCACCGGCTCGACCGAGGTGGGCAAACTGATCGTGAAGGCCGCGGCCGGGAACCTGAAGAAGGTGTCGCTCGAGCTCGGCGGCAAGTCGCCCAACATCGTGCTCGCGGACGCCGACCCCGCGGCGGTCGCCGAGGGCGCCGCCAACGCCATCTTCTTCAACCACGGACAGTGCTGCTGCGCCGGATCGCGCCTCTACGTACAGCGGAGGCTCTTCGACGACGTCGTCGACGCGGTCTGCGAGCGGGCGCGCTCGATCGTGGTTGGCCCGGGGATGAGCCCCGACACGCAGATGGGCCCGCTGGTGTCGGAGGAGCAGTATCAGCGCGTGACCGGCTACATCGACTCGGGACGGCGCGACGGCGCGCGCGCGCTCGTCGGGGGAGGACGGCCGGCGGGACAGAAGCGCGGCTACTTCATCGAGCCGACGGTCTTCTCGGACGCGAATCACTCGATGGCGATCGTCCAGGAGGAGATCTTCGGCCCGGTGGTGACGGCGATGCCCTGGGACGACCTCGACGACCTCTTGCGCAAGGCCAACGACACGATCTATGGGCTCGCCGCCGGCGTGTGGACGCGCGATGTCGCGAAGGCCCATCGCCTCGCGGCGGGGCTGCGCGCCGGGACGGTGTGGATCAACTGCTACAACGTCTTCGACGCGGCGGCACCCTTCGGCGGCTACAAGCAGTCGGGGTGGGGGCGCGAGATGGGGCACCACGCCCTCGAGCTCTACACCGAGGTGAAGAACGTCTGGGTGAATCTCGCCGGATGAGCCGGCTTCGCCCGCCTCATGCCTGGGCCGGGGCGGAGAGCTTCACCTCCGCCGCGTCGCACAGCTCGGTGAAGCTCCGCTCGATCGCCGTGGCGAAATCGTGCAGGTCCGGCAGCAGATCCCAGTCCGACACGAAGCCCCAGTGGAGGCGGCCGGCGTAGCTGAAGAGCGCGACGCCAAGGCTCTGGTTGGTGAGCAGGTTCAACATCGGATAGGTCTCGAGCACGCGCGCGCCGAGCAGGTAGAGCGGGATTTGCGGGCCGGGGACGTTGGTGACGACGAGGTTGGCGGCGCGGTTCCGGTACGCCATCCGCGAGGCCAGCGAGAGCAGCGTCGGCACCGTCCACTCCGCCACCGCCGCCAGCACCGACGCCCCGAGCGCCTGCCTCGACTCCTTGAGCTTCGCGGTGATCTCGCAGGTGAGGGCGAGACGGCGCCGCGGGTCGGTCTCCCCAATCGGCAGCGAGGCGGCCCAGAGGGCGATCTGGTTGCCCGTCGTGCCGCGCTCGTCGGCGGGGCGCACGCTCACCGGGACCATCGCGCGGACGTCCAGCCCGCGCTGCGCCGCGCGCGTCACGCCGCGCTGCTCGAAGAACTCGCCGAGCGCGCCGCTCACGGTGGCGAGCACCACGTCGTTCACCGTCCCGCCGAGCCGGTTCTTCACCTCCTTCACGGGTGCGAGGTCGATCGTCGTCCAGTCGAAGCGCCGGTGCGGACCGAGCTCGCGGTTGAGCGGCGTCGGGGACGCGGGCCGCATGCCCGCCGCCAGCGTCTCGCCGAGGGCGACGGCCTGCTCGCGAACGCGCGAGAGCGTTCGCCCGGGTCGCTGCGCCGCGTCCCAGAGCGCGCGCGCCGCCGCGAGCGGCATCTGGGCCCGCCTGGCGAGCTCTCCGCTCGCGAGCTCCAAGCCGCTCGGCGGCGGCTCCGGGATCCAGACCGGCGCCTCGGGCGCACCCTCGAGCGGCTCGGGCGAGAGCAGGACGCTCATCAGGTCGACGCCCGCGATGCCGTCGATCATGCAGTGGTGGGTCTTCGAGATCAGCGCGGCGCGGCCGCCCTCGAAGCCCTCGACGATCCAGAGCTCCCAGAGCGGCTTGCCCGGATCGAGGCGCTGCGAGAGGATGCGCGCCGCCAGGCGCTTGAGCTGTCGCTCGTCGCCAGGCCGCGGCAGGCTCGTGTGGCGGACGTGGTAGTGCAGGTTGAAGCGATCGTCGTCGACCCACGCCGGGTGACTCTCGATCGGGATCCAGGCGAGACGCTGTCGGTAGCGCGGAATGCGGTGCAGGCGCGCGCCCACGTAGTCGCGGATGCGATCGGCGTCGATCCCGCCCGCCGCGCTCTCGAGCGGCGCGCTCTCGAAGAGCAGCACGGCGCCGACGTGCTGCGGGTAGCGCTCGTTCTCGAAGTCGAGGAAGGTGCGGTCGAGGGCCGAGAGGCGCTGGTAGCGGGCCACTGCGTGCTCCTGTGCGTGGGTGGACCCATGCTAGCGTGGAAGGCGTGAAGCTCGGCGCCTTCCTGATGCCGTCGCACCCGCCCGAGCGAGGTCTGCTCCAGGGCATCCGCGGCGACCTGGCCGAGCTCGCGCTGCTCGACCGCCTCGGCTTCGAGGAGGCCTGGATCGGGGAGCACTTCACCGCGCCATGGGAGCCGTGCCCGGCGCCCGATCTCCTGATCGCGCAGGCGCTCCGCGAGACCAAGCGGATCAAGCTCTGCCCCGGCGCGCACCTGCTTCCCTACCACCACCCCGTCGAGCTCGCGCACCGAGTGGCGTACCTCGATCAGCTCGCCGAGGGCCGCTACATGCTCGGCGTCGGAATCAGCGCGCTGCCGAGCGACCTCGCGCTGTTCGGCGTCGACGCCTCCTCCGGGCAGAACCGGCGCATGACGCTCGAGGCGCTCGACATCATGCTGCGGCTGTGGACGGAGGGCCCGATCCACGTCGACGGAGAGTTCTGGTCGGTTCGCCCGCCCGCGAGCCCGTTCGAGTTCCTGCGCCTGCACCTCGAGCCCTTCCAGAAACCGCATCCGCCGATCGGGATCGCCGGTCTCTCGGCAGGCTCCGAGACGCTGAAGCTCGCCGGCGAGCGCGGCTTCCTGCCCCTCAGCATCTCGCTGAACGACGCCCACACCGCCTCGCACTGGCGCTCGGTCGAGGCGGGCGCTGCGCGCAGCGGGCGCACACCTGACCGCCGCCAGTGGCGGCTGGTGCGCGAGGTCTACGTGGCGGCCAGCGACGACGAGGCGCGCAAGCGCGTCCGCGAGGGGGCGATCGGGCGCTGCTGGCGCGACTACCTGCTCCCCTTCTACGTCGGGAGCGGCATGGGCCCGCAGTTCAAGCGCGATGCATCCGAATCGGACGCCGTGCTCGACGTCGACTACCTGATCGAGGGCTGGCTCGTGGGGTCGCCGCAGACGGTGGTCGACAAGATCGGGCGCCTCCAGCGCCAGACCGGCGGCTTCGGGACGATCCTGGTGATGCTCTACGACTTCGCCGACGAGCGAGGCGCCTGGGAGGAATCCCTCCACCGGCTCGTCGAAGAGGTGCTCCCGCACTTCCCGGACTGAGCGACCCATGCCTCGTCGGTCGCGCAAACGGATGTGGGCTCGCTCGTCACGCTTCGGGCGACGAGCGCTGGCGCTCCGATCGGGCGCCACCTGCGCCCTCAGATTTCCTCGCTCACCCACATCCGTTCGCGCTCCGTGGATGCTCAAGCCGGGCGGAAGACCGGCACCGCGGCGGCGTCCGAGACGCGCTCGAACTCCACCACGACCGGCAGGTCGAGCGCGAGCCGCTCGGGGGAAAGCCCGCGCAGCGCGGCCACCAGCCGCACCCCTTCCTCCATCTCGATCACGGCGACAGCGTACGGCGTCGCCTCCTGGAACAGCGGGAAGGGCGCCTGGTGGGTGACCGTCCAGGAGAAGAGGCGCCCGCGCCCGCTCGACGCGGCCCACTCCCAGGCCGGTGATCCACACGACGCGCAGATGTGTCGCGGAAGGTGGCGCCAGGTGCGGCACGCCCGGCAGCGCTGGAACGCGAGGCGGCCCTCGGCGCACTCGGCGTAGAACTGCGCCGCGAGCTCCTCGAGCTCGCCGGAGAGGATGGGCTTCACGTCCGGCATCGCCGCCTCCTCGCTGGTGACCTTTGCGACTGCGCGTCGGCCGACTCTCGGGTCGGCCACCTAGCGATCGCGCCGCAGGACCGCGATCGAGCCGTCCCCGAAGTCGCCCCAGCCAGTGACGAGACCGATCTCCGCGTCGGGGACCTGGGCCTCGCCCGCCTCGCCGCGCAGCTGGCGGGTCGCCTCGATCAGGTGGTTGATCCCCCAGACGTGCGCCTGCGACAGCAGGCCGCCGTGGGTGTTGAGCGGCAGCTCGCCGCCGAGCTCGATGCGTCCGTCCTTCACGAAGTCGCCGCTCTCGCCGGGCTTGCAGAGCCCGAGCGCCTCGAGCTGGAGCAGGACGACGTACGTGAAGCAGTCGTAGACCTCGAGGAAGTCGACCTCGTGCGGTCGGATCCCAGCTGTCGCGAAGGCGCGCGGCGCCGCGTAGGACAGGCCGATGCGGAAGGGATCGCGGCGCGCCGCAATGTCGTCGGCGGGGTAGGGGTGGCCCTCGGCGGCGGCGACCAGCAGCACGGGAGGGCGCGCCAGGTCGCGCGCGCGCTCGGGGCTCGTGACGAGCAGTGCGCCCGCGCCGTCGGTCTCGAGGCAGCAGTCGTAGAGGCGGAACGGCTCGGAGATCCAGCGCGACGCGAGGTACTGCGCCATCGTGAGCGGCCGGCCGCGCATCAGCGCGCGCGGGTTGTGCTGGGCGTGGCGGCGGCACGCCAGCGCCACGGCGCCCATCGACTCGGCCTCGATCCCATACAGCTTCATGTGGCGGGTAGCGAGCCACGCGTAGAACTGCACCGGGGCGACTGCTCCGTGCGGGAGGTAGAAGTCGCGCACCGTGTGCGTCATCGCGTTCGTGCCGAGCGGGCGCTTGCGGTGCCTCGATCCCGGCTTTGGGCGGATGTCGCTCCAGCCGTTCCAGCCGAGCACGATCAGCACGTGCCGCGCGACGCCGCTCGCGATCGCCATCGCCGCGCTCTGGAGCGCCGCGGTCGGGCTCGCGCCGCCCATCTGGACCGTCGCCGCATAGCGAAGCTCCTCGATCCCGAGGTTCGCCGCGAGCTCCTCCGCGGTCGTGTGGATCGGCGGCGGGACCAGGCCGTCGACCTCGCGCGGCGAGAGGCCGGCGTCGGCGATCGCCGCGAGCGCCGCCTCGAGCATCAGCTCGGGAGCGCTTCGATCCGAGCCGCGCGCGTACTCGGTCTCGCCGATCCCGGCGATCGCCGCCGCCTCGCGCAAGAGCGGCCCGTTCATCGCGGGAGCTCGCGCAGGAATGAGGCCACGGCTTCCGTGAAGCGGTCGTTGCGGTCGCCGGCCACCATGTGGCCGGCGTCGCTCACGTCGGCGAATCGCGCGCGCGGCGCGAGCGCGAGGAAGTGACGCGCGCCTTCCTCGGAGAGGAGGTCGGAGAGCTTGCCGCGGACCAGGAGCGTCGGCACCCGGAGGCGCCGCGCCGCCGCCTCCATGCGTTCGCCCTCCTGACCGGGGCGCGGCCCGTGGCCGGGCGCGAGGAAGAGGGGATCCCAGTGCCAGCGCCAGCGGCCGTCCGCGCCGCGGCGCAGATTCTTCGCCAGACCGCGGAGGTCGCGGGGTCGCTCGCGATGCGGCAGGTAGGCCGCGATCTGATCGGCGGCTTCCTCCAGGCTCGCGAAGCCTTCGGGCCGCGCCTGCATGAACGCGATGATGCGCAGCGCGCCCTCCGGCTCGATCCGCACGGCGATGTCGACGAGCACGAGCGCGCGGCTGATCGACTCGGGTGCCTCCGCCTCCGCGAGGAGGGAGGTGATCCCGCCGAGCGACGCCCCCACCAGGACCGGCGCGCCGCCGATCTCGGCGATCACCGCGCGGACGTCGGCGACGAAGGCATCGACGCCGTAGTCGCCGCGCGGGTCCCAGCCGCTGTCGCCGTGCCCGCGCAGGTCGAGCGAGATCGCGCGCCAGCCCGCGCGCGCCAGCGCGGCCGCGGTGCCGCCCCACGCATGGCGGGTCTGGCCGCCGCCGTGGAGCAGCAGCACCGGCGGGCCAGACGGATCCCCCCACGCGTCGGCGGCGAGGGCGATCCCGTCGCGTCCCGCGAAGCGCAGGGGCGCGGGCTCCGGCTGCTGCGGCGGGCTCGGCTCGGCCATCGGTCCTCCACATCTCGATGATGCCGCGGGCGGGGCGCTCGATGATGCCGCGGGCGGGGCGCTCGATGATGCCGCGGGGGGGCGCGGCGCGGCCCTTGATAGCCGCGCGCCGGTGGGCGTGCCAGCGCGAGCCTCGGAGGGCGATTCCGCGGGCGCCCCGCCGAATCGCCGCCCGCCCGGCCCCTCGGCCAACGTAGAATGGGTTCGGTGGCAGGAGGAACCCGATGCGCGGGAGGGCAGGTGTCTTGAACGTCTCCGTCCGGACTGGGAAGCTGTGGCTGGCTTGCGGGCTCGCAGCGGCGCTCGCGGCTCCTGCGCACGCCGCGCGCCCGCGCGTCCACGAGGAGCCTGGCTTCCAGCTCTTCGAGAGCCCACAGGCCAGCCCTCTCGCGCTCTCGCCCGACGGCACGCGCCTCTACGTCTCGAACACGACCGCCAACACCCTCGACGTGATCGACACGGCGGCGCGCTTCCCGATCGCCTCGATCGACGTCGGCATCGACCCGGTTGCGGTCGCGGTGCGGCCCGACGGCCGCCAGGTCTGGGTCGCCAACCACGTCTCCGACTCGATCAGCGTGATCGATACGGATCCGGCGAGCCCCACCCTGCACAGCGTCATCGAGACGGTGCAGGACCTCGACGCCAATGGGGTCACGCGCTTCGACGAGCCGGTCGGGATCGCATTCGCGAGCAACGAGAAGGCCTACGTGGCGCTCTCGTCGCGCAACCGCATCGCGGTCGTAGACGCGACCACTTACGCGGTGACCGGCTCCCTCGCGATCACTGCGCAGGATCCGCGCGCGATCGCCGTGCGCGGCGGCCGCCTCTACGTCGTCGCGTTCGAGTCCGGGAACCAATCGGAGCTCTCGGCCTGCGCCGCCGCAGACGGCACCCCCCAGTGCACGTTCGCGCTGAGCAACCTGCTCGACGCGGGCGCGAATCCCAACCTGCCCGGGGTCCCGAAGAACGTCGTCGTGGACCCCGACGTCCCGGACCGCGACCTCTTTGTCTTCGACACTACCACCGACACGCCGGTGGGCGCGCCGGTGACCCACGTCGGGACGCTCCTCTACGGGCTCGCGGTCGACTCGGTGGGCAAGGTGTTCGTCGCGAACACGGACGCGCGCAACAACGATCAGGATGGCGACGGCCTTGCAGCGCGCCCGCCGCTCGGACAGGGCAAGGGTCTGGCAGACCTGCAGAACCGCCTGTTCCGGAATCGCATCACCCGGGTGGTCTGCAGCGGGAGCTGCGGGAGCGCGTTGCGCGTCGACCTCGAGCCGCCGCCGGGGAGCGCGGTGCCGACGCCGCTCGCGACGCCCTACGGCCTCGCGATCAGCGCCGACGATTCCCTCCTGCTGGTGACGGCGGCCGGCTCGGACCAGCTCGCGACCGTCGACGCCGCGACGCTGTCGGTGCTGCACGTGCTCCCGGTCGGCGCCAATCCGCGCGGCGTCGCCTTCGCGTCGACGGGGGCCAGCGGGACCGCCTACGTCCTGAACACCCTCGACGACACGATCAGCATCGTCTCGGTCGGGCCGGGGGGCACGCTCGCGCCGGTGGCGTCGATCGCGAGCGGGCTCTCCCTCGACCGCACGCCGCTCCAGGTGCGACGCGGGCGCAAGATCTTCAACTCCGCGCGCGCCTCGAGCACGGGGACCTTCGCGTGCGCGAGCTGCCACCCGGACGCGCACATCGACCAGCTGCTCTGGGTGATCGGCGCCACCTGCACGCAGGCCGGCTGCGACCAGGAGGAGCAGCGCGCGACCATGCCGGTGCGCGGGCTGCGCGGGACGCTGCCGCTCCACTGGGACGGGACGCTCGGCGATCCCTTCGGCGGCCCCAACGGCCAGGTGGGCGTCGGCGGCAACGTGGCCCCGAACTGCAGCATCGCGAGCGGCGAGCAGGCCTGCTTCCGCCAGCTCGTGGACGCGGCGCTCGCGGGCGTGATGTGCACGGTGGGAGCGTGCGCGCTCGGGCCGGCGGGCCTGGCGGGCGCCTTCACGGCCGCGGAGCGCGAGGATCTCGCCGCCTACCTCCAGAGCGTCGCCTATCCGCCTGCGCGCTCGCGCCCGATCAGCGACGCGCTCTCCAGCTCTGCGCGAAACGGCTTTGCCGACTTCTTCATGGACCAGGGCGGCAACAACAACGCGAGCACCAACACCTGCGCGGACACGACCGGGGGCTGTCACGCGCTGCCGCTCGGCACCTCCACCAACTCGATCGCGGTCGGCGCCTTCGAGGCGCCGACGATGCGCGGCATGACGGACCGGTTCCTGCAGTTCTCGGGCGGCTTCACCAACCCGCAGGAGATCCTCGACGCGGTGGCGCCGCTCACCAACCTGGGCGTCATCCCGTGGAACCCGGCGCAGGGGCTGGACGAGCTGGTCGTGTTCAGCGCGGGGTTCCCGGCCTTCAACCCGGTGTACAACGTCCTCCCGCAGGACATGTTCGAGATGTTCGAGGAGGCGAGCACCGGACAGTCGGGCGCGATCGGGCGCCAGCTCAGCCTGAACGCGCGCGCGACCGACGCCGGCCACCTGGCGGGGACGACCTCGCTGCTCGCGGCGCTCGAGTCCGCCGATGCGCGTGGCGCGGTCAACCTGCGCGGCTATGGGGTTCGCAACGCGGGCGGCGGCTTCTTCCGGATCCAGCTTAGCTTCAAGTCCGAGCTCGGGCTCTACGACGCCGGAGACGGACTCAGCTTCGCGCGCGCGGAGCTCCTCGCCGACGCGCAGTCGGGGGCGCTCGTCCTCGAGCTCACCGCCGAGCTCCGCGAGGGCGTTGGCAACCCGGGCTTCCAGCAGCCGCTGATCTCGACCCAGGCCACCGGCACCGGGGCGACCGGCGACCCCCCGCTGCCGGTGCTGCCCGCCGGCAATCCGATGACGCTGCGGGGTGTGACGGTTCGAGGCGACGCAGTCGTCCTCGTCGACGGGCAGCCGGTGGCCGCCACGGTCGGGTGCGTGGGCGGATCGTTCGCGCCGGTCTACTGCAGCAGCTCGGTGCTCTCCGTCAATCTCGCGGCGATCCCCGCGAACGGCATGCACCTCCTCCAGCTACAGAACCCGACCGGCCCTCTGAGCGACGAGATGCCGATCTGCGTGGGTCCGGTCGCAGGTTGCAAATGAGGGTTCACCGCGGTCCGATGCGGTACCGTGAAGGCGTCCGGGGGAGCGCGTCGCAGGAGGACTCACATGTCCCAGCCGCTCCCTTTCGCGGGCGCCTTCCCGCCGCCCCAGCTCCTCGAGGATCCGTATCCGTTCTACCGCATGCTGCGGCAGTCGAATCCCGTATTCCGACTTCCGGTCGGCGACGCCTCGGGGCCCGGCGCGTGGCTGCTCACGCGCCACGAAGACGTCCACGCGGTGCTGCGCGACGCGCGCTTCTCGGTCGACCGCCGCCGCGCGCAGCTGATCCGCGACAACGCGGACCGGCTGCCGATCGGCGGCGCGATTGGTGAGGAGGGCGGCTTCCGGACGATGCTCGTGATGGATCCGCCCGATCACACGCGCGTGCGGGGCCTCGTCAGCAAGGCCTTCACGCCGCGCCGCGTGGCGGCGCTGCGGCCGCGCATCGCCGAGATCGTCGCGCAGCTGCTCGACGCCGCCGCCGCGCGGGGTGAGATGGACCTGATCGGCGACTTCGCGGCGCCGCTGCCGGCGATCGTGATCGCCGAGCTGCTCGGCGTCCCCGCGGCGGACCACCGCTTGTTCAAGCAGTGGTCGAGCCAGCTGGTCGCGGCCGTCGGCAACGCGCTCGAGGGGCGCGAGCAGTTCGAGACCGCCATGGGGCACCTCCTCGACTACCTGCGCGGCGTGATCGCGGAGCGCAGACGCGCGCCGGCCGACGACCTGATCAGCGCAATGATCGGGGCCCAGGAGGAGCGGGACGCCCTCTCCGACGTCGAGCTGCTCGCGACCAGCAACCTGCTGCTGCTCGCCGGCCACGAGACGACGACGAACCTGATCGGAAACGGCGCGCTCGCGCTGCTGCGCCATCCGGAGGAGCTGGCGCGGCTGCGGGGCGATCCAGCGCTCCTGCCGAACGCGATCGAGGAGCTGCTCCGCTACGACAGCCCGGTGCAGGCGACCGTGCGCGTGGCGACCGAGGATGTGGAGCTCGGCGGACAGAAGATCGCCGCCGAGGCGATCGTGATCACCGGGATCGGCGCGGCCAACCGCGACCCGGCGGTG
>Ga0335082_10006015_pt1 | contig 13259 bp, 12 predicted proteins | sample Lox_Sample_41_FD_206718 | JGI IMG/M metagenome (GOLD analysis project Ga0335082, IMG submission 206718) | Soil microbial communities from Loxahatchee National Wildlife Refuge, Florida, United States - Lox_Sample_4.1 | ecosystem: Environmental > Terrestrial > Soil > Wetlands | place: USA... | reverse complement strand
ACGGTCGAGCTGGGCCAGCTCTGCGAGCAGCGCGCGCCGGCGAGCGCCGCCTGCGCCTTCGGCCTGGCTCTCGCCCTCGGGGAGCAGGCGCGCGAGGACCACGCCACCGCCACCGAGGGGCTGAAGCTCATGGTGGACCGGCTGAAGCGCGCCGCCGCGGCGGATCCCGCGCTCGATCACGCGGGACCGGAGCGGGTCCTCGCGCTGGTGCTGGTCCGCGCGCCGGCCTGGCCGCTGGGACCGGGCGATCCCGAGGCGAGCCTCGACGCGGCCCGGAGCGCCGCCGCGAGGTATCCCAACCACCCGCCCAACCAGCTCGCGCTGGCGGAGGCGCTGCTCGCGAACGGCGACGAGGCCGCAGGTCACGCCGCCGCGCGGCGGGCGGCGGAGCTGGCGCGCGCTTCTGCCGAGCCCGAGGCCGCGGAGTGGGCGACGGAGGCCGCCGCGCTGGCGGCGAGGCCGTCGCAGGGCGGAACCTAGTCCCGGGGTCGGGCGAGCAGAGCGCCGGGAGCGGCCCTGGCCCGAGGAGCGGAGCGCATGCGAGGGCTTGCCGCTTCCACATCGGCCCATGCCGCAAGGAGTCCGGCCGGGCAGCGACTGCAGCGCGAGTGCCGGCGGAGCCCCCTGCAGCGGTTCCGGGTGCTCACCACGGTTCCGGGCGTCGGAAACGATCCCCACGCACTGCGCGGAGCGACGAGGGAGCAGGGCCGCGCACGGCGCGAGCGATCGCCAGACCGCCGATGGTCGAGGTCGAGGTCGAGACGTCGATCCCGACCCGTGCCCGCAAGAGAGCGCCCCACCCTGCCCGATTCGCGGTATCCGATCCCCATGCGCCGCCCCATCCCGCTGTCGCGCCGGCCGCTCGACGTGGCGCTCGTGATCTTCTTCGCGGTGAACCTGCTGTTCGTGAGCTACGTCGTCAGCCTCGAGCAGATCGTCATCGCCGATCCGGACCACTTCGCGCCGCCGCTCTGGCCCCCGGAGCGCGCCCTGGCGCTGATCCACTGGTACGAGCGCAGCTTCGACCCGCTCCTCCTGGCGCGTCCGGCGTGGTACCGCGCCACCATCTGGATCGACGTGTGCCTGTTCGGCCCCTTCTACGCGCTCGCCCTCTGGGCGTACGTCCGCGGCCGCGACTGGATCCGCATCCCGAGCATCGTCTGGGCCTCCATGATGTTCACGAACGTCTTCATCATCCTCTTCGACGAGCTTTTCGGCGCGCACGCCAGCCCGCACCCGGCGGCGGTGGTCGGCTCGAACGCGGCGTGGCTGCTGGTGCCCTTGCTCGTCGTCTGGCGCGTGGCCCGCTCCGAGCACCCGTTCACCGAGGAGGCCGCGCCCGGGCCCGCCGCCCCGGGAGGCGCGGCGTGAGCGCGTTCCGGGACCGCTACGGCCCGTGGGCGCTGGTCGCCGGGGCATCCGCGGGGCTGGGCGAGGCCTTCGCGCGCCGCCTCGCGGCGGAAGGGCTGAACCTGCTGCTCGTCGCGCGGCGCGAGGACGCCCTCTCGCGCCTCGCCACCGCGCTGCGCGCCGCGCACGGCGTCGAGGCGGTCGCCGCGCCGATGGACCTGGCGCGGCCGGACCTGGGCGACGCCGTCGCGGCGCTCGCCGCAGACCGCGAGATCGGGCTCCTCGTCTACAACGCGGCCCACTCGGCCATCGGCCCGTTCGTCGACCGGCCGCTCGACGAGCACGTCCGCGTCCTCGACGTGAACTGCCGCGGGCCGCTGCTGCTGGCGCACCGGCTCGGGGGCGCCATGGCGCGCCGCGGCCGCGGCGGGATCCTCCTCATGGCGTCGCTGGCCGGCGGCCAGGGCAACCCGTTCCTCGCGTCGTACGCCGCCTCGAAGGCGTTCGACATCGTGCTCGCCGAGGGGCTCTGGGCGGAGCTGCGCGGGCGCGGCGTGGACGTCCTCGCCTGCCGCGCCGGCGCGACGCGCACGCCCGGCTACGCCGCCTCGCGGCCCAAGCGGAGCGTCCCCCTCATGGAGCCGGACGACGTCGCGGCGGGCGCGCTGGCGGCGCTGGGGCGCGGCCCGACCGCCGTCGCGGGCGGCCTCAACAAGGTGGCGGCGTTCCTGTTCTCCCGGCTCCTGCCCCGGCGCGCGTCGATCGCGATCATGGGCCGCGCCACGCGACGCCTGTACGAGTGACGCGATGGGAGACGAGCCCGTGGCCGCCGTTTCCAGCTCGCACCGCCGCGTCCTCGCGGCGGTCGCCCTCGCCTACGCCGCTGCCGCAGTCGCCGCCCTCGCCGCGGGCTGGGCCGTTCGCGGCCGCCATCCCATCCTCGTCGCGGCGGTCGCGGACGTCGCCGCCACCCTGGTGGTCTTCGCCTTCGGCGTCGCGCACGACAACTCCAGCCTCTACGACCCGTACTGGAGCGTCGCCCCCGTCCCGATCGCCGCCTGGTGGGCGGCCGTGGGTGACGCTCCCGCGCTCCGGAAGACGCTGGTGCTGGTGCTCGTCACCGCATGGGCGACGCGCCTCACCGCCAACTGCCTCGTCCGCTGGCGCTCGCTCGCGGACGAGGACTTCCGCTACGTCGAGATCCGCCGGAAGGCGGGGCGCGCCTACTGGCCCGCGAGCCTCGCAGGCATCCACCTCATGCCCACGCTCTGGGTCTTCCTGGGGCTGCTCCCGCTCTGGCCGGCGCTCGGCCTCGCCGGACGGCCCCCGGGCGCGCTCGACGCGGTCGCGGCGCTCGTCACCGCGGGCGCGATCCTCGTCGAGGCCACCGCCGACCTCCAGCTCCGCCGCCACCTCGCCTCCCGGCCGCCTCCGGAGGCCGTGCTCGACCGCGGGCTCTGGGCCTGGTGCCGCCATCCCAACTACCTCGGCGAGGTGGCGTTCTGGTGGGGGCTCTGGCTCTTCGGCGTCGCCGCCGCGCCCGGCTGGGCGTGGACCGCGATCGGGCCCCTCTCCATCACCTGCCTCTTCGCCTTCGTGAGCGTCCCGTGGATGGACCGGCGGATGGCGTCGCGCCATCCGGAGTGGGCGGCGCGGACGCGCGGCGTGCCGGCGCTCCTCCCCTGGCCGCGCCGGCGTTCGTAGGTGGCCGTCCGGCGTTCATGGGTGGCCGTCCTCGCAAGGGGCCCCCGCGGAGGAAACGGTCGCGCGCCGGCCGGCCTCGGGCTAACGTGGCAGCCGAGGCCCCGATGCGCATCCGCACGTTCCTCTTCGCAGCCGCCCTCGCCACCACCGGGTCCTGTTCGGCGTGCATCCACAACCGCGACGACCCCTTCCCGGTCGAGCTGGGGTTCACGCCGCTGGAGCCGCTCGACCCCACCGTCGTGCCGCCCTCGCCGGCCGGCGGCGACCCGTATCCCCAGACCATCGGCCCGATCGTCTCGGGCGCGCGGGGCGGCCACGAGTGGGCCCACGCGGTCGGCTTCCTGAAGTACTCGATCGAGGAGGTCTACGCGGCCCTCGCCGACCCGAACGCGAGCGAGATCCACGTGCCGTCCGGCGGCAACTGCGGGACGTCGCCGGGGACCGAGCCGTTCCCGGTCTCGTTCACGATCCATTACTCGTCGCCGAGCGGCGTCATCGGCATCGGCGACGTCCACTGGGACGTGGCCTATCGCGCCGGGGTCTCCCTCGGCAGCGAGCAGACGCCGCAGGAGATCGGCCTCCGCTACCAGAAGGTCTGGGGCGTCTCGCAGATCGGGACCATGACCGGCTCCCTCAAGGCGTACCCGGCCCCGGGGCAAGCGAACGTCACCCAGGTCGAGCTGGAGGAGTGGCTCGACGCTCCGGGCTGTGGCACGGCCTCCGGCACGCTCGTCGACCTCTTCGGAGACCTCGCCGCCGTGCTGGACGGCTCCGCTCCGGCGCAGACGTGCCGGCTGCACGCGAGCTCCTGCTGAGCGCCGGCGGCCGTCAGCCGTTTCGGATCGACCGGTCCAGCAGCTCGACGAAGTGGACCACCGGCACGGCGATCCCCCGCTCCCGGAGGTGCAGCTCGAGCTGAAGGGCGCAGCCCGGGTTGGCGGTCGCGACCACGTCCGGCTGCAGCGGTACGAGCGCCTCCATCTTGCGCTGGCCGATCTGGTGCGAGGACGCGGTCTGCACCAGGTTGTAGATGCCGGCGCTCCCGCAACAGGTGTCGGGCAGCTCGCGCAGGTCCAGGCCGGGGATGGCGCGCAGCGCCGCCTGGGGCGCGGTCCGGACGCCCTGCGCGTGGTGGAGGTGGCAGGCGGGCTGGTAGGCGACGCGGGCCGCCACCGGACCTCGCCGCGCCAGGGGCGTCAGGCGCGCCAGCACCTCCGACACGTCGCGCACCCGCGAGGCGACCGCCGCGGCGCGGGCGGCGTAGGCAGGGTCGCCGGCGAGCAGGTGCCCCAGCTCCTTGAGGTGCGAGCCGCACCCGGCGGCGTTCACCACCAGCACGTCCGCCTCCACCCGCTCGAACACGTCCACGAACGCCCGCGCCAGCGCCAGCGCCTCCTCCCGCCGGCCGGCGTGCACCGACAGCGCGCCGCAGCACCCCTGGGGGCGTGGCACCAGCACCTCGCAGCCCTCGGCCGCGAGCACGCGCAGCGTGGCCTCGTTCACGTGCTGGAAGAAGACGCGCTGCACGCACCCCTCGACCAGCGCCACGCGGAGGCGCGGCGGTCCCGTCGCCGCGGTCCGCTGCGGGAGGCGGCGGAGCGCGCCGCCCAGCCGGACCCGGGGCATGAGCGCGTCGAGCCGCGCCAGGCGGCGCGAGAGGAGCCGGAGCAGCCCGGTCCAGCGAAGCAGCGCCTGGAGCCCCGACGCCTGGTAGAGCCAGAGCAGCGGCGCGAGCGTCCGGAGCCGGCGCGGGCGGGGGAAGAGCGAGAAGAGGAAGTCGCGGTGGGCGCGGTCGTCGGGGGCGCGCGGCGCGCCCGCCTCGACCTCGGCGCGCCCCTTCTCCAGAATTCGGTCGTACCGGACGCCCGATGGGCACGCGGTCATGCACGCCATGCACCCGAGGCAGCGGTCGAGGTGGAGCCGGACCGGGCCGGCGTCCCGGATCCGTCCGTCGCGGATCCCGCGCAGCAGGTCGATCCGGCCGCGCGGGGAGTCCATCTCCTGCCCCCACGAGAGGTAGGTGGGACAGGCCGGGAGGCAGAAGCCGCAGTGCACGCAGTCGTCGATGGGATCCCGCCCCGGCATGGCTCACAGCCCTCCCACGAACCGGCCGGGCGCGAGGCGCCGCTCGGGGTCGAACCGCTCCTTGAGCGCGCGCATGAGCGCGAACGCCGGCGGCTGGGGACCCCAGGGGTCGGGCGCGGGCGCGAGATCTGCGGGCGCGGCGGCCACCGTGAGCGTGCCACCTGCGGCGGCGAGCGCGCGCCGGGCCCCGGCGACGGCGCCGGCCAGCTCCGCGGGTGCGGCGGGCGCGCCGGAGACGAACCCGGTGCCGAGCGCCGGGTACCAGACCACGCCGGCGTCGGCGAGCAGCGCCTCGAGGGGCGCGAGGGCGGCGCGCGCCACCGCCTCGAGCGCCGCCGGGACGGCCTGGACCCGCAGCCGCACGGGGCCGGCGCGGCGCCGGGCGTCGTGCCGCCCCCAGAACGCCGCGGCGGCCTCGCCGCGGACCGGGTCGTGCCCGGCCGCGGCGGCGATCTCCACCGCGCGCGCCGCCTGGTCGCGGACGCCCTTCTCGAACCCCTCGAACCGCACGCCCAGGTCGAGGCGGGCCACGGCTCCGAGCGCGGCGGTCGCCGCCGGCTCGAGCCGGGCCCCGCGCAGCGCCCGGACCAGCCCCCAGACGGCCCCGGGCGCGAGGCCGGGAACCACCACCGTCTCGACCACCTCGGGCAGCGGGTGCACGCGGAAGTTCGCCACGGCCACCATCGCGAGCGTGCCCAGCGAGCCGACCATCAGGCGCGCCACGTCGAAGCCGGCCACGTTCTTCACCACCTTGCCGCCGCTCTTCACCACCGTCCCCTCGGCGCGCACCAGCGTGGCGCCGATGAGGAGGTCGCGGACCGAGCCGTAGCGTGTCCGCAGCGCCCCGTAGGCGTTCGCCGCGACGACGCCCCCCAGCGTGGCGCGCTCCGGCCAGGGTGGATCGAGGGCGAGCCGCTGCCGCTCGCGCCCGAGCGCCGCCTGGAGCGCCGCCAGCGTCACGCCCGCCTCCGCCACCACGATCTGATCCGACGGCGCGTACTCGACGATCCGGGCGAGCCGCGCGGTCCGCACCACCGCGTCGAGCGCCGCCGGCGCGGCGCCGGTGCCCAGGTCGGTGCCGCCGCCCAGGAAGGCGAGCCGCTGCCTCGCCGCGGCCGCGGAGCGCAACACCTCGGCGGCCTCGGCGACGCTCGCGGGCGCGTGCACGGCGCGCGGGATCACGCCTCCGATCGCGTCTCCGGCCTCGCCCGGCCGCGCGGCCTCGCCCGCCATCACCAGCGCTCCGCCTGGCCGGCCAGCTCCGCAGGGTGCGGCCGGTACGGCCCCGGCGTCTCGCCGCAGAGCCGGGGCGTCGGGAAGACCTTCCCGGGGTTGAAGCGGAGGGCGGGGTCGAAGGCGCAGCGGACCGCGGACATGGCGTCGAGGTCGTCCGCGGAGAACATGAGCGACATGGCCTGGGCCTTCTCGTTCCCCACGCCGTGCTCGCCGGTGATGGAGCCGCCGCAGCGGACGCAGAGCGCGAGGATGTCCGCGCCCAGCTTCTCGGCGGCCTGCAGCTGGCCCGGGATGCGCTCGTCGTACAGCACCAGAGGGTGGAGGTTCCCGTCGCCCGCGTGGAAGACGTTCGCGACGCGCAGCCCCGCCGCCCCCGCCATCGCGGCGATCTCGGCCAGCACGCGGGCGATCTCCGACCGCGGGATGACGCCGTCCTCCACCAGGTAGCTCGGGCTGATCCGCCCCACGGCCGCGAAGGCGCACTTGCGCCCCTTCCACATGAGATCCCGCTCGGCGTCGTCGGCGGGGAGGCGCACCAGCGTGGCGCCGGCCGCCCGCGCGATCTCGACGGCGCGCGCCGCGGTGTCCTCGGCCTCGGCGGCCGGGCCGTCGGCGTCCATGAGCAGGATGGCGCCCTCGTCGGGCCAGGCCAGGCCGGTCGCGGCCTTCGCCGCCTGGATGGCGAGCGCGTCCATCATCTCGATGGCGGCGGGGAGGATCCCCGCGCCGATGATGCCGGAGACGGCGTTCCCGGCCTCGGTGGTGGACGGGAAGACGGCCAGGAAGGTGCGGGTCGCCTCGGGCTTGCGGAGGAGGCGCAGCGTCACCTCGGTGACGATCCCGAACATCCCCTCGCTGCCCACCAGCGGCGCGAGCAGGTCGTAGCCCACCGGATCGAGCGACGGGCCGCCGATCTCGACCACCTCGCCGCCGTCCAGGACCACGCGCGCCGAGAGGACGTGGTTCACGGTGAAGCCGTACTTGAGGCAGTGGGCGCCGCCCGAGTTCTCGGCGACGTTCCCGCCGATGCTGCAGACGCTCTGCGACGACGGGTCGGGCGCGTAGTACCAGCCGGAGGCCGCGACCGCCGCGGTCACCGACAGGTTGGTCACCCCGGGCTGGACGCGCGCCCGGCCGTTCTCGAGGTCGACCTCGAGGATCCGGTTCATGCGCGAGAGCCCGACCAGCACGCAGCCCTCCACCGGCAGCGCGCCGCCGGAGAGACCCGTCCCCGAGCCGCGCGGCACGATGGGGACGCCCGCCTCGCGGGCGGCGAGCACCACCGCGGCGACCTCCTCGGTCGTCGCCGGGAGCGCGACCACGGCAGGCCGGACGCGGCGGTGGGTGAGGCCGTCGCAGGAGTAGGTCTCCAGCTCCGCCGCGTCGGTGATGCAGTGGTCCCGGCCGACGATCTCCGCGATCCGCTCCGCCAGCATCCTTCCTCCGCGCCGGGCCGGCCTAGTGGCCCAGCATCTTCTTCTTGAGATCGTCGTCCGCCGGCTTCGGCCCGAGCCAGTTCCGGAAGAGGGCGTCGGCGAAGTCCTTGCCCTCGACCGTGGCGGTGCCGCCCGGGCCGGTGACGGTCGTCCCCTGGCCCGGCAGGTAGGTGACCACGATCTCGCCGCGCGACTTCACGTCCCCGATGGCGGGCCCGATCCCCTCCAGCTTGGGAACGAGCGCCGCGGCCTGGGCGGCCGAGTTGTTCTCGAAGCCCTCGCGGAAGGCGCCGAGGATGGACTTCCGGTCCACGTCGCGCAGGAAGACCATCCGCACGCGCCTGGGCGCGTCCGCGGCGACGATGGCGTCGGCGTCGGAGGACGGCGCCGCGAGGTAGAGCCCGCCCGCGTAGACCTTGATGAAGAGCTTCTTGCGGACCCCCGCGCCGTTCAGCTTCAGCTCCTGGCCGGCGACGGCGGCCGTCTCGGCGAACTCCACGCCGGCGACGTCGCGGGCGAGCGCAGGGAGAGCGACGGCGCCAGCGAGCGCTGCGGCGAGGATCCTCATGCGGGCCTCCGGGGAGTCGCCCGTCTTCATCCCCCGGCCGCGGTGCCCCCGCTACGCCCCATGCGAGGCCTCGGGCCGACGGGCCGGCCCCGGGCCCGGGCGGCCGCCCGCCCCGGTTCACCCTCGGAGCAGCTCCTTCACGAGGTGCGCCCCGAGCGCGCGCAGCCCCGCGTCGAGCGCCGCGCGCCCCCGGTCGCTCGCGAGCGTGGCGCGCATGGGCTCGGGCGCGACGCCGATCTCGAGGTCGATCCGGACCAGGACCGCGGAGATCTCGGGCGTGGCCGCGGCGGCCCGCACGCGGAAGCGGCGCTTCTGCACTCCCGAGGAGAGCCGGTCCAGGAGCACGTCCTCGTCGGTCCGCGGACCCTTCGCGTCGCGCAGCGCTGCGGCGATGCCCCGGTACAGGTCCTCCGCCACGCCGGGCCGCGCCAGCGCCTGGCCGAGCCGCTGCTGCGCCTCCTCGTCGTCGACGGACCGCGCCGCGGCGTAGGTGGGGACCAGCGCGCGGGCGAGGTCGGCGCGCGGGAGGAGGTGCGGCAGGCGGTGGTCGGTGGCGGTCACCACCCGAACATAACCGGGATCGCGCGGCGGGGGCGGGGCGTCCGGAGGCCGCCGCCCGTCCCCCGAAGTTGCAGGCGCGCGGCCGCTGCGATAACACGCGTCCGCATGAGCGACGCGCCGCGGTCCTCCAACTTCCTCACCGACATCGTCGACGCCGATCTGGCCGCGGGCCGAAACGGCGGGCGCGTCGTCACCCGCTTCCCGCCGGAGCCCAACGGCTACCTCCACATCGGCCACGCGAAGTCGATCCTCCTCAACTTCGGGCTGGCCCGGCGCTACGGCGGCCGGATGCACATGCGCTTCGACGACACCAACCCCGAGACCGAGGAGACCGAGTACGTCGAGTCCATCCAGGCGGACGTGCGCTGGCTGGGCGCGGACTGGGGCGGCCACCTCTACTTCGCCTCCGACTACTTCGGCCGGATGTACGAGTGCGCCGAGCGCCTGGTCCGGGAGGGGAAGGCCTACGTGGACACGCAGACGCAGGAGGCGATCCGCGAGCAGCGCGGGAGCTTCGAGCGCCCGGGTACCAACGGCCCGTTCCGCGATCGTCCCGCCGCCGAGAGCCTCGCCCTGCTCCGCCGGATGCGGGCCGGCGAGCTCGAGGACGGCGCGGCGGTGCTGCGGGCGCGCATCGACATGGCCCACCCCAACGTGCTGATGCGCGATCCGCTCCTCTACCGGATCCGCCACGCGCACCACCACCGCTCCGGCGACGCCTGGTGCATCTACCCGATGTACGACTACGCCCACCCGCTCGAGGACGCGTTCGAGGGCGTGACGCACTCCATCTGCACGCTGGAGTTCGAGTCCAACCGCGAGCTCTACGACTGGGTGCTCGACAACCTCGGGCCCTGGGACCCGCGCCCGCGGCAGTACGAGTTCGCCCGCCTCTCGCTCGGCTACACGGTGCTCTCCAAGCGCAAGCTGCTGCAGCTCGTGAACGAGAAGCGGGTCTCGGGCTGGGACGACCCGCGGATGCCGACCATCGCCGGCCTGCGCCGCCGCGGCGTCACCCCGGAGGCGCTCCAGGAGTTCGCCGAGCTCATCGGCGTCGCCAAGAACAACAGCGTCGTGGACATCGGCAAGCTCGAGTTCGCCCTGCGCGGCGACCTCGAGGGGCGGACCCCGCGCGCGCTGGCGGTCCTCGACCCGCTGCGCGTCGAGGTGACGAGCTTCCCGGCGGACCGCGTCGAGGAGCTGGAGCTGCCCTGGTGGCCGGCGGAGCCGGAGCGCGGCGGGAGCCGCAAGGTCCCGTTCGGACGGGAGCTGCTGGTCGAGCGCGAGGACTTCTCGCTCGAGCCACCCCCCGACTGGAAGCGGCTCGCCCCGGGGCGCGAGGTGCGGCTCGCCGGCGCGTACGTCGTCCGCTGCGACGAGGTGGTGCGCGGCCCCGGCGGCGAGGTGACCGCGCTCCGGTGCACGCACGACCCCGCCTCCCGCGGCGGCGGCCGTAGGGGGCTCGGCGCCGTCCACTGGGTCCACGCCTCCCGGTCCGTGACCGCAGAGGTCCGGCTCTACGACCGGCTCTTCACCGTCGAGCAGCCGGACGCGGCGGGGAACTTCCTCGACGTCCTCAACCCGGAGTCGCTGGTGGTGGCGCGCGGCGCGCGGCTCGAACCGGCCCTCGCCGCGGCCGAGCCGGGCAGCCGCTGGCAGTTCCTGCGCCAGGGCTACTTCTTCGTCGATCCGTCCGACTCGCGCCCGGGGTCGCCGGTCTTCAACCGGACCATCGGCCTCAAGGACACCTGGGCCGCCCGCGCCGCCGGCGCGACCCGGGGAGAGGCGCGCCGGCCCAGGGAGAGGAGGAAGGACGGGTTCGCCGCGGTGGAGGCCCCGCGCCGGACCCGCGTGGACGTCCGGGCCGAGCAGCGCGCCGCGACGCCCGCGCTCGCCGAGCGCCACGAGCGCTACCTCTCGGAGCTCGGGCTCTCGGCGGAGGAGGCGGACCTCCTCACCGGCGACCTCGCCGTGGCCGGGTACTTCGACGCCGCCGTGGCCGCGGGGGCCGCGCCGCGGTCGGCGGCCCGCTGGCTCCTGAACGACCTCGCCGGCCTGACGCGCGACGAGGACCTCCCCGCGCTCCCCCTGTCCGGCGCCGCGTTCGGCCGGCTGGTGGCGCTCGTGGACAAGGGGCGGCTCACCCAGGCCGCCGGGAAGGCGCTCCTCGCCGACCTGGTCGCCGGGGGCGGAGACCCGGAGGCGCGCATGAAGGCGCTGGGGCTGGAGCGGGTCCAGGATCGCGGCGCGCTCGACGCGGCGGTGGGGCGCGCGCTCGCGGCGCACGCGGCCGAGGCGCAGCGCTACCGGGCCGGCGAGAAGAAGCTCCTCGGCGTGCTGCTCGGCGCGGTGATGCGGGAGACGCAGGGCGCCGCCGACGCCGGTGAGGTCCGCAAGCTCCTCCAGGAGCGGCTGGGAGGCTAGACCGGGCCGTCCGCCGGCGGTCCGGGCGCTGCGCCCGCCCGGCGGCGGCCGCTGAGCCGCCGCGGCGTTCCGGTGTATAAGGGCGGTCCACAAGGAGCCACCCGTGAACCGTCTCGCCCGAACCGCCGCGCTGCTCTCCGCCGCGGCCCTCCCCGCCGCCGCCCCGATCGCCGCGCCGCCGGACACCACCGGCCTGGTGGTCTACTCGGCGCGCTGCACGAACTGCCACGGGCCCGAGGGGCGCGGCAAGGCGACGTTCGCGATCCCGACGCTGGTCGGGTCGAGCCTCTCCGCCGCCGAGATGGAGAAGGTCATCGCCAGCGGGCGCGCCAAGATGCCCGCCTTCGCGGGCAAGCTGAAGGCCGAGGAGATCAAGGCGGTGGCGCTCTACGTCAAGGACGTGCTCGCCAGGCAGAAGCGGTAGCCGCCGGCCGGGCCACCCCTCACCGCGGGTGCGGCGTCCAGCTCGCGTCGAACGACGCGTAGTCGCAGGTCAGCTCCTCGCCCTCCTCGATGTCCCGCGCCGCGAGCGTCGTCCCGCCGTGCGCGTCGGGGAAGTCGTGGCAGTTGGGCTCGTCCGCGTGGTTGAAGAAGCGGGCGTCGTCGCCGCAGAGGATCCACTGGCCGAGCACGCGGTCGAGGTAGGTGTACTTCTCCACCTGCGCGCGCGCCGGCGGGGCCAGGGCCGCGATCTGCTCCCCGGTGAGCTGCCGGTCGAGCGTCGGGTCGAGGCGCCAGATCGCGGTGCCGCGGCGGATGCGCTCCGCCGCGAACAGGCCGATGCCGTGGATGGAGCTGCGGTCGAGGCGGGTCTTCACGAGCAACATGCGGTCCCTTCCGTTCTCGGCGTGAAGAGCGTGCACTAGCATCCCCGGACCGCGCCGTCACCGTCCGTCGCGGGGATGGGTCCTCCGTTTCGCCCGTTGCGCGGCCACCCCGGCGCCCCTACCACCTGGCGATGGGCACCTGGGACGTCATCGTGGTGGGCGGGGGGCACAACGGCCTGGTGGCGGCCGCTTACCTGGCTCGCGCCGGGCAGCGCGTGCTGGTGCTGGAGGCGCAGCCGCGGGTGGGGGGCGCCTGCGTCACCGAGGAGACCTGGCCCGGCTACCGAGTCTCCACCGCCGCCTACGTGGTGAGCCTGCTCCGGCCGCGCATCGTCCGCGAGCTGGAGCTGGCGCGGCACGGGCTGGCGGTGCTGCCGCGGGTGCCGTCGTCCTTCACGCCGCTGCCCGACGGCCGGTCGCTGCTCCTCGGCCCGGACGCGGCGGAGAACCAGCGCGAGGTGGCCCGCTTCTCGGCGCGTGACGCGGCGCGGCTCCCCGCGTACGAGGCGATGCTCGACCGGATCGCCCGGGCCGTGGAGCCGACCCTGGACGAGGCGCCGCCGGACCCCTTCTCCCGCCGCCCCCGCGATCTGTGGCGCCTGGCGCGCACCGGCTGGCGCCTGCTGCGGCTCGGCGCCGACGGGCCCCGGGCCCTGGAGATCCTGGTGGGCGCGGCGCGGCCCGTGCTCGACCGCTGGTTCGAGACCGACGCGCTCAAGGCCACGCTCGCCACCGACGCCATCATCGGGGCGCTGGCCTCCCCGTCGACGCCGGGCACCGCCTACGTCCTCTTCCACCACGTGATGGGCGAGGTGGACGGCGCCCGCGGGGTCTGGGGGTACGTGCGCGGCGGGATGGGCGCGCTCAGCGAGGCGATCGCCGCGGCGGCGCGGGCGCGCGGCGCGGAGGTCCGCACCGGCGCGCGGGTGGCCCGGATCCGCGTGCGGGACGGCCGGGCGGACGGCGTGGCGCTGGCCGACGGCACCGAGCTGGCGGCGCGGCGCGTCGCCTCCAGCGCGGACGCGACGGCGACGCTCCTCGGCCTGGTCGGCGCCGAGCACCTGCCGC
>Ga0335082_10006014_pt1 | contig 13259 bp, 5 predicted proteins | sample Lox_Sample_41_FD_206718 | JGI IMG/M metagenome (GOLD analysis project Ga0335082, IMG submission 206718) | Soil microbial communities from Loxahatchee National Wildlife Refuge, Florida, United States - Lox_Sample_4.1 | ecosystem: Environmental > Terrestrial > Soil > Wetlands | place: USA: Florida... | reverse complement strand
GCCAGTTCCTTCGGCCGAATTGGTATACCAGACAGTCTCAGTCCAGCCGCGAGTCGAACCATCTTTGACCAGTGATGTGCCACCTACGGCTGTGACATAAGCGCTTGAGGCGGGATATTCGGCGCCGTAGCCCGAGTCGCCGCTTGAGAATGTGATAGCGATGCCTGGATGGTTGAAATAGCTCTCCTCGGAAGTTCCGCCTTCAGGTCCTCCCCAACTATTAGAAATCGCAGCCACGCCTGGCCAGGCAGCAGCCGTATTCTCGGCTGCGTCCAAGTCAGCGTCGTTCGTGGAGTCTGCTTCCACCAGGAGTAAGTTGCAGTTCGGGCAGATCGCGGAAGCCATCTCCAAATCGAGGGCAATCTCTGACGCCCAACCACTGTCTGGTGCCGGCAATGGTGATGTCTGTCCCGACTGGTTCACCTTTTGGAAGCATCCGCTGACAGATGTGCATGGCGGCAATCCGAAGGTGGAGCGGTAAAGTGCCAGGTCTGATTCAATGTTCGGATCGTCCTGGGCGTCCACGATCGCGATGGTTCTTCCCGCGCCTGCCGTGGAGGACAAAGATGTCAGGTTGTAGGCGTTCTGCAAGTCGGCAGGACCGTAGCCACCAGGCGTGAATCCCGCAACCACGCCAGACGCTTTGGCCAGTCCTTCAAGAGAAGAGGTCACGACGCGTGCTCCGCAAGACCTAACATGGGGAGATGTCGAAGGAGGGCACACACGACGGCTTTCAACTTTGGGGATCTTTGGCGTAACTTTCTGTCCCCACAGCGGGGCCAGCGACGACAGAATTGTCAGAGTAAGGGCGACGTAGAATTTTGGCCGGTGCATTTGTCCTCTCCTGGGCGAATACCAAAATCGGGTGGTTCAACTGCAAGTCCCAACCGTTCCTAAAACTTCGTACAGCGTTGCCATTCAGGCCGTCACATCCGCGAACAGTCCCCACATCACAGCCTAACGCCCGCATGCTCCGCCGCGAATTTGCCAACGATCGGCAATCTGAAAAGCTTTTGCTGGTAGGCCTGATACATCAGGAAGATCCAGATCCCGAATCCTGCGAGCGTGAAAATCAACATCAGTGGCAAAGCGATCAAGCCAAAGACTCCGGCCGTCAAAGGTGTTAGCACGGCCGAGACAATCATCCAGAGAACCCAAAATGCGACCCATGCGACATTGAAGAAAATGGACTGGAAAGCGTGAAAGCGAACGAAGGAGTTTGACTTGTACGGATCCAGCACAAGAAAAATGATTCCAGTGATGAAGCCGGCGAGGTAGGTGAGCGCTCCCACCAGGTTCGTGTCCACCGTTTTCGGTCCCGCTGCCCCGGATGGAGGCATGACAGCGACCCCAGCCGGACTCTCGATCGCGGAAACGGAGACATCTGCCAGGAGTTCTGTCGGTGAGCCGCAGGACTGACAGAAGCGAGTGTCAGCGGCTAACGCGGCACCACAAGATTGGCAAGCGCTCATCTCTCCCTCCCACGACTGAGTCTGGTGTGCAACGACGGAAACTTTGCTTTCGATTGGAGGATTTCGCAAACCAACTGGGGGCAAATTGTGCATTAACTACTAATTCTTTCCGTTCCAATGATTTAGAGAGCCTGATTAACTCGTCTTAGCCCGTTTTCGTGCTAAACTCGACGCTCAAGACCTCGCCTGGCGTATGAAGGCCCCTGCTACAGACAATTCTCCCGCTCCGGAAATCAGCTACATTTTTGGGCTTTACGTGCTTGACCCGGGCGATGGCACGCTGACGCGCGATGAGGTGCGCGTGCGCGTGCAAGAACAGCCTTTCCAGCTATTGCTGTTACTTGTGGAACGCGCCGGGCAGGTTGTGTCGCGGGAAGAAATTCGAAATCGACTCTGGCCCCAAAATACCTTCGTCGAATTCGATAAGAGCTTGGGAGTGGCGGTACTGAAGGTTCGAGAAGCTCTTGGAGATGACGCGAGCAATCCCAGATTTATCGAAACCATTCCTCGGCGGGGATATCGGTTTATAGCCCCAGTACAGGTTGAAAGCCCGATGCCTGTAAATCCCACTCGGCCGAGCATGTGGAATAGAAAGAGGCTGGTCTGGGCAGCTCTCATAGGAACCCTGCTTGCGATTTCGGCGGCGGCAGGAGCCTGGGTTCTCCGGGCAAGGAGTCGCATTCCCGAACATGCTGCGATTGTTATTGGCGACTTCTCCAATGAGACCCGTGACACGGTATTTGATGGTTCTCTGCGCCGAGCCGTGATGATCCATCTGGCGCAATCTCCCTACGTCACCATCGTTCCTGAACAGAAATTGGCAATGGCGCTGCAGAACCTTGGGCGGTCGCCCGAGGAAGCCCTCACCCCGGCACTGGCGTTGCAGGTGTGTCAGCGGTTGAAGAGTGCGGCATTGGTTACTGGCCTCATTCGAGGCGCGACCGATCACTACCAGGTAGCGCTGGAGGCGCAGAACTGCGCTGATGGTACATCGCTGGTACACGAGTCCTTTTCAGTCGATGGAAAACAGGAAGTACTGCCGCATCTCAGTGCCGCCGTTGACGATCTCCGCAAAAGGCTGGGTGAGTCACGGCAATCGTTGAAGGCATTCGATGTCTCGATTGAGCAGGCGACCACCAGTTCTCTTGAAGCCCTGAGGGCGTATCAGTTGGGGCTGGACCTGCGCTCGCATTCAAAAAATGTGGAAGCGCGCGATGTATTGAAAACCGCGATTGCCCTCGATCCGGATTTTGCCATTGCCTACGCGCAACTGGGATCGACATATTCCAACCTCGGCGAGCCTTCTTATGCAAAACAATACTTCGAAAAAGCCTTTGCGCTAAGAGCACGTGCGACCGAACCCGAACGCCTCTACATTACAGGTCGTTACTTCGACATTGTGACTGGAGAGCGCGAAAAGGGCTCGGAAAACTCCAAGCTGTGGCTCGAGATTTACCCAAACGATTGGAAGGCTTACAACGCACTTGCGAACAATGCCGTCCTCCTCGGGCAATATCAGACTGCGGTGGACAATGCGCGCAAAGCCATGGAACTCGGCCCTGGTCAGGACTTCGGTGTATCCAATCTGCTGATGGGGCTCATGGGGCTGAATCGCATGGATGAAGCGAAAGCCCTCTGCGAAAAACTCCTCTCGACCGGACACGACAATAGTTTTATCCACCTTGACCTTTTCGGCATCGCATACTTCGAAAACAATCAATCGGCTCTGGAGCGTCAGCTCGATTGGGCAAAGAAGCATCCCAACGACGCAGGAACGATTTTCGCCGCGGGATCGGCCGCCGCATCGGAAGGCAGGCTCGAGACTGCCACTAAGCAGTTCGATCAGGTGGCCGAAATGGATATCGCTAACGGTGATTCCGAGGCAGCGGCCATCGCCCTGGCGGTCTCGGCAGAGATCAACTCTGAAATGGGTCGTGCCTCAATAGCCAAGAAGGAAGCCGAACGCGCTCTGAAACTGGGCAAAAATGAAATGGTATATGGCCTCACCGGTCTGGTAGCGTCGCGCGAAAACGAAGTTCAGCGGGCGCAGCTTCTGTTGAACCAGATGGATCATGAACACCCTCTTGCTACTTTCAATCTTGGAATTTATTCCCCCATTCTTCGGACCATGGTGGCGGTCTCCCGTGGCGCGTCACCTGCAGAGGTCACCCATCTTATGGAACCAGCTCTGCCCTATGAATTCGGCTCATTGGCCGACATGCTCCCGATCTATGTTCGCGGAACTGCGTACCTAGCAGTCAACGCTCCCGCCCAGGCTGAGGTGGAATTTCAGAAGATTATCCGCAATCGAAACATCGATCCGTTGACGACTCTATATCCTCTTTCCGTGTTGGGCATGGCTCGCTGTTATCGGATGATGGGAAAAATGGCCGAGAGCGAGACTGCGTATCGAGAGCTGTTCACGCTCTGGAGGAATGCAGACAAAACCTCGCCGCTCCTGGTCAAAGCGCACAGTGAATTTGAAGGCATAATAAAATCAAAACGCGGCGATCTCATAGAAGGCTTCTGAAGCCGGCCCAGCTGACAGTAGCCTTTCTCAAGTGGATATGAGGAAGCCACGAAGACGTCGAAGGAGTCAATTCAGGAGGATCAAACAGCTGAAATTCACTCCCATGCATAGCTCTTGGCACAGAGATCTGTATTGCCGCAATGGTTATGATTTCATTGTCCTGCTTCTACACCGACGTTTAGGCGAACATCGGCGCTGGTCACAGAATGGTCACAATAAAACGAACACTCTGACGAGTTAAGTCGTTGATTGAAAAGACAGTTAGGCCTGAAGATCGCAGCCCTGAAAACCATGGCGTCGGAGTGTTTAATCCCCATGCACTCTGGGCAGATCGGTCGCTATTGAGTTTCACCCGATCCGATCATTTGGTGGTACTCATCAACAGCGTCATTCCATTCTCGAAGGTCGGCATCGGTCAGGAAGCGCAAATTCCGCTCGGTAACAATCCGGCCAGTTTTGTTCATTGCGTAGACGAGCGCGGGGTCCATCCCAGACTCTCCGGCTGACCTGCACGAGAGCTCTCCAAGTCGCGTCCTGTGATTCAATGCTGAGAAATTCGGGGACTGGGGAGTCTGGATTAAAGAAGAGCGGATCTTCTGGTCCGGGTTCGCGTCCGAACTTTTCCCGGAACAACCTCTTTTGTTCTGTAATGGCCTCAGCGGCTGTGTGCTCAATGGGAATGGCCTTTTTGGGTTGTGCTTCTGGTGCGCGCTCGGAGCCCGATCTCTTCTGTTTCGATCTTCTAGGCATGATTGATATCCTCCGATGAGTCTAACGCGCCGTCCGCCTTAGGGGATTCGGATGGCGCCCCGTAGCTCGTGCTGGCAACGTAACGGCTTTTTTCGCGGTACGGATTTTGGTACGCAGATCCTTCAGCTTGTACCGACTAGCAAGGACTTAGGTGGCCGCCCGCCTCTTGCAAGTCGTTGGATTTGCTTATCGTGGTTGTTCTTTCACGGCGGTAACACGGGTTCAAATCCCGTCGGGGACGCGCCAACAATCCAAAAGACTTACGAAAGTCGGCCCTTTTGATTCCGCAGGGCTGAGACTCCCGGCTGGAATCCCTGGCTCGGCCCAAGAAAATTGCTGGCACGATATTACAAGGTCCAGATTTTCACAAGCGCAATTTCAGAATCGGAGTGATCCATTGCGCGAAGGAATGTCCGCATGCAAGACGGCCTGTGACGCTTGTCACACAGCCGACGCGCGGCTCTGTAGTATATTGCCTGTTTTGAATTTGGCGTCAAAGCAAAGCGAAATACCTTTAGAATAACGTTGTTCTGAGAGCGAACAGCGCGCCTGATGGGAGGACTCGATGGCCCGGAAAAAGATTGCAACAAAGACGAGCAAGAAAACGTCAGGTGGAAAGCGAAGTGTCTCGAAGTCACCCCTGCCCTACCGCAACCCCGCGCTCTCCGCCGAGAAGCGCGTGAAGGATCTTCTCTCCCGCATGACCCTCGAAGAGAAAGCCGCGCAGATGCTCTGCATCTGGCAGCAGAAGCCGAAGTCGCTCGTCGATGCCGATGGCAATTTCGATCCGGCGAAGGCCAAGGAATTCTTCAAAGATGGACACGGTCTCGGCCAAGTCGGACGTCCCAGCGACGCGGGTAAGGGCCTGAATGCGCGCAGGATGGCAGAGACAACCAACGCCATTCAGAAGTTCTTCCTCGAAAATTCTCGCCTTGGCATTCCTGTGGTCTTCCACGAGGAATGCCTGCACGGGCACGCCGCAGTGGATGGAACCAGCTACCCCCAGCCCATCGCACTGGGCTCAACGTTCAATCCCGATCTCATTGAATCCATTTTTACCGCGACCGCATTAGAAGCTCGCTCCCGCGGTGCTCACCAGGCGCTCACGCCGGTCGTCGATGTTGCCCGCGACCCGCGCTGGGGACGTTGCGAGGAGACTTACGGAGAAGATCCGTTTCTGGTTTCGCGCATGGGCATTGCAGCCGTTCGCGGCTTTCAGGGCGACGCCGAATTCCGTGACAAGACCCGGCTGATCGCGACCCTGAAACATTGCGTGGGGCACGGCCAGCCCGAGTCCGGCATGAACTGCGCGCCCGCCAATGTCTCAATGCGCGTGTTGCGTGAAACCTTCTTGTTCACCTTCAAAGAAGCACTGCAGAAAGGGGGCGCGATCAGCGTGATGCCCTCCTACAACGAAGTCGACGGCGTGCCCTCGCACGCCAGCAAGTGGCTTCTGCGGGACGTGCTTAAGAAGGAATTCGGCTTCAAGGGCTACTACGTCTCCGACTACTTCGCGATCTGGGAACTCGGTTATCGCCCCGACACACACGGCCATTTCGTCGCGGTCGACAAGAAGGACTCATGCCGACTAGCCGTGGAAGCCGGAGTGAACATTGAACTGCCTGATCCCGACTGCTATCTGGACTTGGTCGAGCTCGTGAAGAAACGAGTACTGAAGGAATCCGAACTCGATGAGTTGGTCGCGCCGATGCTGCTCTGGAAATTCAAGCTGGGCCTGTTCGACGATCCGTACGTCGATCCAGACGCAGCGGAGCGAGTCGTTGGTTGCGAGGCACACACCAAGCTGGCCCGTCAGTCAGCTTGCGAAGTGATCACCTTGCTCAAGAACGAAGGCGGCTTGGCTCCCCTCGACTTGAGCAAGTACAAGACGATTGCCGTCATCGGCCCGAATGCCAATCGCACTCTCCTGGGCGGCTATAGCGGCGTTCCCAAGCATGAAGTCACGGTGCTTGACGGAATCAAAGCGCGAGTCGGGGATCGCGCCAAGATCCTCTACAGCGAAGGCTGCAAGATCACCATCGGCGGCAACTGGAATCAGGACGCCGTTGTCCCCAGCAAGCCGGAAGAAGATCGAAAGCAGATTGCCGAGGCCGTAGAGGTCGCCAGGCAGTCCGACGTAATCATTCTGGCAATCGGCGGGAACGAGCAAACCTCGCGCGAGGCCTGGATGCTGAACCACATGGGCGACCGCGCAAGCTTGGATTTGATCGGACGGCAGGAAGAACTCGTCAAGGCGATGCTCGCCACCGGCAAGCCAGTGGTCGTACTCCTCTATCACGGACGTCCAAACTCCATCAACTATCTCGTGGAAAACGTTCCCGTCATCTTTGAGTGCTGGTACTTGGGGCAGGAGAACGGCCACGCCGTCGCCGACGTACTCTTCGGCGATGTCAACCCAAGCGGTAAATTGCCGATCAGCGTTCCCCGCTCAGCGGGACATCTGCCCGTCTTCTACAACTACAAGCCGTCCGCCCGCCGCGGATATCTCTTCGACGATGTCACGCCTCTCTACCCCTTCGGTTACGGTCTGAGCTACACGACGTTTGCCATCCAGAACGTCCGGCTCGAGAAGAAAACAATGAAAGTCAACGGGGCCTCGCGCGTGATCGCGGAGGTCACGAACACCGGCAAGCGCGAAGGTTCAGAAGTCGTGCAGATGTATATCCGCGATGTGGTCAGCTCCGCCACACGCCCCGTCAAGGAACTGAAAGGCTTCCAGAAGGTAACGCTGCGTCCTGGCGAAAAGAGAACCATCGGTTTCGACATCACGCCGGACCTGCTCGCTTTCTACGATGTGAACATGAAATACGTGGTCGAACCGGGAGAGTTTTTCATTCTGGTGGGCAACTCGTCGCGTGATCAGGACCTGACCAAGATCACGCTCGCCGTAACGAAGTAACCCTCTTCAGGAGAACAAGGAGGCACGTATGATCCAGAAACTCTCCGTTGGTGAAAAGATTGGTTACGCACTCGGTGACATGGCTGCCAACTTTGTTTTTCAGGCCATGCTGGCCCTGCAACTGGATTTCTATACCCACACCTTCGGGTTGACCGCCGCTCAAGCCGGCACTCTGTTCCTTGTAGTCGGCCTCGGAGTCGCCTGCTTCAACCCAGTCATGGGGATGATCGCCGACCGCACAAAGAGCAAGCAGGGCAAGTTCCGCCCATGGCTCGTCTGGACGGCCGTGCCGTTCGGCATCATCAGCATTCTGACATTCACCACGCCGCAACTCAGCGCTAGTTCCAAGATGCTCTACGCCTGGACCACGTACATCCTTCTGCGTGTGATCTACACCGTCAACAACGTGCCCTACGCATCGCTCACGGCGGTCATGACGCAGGATCCCGACGAGCGCACCAGCATTTCGTCGTACCGGCAGATTGCAGCCAACAGCGCCGGCTTCATCGTGCAAAGCCTCGCTGTACCACTGGTGGCGGTCCTGGGCCGCGGCAATAGCGCTCGCGGCTATCAACTTACAATGGGGTTGTTGTCAGTCCTCAGCGTGATCTTCTTCATCATTTCCTTCTTCGCCACAAAAGAGCGAATTCAGCCCGACCCGCAACAGAAGAGTTCACTCGGGCAGGACCTCTCCGATCTCTTCAGCAACCGCCCCTGGATCGCTCTGTTTCTCGTCACGCTGTTCTATTTCAGCGCAATCCTGGTACGCGGCAACGTCATGTTGCCCTACTTCCGCTTCGTCGCCGGCAATGCCAACCTGTTCGCATGGTTCAACGGATTTGGTCTGGCGGCGTTGCTGTTGGGCGTAGCCTGCTCGACCGCCGTCTCTGTCAGAGTTGGGAAACGTGAGCTATTTATCGCGAGCATGATCCTCGCCGGCGCCTTCAGCATGGCCCTGTATGTGATCTCGCCACACGCCACCAAGATCATCATCGGCGTGGAAGTGCTGCGGCAGTTCTCGTTCGGTCTCTCCGGTCCGATCCTCTGGGCGATGATGGGCGACGTCGCTGACTACGGCGAATGGAAGATGAAGCGTCGCGCCACGGGAGCTGTAACCGGCGGCATCGTCTTTGCCCTATGGGCGGGCCTGGCTCTCGGTGGCGCCGTTGCCGGATGGCTGCTCTCGGGCTACGGACTGGTCTCGGAAGCCGACATCCAGTCCGCACAGACGCAAACAGGCATCCTTCTCACTGCGAGCATTTATGCAGGGCTGTTCTTCTTCGCTGCCGCGGCTTGCCTGTTTTTCTATCCGCTGAATCGCGAGAAGAATCAATCCATCGCCAACGATCTGGCCGAGCGCCGCAAGCAGGCGCCAACTGCTGCTGCACAATAGGAGGTTCCATGCGCCAATTCTCTTTTGCAGTCGCGTTCCTCGCACTAGCGATCCATGCCGACGCGCAGAACCAACCCAGCCTCAAGGATGCCTACAAAGGCTGCTTCATGGTTGGCGCTGCGTTGAATCCTATGCAGGTTTCAGGTCAGGACAAAGCGGACGACGCCATCATCAAGACACAGTTCAATACCATCACAGCCGAAAATGTTTTGAAGTGGGAGCGAATTCATCCGCAGCCTGACACCTACAATTTTGCTCCCGCCGACGAGTACGTGGAATTCGGCCAGCAGAACCACATGTTCATCATCGGCCACACGCTGGTGTGGCATTCGCAAACCCCGAAGTGGGTGTTCGAAGATGAGAAAGGCAATCCGGCCAGCCGCGAACTGTTGCTGCAGCGTATGCACGATCACATCAGCAAAGTCGTGGGACGCTACAAGGGGCGCATCAACGGCTGGGATGTCGTGAACGAAGCCCTGGATGAGGATGGCACGCTTCGCAAATCGCCCTGGCTCAAAATCGTTGGGGAGGACTATATCGAGAAGGCATTTCAGTTCGCCCACGAAGCCGATCCCGATGCCCAGCTCTACTACAACGACTACTCGGTGGAAAATGAAGCCAAGGGCAAAGGTGCGCTGGATCTGGTAAGAAAGCTAAAAGCGAAGGATGTTCCCATCACCGGCATTGGTCTGCAAGATCATGTCAGTCTCGACTCGCCCACGATCGACCAGATCGACGCCACGATCAGTGAATTCGAAAAGCTGGGCGTGAAGGTGATGATTACCGAACTTGATGTGGACGTCCTGCCATGGCCCGGCACCAACCTCACCGCCGACGTCTCGATGCACGCCGCCGCCGACCCGAAGTTCAATCCTTATCCGAACGGACTGCCCAACGAAGTTCAGAAAACACTATCCCGCCGCTACGCAGACCTCTTCAGCACATACGCCAAACATTGCGGAACCGTAACCCGCGTCACGCTCTGGGGTGTCACCGACAAAGACTCATGGAAAAACAACTGGCCAATTCGAGGCCGAACGAACTATCCATTGCTGCTGGACCGCAACGCCCAGCCCAAACCGGCATTCGATGCGGTGATCCAGGAAGCGCCAAAGCCGAAGTCGTAAATTCGGGATACTGTCCCTGAACGCGTTACAAAGGCTAGGTTGCAGTCCACGTGACGTACCCTGTTTTCTTCGCTGCGTCATACATGCGTCACACAGATCAGTGCCTCATTTTGTGACGCAATTGTGACAAGGCAGCGCATGCCAGGCTGGCGGCAAGACCGCTCTCGTGTTCCCGCCCGTGCGCTGCTGTGCTGTCAGTCGTGGAATTGTGAAGAGAATTACACCTTTTGACGGCGGTAACACGGGTTCAAATCCCGTCGGGGACGCCAAGATTCCAAAAGAACTTACGAGTTTCCTGCTCCTTACTCTGGATGAGGAAGAAGCTACGGCTGACATTCTCGCGTCAGCGATTCAAGCCTCGAGTTCCAGAGAATGCGAGAGGCACAATTGGCGACAACATGCCTGGCTGTTGAATAGTCGTCCCATCGTGTCGATCGTCGATGTCGAGCACCCGCATGGCGGTGTTTGATCAGGTATCAATCGATGTTCGTGCAAGATGACATAGCGCTGAGCCGAATTTCAAGTGCCTCATTCCAACCGCTGGTAGTTCTGGACCTACTTCGACTCCTTAATGATCGCGTCCGCAGCGTTGCCGGCCACGACCCAGCTTGCCGACCCGGCTACGACGGCCTCATCCTCAAACCAGAGGAATCCGAAGTTGTCGATACACTCCGGAAAATCCGGCTTGATGATGATGTATCCGGGAATTACAGCACCCGGGATGTACGCATGGTCGGCGCGATTATTGCTGTACGTCATCGTCTTTGAGACCGTCCCGACTCCGGCTACATACGAAGTGCTCGACACCGGGTGCGTGCCGAGAATGTAGTTCACCGCGCGAAGAGTGTATTCCGGGCCCACGAGATCCGGAAACGTCTTGTGCAGGAAATACAAGCGGATCGCCATGTCCACTACTGCGCCCGATCCGCCCCAGGTACCGAGGCTCGGCGGCACGCCGAACGGGGTCTCATCGAGACGCTTATCCAAACCCGCCATGTATGTCTTCACCGCCTCGTGCATTTGATCCTTTGCGCTGGCGTCCAGATAAGGCAATGCTTGGACTGCTTTCCACCCATTGAAGTCCATCTGCTCCGGAGTGATCACCTGAGGGAACAATTCCTTCAAACGGGACTTGTAGGGCTCGGCACCCTGCGTCGCGATGGTCAATTCCAAAGCCGCAGTCCATTCCAGTCCGACGCCAAATCGTCCACGGCCGAAGCTGGCGGGCGGAGCTGTCGGTGCGTTCGTCGCGCTCGCCTGAGCTGCCTTCTTATTTCCTTGAGCACCAGAGACCACACCCTGAGACGCCGCCAGCACGCCACCTCCGGGAGCACCTGCCGGAGCCGCTCCGCCTAATCCGCCGCCCTCTGGATTCTGCGTTGGGTGAACCTTCACATCGTTCCACGCTTTGACTGCGGTTTCGAGGCAGTCTTTCGCGAGTGCGTCGTCCCAGCCTTTCAGCGTATCGGCCGCTGCGGCCAGCGCCGCGATGGCATTCCACTGGAAAAACGGGTTGTTGGTTGTGAAGATCCAGCGATCGTCCGGCTTGCCGGAGTAATCGCCCTTCGTTTCGTTGGGGCCAAGCTTCGGATCGTAAATTCTGCCATCGGTTTTCGACGCGCCGTCGCCCACCTGTGTGTACTGGCGTAGATCAGGCTCGTGAGTGCCGCGGATGGCATGGCCGATGTTGTGAAACTGCGCCAGAATGAGCAGTGCGCCGTGCTTGACTTGCTGCACCGTGTCCGGCACGCCATCCGGACGGTGCATCTCGACCTCGCGCGCGGCTTCATCCACCGTAAGCTCGTCGTACCTGACATTGAACTCGCGATACGCCAGAGCAAGGCTCTGAATCACACTCAGCTGCGCAGGCTCCTCGAGGTCGAAATCGCCGGCGTCGTACCAGCCACCTACGTTTATGCCAGGGATGTGATCGCCGCCTTTGTACTTCCCATCCGTTGCCGTAGCCTGATTCCAGCCGTCGAATTGCTCCCCAACTACGGGGGCCATGCGGCCATCATCCAGATGCGACGCACCGTGCCACATGCGGTACCCTTCGCGAACGGAAACGTGATCCATCTGCGCAGCGAGGTGATGATCCAGGCTGTCCTGCCAGATGTTCGCGTAGGCGTCCTTTGAGATGGGGAAGGGCGCCGTGCGCTGGTCTGCGTACTCGATTACATAAAGGCCGGGGTCGTTGACCGTGGTGAAATCGAATTTCGAATAGACGTAGCGGAGCCACGGTGTTGAAGGAGTGATTGGGCCCTCGAACACCTGCTTGTAAGATCCGTCCTCCATCAGGCGCCGCACTCTCGCCGTCTTCGGGGCGTTGTACTTGGGGTCGAGTTCGATCACGGCCACCTTGGAGAAGCCCGGCGCATAACCAACCTGGCTGTGTGCGATCACCGGCGGCCGCGTCCAGTTCGGAATCACGTCCGGCCTGATGTGCCACACGATGGCCCCGGTGGTCTTGTCCGAAGGGATCAAAGAACGCAACACGAACCAGCCATTCGGCGCTCGATCGCGTCCATCGAACAGCATGAGGTCGGCGGTATCCGACACTACATTGACCCGGGCCAACGCGTCGTCGATCCCCAGGGTTATGCTCTTGCCCTCGGCGAACGGCAACGGCTGCATGTATCCCTTTGCCTTATCCCAGTCCTGCAGGTAGTACGCCTTTTTCGGTTCATCGGGCAGCGGCAAAACTTTTGTCATCGGATCGTTCGGCGTACGGGGGAAGATGCCGGCTTTGGTACCGTCCACGAGATAGGCTTTGCCCATGTAGATCGAGGGCAGGAATTCGAGGTTGAATCCCGCTCGCCCCGCGAGTTTCTGCGGGAGCGCCTTGTCGAGGTTGATGCTGACCTTCATGCCGCCTGGTTCGGCTGCGACTTCCAGCGTGTAACTGAAATCGAATGTCGGGAAAGCGAGGTCGGCGCTGAGCCGGTTGTTCTCCTTATCGGCATGGCGATCTTTGAGGGTTGCCACCAGATCCCACTGCTCCGGCGTTGGCATCAGGCGCACATCTCCGTTGGTGGCGATGCGCTGGCCGTGGAGAATCATCTCCATG
>Ga0335082_10006013_pt1 | contig 13260 bp, 8 predicted proteins | sample Lox_Sample_41_FD_206718 | JGI IMG/M metagenome (GOLD analysis project Ga0335082, IMG submission 206718) | Soil microbial communities from Loxahatchee National Wildlife Refuge, Florida, United States - Lox_Sample_4.1 | ecosystem: Environmental > Terrestrial > Soil > Wetlands | place: USA: Florida... | reverse complement strand
TGGCTCAAGCATTCCCCTCCCCGGTGGTATCTCCGAGGCAGAAACGCATGATCGTCCCAGTGGTCTCGCGGCGGTCCTAGAGACACTCCACAGTTGGGTCATAACCGTCGATCACAAGAAGATCGGCATTCTATACATTCTTTACTCGCTTCTGATGCTCGTTGTTGCCGGCATTGAGATCCTGATTGTCCGCCTGCAGCTTGCTGCTCCGGGAAATCACCTCATCTCCCCTGAGACCTACAACCAGCTCTTCACCATGCACGGAACCACGATGATCTTCTTCGTTGCGATGCCGATTCTCTTCGGCATTGGCAACTATCTCGTGCCCCTCATGCTTGGGGTTCGTGACATGGCGTTTCCGCGCCTCAACGCCTTCAGCTTATGGATGACGGTGTTTGGTGGCCTGCTGCTTTACTACAGCTACATCGGCGGCAGCGGCCTGCAAGGAGCCGGGAGCGCGCCGGATGTTGGATGGTTCGCGTACGCTCCGCTCACTTCGCGAGCGTTCTCCCGCGGCCATAGCACGGACTATTGGGCGCTGTCTCTTATCGTGAGCGGCTTTGGCTCCATCGGCACGGCAATCAACTTCATCGCTACCACTTTTTCGATGCGATGCAAGGGGATGACCTTGTTCCGGATGCCGCTGCTGGTGTGGATGTACCTTGTCAGCTCCGTGCTTGTCATTCTTGCTGTCAGCCCGCTTACGGCTGCACAGTTCATGCTTGTTATCGATCGATACCTCGGTGGCCATTTCTTCGACACGCAGGCAGGAGGTTCGGCTCTGGTCTGGGTGCATTTCTTCTGGATCTTCGGCCACCCTGAGGTCTATGTTCTGATCATGCCGGTGTTCGGCATGGCCAGCGAGATCATCCCGGTCTTCTCCCGAAAGGCCATCTTTGGATACGCCGCGATGGTTGCGGCTTCGGTCTCCATCGGCTTCGTCAGCATGGGTGTGTGGGCCCACCACATGTTCACGGTAGGCATGACCTCAGCCTCGAACGCCTTTTTCACGCTTTCCACCATGCTTGTCGGCATACCAACGGGTATCAAGCTCTTCAACTGGTTAGCGACCCTGTGGGGCGGCAAGATCCGCTTCAGCACGCCCATGCTCTTTTCTCTGGGCTTTCTCTTTCAGTTTCTGATTGCCGGGCTTACAGGAATCATGCTCTCTGTGGCCCCATTTGACTGGCAACTTCACAACTCCTATTTCGTCATCGCGCACTTTCATTACGTCATTGTCGGCGGGATCCTCTTCATGATCTTTGCCGGCTTCTACTACTGGTACCCCAAGGTCACCGGTCGCATGTTGAATGAGCGCATCGGCAAGCTTCACTTCTGGCTCTTCCTGATCGGCTTCCACGTCGCCTTCGACACCATGCACATCCCCGGTATTTTGGGGATGCCACGTTCGATCTACACCTACGAGGCCGATCGCGGCTGGGGTACCTGGAATCTCATCATTACCGTCGGAGCTTTCATCCAGGCAATCGCCATCTTGATCTTTGTCTACAACCTCATCGTCTCCTACTTTCGGGGAGATAAGGCAGGTCCTGATCCCTGGGATGCGTGGACTCTGGAATGGATCACATCTTCGCCGCCTCCGTCCTACAACTTTGAAACTGAACCCGTCGCATCCAGCCGCCGACCGCTTTGGGACCTCAAGCATCCTGAAGACCCCGACTCCATTGACTGAGAGACCAGCATGAGCACAGTATCCATTCAAGCTCCGAGTACGACCGACTGGCATCTTCCCTACAAGGGTCGAGTCGGCATGATCAGTTTGATCTGCGCCGAGACCGCAGTCTTCACCATCTTCGTGGTTGCCTATATCTACAACATCGGCAGGAGCCTCTCAGGCCCAATGCCGCGTGAGGTCCTGGAACTTCCCATCCTCAATACGGTCTTCCTGCTCTCATCAAGCATTACCATCATGATCGCTGAGCGGGCTTTAGTTCGTCGTGCGATGGGAGCCTTCAATGCATGGTGGGGACTAACCATCCTTCTTGGCCTCATCTTCCTCGTCGGTACGGCTCGCGAGTGGCACAAACTCATCACGGTCGATGGCCTTACCATCAGCACAAACCTCTTTGGTACCACCTACTACTCCCTGGTGGGACTACATGCCTCGCACGTCGTCGTCGGCCTCATCATGCTACTCGTCGTGCTCTTCTTTTCTGTCACGGGAAGCCTTCACCCCAAACACACCGATCGCGTGGAGACACTAGCGCTCTACTGGCACTTTGTCGATGCTGTCTGGGTTGTCGTATTCACCGTTGTCTATGTGGTTGGGAGGTAGCGCACGCATGGCACATTCTCAACAACACGCACACGGCGACGACGGCCACGTCGTACTACCCGCGCCAACAGCGTGGCCGCTCGTCCTGGCCGTCGGACTCGCTCTCGGCTTCACCGGCCTCGTTACGAGCTTCAGTATCACGGGCATCGGCATCGTCCTTGCGGTGGTGAGCATCGTAGGCTGGGCGCGTCAGGTACTGCCGGACGAACAGCACGAAGCCGTGGCCGTCATCCCCCACGAACTGGCCGTGGAGACAGCCGGGCGCCGCGTGAACCGCATCACGGTCGATGCCACGCATCGCGCCACGCTTCCTCTTGAAGCCTATCCGATCAGTTCGGGAATAAAGGGAGGCTTTGCAGGTGGCACGGTCATGATCCTGCTGGCCGAGCTTTACAGCGTCCTCAAGCACCACAGTATCTGGTACGTGGTGAATCTGCTGGGCGGCGCCGGGGTCGCCGAATGGATCAATCCCACACCATCTGCGCTTTCTACCTTCAACCCTGTGGCTCTCGTTATTGCTATTGTCATTCACACATCAACGGCCTTCCTTGTTGGCCTGCTTTACGGCGCTCTTCTCCCTATCATGCCTCGGCGTCCCATTCTTCTTGGAGGTTTGATAGCGCCGGCCCTCTGGACTGGCTTGCTACACTCGATCCTCGGTCTCATCAACCCATTCTTTGACTCCCATATCAACTGGTGGTGGTTCGCGCTATCGCAGGTAGGGTACGGCCTCGTGGCTGGCTGGGTTGTAACGACGCAGGGACGCATCAAGCGCATGCAGGGGGCTCCGCTGCACGTCCGGCTCGGCCTGGAGATACAGGAACCAAGACCCGAATCACATAAAGAGGGCGAATGAAACTGCCTGTACAAATTGCGTCTCTTGGGCTTCTTTGCCTCACCTTGTCGGGATGCGATCAGCTTCCCGGCAAGCCCGGCCCAGAACCCGAAGTTCCACGGCCCGACGCCGTGCTCTCGTTCACGACTCTCTATCGCCAGAATTGCGCCGGCTGTCACGGCGTTGATGGCGTCAAAGGAGTCGCAACCCCTATCGGCCTTCCCGAGTATCAGGCCCTGGTCGACGATGCCACGCTGCGCAACATAATCGCTAAGGGTGTTCCCGGAACCTCCATGCCCGGTTTCTCTCATACCTCTGGAGGACCTCTCACTGACAGGCAGATCGATGCTCTCGCTCGCGGCGTACGCTCCACCTGGTCGAAAGGGAATGTCTTCAGTGAAGTGCATCCGCCAGCGTATGCGGACGCAACACCAGGCGACCCTGTGGCCGGCGCGAAGGTATACGAAGAGTCCTGCGCTCGCTGTCACGGAAAAGCTGGTGGTCCGGCCGGTCGCAGCGGCTCCGTGTTGAATACGTCGTTTCTCGCGCTCGTCTCCCCGCAGATGCTGCGTACGACAGTCATTATCGGCCGCCCTGACTTTGATAAGCCAGGCTGGCGTGGTATCAATCCCAATCACGCCCTCAGCGACGAGGAGGTGCGAGATGTCGTCGCCTTCCAGCTTTCGAAGCGTAGTACTACCCCCGGCCAGCCTTATCCACTGCAACCCAGCGACGCGCCTCATTCGGGAGTCAACCCATGAGATATCGCATTCCCGTCTTTTCGTTATCTAACGCTTGCACAAAGCCGCGCCAAGGAGCATACAGATGAATCACGAACACGAACAATCGCTACTCGTCGAGCCTGCGGCCTCGCATGTGGCGGAACAGGATCCTCGAGGGGAAAGCCGGCGCAACTTTCTCTTCAAGCTATCCATCGCCATCAACGCAGCCGTTGGGCTGCTCGTTGCCACTCCCGTCGTCCGTTATCTGCTCGGACCGGTACACCGCAAAGACGATTACCACACGTGGATTCCGCTTGGCAAAGTCAGTGACTACAAGTCCGGTGACACCGTGCTGGCAACCTATCGGAATCCAGACAGTCGCTCCTGGGACGGCGAAACAGCCAACGTCGCCTGCTATGTCCGCCGTCAGTCGGATAACAGCTTCACCATCTTTGCCGTCAACTGTGCTCATCTTGGATGCCCTGTTCGCTGGTTCCCCCAGTCACAACTCTTCCTCTGCCCCTGCCACGGCGGGGCCTACTATGCTGATGGCTCGCGTGCAGCCGGCCCACCGGAGCGCGGTCTGTTCACCTATCAGTACCGCATCGATGGTGACACACTGATGATTCGAGCTGGCCAGATGCCCACACTCTCGAACGAGGCGCGTCTGCGTACTCCCGGCGGATGTGCCGGCAAGCAGTCGTCTGAAGTAGCGAACTCTCAACTCATCAAAGGAATTACGCCATGTCCCCCAGCCCCTGGCACAAGCGAATCTACGATTGGGTAGAGAGCCGCGTTCAGATCGCGGACTTCGTTCGTGAATCCGCCGAGCATCCCATACCCAGGAAGACTGCCTCCTGGTGGTACGTCTTCGGAAGCGCCAGCTTTGTTCTGTTGTTGCTGCAGATCATTACCGGCATTCTGCTGGCGTTGGTCTACGTCCCATCGGGCGGCGAGGCCTGGAACAGCCTGCAGGTCCTCAACCATCAGCTTCCTCTCGGTTGGTTCCTTCGAGCCATGCACGGATGGGGCTCCAACTTCATGGTTGCTGTCGTCCTCATCCACATGGCGCAGGTTTTCCTCTTTGGAGCCTACAAGTTTCCCCGCGAACTTACCTGGCTGCTCGGAGTGTTTCTGCTGCTGATGACGCTCGGCATGGCCTTCACAGGTCAGGTCCTGCGCTTCGATCAGGACGCTTACTGGGGATTAGGCATTGGAGCCTCCATCACCAGCCGCGTACCCCTTATAGGGGGCCAGCTCGTACACTTCCTGTTGGGAGGCCCCATCATCGCCGGGGCGACACTGAGCCGTTTTTTTGCTCTGCACGTCTTCGTTCTTCCAGGCACGATGCTCGCCTTTGCAGGCCTGCATGTCTGGCTCGTCCTTAAGCTAGGGGTTAATGAGTGGCCTACTCCGGGGCGTCTCGTCAAGCGCGAGACCTACCTTAAGGAGTACCACGACATGTCGTACAAGGACGGCGTTCCCTTCGTTCCGGCGGCAGTCTGGAAAGATGCGATGTTTGCCGCGGCCATCGTCTTCGCAGTTGCTTTCTGCGCGGCCGTCTTCGGTCCCTACGGCCCCACCGGGACGCCTGACCCCACCATCGTCCAGACTGTCCCCAAGCCCGACTTCTTCTTTCTCTGGATCTACAGTGCTCTCGCCTTCCTTCCCCCGGATCTCGAAACGCCTCTCATCTTTATCGCTCCGGTCATCGGCATCGGCATACTTCTCGCACTTCCCTTCTTTGCGGGCCTAGGCGAAAAGAGCTGGTATCGCCGCCCGGTTGGCGTGCTCACAGTAATTGTGCTTGCTGTCGGCCTGGCTACGCTCACCAACCTCGGAACGTACACGCCGTGGAGTCCGCACATGGAGGCCTGGAGCTCGGACACCATACCCGCTCGCTATCTTCGCGACAGCACTCCGCTCGAGCGGCAAGGCGCGCTCGTCTTTCAGGTCAAGCAGTGCCGCAACTGCCACGAGCTCGGCGGTGCCGGGGGCCAACGCGGCCCTGCTCTCGACGATGTCGCCACACACCTGACAGAAGATCAGATCATCCGTCAGGTTATCCAGGGAGGCGGAAACATGCCAGCTTATGGCGCGGCGCTCTCTCCCTCCGAGGTGACAGCCCTCGTCGCGTTCCTCGACACCATGCATCCGCCCAACCAGAAGCCAGCTACAGACGCGTCACGAAGCATCGCTGAAACGGACAAACCTGCACCAGGGCAGCCGGTCGAATCTATCAAGCGCTAGAATAGTTCGCCGCTCCCATGGTCCCTCAACCCCTAACTGCTTCCTCGTCCACGATCCAGCAAGCCATCGCCAGTTCGTGGACGATCCCTCCTTGGGCGACGCTTCTCCTGCTGCTTACCGCCCTGATCTATCTGCGTGGCTGGAGCAAAGGGCACGCGCTGCGCCCAGAGGAACTTCCATCCTGGCGCGCAGCGTGTTTTTTTTTCGGTCTGGCTTCGCTCTGGCTGGCGATAGCATCGCCTCTCGATGCTATCGGCGGCTTCCTGCTCTCGGCGCACATGGTCCAGCATCTGGTGTTGATGGCTGTCGCTCCACCGCTGCTGCTGCTTGGAGCGCCATCGGTTCCACTGCTTCGTGGATTGCCGCCAGCCATTATCCAAACGATTCTTGGGCCGCTCATGAGTACCCGTCTTCTGCGCCGCGTGGCTCACATCCTGTTGCACCCGGTCTTCGGCTGGCTTGCGATGAACCTCGCCTACATCGGATGGCACGTTCCCGCAGCCTACGAACTCACCCTTCGCTCCGGCGCATGGCACGAGTTCGAGCATGCCTGTTTCTTTACCACCTCGCTCCTCTTCTGGTGGACCGTGATACAGCCCTGGCCTTCGCGATCCGTATGGTCCCGTTGGGCCGCTGTCCCTTATCTCATCACTGCCGATCTGGTGAATACCGGCCTCTCCGCCTTCCTTACCTTTAGCGGTCGAGTTCTTTATCCTACCTATGCTGACGCGCCTCGCATCTTCGATATCTCTGCTCTCAACGATCAGATCGCAGCAGGAGCCTTCATGTGGGTCGCCTGCTCGACTCTCTACCTCGTGCCCGCAGTTGCTCTCGTCTTCTACCTGGTTTCTTCACCGCGCCGCAGGCAGCGCGCAAAGCCCGCGGCGAAATTCGTCATCCTTCAGCAGAAGTCTTTAGTAGCAGCCCGCTTCGATATCCTCAAACTTCCCGTCATCGGTCATCTGCTCAGAGCGCGTTATGGCCGACAGACGCTTCAAGGCGCAAGCCTGCTCCTGATCGCACTCGTCGTTGCTCACGGCCTCCAGCCGCACCAGATGGCGGCGATGAACCTCGCGGGCGTCTTTGCGTGGAACATCGTGCGCGGCCTCGCCCTGCTTGCAATTCTCTTCGCCGGAAACCTCTTCTGCATGGCCTGCCCCTTCATGCTCCCGCGCGAGTTGGGACATCGGCTCGGGCTCTCCCGTCTCCGCTGGCCGTCCTGGTTGCGCCTCAAGTGGATCGGCATAGCGCTCATCGCCGCAGTCTTCTTCTCCTATGAACGCTTCTCTCTCTGGGATAACCCCAGTCGCACCGCCTGGCTGCTCATCGCCTACTTCGCCACGGCCTTTGTCGTAGACACCTTCTTCCAGGGAGCGAGCTTTTGCAAATACGTCTGCCCGATCGGTCAATTCAACTTCGTCGCGTCGCTCGTTTCGCCCCTCACCCTCGCGGTCTCGAGCCAGTCCACCTGCACCGCCTGCACCACTCGTGATTGCATCCGAGGCAACACGCTACAACGAGGCTGCGAGCTTGATCTTTATCTGCCGCAGAAGGCAGGCAATCTCGACTGCACGCTGTGCATGGACTGCGTCAAAGCCTGCCCGCACGACAACATCGGTCTCTACCCGCGTTCCCCTGCAGCCGACATCCTCGACTCGCATCCTCGCTCATCGCTCGGTTCGCTGGCTCGCCGCATCGACATAGCGGTCCTAACTCTCGTCCTGGTCTTCGCGGCCTTCGTCAGCGCTACCGTAATGGTCGCACCCGGCAAACGCCTGCTTCAGACGCTCGCTGCCACGCTCCCATTCACGGCTACGACCTTCGGGAGTGCCCTCGCCGTTGCGGCCCCCTTCCTCCTTGCACTAGCGCTCTTCGTTCTGCTCACCCGCAGGATGCATCGATCAGCCCGCTCAACCGAACCCAGCCGAACCTTCTTCACCCGCTACGCCTTCGCTCTTCTCCCGCTGGGTCTTGGACTCTGGGCAGCCCATCTGCTCTTCCATCTCGTGACGAGCCTGCCCACGATCCCGCTGGTCTTCCTTCAGGCCCTGCACGATCTGGGCTTATCTGCGGTCGCGATGCCGGCATGGAACTCAATGGCGACATTTTCTGGAACGTCCCTGCTGCAGTTTCAGCTCGCACTGCTCGATGCAGGCATGCTCCTCGCTCTCTACCTCGGCTGGCAACTCTCCTGCCAATTAGCTCCCGGCCGGCGCTGGTCTGCCTTCGCGCCTTTCTCTCTCACCACGATCGCGCTCTATGCGCTGGCCTTCTGGCTCCTTCTGCAACCTATGGAGATGCGCGACATGATGAACATGGGTTGGTTGCTTCGCGCTCCGCTGGCGGGGATTTTGGCATGATCGTCCGTCGAACCGGCTCTCTCATTGCGTTGTTCTTCACGCTCTTTCTCTTCAGTCCCAGGACAGCGTCGGCAGACGGAGGCCGCCTGCAATTCCGCCAACCATGCGGGCCCTATACTGTCTCCCTCTTCTCGCAGCCTGACAATCTTTTGCTGGGTCCAGCTGACCTCAGCGTGCTCGTACAGAGCGATCACGATGGCTCTGGAACAATCGCACTCGATAGCCACGTTGTCCTTGTCCTCGCTCCGCCTGCTCCATCCCGCCAGGAGCCAATCACCGTTACCTTATCGCATCAAGCAGCCACCAACCGCCTTCTCCAGGCGGCACAGGTTCAATTCATTGAACCCGGCTCATGGAACGTAACCGTAAAGGTTACAGAAGGAGCAAGTCAGGGCATGTGCTCCGCTACGCTTCCGGTAGGTGACCAAAAGAACGATCCTGTCACGACATGGCTATTCCTTGCCATCCCCGCTCTGCTCGTTCTTGCATATGCCATTGCTCAGAGGAACCGGGTCAATTCGCCCACTGCGGCGAGAGAACTCCGCGGGAGTCGTCCGGATACCACCTGATACGGCGAACCCTCCGTGCCGTGCCTGATCGAGATAGAAAAAGTTGGGAGCCCATTTCGGGCTCCCAACACACAGTCTAGCTGGTTAGAAATTAATTCGACCGGTTATCTGCAGGACTCTGTTGGTGATGTTGCCTCCCGCGGCGGTGCCCATCTGATATGTGCCGAAGTTCGCATCGCCAACGGAGGTGCTGTATCCAGAGGAGAACTGTGTGACGTGATTGGCGGCGTTGAACGCGTCAAGCCGGAGTTGTGCAGTGAGCCTCTCGTAAATCGGGAAGTTCTTACTGATATTCGCATCAACGTTGACGTAGTGCTGCAGGCGTATTCCCGTGTATTCGATGTTCGGTGTGACACCGTAAGAGCCAACCTGGATGAAATTGGCAGAACTGCAACCTGCAGTCACGGAGTAGGCCTGAAGCGTCACTGCACCTGTGTTTGGATCGCGGGTTCCCACACACGGTTTGAACGCCTGCACGTACGAGTTCGAGTTCGTTTGCGTGTGATAGGGATTGGATTGACCGGGGTAGAAGCGTTGGCGGGGGAGGAGGTAACCGCCGTTGGCGTTTGGATCAATTTCGTACCCACTGATTGAGAACGGCAATCCCGATTGGTACGTGAAAATCGAGCTCACCTGCCAGCCTCCTATCAGTGCGTCGAGGTAGCGGTTCATGTTCGGGAAGAGTCCCCGGCCACGCGCAAGCGGCAACAGATACACCTCTGAGATCGTGATGCGGTTCGGAATGTCGGTACCCGAAATCGTCCGCGAGGGCACTCGATTCACGGTATCGGCGAATCCTGAGGCCGCGATCGTCTTCGAGAAGGTATACGTCGCGTGAAGAGTCAAACCCACGGAAGTGCGGTGATTGTAGGTAGCCTCTAGCGCGTTGTAGTACAACTCCCCGCCGTTCAGCAGGGTCTCGGTGACGTTGGTGAACTGAGGGAACGGACGTGAGAAGTTGATGCGCTGAATCGTTGACGCTGAGTAATAGGAGGTTCCACTGAAGGCCGCAATTCCTTTGAAGGGATTGTTGATGTAGCCGACTGTACCGTTGCCGGCACCGCTTGTACAGTTCGTTCCTACGCCCCCGCGCTTTGGGTCGCAGGCCGCCTGCGCTGCAGCGCTGATGTGGTTGAGGTCGTCAGAGTAGGTCAAGTTATAGCTGCGATTGCCGGCGTAGGATATCTCCAGCGTGTCCCAGTTGGACAACTGCTGCTGGACGCCGAAGGCCGACATTACAACCAGCGGCGGCCGATAGTTGGGGTTGATGAATGACAGTCCCTGACCGGCATTCGTTGCAAGGCACGCAGTCTCGTTGCCGCCACAATTTCCCGTGGCCGATTGGAAGACCGGGAACGGGTTGGAGAGGTTCTGCAGGGGCGTTGCTCCACCGTCGTACGTTCCCGTGTAGTTGGTGGTCGTCGAAAACCCGGTCTGCGGTGCGGCGTACTGGTTGCCAGATCCGGTTTGGATGTAATAGACGCCCATCCCGCCGCGCACAACGGTACGGGAATTTGGCGTGTAGGCGAAGGCGGCGCGAGGTCCAAACTGTGCGAGGGCAGCGCTGAAGGGAGCGTTCGAGTTGCCGTTCACTCCCGCGAAGGTGATGCCACCCACCAGTGTCGAGATCGGCAGTCCTGCGAAGTTAACCTGACTGCTGATGGGATTGGTGGATGTTGTATCAAACGCGGAGACGGTGCGATTGTGACGGTCAACCGGGGCTCCCAGACTCTCCCAGCGCAACCCGAGGTTCAGAGTGAGGTTGGGGCGAACTTTCCAGTCATCCTGGAGAAATGCGGCGTAGTAGTGCGAAGAGAAATAGTTGTCCGGCTGGGCTGTTGCGTTTCCGGAATCCAGCGTGCCCAGGAGCAAGGACGCAATAGCGTTGCCGCTGTAACCAGCCGCAGAGGAGATATTCGTTGCGCCGCCGGTGACTACCGTGTCCCACTGCTGCGTCCAGCCCTTACCCACGGAGAAGTTCAATGCGCTGCCGGAGGCATTGGACGACCGCTGGCTGTACTGAATGGGACGGATGTCCACGCCGAAGTGTGTGACGTGATTTCCGTGCACATAATTTACGGTGTCGGTGAACTGGAGTTCGTTGTCACCACGGTTCAAGCCGGAGATTGAGCCAAGCGCGTTGTACGAATTCAGGTTTACCAGAGGAAAGCGATTGAAGTATGTGGGATTTGCATCGGCAATGCTTGCCGGCAACCCGAGATTTGTTGGATTGTACCCATTGCCCGGACCAGTGCTATCGGTCTGGTTTGTCACCATAATGGATACCTTCACGTTGTTCACGAGATGGGCATTGAAGGTGTGAGTCCAGGCGACCGTTCCGCTTGGATCTTTGTACCGGCTCAGGTAGTGCGCAACGGAAGCGGCGTAATTGAGGCCAGGATGAGCTGCGTTGGCATCGTTGCGAGGAAAGGCGCCATTCGCGGTGTTATTGTCGGTCCAAAGCTTCAGCGTGAGGTTCGCCGTGTCCTTGTCTCCGATGTTCTGATCGAGCTTGATGAGGTACAGCCGCTGGACCACCGTCCCCGGAGTCGTTCCCAGGTAGTTGGTGCCGAAGTCATTTGCAGTGGTCGGGGTGGGAGTCAGGTTCGGTCCTGGGAACCACGAGAGCATCGACTGGGCAACGGGATTCAGACGATTGGCGGGGATCACGTTGGGTTTGCCAATGAGGACTGGATTTCCTTTGGGCCCTCGCGTAGCCCCGGGACCATAACCAAACTGATACCGACACACATGAGGGGTCCCGGCGGCGTAGGAGCCGTTATCCGTGTTGTTCGCGGTGCATGCAGCTTCCGAGAGCGGGTCGTAGATGGGTTGGTTGTACTTCCCCCCATTCGCGGTGAGAAGCGCGCTGAAGTCGCCATTCAGCATGTCTGAAGTGGGCACAGACGCCGTGGCATTGCCGATGCCGCGACTGTAGAACTTCTCGTAGGCGACCGTAAAAAACGTCTTCTTCCTGGCGGACCAGAGTTTTGGGATGATTACCGGACCATCGACCTCAAATCCGTATTGGTCCTGGGAGGCTGCGGGCTTGTTGTATGGCGCGGTCGAAGTCCCGGCCGCGCTCGCTTGAGCAATGAACGCGCTGTTTGTGGAGGTATTCGCGTTCATGAATGCCCTTTGCAGGATTTCATAAATTGTGCCATGCAGCTGTTGTGTGCCCGATTTCAGCGTCATATCAATCGACCCACCTGGCGCGCGCCCAGATGCTGCGTCGAACGCGTTGGTCGTGATCTTGAATTCCTGAACAGCCGCGGTCGGCGGCGGGAACGAGTAGTTCTGAGAGCCTGTCAGGCTATAGTTCGTTACACCGTCAACATTGAACTCCACGGTCGAGGCGTGAATGGATAGCGTCTGTGCACTCTGGTTGTCATAACGTTGCCCTGTGGTTGTCGAAGTGACACCCGCGCTCAGAGTCGCCAGATTGAAGGTGTTGCCCGTGTTTACCGGCAATTCCGCGATTCGCTTTGCGTCAACGATGTCGCCGCGATCTGCCTTGCCATAATCGAGTACATCGGCAGAGGCGCTGACCGTGACAGTCTCGCTCGTGGTTCCAGGGACGAGGGTGACGCTGGCGTCAGCGATCTGTTCCGTGGCAAGGTTCAGCGCGGTCCTGGTTGCAACTTTGAAGCCCGGAGCCTGCACCGTCACGTCGTAGACGCCGACATCGAGAAATGGAACAGAGAAGTCGCCGGAGCCAGTCGTTTCGGCCTTCTTCTCCACGCCAGTCTTTTCATTGCGGATCGTGACTCTGGCGTGCGGTATCACTGCGCCAGTCGAATCTGCGACTCGACCCCGAATCCCGGAGGCCGATTGGGCATGAACACTCGCGGAAAACACGAGTGCCAAGACCGTCGCAACTGCCGCACGTATAACGTTCCCTTTCATGATTGGTCTCCGGTTTGTCGAGCCGCCGCATCCTCCAAAGGGGCTTGCCTGATTGCTGATTGAGTCTTGCATCGTGGTCTCCTAAAGAACTTTGTCACTCTTTTTCTGCTGACTTGCAATAACGGGATCGGCCACGTCTCGATGTTGCGTACCCCTCTGAGGTGCCATCCGAGGCACGCTTCGTGATCCTCCCCCAGAGTGTCAGCGCGACAGAGAACGTTCCCATGAATGATGGAGACAACTTATACGCAAATGACAACATCGCCGTCAAGCTATTATCTTGGGGACAAACGAAAGCGTCAGGATCAACTGGGGTGACTCG
>Ga0335082_10006011_pt1 | contig 13262 bp, 10 predicted proteins | sample Lox_Sample_41_FD_206718 | JGI IMG/M metagenome (GOLD analysis project Ga0335082, IMG submission 206718) | Soil microbial communities from Loxahatchee National Wildlife Refuge, Florida, United States - Lox_Sample_4.1 | ecosystem: Environmental > Terrestrial > Soil > Wetlands | place: USA... | reverse complement strand
CACCTGGGACTACGAGCGCAGCCGTCCTGCGCTCATCAAGCTGTACGAGAAGGCGAAGACGTCGCAGTGGAACGTCACGACCGATCTCGATTGGTCGACGCCGGTCGACCAGGAGCAGGTCGCGCTCAACAACATGGCGCGCGAAGACGTCAAGTTCTTCGGCGACGACATGGATCTCACGGGTACGCCGTTTGCAAAGTGGACCGAGAATGAATGGGTCGAGCTCGCGATCGAGGGCCAGAACTGGACGCTGTCGCAGTTCATGCACGGCGAGCAGGGCGCGCTGATCTGCACCGCGCGCATCGTCGAGACCGTGCCGTGGATCGACGCCAAGTACTACGCCGCCACGCAGGTGATGGACGAGGCCCGGCACGTCGAGGTCTTCGCCAAGTACCTCGACGACAAGCTGAGCGGGCACTACCCGATCAACGCGCACCTACGGCTGCTGCTCGACGACATTCTCAGCGACAACCGCTGGGACATGACCTACCTCGGCATGCAGATCATGGTCGAGGGCCTCGCGCTCGCCGCGTTCGGCTTCATGCACCAGATGACGACCGAGCCGCTGCTCAAGCAAATGCTGCGCTACGTGATGAGCGACGAGGCCCGCCACGTCGCGTTCGGCGTGCTCTCGCTGCAGGAGTACTACCAGGAGCTCAGCGACGCGGAGATGAAGGATCGCCAGGAGTTCGCGTTCGAGGCGGCCGTGCGCATGCGCGACCGGTTCTTGCAGCAAGAGGTCTGGGACCGTATGGGCGTGAACGTGAAAGACGCCCTCACGCTCGTGCTGCAAGACGAGAGCCGGGCGATGTTCCAGAACATCTTGTTCTCGAAGATCGTCCCGAACTGCAAGAAGCTCGGGCTGCTCGAGCGCAACGACGCCTGGCTGCGCAAGCGCTTCACCGAGCTCGGCGTGATCCAGTTCGAGGACTGGGTCGACACGGGCGAGGAGTACGCGATGCTCGACGAGGTCGCCAAGGACCGCGCCGCGGCCGGCGCGTAGAAGCGCTGTAGGGTTCGGGCCGATGTCGGTCCGGATCGTGTTCCTCGGCGGGCTCGGCGAGATCGGCCGGAACTGCTTTTGCCTCGAGGTCGACGGACGGATCCTGGTCGTCGACTGCGGCCTGATGTTCCCCGATGCCGACATGCCCGGCATCGACCTGGTCCTGCCCGACTTCACGTACCTGCGCGACAACGCGGAACGCGTCGAGGCCGTGCTGCTCACGCACGCCCACGAAGACCATGCGGGCGGCCTCGCCTTCTTGCTCCGCGACATCGCGGTCCCGATCTACGGCTCGGCGTTGTCGCTCGCGCTCGCGCGCAACCGCATCGACGAGGCGGGCGTGCTCGACCGCACCGAGTTGATCCCCGTCACCGACGGCGAGCGCCGGCGCATCGGCCCGATCGAGTGCCAGTTCGTCCCGGTGACGCATTCGGTGCCGCACGGGTTCGCGGTCGCGTTCTTCACACCCGAGGGCACGATCGTGCACACCGGCGACTTCAAGCTCGACCTCACGCCGGTCGACGGCCGCCGCACCGACCTCGCGCTGCTCGGTGAGCTCGCGCGCCGCGACGGTGGGGTGCGACTGCTGCTCTCCGACTCGACGAACGCCGAGCGTCCGGGCTTCACGCCGTCGGAGGCGACCGTCGGCGTCGAGATGCGCGCGCTTTTCCGCGAGCACCCCGACAAGCGGTTCATCGTCACGAGCTTCGCGTCGCACCTGCACCGCGTCGAGCAAGTCGCGCAGGCCGCGATCGCGAACGGGCGCAAGATCGCGTTCGTCGGGCGATCCATGGAACAGAACGTCGCGCTCGCACGAGAACGCGGCGTCGTCGACCTGCCCGAGTACGCGGTGCTCGACATCGAGGAGACGGCCAGGTACGCGCCCGGCGACATCTGCATCATCTGCACCGGCTCGCAGGGCGAACCGATGAGCGCGCTGTCGCTGATGGCCGCGCACGAGCACAAGTACGTGAAGGTCTCGCCCGACGACGTCGTGGTCATCAGCGCGCACGCCATTCCGGGCAATGAGTCGAACGTCTCGCGTGTCATCGACGCGCTGCACCGGGCCGGCGCCGAAGTGGTGCACGACCGCACGTCGCACGTACACGTCTCGGGGCACGCGTCACAGGAAGAGCTGAAGTTCGTGCTCAACTTGCTCTCGCCGGAATGGTTCGTGCCGGTGCACGGCGAGTACCGCCATCTCGTGCACCACGCCCGGCTCGCGAACGAGGTGGGCGTGCCGCCCGACCATGTGCTCGTCTGCGAGGACGGCGATGTCGTGACGCTCGCGAACGGCGAGGCGGAAGTCGATCGGCGGGCCGTTCCCGCGGGCTACATGTACGTCGACGGCATCGTCGGCGACGTGAGCCACGGCGTGCTGCGCGACCGGCGCATGCTGTCGGAAGAAGGCGTCGTCGTCGTGATCGTCACGGTCGATGCCACGACGGGCGAGATCGTGACCGGGCCCGAGATCGTCACACGAGGTTGGGTGTACGCGCCGGAGGCCGAGGATCTGCTGGAGGACGCGAAGCAGGTTGTGCGGGCGTCGATCGCGGACGCGGCGCAAGAAGGTGCGACCGACTTCGACACGATGCGCCGCCACGCCCGCAAGTCGCTCGCGCGCTTCATCGACGAGCGGACCCGCCGCCGACCCGCGGTGATCCCCGTCGTCATGGAGGTCTGACAAGGAATGGCGCTCGAGATCGATGTCTCCGGCCGGAGCGCGCTCGTCACCGGCGGCGGCAACGGCGTGGGTCGCGCGATCTGCCATGCGCTCGTCGACGCCGGCGCGTTCGTGTTGGTCAACGACATCTACGAGGAGCGCGCTGCCAAGGTCGCAGTCGATCTCGGCGGCGACACGCACGCCCGTCCCGTCAAGTGCGATGTGACGAGCCCGACGAAGATCGTGCGCATGCGCGACGAGACCGGACCGGTCGACATCCTCGTCAACAACGTGGGCATCCCCACGTCGGGGTTCGGCGACTTGAAGAGGTTCGTCGACACGAGTCCCGACGACTGGGAAGACGCGATGCGCCTGAATCTCGGCGCGGTGTTGCACGTCACGCACGCGTACGTCGGCGCGATGGTGGAGCGTGGCTGGGGTCGGGTGATCACGATCGTCTCCGACGCCGGGCGCAAAGGGGAGAAGTTCCAAGCGATCTACGGCGCGGCGAAGGCGGGCGCGATGGGATTCATGCGCGGGCTCGCCGCCGAAGTCGGCGCGCACGGTGTCACGGCGAACTGCATCGCGCTCGGCACGATGAAGACCGGCCCGACCGAAGAGGCGATTGCCGCGAACCCGGAGCTCGAAGCGCGCCTCGCGCGTCCCTACACGGTGCCGCGTCTCGGCCGTCCCTCCGATCCGGCACTGCTGGTGGCGTTGCTGTGCAGTCCCGCCGGCGACTGGATCACCGGCCAGACCTACCCCGTCGACGGCGGCTACGCCCCGGCCCTCTGAAGCTCCCCGGTCAATGACCGGAAAGCGACCTCCCAGGGCGTTCTGCGGTCAATGACCGGGATTTGGGGGAATGCCGGTGTGGCTGGTGGGGCCGGTGTTAGCGTTGAGGCGTGGCATCGCGCCGTACGTCGAAGTCCGCGCGCGCAAAGCGACGCGCCAAGAAGAAGTCGGTGAAGCTTCGCGCCCAGTGGCGCGAGGAGCTCAGCGAACAGCTGGCCGGGCACCGCGCCGACATGATCGCGGTCGTCCTGTTCGCGGCCGGGATCATCAGCCTGCTCGCGATCGTGTCCGACGTCGTCGGGCCGGCCGGCCACGGCATCGACACCGGTGCCGCCGCGCTGTTCGGTCGCGGCAAGCTGCTCGTGCCGCTCGCGCTCGTGACGGGCGCGGTGCTCGTGCTCGCGCAGCGCCGCGACGGCGAGTACGAAGACGACGACGAGGAAGCGCCCGCGCGCAAGGGCCTGCGCTTCACCGTCGGTGCGATCCTCCTCGTGAGCGCGGTCGTGGGTGGCTTCCACCTCGCGCGCGGAACCGACGCGGCCGGCAAGACCGAGTCGCTCTCGCACGCGGGCGGGCTCGTCGGCGCCGGCATCGGCGCGCCGTTGCGCGCCGGTCTCGGCACTGCCGGCGCGGCGATCATCTTGATCGCGGTCGGTCTCCTCGGCGCGCTGCTGATCGTCGGCACCGGATTCCGCGAGATCGGCGCGGCGGTCGCGTCGGGAGCGCGCGCGGTCGGGGAGCATCTGCGCGAGTTCCTCGCGATCGAAGCCGAGCATCCCGACGACCTCGACGACGACGACGACGAGGACGAGGACGAGGAGCACGAGGACGAGCCGGCTGCGCCCAAGGCGAAGGCGGTGACCGAGCCCGCGCCCAAGCCGCCGCGCGCGGTGCTGTACGACCAGTACACATCGATGCCCGACATCGACCTCACCGCGGTCGAGGCCGGAGCCGTTGAAGAAGACGACGCGGAAGCCGAAGAACAAGACGAGTACGAGGAATACGAAGAAGAAGACGGCGAAGAGTACGAAGACGACGACGAGGAATACGAAGACGACGAAGAGGGCGAGTACGCCGAAGACGAGGAATACGCAGAAGAAGACGGCGAAGAGTACGAAGACGACGAGGAATACGAAGACGACGAAGAGGGCGAGTACGCCGAAGACGAGGAATACGAACAAGACGGCGAAGAGCAAGACGAAGAAGAAGACGAAGAGCAAGACGAAGAACAAGACGACGAGGAAGTCGCCGAGATCGAGCCGGCGCCCAAGGTCGACTGGAAGTTGCCGGCGGCGAACGCCCTCAAGCGCGGCGATGCACGCGAGATGGATCCGCGGCTCGTCAAAGCGGGCGGCGAGGTGCTCGAAGCGACCATGCGCGAGTTCGGCGTCGACGCGCGTCTCGTCGGCGCCACGGTCGGCCCGACGGTCACGCGCTACGAGCTGGAGCTCGCGGCGGGCGTGAAGGTCAACAAGGTCACGGGGCTCACCAAAGAGATCGCGTACGCGATGGCGAGCCACGACGTGCGCATCCTCGCCCCGATTCCCGGCCGCAGCGCGATCGGCGTCGAGGTGCCGAACAAGATGCGCCCGATCGTCACGCTCGGCGACATCTTCGCGAGCGACGAAGCGAAGAAGACCAAGCATCCGCTCGACGTCGGGATGGGCCGCGACATCCAGGGCCGGGCAATCTTCGCCAACCTCGCGAGCTTCCCGCACGTCCTGATCGCGGGGCAGACGGGCGCGGGCAAGTCGAGCTGCATCAACAGCATCGTCACGTCGCTCCTCATGCGCACGACGCCCGACGAGGTGCGCATGATCCTCGTCGACCCCAAGCGCGTCGAGCTCGGCCAGTACAACGGGGTGCCGCATCTGCTCACCGAGGTCGTGACGAGCCCCAAGAAGGCGGCGAACGCCCTCGACTGGGCGGTGCGCGAGATGGAGATGCGCTACGACGTCCTCGCCGACGTCGGCGTACGCGACGTCAACGGCTACAACGCGCTGTACGACCGCGGCGACATCCCGTCGGCCGACGATCCCGATCCCGACACCGGCAAAGCCTATGAACGGCTTCCGTTCATCGTCGTGGTGGTCGACGAGCTCGCCGACCTCATGATGGTCGCGGCGCGCGACGTCGAGACGAGCATCTGCCGGCTCGCGCAGATGGCGCGCGCCGTCGGCATCCATCTCGTGATCGCCACGCAGCGGCCGTCGGTCGACGTGATCACCGGCGTCATCAAGGCGAACATCCCGAGCCGGCTCGCGTTCAGCGTGAGCACGCTCGCCGACTCGCGCGTCATCCTCGACCAGCAGGGCGCGGAGAAGCTCATCGGCAAGGGCGACATGCTGTTGCTGTCGGCGTCGTCGAGCCGGACCGAGCGCATCCAGGGTGCGTGGGTCGACGAGGACTGCGTGCGCAAGGTCGTCGCGCACTGGCGCCGGCAGGTGGTGACAACGACCTACGTCGAAGGGGTGCAGGGCACCGACGACGGCAAGGGTGGTCGTTCACGCGGCGACGACGACGACACCGACGAGCTGCTCGACGAGGCGATGGAGCTCGTCGTGACGAGCGGGCTCGGCTCCACGAGCATGTTGCAACGCAAGCTGCGCGTCGGCTTCGCGCGCGCCGGCCGCATCATGGACTTGTTGGAGCGCCGAGGCGTCGTCGGACCGTCGGAGGGCTCGAAGGCCCGTGCGGTGCTCATGACCGTCGAAGAGCTCGAGGAGATGCGCGAACGCGCGTAAGCAAACGACGCACGAATCGTCATCAAAGTCGAATTGGTGCGGTCACAGCCGACCGAATGACATCAAAGTCGAATTCGTCGGCGCGTTCGGCCCGCCGACCCGCGCGGAGCTCGGCTGACGCGAAACGAGAGGGCGACGCGTCGTTGCATCGCCCTCCCGGCTCGCCTCAGAAAGAGGATCTAGGCCGCGCGCACGCTCGGCGTGTGCTCGCCGAGGGTCTCGTCGGCCGTTGCCCGGTCGTGCGTGAGGTAGGCGAACAGCGCCCGCCACGGAACCGTCATGCCGGCCACGACGAAGCCGGTCACCCAAGTGCCAACTGTGTCGTTGCGGATGCCGATGCCGAAACCGCGGAAGACCGAGTAGTCGAGCAGCACCGTGGTGCCCACGGCGATCACGAACGTGGCCAGCGACCGCATGTTGCGGAGCTGGGGAATGGCGTCCGTGAGGAAGTCGACGAGCTTCAGCGTCGCGAGCGCAAGCAACGCGACGATCGCGAAGTCGTACATCTGCCACCTCCAGGTGGTTGCGGATGGCTCCTTGCCGTCCGTCACCCACTCAGATCGCGCAAATTGCCAAAGAGTTACATTCCCCGCGGCGAGCGGAGGCGACGCCGGAGCTCGCTCGCCGGAGTCCCGAGCGTCAGCGAGGCGGGTACCGAGCAGCGAGGGCGACAAAGAAACGGGGCTACAGCTTGCCGTCGGACTCGAGCTCGTCGAGGCGGGTGCGGAGCTCGTCGAGCAGACCCGCGGCGGCCGACAGCAGCTCCTCGATGCGTGCGACGTACGCGTGCGGCGAGTCGTCGCTCACCTCGTCGTCGACGTCGATCTCGTTGACGACCGCGGCGGCGAAGTCGGCTTGGTCCGCGGCGACGAGCAGGATGCCGCGGCGGTCGTCGGGCGGGCCCGACCACTCCACCGTCACCGAGACGTTCGCGGTCTCGAGCCGCCGGCGCAGCACCTGCGCCTGGATCTTGGGCCACTCGCCGATCTCGACCAGGCCGCCGGTGTCCTCGAGCGTGTCGTCCTCGTCGAGCTCGATGGGCCGTTCACTCACGAGGTTCACGCGGCAGTCGGCGCACTGCGTCGACCCGGCTCGGTACTCGGCGCCGCACGAAGGGCACCACAGCGTCGGTTCGTCCACGGGCGGGGAGCATACGGGGTCACGTCGGTACGATTGCCCTGATGCCGGCCCGCTTCCACGTCGAGACCCTCGGCTGCCCGAAGAACGCCGTCGACTCCGACAAGGTTGTCGCCTCGCTGCTCGCCGACGGCATGGTCGAGGCCGGCTCGGTCGCCGACGCCGACCTCGTCGTGGTCAACACGTGCGCGTTCATCGAAGCCGCGCGCCAGGAGTCGATCGACACCGCGCTCGCGCTCGCCGACGCCCGCAAGCCGGGCGCGCGGCTCGTGCTCACCGGCTGCATGGCGGAGCGTTACGGCGACGAGCTCGCGGCCGCGCTCCCGGAGGCCGACGCGGTGGTGGGGTTCGCCGGTGAGGGCTCGCTCGCCGAAGTCGCGCTCCGGGGCCGCAAGCCCACGGGCGTCCGCGACCTCCTCGAGTTGCCCCGGCCCGCGCCGCGGGCGCCGTGGGCGTACGTGAAGATCGCCGAGGGTTGCGATCGGGCGTGCGCGTTCTGTGCGATCCCGTCGTTCCGCGGCGCGCAGCGGTCGCGCACTCCGGAATCGATCGAAGCCGAAGCCCGCGCGCTCGTCGCGCAAGGCGTCGCCGAGCTCGTGCTCGTCGCGCAGGACCTCGCGTGGTACGGGCGCGACGCGGGCGACCCCGCCGCGCTCGCGCCGCTGCTGCGCCGGCTCGACGCGCTCGCGGCCGACGGTCTCGCACGCATCCGCCTCCTCTACTTGTATCCGTCCGAGGTGAAGGATCCCCTCGTCGCGACGATGCTCGAGCTGCCGACGGTCGTGCCGTACTTCGACCTGTCGCTGCAGCACGCCGCGCCGGGGCTGTTGCGACGTATGAAACGATGGGGAAGTGGCGACCGTTTTCTCGCCCTCGTCGACGGCATCCGCGCGCACGCACGTCACGCCGCGTTCCGATCGTCGTTCATCGTCGGCTTCCCGGGCGAGACCGAAGCCGATCACGAAGCCCTGCTCGCGTTCCTCGCCGCCGCGCACCTCGACTGGGCCGGGTTCTTCCCGTTCTCGCGCGAGGACGGCACCGCGGCCGCGACCATGGACGCCACGGTTCCGGAGTCGCTCGTGCACGAGCGGCTGCGCGAGTGTGCCGACGTGCAGGACCCGATCACGGTCGCGGCCCGGGCCGCACTCGTCGGTGAGGACGTCGACGTGATGATCGACGCGGTCGACGCCGAAGGCTGCCGCGGCCGAACCTACCGCGAGGCACCCGAGATCGACGGCGTCGTGCGGTTGGTCGGCGAGGAGTGCTTCGCTCGCCCCGGCGCGCGGGTTCGCGCGACGGTATGTGGCGTGGAGGGCCCTGATCTCGAAGCCAAGGTCGGCGCATGACCGCGGCCGCCGCGCATCCGCGCGAACCCGGTCGCACCGCGAAGCGCTTCGGTCAGGGCGCGCTCGCCACGCCGGCCAACGCGGTCACGATTGCGCGCATTCTCGTCGCCATTCCCACGCTCTCGTTGATCCGGCGCGACGGCTCGTCGTGGCTCACGGTCGCCTTGTGGTTCGCGATCACCTCGTCCGACAGCCTCGACGGCTGGCTCGCGCGCCGCGAAGGTGCGACGCGATCGGGTGCGTTCCTCGACCCGATAGCCGACAAGCTCATCGTGCTGGGCGGCTTCGCGGTTCTCGCCGATCGGGGTGTGTGGCCGTGGTGGCCGGTGGTGCTGATCGCGGTGCGCGAGCTCGGCATCTCGGCGTACCGCTCGGTCGCGGGCCGGCGCGGCATCGTGCTCCCCGCGCAACGGCTCGGCAAGTACAAGGCGTTCACCCAATACTGCGCGGTGGGCTTCGTGCTGTTGCCGATCACGAGCGACGCGGTGGGGTTCCAGAACTTCGTGTTCGGCGTGGCGGTGACGCTGACGATCGTGTCCGGTCTCCAGATCGTGCGGCGCGGCTACGTCGACTGGCAGCGCCAGGACCAAGACGCCTGAGTGCGATGTCGGGGGGTGCGTTTCCCGGCCTCCCGACCCGGCCCGCCGGGCGGCGTGCCAGGATGAAGCATGCGCTGCGAAGTCCTTGCCATCGGCACCGAACTGCTCCTGGGCCAGATCGTCGACACCAACAGCGCCTGGATCGGCGAGCAGCTCGCGGCCTCGGGGATCGACTCCTACGAGCACCGCGTCATCGGCGACAACCGGGCCCGGATCGTGGCGGCGCTGCGCGACCTGCTCGCGCGCGCCGACGCCGTGCTCGTATGCGGGGGATTGGGTCCGACCCAAGACGACCTGACGCGCGACGCGATCGCAGAAGTGATGGGTGTGCCGCTCGTGCGCGACATGGCCCTCGCGGAGAACATCGCGACGATGTTCCGCGCGCGCCTGCGCGACATGCCGCAGAACAACTTGCGGCAAGCCGACATCCCCGAAGGCGCCAACGCGATTCCGAATCCGATCGGCACTGCGCCCGGGCTCATGTGCGACGTAGCCGACGGCAAGGTGGTGTACGCGGTGCCGGGAGTGCCGTACGAGATGCAGCTGATGGTGACCGAGCACGTGCTGCCCGACCTGCTGCGCCGCTCGGGCGAGCACGCGGTGATCGTGTCGCGTTCGCTGAAGACGTGGGGCACGTCGGAATCCGCGCTCGCCGAGATGGTCGCGCACCGGCTCGACGTGCTCGACGCACGGGGCGGCAACCCCACGATCGCGTTCCTGGCTCGAGGTATCGAGGGACTCGTCGTGCGCGTCACCGCCAAGGCCGACTCCGAAGCCGAGGGCCGCGCCCTCGTCGAGGCCGAGGAAAAGGAGCTGCGCGCGATCCTCGGTGAGCTCGTGTTCGGCGTCGACGACGACACGATGGAATCCGCGGTGTTGGAGCAGCTGCGCGGGCGGGGCTGGACGCTCGGTGTCGCCGAATCGTTGACCGGCGGTTTGATCGGGGCGCGCATCGTCAACGTGCCGGGCGCGAGCGACACGTTCCGCGGCACGATCGGCGCGTACGCGACCGATGTGAAGCGGTCGGTGCTCGGTGTGGCCGCGGCCTCCGTCGTGAGCGAGGCCGCGGCACGCGAGATGGCCGAGGCCGCGCAGCGGGTGCTCGGCGCCGACGTGGGGATCGCGGCGACGGGCGTGGCCGGGCCGACCGAACAAGACGGTGTGGCGGTGGGCACGGTGTTCTTCGGGCTCGCGCTGCCCGGGGTGCCGACGGAGGTGGTGAGCACGCGCCTCCCCGGCGACCGCGAGCGGTTGCGCCAGTTCTCGACGATCACGCTGCTGAACCTGTTACGGCAGCGGCTCGACGTGTTGGGCCGGCGCTGATGGAGTTGCAGGTCAACCTCGACTGCGCCGACCTGGAGCGCATGGTCGCGTTCTACACCGCGGCGTTCGGGTACGAGCGGAAAGGGACGGCGGGGTCGACGTATGCATCGGCGGTGCCGGCCGCGGGCGGGACGGGGCCGAAGCTCGTGTTCCAGCGGGTTCCGGAGGCGAAGTCGGTGAAGAATCGCATGCACCTCGACGTCATCGTCGACGACATCGAGGCGGAGGCCGAGCGGTACCTCGCGTTGGGGGCGACGCGCGTGGAGAAGATCACCGAATTCGGTTGCACGTGGATCGTGATGCACGATCCCGAAGGCAACGAGCTGTGCCTGTGCGACTCGTGACCGCACGTTGACACGCGCGTTCGTGGCCGTGCGCCCGCCCGAGGCGGTGCTCGACGCCGTCGCGGACGCGCTCGGCGAGGTCGAGCTCGAAGGCGCGCGGTTCACGACGCGCGATCAATGGCACCTCACCCTGCAGTTCCTCGGCAACCGCGCCGACATCGACGCGGTCGCGGGCGCGTTGCACGGACTGTCTGCTGCGCGGTTCGACGCTCGCCTCGGCGGTTGGGGAGCATTCCCGAAGCCGCGGCGCGCGGGCGTGGTGTGGATCGGGTTGCATCACGGTGACGAAGGCTGTTCTGCGTTGGCGAGCGAAGTCGGCGAACGGCTCACGCCCCTCGGCTTCGAACCGGAGGCGCGCCCGTTCCACGCGCACCTGACGATCGCGCGATTGAAGTCGCCGCGATCAGTCGAGGCGATGCTGGCGGCGTTGGATACAGGCCCGGTCGGCGAGCCGTGGACGGTCGACGACGTCGTCGTCTACGAGAGCCGGCTCCGCCGCGAGGGGGCCGCGTACGTGCCGCGCGCCACGATCACGTTGGCGTGATCAATCGCGGTTCTCGGGCGGGACGGGCGCGGCGCACGGCTTGGCCGCACACACGTCGGTGACGGTGCCGTCGGTGTGCCAGAACTGATCCTTCAACGTGCGGACGCCGGGGATGTTCGGCGTGTCGTCGTGCGGATCGTGGCCCGGGCGCGGCGGCGTGTTCGTGACGGGCGAGCGCGGTGAGCCGGTGTCCCAGAGGAAGTACGCCGACCCCGCGTGCGGATACGTGCCGATCGGTTGCAGCAGCCAGCCCGGGTCGCGTTCGACGACGCGGCCGGGCGCGGCGATGGGCACGTGCGCCGGCACGTTCATCGTCGCGGCTTCCACCCGCAGGCTGTACTCGGTGACCTGATGGTCGCCCACCGCGCCGAGCAGCAACACGTCGTGACGCGGCGTTCCCGGCAGCGGATCGCTCGTGACGTGATTGACATAGCCGTCGGTCTCGCCGCGGTCCCAGAGGAGTTGCACGATCTCGATGCCGATGACGCGGTCGTACCGTTTGGGGTACGCGGGCAGCATGATCTTCAAGTAGTCGTCGAAGTCGACGCTGCGGTCGAGCAGCAACGCGTAGTTCATGCCGGCTTCCGCGAGCACCGAGCGGGTGAAGTCCTGCGCGACCGCGGTGAGACCGCCGCCGAGGATCGCGCCCTGGCTGTTGCCGTCGAAGTACAGCTCGGCGGTGTTCAGCGCGGACTTGCCGTTGAACTGGAATGCCGGGTTCGCGGTGAAGCCCTGCGCGTGCTTCATCAAGCGTCCGAGGTACAAGAACGCGAGGTAGCCCTGCTGGATCCGGTCGGGGAGCGACGGGAACTTCGACAGGTCGCCGAGCACGGTGATGGCGTTCGGGATGTCTTGTTCCGACATGCCGTACCAGTTGGTCGCGCAATACGCGATGTTGTGATCGGCCGACATGTGCTGGGTGAGGCTGCCGTTGGCTTCGGTGAGATCACCGAGCAGCCCGTGCCCGTACATCGCCATACGGGCCGGCTTGTTGGCCGACGCGGGCGGGAGATTGCAGAGGAATTGCGCGGTGAACGTGCCGGGCTGACGTTGCGGTGTGCCGTGCGCGTCGAGCACGAGGCGTCCGCCCGGCCGCCCGGCGTCGGTCAGATAGAGCGGCGTCTGGAACGTGCCTTCGATACGGCGCGCGACAAACGGGTTGGGGTGCTCGGTGACCTTGCTGACGGTGAACTTCGGTGCCGCGTCGCCGAGGACCTTGAACGCGTCGTCGCGTATCGCGATCATGCGGCCGGTCAGGCTCTGCGTGCTCGCGATCGTGAAGTCCCACGCGAGCTGCAGATCGGCGCGCGTCACCCCGGCGTTCGCGAGGTCGGTGAAGATGCGTTCCATCGCGGGTCGGCGCGCCTCGAACGTCGCGTCGGTCGTGCGGCGGCCGTCGCGGTACGCCGCGAACGCGGGCGCCGGTGCGATCGCTTTGCCCGACGAGTCGACAAGGCCGCGGAATCCGACGACGATGCGGTGCCCGTCGGCGAAGTCGCGCGCCGGGTGGATCATCAGGAGCGGCGTCGTGCGCTTGTCGGCGTTCGCGTCGAGCTCGGCCCAGAACGGTTGGCGCGTGCCGGTCGTCGCGTCGACGATGACGATCGGCGAGCTCGCGTCGAGCGAGCGCGAGGGGTCGGTCAGCGCGGGCAGCTTCGACGCGCTCGCGTCCAGGCCGGGGATCTCGGCGAGCAGCGGCGAGCCCGGGCTCCAGCCGTCGGCGCGGTTCTCGTCGGTCACGTCGACGTGCGCACCCTTGGTGTT
>Ga0335082_10006010_pt1 | contig 13262 bp, 13 predicted proteins | sample Lox_Sample_41_FD_206718 | JGI IMG/M metagenome (GOLD analysis project Ga0335082, IMG submission 206718) | Soil microbial communities from Loxahatchee National Wildlife Refuge, Florida, United States - Lox_Sample_4.1 | ecosystem: Environmental > Terrestrial > Soil > Wetlands | place: USA... | reverse complement strand
GATTGCCGATGCGGCCGTTAAGATTGCTGGTCTGGCCATCGGCGATGCGGTGCGCGAGATCCGTCAGCCTCTGTGCCGGGGCTTTGCCGAGAAGCACGTAGCCGAGATTGCCCTGTCGCCAGGCGACGGCACTCAATTCGCCCACCTGCCGCGGCTGCGGCCTCTCGTCGGGACGCGCGTCCCGCGTGATGCATAGCGCCAACGGCTCGCCCTGCTCCGGCAGATAGACCATCTGGACGACGGGCCGGTCGCGAAAGTTAAGTCGTTGTACGCGCTTGAAGGTCAGCCCGGCAGCACGCAGGTCCGGTATCCCGACCTTCATGCCGTCGGCGGCCCATAAGTCCGCGACTACCTGTGCAGTCAGGTGCGGATCTTCGTTGACGTGCACCACCGTCGCGCGCGAATACATCCGCTGATAGTCCGCCGCCGCCTGGATCCAGGGTTCGACCTGAAGCGCGGTTGGGGAGGCGGGTCCGGTGAGCGAGAGGAGCCTTACTGCGACGGCGCAGCAGAGTATGCCTGCCGCGAATGCGGACGCCAGCCGGGGCAGGGCCCATCGGCTCCGCGAGCCGTGACGCCAGTCCGTGCGGACCAAAGCCGCGACCGCACTGCTGAGCTCGCGCGGCACCGGTGGAGCGGGCTGCGCCTCGAACGCGGCGGCGTAGGGCAAGGCTGATGCCTGGATGGCTCTCAGACGCCCGGCCATCTCCGCGGAGGCAGCCACCGCGGCCTCGACCTCGGCGCGGCGCTCAGGCGCCAGCTGGCCGTCTGCGTAAGCCAGCAGGTCCACGTCGTCAACAGCCATGATTGTTACCTCTCGACCGGGCCCCACCAGGTCTTCTGCCCCACCGGCCGATACGTGAACACGCACTGCCGGGGACGTATTCCCTGCGACATGCGGAAAGTCTCCAGCCACCCGACATAACACCGCAGCCCGCGGATCTATTCCTCCGGAATGAACCGCCTGCGCCGCGTGTTCCCTGAGCGGGCATCGGTACTCGGAATTCGCACCAATGCGGCAAGGGGTAGTGCAGTGACGACCGAAGCGATCGCGATCTCCTTCGAAGCGCTCGCGCGCGTCGGTCAGGGTGGCCGCACTGCACGCGCCGTGAGGTCCGCAGAGGCGCTGCTTCGCGAGCTGATGCTAAGTGGCCCATGGGAGTCGCCGCCCACGCCCCGCCTGCGAAGCACCTGGCGGCTGGACGGCAACGGACGGCTGGTGCTCCTCTGGAGCATGCAGCGACCCCTGACCACTCCCGAAGGCTCGGTGCAGCTGGCGTGCACCCCGCGAATGGGCAGCGCGCCATGAGGCAGCGATTTCTCGCGGGTTGGCTCTTGCTCGCCGGCGCATCGGCCGATGCAACAGCCGCCGCTACGCCGCCGGAGCACCCGGTCGGAAACGGGGCCAGCGTTACGCTGGTTTCGCGTCAACACACCTCCGGCCTCCGCAATCCCGTCGTGTCTACATTCCGTGTGCAGCTTGCTCCCGGCGGATCGGCCGTTCTGCATCGCGCCCCGTCGTCGGGCTATGTGCTGGTTCACGTGGTGTCGGGTGCGATCGCGATGCGGGCGTGGGAAGCAGAAGTCGGCATTTCCCACGCAGGCGAGACGTGGATCGAGCCGGCTTTCGCGCATGACATTTCAGTCGTAAACGCAAGCGCAGCCAAGTCCGCGGAGGCGGTTGTTCTCGTGATCGCGGAGGATACGCATTCGGTGAGCCCACCTCCGAGGGCACGGTAAGCGCTTGAATACCCCCGAAGAGAGGGCGTGGCTATGCAGCCGCCACTCCATGAATTACGCTCACGCGCGGCGGTCCGGGACAGTCCCGGCCGCAGGAAGTGCTCGCCTGTCGCAGGAAGCCGACGATGTCCCGCCTCCCGTCCCTGGACGCGCTCCATGTGTTCGCGGTGGCTGCGCGCCATCTGAATTTCACCTCGGCCGCCGCCGAGTTGCACCGCACGCAGAGTGCCGTCAGTCATCGCGTCAAGGCGCTCGAGGCCGAGCTGGGAGTGCAGTTGTTCACGCGCTCGCCGCGACGCCTGGAGCTGACGGCGGCCGGCAGCGCGCTTGCGCACCACATGAATCAATCGCTCGGCGGGATCGAGCGCATCATCGCGGGGTTCGGCAGGCTGGCGGGCACGCAGCGCCTGCGCATCACGGCGCTGCCTTCCGTAGCCTCGCGCTGGTTGACGCCGCGCCTGCCGCGTTTCTTAGATCTGTACCCGGAGATCGAGGTCCAGGTCATCGCGGAATCACGCCTGCTGGACCTCAGGACTGAAAGCATCGATCTCGCAGTGCGCTTTGGGCGCGGCCGTTACCCGCGCCACGTGGTGTCTCTCCTCATGCGGGATCGTGTATTGCCGGTCTGCAGTCCACAACTGATAGTCGAACGCGCGCCGGTCACGTCCATCGACGAGTTGCTGGCGTTGCCCCTGGTGCATGACTCCGATGCCGAGCAGGATGAGAGCGGCTCGGACTGGCGCAGCTGGCTCGAGCAAATGGGGCGACGCGCCACTGCGCACCTCCCCGGTCAGCGTTTCAGCGACGCTGACCTGTCGATCGAAGCCGCGGTGCGGGGCATCGGCGTGGCCCTTGGACGCTTTAGCCTGGTTGCCGACTATCTGGCGGACGGAAAGCTGGTGAGCCCCCTGTCGCTCGTTACCTCGACCGCCTACTCCTACTACCTGGTGGCGCTGCCGGAATCGGCCTGCCTTCCGCGGGTCGCACGCTTCAGCCGTTGGCTGCGCGCGGAAGCTGCAGCCACGATGTTCACGGCGCCGCCGCTGCAGCCGCTGCCGGGCTGAGCGCGGCGCGAACTTCGCGGCCGGATCTGACTCTGGGTTCGTAGACGCGCACCGCTTCAGGGTTGACCGCCGTCCATTTTTTTCAGGATCGCCTGGAAGCGCGGATCGCCGCGCAGCGGGTCCATGTAGGGCACGACCCGGATAAACGGCAGGAAGAAATCCCGTTCCTGGTACGCCCTCTCTAGCCATACGAACGCCTCGTTCGGCTCACCGAGCGCCGCATGGACCGCCGCGATCCAGACCCAGTCGTACACACCATTCGCAGGCGGCGACTCGAGTGATGCGAGCATGCGGCGCGCCTCGTCGCGCTTACCACAGCGCGCATAGACATGGGCCAGTCCCGGCCCCGGACCGCCGCCAAACTGCATGTTGGCCCGGCTCATCTCCGCGAGGGCGCGAGCGCAGTCGCCCTTCTCTTCGTAGGCCATCGCGAGGTGTATGCGCGCATATGCGCGTTCGGGGTCCAAGGCCAGTAGCTGCTGAAGCTCGGCAACGGCCTCATCGTAACGGCGCGCGTAATAAAGGTATCGCCCTACGCTGGAGCCGATCACCAACGACAGCGGAGCGAGGCTCTGCGCCCGCCGGATCTCGCCGATCGCCTCCTCGTGGCGGCCCATGTTCGAGAGGTACTCGGAGTAGCGCAAGTGGGTGGTCGGGCTCTGCGGGTTGATCTCGAATGAACGGCGGTACTCGGCCTCCGCGCCCGCCCAGTCCCACTCGTAATGATGCTTCACGTAAGCGAGCGCGGTATGCGCCTCCGCCGAGTCGGGGTCCAGCTCCAGCGCCTTGCGAGCAGCCGCTTCTGCGCGCGGGAATGCCACGCTCGGCGTCAGCACCCCGTAGTTCGCGAGCAAGCTGTAGGAGTCGGCAAGACCTGCGAAGGCGGCCGCATACCGCGGCTCCAGGTCGATGGCCTTTTCGAAGTAGCGCACGGAGCTCAGCAGCGCGCTGCCGCGCTGCTTCCCCTGCTCGTTGCGGCCACGCAGGAGTGCATCGTAGGCGTCCGGGTCGATGGGTGAGTGTCTTCGCTGGGCCTTGTCCGCGGCCGCCGTCAGTGTCGCTCGCAGCTGACTGGCGATGTCTCGCGCAATCGTGTCCTGGATCTCGAGCACCTCGCCGAACTCGCGCTCGTAGCTTTGTGCCCATAGATGAGTGTCGGTGCGCGCGTCGATGAGCTGAGCGGTGATGCGCACGCGCTTGCCCGAGCGCACGACCGACCCTTCGACCACGGCATCGACGTTGAGGTCGCGCGCGACCTGCGCCAGGCCCCCGGGCGGATCGTGGTAGCGGCTGGCTGAAGTGGAAGAGACGACGCGCAGCGTAGAGAAGCGGGCCAGGTTCGTCGTGAGCTCATCGGTAAAGCCCTGAGCGAGGTAGTCCTGGTCGGGAGTCCCGGAGAGGTTTTTCAACGGCAGAACGGCGACCGAACGGATCGAAGGCCGCGGAAAGATCGCATCGCGCAGGCCGCCGACGTTGAGCACGGCTGCCGCCGCTACGAGCAGCGCGAGCCCGAGGCAGCCGGCCGCGATGAGCCATCCGGAGCTCGAAGGCGCCGGAGTGCGGATTGGCACCGCAGCCGCAGCGGACATCTGCTCTGGCGAGGAGGATAGAGCCGGCAGGGCCTCCTGCGACGGGGACGCGGCGGTTCCCTTCCCGCCGCTCTCGAACACCGGCTCAACGGGACCCACGAATCGATAGCCTTGCCGGGGCAGGGTCTCGATCAGCTGAGACGGCTGACCGTGCTCGCCCAGAGCGTCGCGCAGCTTTCCTATCGCCTTGTTGAGTCCGTGCTCGAAGTCGACAACGCTGTCCGCAGGCCACAGCCCCTGCTGCAGCTCCTCGCGCGTCACGAGCTCCCCCGGACGCTCGAGCAGCATCCGTAATACCCGATAGGGCTGTTCCTGCAGGAGCCGCCGACGACCGTTGTGCAGCAGCTCGCGAGTCCGCAGGTCGAGCTCATACTCGCGAAGTTTCAACCTAACGGGCGGCACGCAAATTCCCCCGCGCTGCAAGTGCCGACTCTAGCCGCCAGGCGTGGCCCGCGCCTAAGACTTTCAAAATTCTAGGGGAGAAAAGGATCCCCTCCAAGGGATCTCCGGGGCATTGCTTCGCTCCCGACGCCCCGGTATTCGAGTCCGCACGGGAGATGACAACTCACGCTGACTGAAGGCGGCCGCAGCCCGCGGCGCGTCCTGAACACAACATAACCCATCCAGAGGACACACAAGATGCACTCCAAGACCACCACCACGCCAGCCGCACGAAGCCGGCTTCTGCCCACAGCCGCCGCCCTTTCGCTGCTCGCCGGGGTCCCGTTCGCCGCCACCAATGCCCAGGCCTCCTGCGCCGATCCGCGCGGTCCCAAAGGGACGACCCCGCACCAGATGCCCTTCCTCCAGCCGTCGGACAATGGGGGTGGTGACAGTCATTCGGGTGACAGTCATTCGATCGTCGGTCTGTGGCATGTCAGCTATACGATCGGAGGAGACCTGTTCTACGAGGCCTTCGATGAGTGGCACGCGGACGGGACGGAGCTGGAAAGTGCCAATGCCTCGCCGATCGACGGTAATGTCTGCGTCGGAGCCTGGAAGCAGACGAGCGATGGCCGCGTGAAGCTCTTTCACATCGGCTGGACTTTCGATGACAGCGGCAACTCAGCCGGAACGTTCACCATCAACGAGTCGAACCGGGTCAATGCCCAGGGCAGCGCCTACAGCGGCATGTTCGAGTTCAAGGTCTATGACACGGACGGAAACCTGGTTGCCGATCTCACCGGCAACGTGGCAGCGACCCGCATCACCCCGAACGGGGACTAGATTGGCGGGTACCGACCCGGGGGCGGGACGGTCCTGTCCTCGGGTCGGGATTTGCAGCGCAGCAAGCCGCAGCCTGGAGTTCCCGCGCGGCAGGCGCAGTGGAGGCAGGTGATATCCGCGGCGCTGCTAGGCTCTATATCGAGCCCGCGCTCGCGTCCGACTCAACGCTGCCGCGCCTCGCGTTTCTCACGCTTCGCTGCGCGCTTCTCGTCAAACGTCTTGGCGGGCTTCTTTCTCGCCTCTTTCTTCCGGTCCATGCCCTTGCTCATTGACCCTCCGTCTCATCGCCTGGCGTGCGCGATAGCCTACACGCTCCGGCGGGCCGTTTGCCACGGCCTGGACGTGGCCGCTAGCGCTGACCGACCCAGGTCGGGTTCTCGCAGACTCTCACCCGGCCCGACAGCTCCTCGTCGCTCCACGACCCCTCGAGATCGACATTCGCCTGCCGGATCACCGCCGCCAACGCAAGTGAGTCGATAGTGGGAATTCGCGGCAGCAGGTAGACCTGCAGCCGCTGCAGCGTGGCCTCGAGCTTCGCCAGCTGCTGAAGGAGCTCGGCGCTCGTGTCGGTCCACTGCGCCCGCGACTCCGGCTCGGCGTTACCGGCTGCCTCGCTCGCGGCGGAGATCAGATGCTGCTGCAGCTTTATCTCGGCCCGCAGGACCTCGACGCAGTAGATGGAGTGCGCTTCAGCCTCGCTCGGCGCCCGCAGCTGTGCCGTCGCTCGGCCGGGGAAGGCGGAGAGGCCAGCCACGAGCACGACGCCCCAAGCGACGCACCACCTGTCCTTGGACCGCACGGCGCACCCCTGCGTCTCAGACTTCCAGCCTATCTCCCGGGCGTCCCACCAGAGTATAGAGCGCCGGCATCAGAAAGCGCCGAGCACCGTGATCAGGGGGAACTTCAGATTGCTGTAGAGCGCGAACAGCAGGGCTGGCTGGGCGGGCAGGCTCATATCAAGCAGTCAGGAAAGTCCGTGCGCCTGCCTAAAGCGCTGGCGCAGCGAACGTGTCGCAACTCTCGAGGCTCGCCGACTCGAAGCCGCGTTTGAACCAGGCGACCCGCTGAGCACTCGTGCCGTGGGTGAAGGAATCGGGTACCACGACGCCGGTCGAGCGGCGCTGCAGCGTATCGTCGCCGATCTGCGCTGCCGCGTTGAGCGCGGTCTCGATGTCGCCGGGCTCCAGGCGCCAGCCGTGCTCGTGCTGCGAGAGGCTGGCCCACGCCCCGGCATAGCAGTCCGCCTGCAGTTCGAGTCGCACGCTCTGTCCGTTGGCGCCACGGTCCGCATCGCCGCGCCCGACGGTGCCGAGCAGGTTCTGCACGTGATGCCCGACCTCGTGCGCGACCACGTAGGCATGAGCGAACTGCCCGGGGGCACCGAGCCGCTGCGTCATGAGATCGAAGAAGCCGAGGTCGAGGTACACCTTGCGATCGTTCGGACAGTAGAAAGGTCCGGCCGCCGCCTGACCGAGGCCACAGGCGGTGCCGATGGAGCCGCGATACAGAACGAGCCTCGGTTGCTGGTACTGGCGCCCCGTCTGCTCGAAGGTGTGTCCCCAGACGACCTCGGTGCTGCGCAGGATCTGCGCTACGAATCTTGCCTGCGGGTCATCGGCGGGCGGCGCTTCTGCCTGCGTGCCCGCTGTCTGGGTGTCGTCGCCCGCACCGCTCAGGAGGCCGAGCATGCGTATCGGATTGATGCCGAGCAGCCAGCCGCCGATCAGGAGGACAACGAGCGTTCCGATTCCGATTCCATGGGCCGGGCGGAACCCGCCCGCGCCACGCAGGTCCTCGACATTCTCACTCTCTTGCTGGTCGTCCATTCTCATGGTGCATCCTCCCGGGTGACCCATCCCACCTGGGCGCTGGTTATTCATTGTACGGGCGAGGACTCCCGGGCAGTACGCTTCTTGCCCTCGGCGCGTCGCGCCGATTGAGCTGGGCACGGCAGAGCCGATTTCTCAACGCGCATCAGGTGTTTAGGTGGCTTTGGCGCAGGAGCGAAAATCCTGCCGTGGAAACGCCGGAGGTCAACCGCTACAGTTGCGCGCAGCGTCAGCTCGAGCCACCAGAGGGCATCATCATGCATCGAATCACTGCGCTGCTCGTCGTGCTTGCTTGCGGGTTGGCTGCGGTTCCGGCGGGAGCCGCGGAAGAGTCGGGCCTTTACAGTTCGCCTGCGATCGAGGGCTACGGGAAGATCCACCCTCTGCCCAAGGGTGCCTATCAGCCCGACCCCAAGGAGACCTACCGCGTGGTGTTTGCGATGAAGGCCGGGTCGAACGCGCCCGCGGACGTCAATCCGGCCATCGAGCGTGTCGCGCGTGCGGTGAATCTCTATGTGTCCGCCGGTGTGCCGCTGAGTCACCTCAAGTTCGTCGCCGTCGCCTACGGGCAGGCCACCTCGGTCGCTCTCGACGATGCTCACTACAAGGCCGCCTTCGGTGTCGACAATCCCAATCTCCCGGTGATCGCCAAGCTGCGCAAGGCGGGGGTTGACGTTGCGGTGTGTGGCCAGGCAGTACTCGAGCTGAAATACCAGTACGAATGGATCGATCCGTCCATCACCCTTGCCCAAGCCGCGATTACCACCGTCACCACGCTCGAGCACCAGGGCTACAGTCTCATGCCGCTTTTCTGAAGCCCCCGACACGGAGCAGTCGCTTGGGGAGTCACGCTGCCGCCGGGCTGCTGGCCCTGAGCGCACTCGCGGCGCTCGCGGCCGGTGCCGGGCCCGCGCCGCCGGCGAGCGAGGCCCGGCAAGTCGAGTCCGACTGCCCGGGGCGCTGGGACGAGGAGAACTTTCCTCCATGGCAGCACGGCGCCAACAACGACGCGCTCGACCGGGGTCTCGAGTTCACGGTGCCCGATGCGGACGTGCTCGCCGACTTTCATGGCGATCCCGCCAATCCGCTCCTCGTCCTGTACGTCGGCGGCAATTATTTCTTCGCCATGGCGCCGCTCGTTCAGCTGTTCGAGACACGCCATCCTCAGTATCGCGGCCGACTCTACTGGGAGACGATTCCACCCGGCCTGCTGGTGCGCCAGATCGAGGCCGGCGGCCGGGTGACCGTCGGCAACATGACCTGGACAGCCAAGCCCGACGTCTATCTCGCCGGGCTCGAGGCCGTGAAGACCCAGATCGCTGCCGGCCTGCTCGAAGGTCCCGCGGTGCCGTACGTGACCAACACGCTCACCATCATGGTGCCGAGAAACAATCCGGCGCATGTTGCCGCGCTCACCGATCTCGGCAGGGCCGCCATCCGTCTCGCGATGCCGGATCCCGAGTTCGAGGGCGTGGCGCGCCAGATCCACGCGGCGCTCGAACAGGCGGGTGGCGCGGCGCTGGCGCAGGCCGTCTACGGCACCAAAGTGCGTGACGGCACGACGCGGCTGACGCGCATCCATCACCGGCAGACCCCACTTTGGCTCCTGCAGTGCCGCGTTGATGCGGGCGTGACCTGGAAATCCGAAGCGCTGTTTCAGGAGGAGACAGGCCACGCGATCGGCCACGTCGACATCCCCGACTCCCAGAACGCCACCGGGGTGTACGCGGCGGCAACGGTGCGCGGCGCGGCCCACGTACGGGCTGCGAAGGAGTGGCTCGATTTCATCCGATCGCCGCAAGCACTGGCGGTCTTTGAGCGCTATGGATTCAAGCCGTACGTTGCGGAAACTCACTGACACGGCAGCGAGCGCGGCGCTGCTCGCGCTCGTTGCGGCGCTCCTGCCGGTGCCCAACGCACACGCCGCCGCAGTGGGGGATCCCCGGCCAGCCGCGCCGACTGCCGCGAGCTCCTGCGGGGCGTGTCACGGGAGCCGGGGCGAGGGCAATGCCGCAGGCGGCCTGCCGCGGCTCCAGGGACTGCCCGCCGCCTACCAGATCCGGCAGCTCGAGGCGTACGCCGACGGAACGCGGCAGAGCGCGGTCATGGCACCGCTCGCCCGGGCGCTCGGCGCGCGCGAGCGCGCCGAGCTGTCGAATTACTACGCCGATCTCGAGGCGCCTGCCCATCCATCGGGGTCCGTCGCCACGGCACATGATGACCGGCTCGCACTTCACGGCCGCTGGTCGCAGGAGATTCCGGCGTGCGTTCAGTGCCACGGTCGCAACGGCGTCGGCATCGGTGCCGCTTTTCCCCCGCTCGCCGCCCAGCCCGCCGCATACCTCACCGCTCAGCTGCGGGCGTGGCAGCAGGGCACACGCCGGGGAGAGCCGCTCGGTCTGATGCAGAGGATTGCCGGCACACTGTCGGACGCGGACGTGACTGCGGTAGCCGATTACTTCAGCGCCATCGCTGCGGACGGTACGCCGCCGGCCCGGGCACCGGCGGCCGCCACCGCGCGCGAGAAGGCTCCGCTGGATGCGAGCCGGACCGATTCAGGCGGGCGCGCGGGCGGGCAGGGCGTCTTCACGCCGGCGGATGTCCCGATCCCCGATGACGGCTTCGGCCAGGTCGTGCGACTCGGACGCGACATCTTCGACGACCCCGGCCGTTTCGCGGGCCGCTTCGTCGGTAATGACTTGCGCTGCACCAGCTGTCATCTCGATGAGGGGCGCCGGGTCGGCTCGGCGCCGATGTGGGCGGCGTACGTGTCCTACCCGGCGTTTCGCGCCAAGAATGGCCACGTGAACACCTATGCCGAGCGGCTGCAGGGCTGCTTCGCCTACAGCATGAACGGCCGGGCTCCGCCGCTCGGTGACCCGGTGCTGGTCGCACTCGAGAGCTACTCCTACTGGATGGCGCGCGGCGCGCCGCTCGACCCGAACATCGCCGGGCGCGGCTACCCGAAGGTGCCGAAGCCTGCGCTGGCTCCCGATCGGGCGCGGGGCGCGGCCGTCTTCGAGGCGAAATGCGCGCTGTGCCACGGCACGCGCGGCGAGGGCCGCAGCGCCAACGACGGCAGCCCCGGGTTTCCTGCGCTGTGGGGCGCGGGCTCCTATAACTGGGGCGCCGGAATGGTCAACGTGACGAACGCCGCCGGGTTCATCAAGGGCAACATGCCCTTCAGTCTCGGCAACTCGCTCACGGACCAGGAGGCGTGGGACGTCGCGCTGTTCGTGGATAGTCATGAGCGCCCGCAGGATCCGCGCTACACCGGCTCGGTGGAGACGACGCGCGCCCGCTTCCACGACGGCGACAACTCTCTCTACGGTCAGCGGGTGGACGGCTACCTGCTCGGCAGCAAATCCGTGCCGCCGGGGCGCCGTCCGAGGCAACCCGCTGCAACTGCCGGGGGCGGCTAGGTCTCTTGCAACACCTCATCGGCGCCGCAGCCGGCCTGATCGTCGGCTTCTCGCTCGGCCTGATCGGTGGTGGCGGATCCATCCTGGCGGTTCCGCTCATCGTCTATGCCGTCGGCGTGAGCGACCCCCATGTCGCGATTGGCACGAGCGCGCTCGCCGTCGCTGCCAACGCCATCGCGAGCCTCGTGAGCCACGCTCACGTCGGTACAGTGCGCTGGAGGATCGCGGCAATATTCGCCGTGGCCGGGGCAATCGGTGCCTGGGCCGGCTCGCTCGCCGGCAAGGCACTCGCGGGTCCCCGGCTCCTCGCCTGCTTCGCCGCTCTGATGCTCGTGGTCGGCGTCATGATGCTGCGCAGAGCGCCGCTGCACGGCGATGTGGCAAGGCAGCCGGATCGCGTCAGCACGCTGAAACTCGCCGCGGTTGGTGCACTCACCGGGACGGTGAGCGGGTTCTTCGGCATCGGCGGCGGCTTCCTGATCGTACCCGGGCTCATGTATGCCGCGCATCTGCCGATTCTCGAGGCGGTCGGCTCGGCACTCGTCGCCGTGGCCGCCTTCGGCCTCACCACCGCTGTGAGTTACGCGCGCTCGGGTTGGATCGACTGGCCGCTGGCGGCGGCGTTCATCGGTGGCGGGACTCTGGGCAGTGTGGTCGGTACGCGCCTCGCGCGGCGCCTGTCGGCGATGCAGGGAGTGCTGCATCGGGTGTACGCCGCGATGGTCTTTCTGGTCGCTCTCTACATGATCTACCGCAGCGCGCTGTGACCGCCGGACCCTGGTCGGCAAACAGGGGCATTGCGGCGGTTCGTCAGGTCTCGGGCTCGCTGCCACCCATGGCGGGCAAGTCGAGCTGCCCCTTCGTCTGGAAGTGCACGCTTTCGAAGGCCGGGCCGCTGAGCTTGCCCCTCATCTCGTAGCTGATCGGGCCCACCGGGCCGGAGCCGCCCTGCATCATCGAGAAGGCCTCGCTCAGCAAGCGAAACGCCGAGGCCGTGACCGGCACCGGGATGACCGCCTCGCCGAAGCGCGGCACGCTGCCGCTGGCATCGCTCACACCGGTGGCGAAGGTCTTGCCCTGCACGATCATCTCGACGGCGACACCGTTGTAATCGATCGGCGCATCGTTTGGATTCTGCACCCGCAGTTTCACCAGCATGCGCAGCTCCATGCCCTGGCCCTCGAGCGGCTCGATGCCGGCGACCGTTACCTGAAGTGGATCGCGGCCCTGAAGGGTCGCACAGCCCTCGAGCGCGAGCGGCCCGCACGAGAGCAGCATGACTGCGATCAGACGTGGGATGGTCATTGAGCACTCCCGTGGCGCGACTTCGCCTTCCCGGTTGCAAGGGTATGTTCGCGGGCAGTCGCCGCAATCCAGCGACTGACCTGCTCGTGCAGAATCGAGAGCGGCATGGGGCCATCGTCGAGAACCGCGTCATGAAAGGCGCGGATATCGAAAGCGGAGCCGAGCGCCTGCTCGGCCCGATGGCGCTCGGCGAGAAACTGCAGCTCGCCGATCTTGTAGGCGAGCGCCTGAGCCGGCCAGGCGATATAGCGCTGCGTCTCGCGTACCACTGAGGTCTCGGGAAGGGCGGTGTTGTCCCGCAGGCAACTCTCCGCCTGCTCACGCGTCCAGCCCTTCCAGTGGACACCTACGTCCATCTCGAGGCGGCACGCCCGCCACATGTCGAACGACAGTCGGCCGAAGCGCTCATAGGCGTTGCGATACACGCCCATCTCCTCGCCGAGCTGCTCGGCATACAGCGCCCAGCCCTCTACGAACGCCGTGGGCTCGTCCTTGCGGCGGAACGCCGGCAGATCGGTCCGCTCCTGGGCGAGTGCAATCTGCAGATGGTGACCCGGTACGCCCTCGTGGAGAATCCAGGCGGGCAGGCCGAACAGCGGGCTCTGATATCCGTGGGCGCCGACCACTACGGTTCCGGGTGCGCCGCGCTCCGGATCCCCGAGGTCGTAACCACTCGATGAGGCCTCGAGCTCGGGCGGCTTGACGCGGATCGTCCAGGTGAGGCGTGGCAGCCGGCCGAACCAGGCGGGCAGCAGGCCGTCGATGCGCTTGCCGATCTCGCTGCCCTTCTCGAGGTAGGTCTCGAGGTCGGGCGCATAAAAGCGCCTGTCGGTGCGCAGCATCGCGATGAACTGTGGCAGGGTGCCGGCGAAATCGGCGGCCCGCATCGCGCTCTCCATGGCGTCGTGGATCCGGGCCACCTCCCGCTCGCCGACCGCGAACACCTCCTCCGGCGTCATGTCCGTGGTGGTCGAACGCCGCACCAGAAACGTGTACCAGGCGCGTCCGTCCGGGAGGCTCGAGGCGCCGAGCTGCGCGCGCGCGTGAGGCAGATACTCCTCCTCGAAGAAGGCAACCAGTTTGTGC
>Ga0335082_10006008_pt1 | contig 13264 bp, 13 predicted proteins | sample Lox_Sample_41_FD_206718 | JGI IMG/M metagenome (GOLD analysis project Ga0335082, IMG submission 206718) | Soil microbial communities from Loxahatchee National Wildlife Refuge, Florida, United States - Lox_Sample_4.1 | ecosystem: Environmental > Terrestrial > Soil > Wetlands | place: USA... | reverse complement strand
TCCGCTCGCGCAGCGTCGTCATCGAGTTCCCGAGCTACGAGGAGGCCCTCGGCTGTTACCATTCGTCCGACTACGAGGCCGCGGCAGCGAACCGCGTCGGCTGCGCCGAATTCGATCTCATCGTTATCGAAGGCTACGAAGACGCGCAGCCGTGACTTGTGTCCGAGGTCGAACCGGCAAGCGGGCCGCGAGGGAGAAGTGATATGGCAAAGGGGTATTGGATCGCCAGTGTCGATGTCCGCGACGCGGACGGCTACAAGCAATACGTCGCCGCGCTGCCGGACATTTTCCGAAAATACGGCGGGCGCTATGCGACGCGCGGCGGCCGCACCGAATGCGTCGAAGGCAAGAGCCGCAGCCGCATCGTGGTGATCGAATTTCCAAGCTTCGAGGCGGCGATGACATGCTACCGCTCGCCCGAATACGTCAAGGCCATTGCGCTGCGTCAGGTGGCCGCTGACGCCGACCTGATCGTGATCGAGGGTTACGACGGCCCGCAGCCGTAGAGCCATTTGCCTCCTGTTTGACTGAAAGCGAGGACGTCGCAGTTCAGACTTTTTGAACCATGCGATGCGCGCCTCGCAGCCATGGGCATTGTTGACGGCAATTCCCTGGATTATAGTTTATTTCGCAAATACAACCATTGATTGGGGGTGACCATGCGCTTGGCTACGATCATCGCAGCAGCTCTCTTCATTGTGATCACTGCGATACCGATGGCTGCGTTGGCGCAGCGCACCGGCAATGACACCTGCAAGAGCGTCTGCGGCTGCGACGAGCTTCAATGCACCGATTTCTGCGCAACGAACTCGTGCACCATCAACAGCGCCTGCAAGCGGCGCTTCCAGGCATTGGTCAAGCAATGCCAGAAAGCCTGCGATCGTTGCATGAAGCTGCAGAAGCAGCACAGCACATCGCAATAGTCGCGTCGACAGGGTAGCGCTGACCAAATCAGCGTGAGCCTTGCTCGGGGTATTGTCGTCGTGGTCCCGCCGCTGCGACGCGGGAGCTGCGCTTTGCCTTTGTTTGGTCATCCGGTTATACCCCGCGGCATGCTCGGAGAACGAACATGGCCGCGATGCGCCTGATCGTTGCTGGCGCCGGCGGGCGCATGGGCCGCACGCTGGTCAAGGCGATCGCCAGTACCAAGGATCTTGCGCTGGCCGGCGCGCTGGAAGACGCGCGCTCGCCTTTGATCGGTCAGGATGCCGGCGTGCTGGCTGGCCTGCTCGCAAACGGCGTCTTGCTCGGCGGCGACGCCGCGGCGCTCTTCGATAAGGCCGACGGCATCGTCGATTTCACTGCGCCGGCGGCAACGGTCGCCTTGGCCGCGCTTGCCGCCAAAGCTGGCAAGGTGCACATCATCGGCACCACCGGCTTGAGCGCGGCCGACGAGGCCAAGATCAAGGACGCCGCCAAGACGGCCAAAATCGTCAAATCCGGCAACATGAGCCTCGGCGTTAATCTCCTGGCGGCGCTGACGAAGCGCGTCGCCAGGACGCTCGACAATTCCTTCGACATCGAAATCCTGGAGATGCACCACAACCAGAAAGTTGACGCGCCGTCCGGCACCGCGCTGATGCTCGGCCGCGCCGCCGCGGAAGGCCGCGGCATCGACCTCGACAGGAATTCGGTGCGCAGCCGCGACGGCAACACCGGCGCGCGCCATCCCGGCGATATCGGCTTTGCCAATCTGCGCGGCGGCACCGTGGTCGGCGAGCACACCGTGATCTTCGCCGGTCCGGCCGAACGCATCGAACTCGTTCATAAGGCCGAGGACCGCATGATCTTTGCGCGTGGTGCGCTGCACGCGGCGCTGTGGGCGCGCGGGCGGAAGCCGGGGCTCTATTCGATGGCCGACGTGCTCGGCCTCGCGGACTTCTGAAACAGGCGCGGCGATGACACCGGAACAAGTCGCGCGGATGAAGGCCTGGACCTATGCGTCGATCGGCGGCGGCATCGCCTGCCTGGTCGCCGCCTATCAATTCGCCTTCACGACGCCAAAGGAAGGCGCCCCGTCGCTCACGGTCGGAATTATCTTCAGCGCTATCGCCTTGGCGCTGTTCATTGCGGGCGCGATCCTTGCCTACAAAACGCAAAAGTCCGCAACGCCGGCCGCCACCACCGATCTCAACGCGCCGGGCGGCAAGAGCGTCAAGATCTTGCTGGTCATCGGCTTTGCCGCCATGGCCGCCACCTGGCTCGTGCGTTATACCGCGCCGGCCGACGAGGTGCTCGAAGCGTCGCTGTCGGTGATTTTGCTGGTCATCGCCGTGGTCTGTTTCGTCGGCGCTGGACGGATCGCCAAGCGCATGCGTGACGCGGCGGCGTTGGGCACCGCGAAAAAATAAGCGGCCGCTTACGACGCCAGCAGCGAGTGGCCGGTCATTTCCGGCGGCTTGGGCAGGCCCATCAATTCCAACAATGTCGGCGCAATATCGGCGAGCCGTCCTTCCGCCAGCAAGACGCGGTTGCCGGCGCCGGTGAGGATGACCGGCACCGGATTGGTGGTGTGCGCGGTGTGCGGCCCGCCGGTCTCCGGATCGCGCATCATCTCGCTGTTGCCGTGATCGGCGGTGACCAGCAGCGCGCCGCCGACTTTCCTGATGGCGTCGGCGATCTTGCCCAGTCCGGTGTCGACCGCCTCCACCGCCTTGATTGCCGCCGGCAGGCTGCCGGTGTGGCCGACCATGTCGGCGTTGGCGAAGTTGAGCACGATCAGGTCGTATTTCCTCGACTCGATGGCTTCCACCGCCTTCGCCGTCAGCTCGGGCGCCGACATCTCCGGCTGCAGATCGTAGGTCGCGACCTTGGGCGAGGGCACCATGACGCGGTCTTCGCCGTCGAACGGCTGTTCGCGCCCGCCGTTGAGGAAATAAGTGACGTGCGGATACTTCTCGGTCTCCGCCATGCGCAGCTGCGTGCGGTGGGCGTCGGCGACGACCTCGCCCAGAATGTTCGGAAAAGTTTGCGGCGGGAAGATCGTCTCCATCAGCTTGTCGAGCTCGTCCGAGTACTGCGCCATGCCGACCGCCGCGGCGAAGCGCACGACACGCTTGCGCGCAAAGCCGGCGAAATCCGGATCGAGCATGGCGCTCAAGATTTCGCGCACCCGGTCGGCGCGGAAGTTGAAACACAGGACGCCGTCGCCGTCCTTCATGCCGCGGTAGTCGCCGATCACCGCCGGCACGATGAATTCGTCGTAGTGCTTGTGCGCATAAGCGTCGGCGATGGCGGCCTGCGCATCGGCGAAGTGCGGTCCTTCGGCCGCGACGATCGCGTCATAGGCTTTGACCACGCGCTCCCAGCGCTTGTCGCGATCCATGCCGTAGTAGCGCCCGACGACGGTCGCGACCGGAACCGATTTCGGCAGATCGGCGGCGAGCTTTTTCAAATAGTCCGCCGCGGCTTGCGGCGGCGTATCGCGGCCGTCGGTGAGCGCGTGCAGCACGGTCGGCACGCCGGCGTCGGTCAAAATCCTGGCGACCGCGACCGCGTGGTCCTGATGCGAATGCACGCCGCCGGGCGAGACGAGGCCGATGAGGTGACAGGTGCCGCCCGTTTGCTTGAGCTTGTCGATCAGATGCACCAGCGCCGGCGCTTGTCTAATCTCGCCATTGGCGATCGCCTCGCCGATGCGCGGTAGGTCCTGCATGACGACGCGGCCGGCGCCGATATTGAGATGGCCGACCTCGGAATTCCCCATCTGGCCGGGCGGCAGGCCGACGTCGGCGCCAGAAGTGCGCAAGAAGCCGTGCGGGTCGGTGGCCCAGAGTCTATCGAAGGTCGGCGTCTTGGCTTGCAGCACGGCGTTGTCGGCGCGTTCCTCGCGCCAGCCCCAGCCGTCCAACACGACCAGCATCACCGGACGACGCTTCTGCATCGCTTCGATCCTCACCGACTGCTCAAAGTGCAGCGGTTGTGGAGGATCGCGGCGCGAGCGTCAACGGTTCACGGAGGTTTGGCGGAACCCGATACGCCGCCGCGTTAGGCGGCAACCTGGCCGGCTTCCCAACCGAGCATCGCGCGCTTGCGCGTGAGGCCCCAGTGATAGCCGGTGATGTCGCCGCTCTTGCCGACGACGCGATGGCACGGCACGACGAAGCAGATCGGGTTCTTGCCGACCGCGGCGCCGACCGCGCGCGCGGCTTTTGGCTCGCCGACCTTGGCGGCGATGCCGGAGTAGGTGTCGAGCCTGCCCATCGGGATGGTGAGCAGCTTCTCCCACACGCGCACCTCAAAGTCGGTGCCGATCAGCACCACGCGCAACGGCTGCTCCGGGCGCCACAGTGCCGGATCGAAGATGCGCCGCGCCGTCGGCGCGGTCGCGGCGAAGTCCTCGACGTATTTTGCGCGCGGCCAGCGCGCGCGCATGTCGCGCAGCGCCGAGCGCTCCTTGCCCGCGTCGGCGAGCGCGAGGCCGGCGAGGCCGCGCGGCGTGATCATCACCAGCGCGGTGCCGAACGGTGAGGGGTGAAAGCCGTAGGAAATTGTCAGCCCTTCGCCACCGGCCTTCCATTCGCCCGGCGACATCGCCTCGTGGGTGACGAAGAGATCATGCAGCCGGCCGGGCCCGGACAGGCCGACTTCGTAGGCGGTGTCGAGCACGCTCGCCGACGAACGCAACAGGTCGCGCGCGTAGCTCAGTGTCAGCGCCTGCAGGAATGCTTTAGGCGTCAGCCCGCACCAGCGGCGGAACAGATGATGCAGATCGGTCGGCGTCACGCCGGCGGCGTGGGCGATGGTCTCGATTTCGGGCTGCGAGCGCCAGTTGCCGCGGATGTGGGCGATGGCGCGGCGCACGACGTCGTAATCGGCCGCAGCGGTCGGCAGCGGGGCGAAGCGCGGGAAGTTCTCGGCGATGGCAGCTTTTGGCAGGGTCATGGTCATGACCAGTATCTAGGCCGCGACGGCGGACGCAACCACCCGATTTCTGCCGTCTTATCCCTCCCCTTTCAGGGGGGATTAAGGCAGCACCGTCCTTGTCACTCCACGCTTGGCCTCGCCGAGCGCGTGGCCGAGCGCCTTGGCGAAGGTGGCCTTCTCATCGGGGCCGAGGAAACTGGCGATCGCGACCTCCTTGCCGCGCGACACCAGAAACAGCCGCTCGATGCCGAACTCCTCGTGCACGACCTTGTCGAGCCTGACCCAGAGCGGGTTGAGCACCCATTCGCGCGCGGTACCGCGGTGGCTCACCTTGCGCACTTTCAGCGCGGTCGGCGTCACCGAAATCTCTTCATAGGCCGCGGCGTGCCGGTAGTTGATGCGGAAGGCCCAGTACAGCAGCAATACGTCGAGGCCGAAGAAGCCGAACACCGGCCAGGCGCCCATCATCAGGAACGCCATGCCGGAGACGAAGCTGACGCCGCCGAACACGATCATCAGCACCAGAAAGCCGATATTGCCGAGCGAACGGTGCGGCGTCAGTACTGCGGAAAAGATCGTCGGTTCGGCGTTGTCGTCGGTCATGGCGCTCAGTATACCGGAACGATGGCAAAAAAGGCGGCGCGAAAAACCTCGATCAAAGTCGGCAAGGGCAAACCACGCAAGCCGGCGCACCCAAAGCCCTGGACCAATGCGCAAATCGAAGAAGCATTCCGCCGCTTCGCCAGGGGCAACCCCGAGCCCAAGGGCGAGCTCAAGCACACCAATCCGTTCACGCTTTTGGTCGCCGTCGTACTGTCGGCGCAGGCGACCGATGCCGGCGTCAACAAGGCGACGCCGGCGCTGTTCGCGCTTGCCGATACGCCGCAGAAGATGATGGGTCTCGGCGAGACCAAAGTGCGCGAACTGATCAAGACCATCGGTCTGTTCCGCACCAAGGCCAAGAATGTGGTCGAGCTGTCGCGCCGCCTGGTGGCGGAGCACGGCGGCGAGGTGCCGCGCACGCGCGAGGCGCTCGAAGCGCTGCCCGGCGTCGGCCGCAAGACGGCCAACGTGGTGCTCAACATCGCCTTCGAACAGCCGACGATCGCGGTCGACACCCATATCTTCCGCGTCGGCAACCGCACCGGCATGGCGCCGGGGAAGAACCCGCTCGAGGTCGAGCAGAAGCTCGAGCAGGTGGTGCCGCCGCAATACAAGCGCCACGCCCACCATTGGCTTATCCTGCACGGGCGCTACACTTGTCTCGCGCGCAAGCCGCGCTGCGAGGTCTGCCTGATCGCGGACCTGTGCCAATGGCCTGAAAAAACGGTCGCGAAATAGCGGTGTCGGGGAGTGCTGATGGGAAGTCCTTCGCTGGCGGAAGCGCATGCCTACATTCGCCGGACTCAAATGGATTGTCTGCAAGCCGCCGGATTGCCTGCGAAGCCGTCGGCCGCATGGACGAAATTGGGGCCGTGGCGTTTTGGCGGGAATTTCAAGCGCGACACGGCCGTTGCCACAAAACTGTGGCGCAGCGGAGCCGACCTGCTGGCAAAGCTGCCGAAGAAGCCGCGCCGCTCGGCGGAGCAGCAGGGGGCCGCCGATTTCATTCAGCACACGTGCCGGCGTGTGCGCGAAGATTTTTTGAAACCTCATGCGGAGACGATCTACCGCAAGCTGACCAAGAATCTCAGCGCGTTCCCGCGCGTGGACGAGCTTGTCTACGAGGCGGCCAAGCTGGTGCCGGGCCTGACGCCGACGCGCAAACAGGTCGACACCGAAAGCGCATCGATGCAGTCGGAAAAGGACGGCATTGAAATCGATCAGGGAATCTTTTTAGCGCAGGTGCTGGCGCTGTCGGAGAGCGGCATGCATCTCTCCGAAGCGATGCTGTCGCCGAAGCAGGACGCGTTGGAGCGGACCGGGGAATTCATCAAGAATGGGGTCGTCGACTTCGGTCCCGCGCGCGTCGAGCGCATCGGCAAGGCCGCCGTCGTTACCGTCAACAATCCGCGTTTTCTCAACGCCGAGGACGACGCCACGCTCGACGACACCGAGACCGCCGCCGACATCGCCATCCTCGATCCGTTGAGCGAAATCTGTGTGCTGCGCGGCGGCGTGGTCGAGCACCCGAAATACGCCGGCCGCAGGATTTTCTCCGCCGGCATCAATCTGACGCACCTCTATCAGGGCAAGATTCCTTATCTCTGGTACATCCGCCGCGACATGGGCGTCGTCAACAAGATGCTGCGCGGGCTCGCCATGGGCACAGCCGCTCCCGACGAAATCTACGGCGGCACGCGCGAAAAGCCCTGGGTGGCGCAGCTCGACGCCTTCGCCATCGGCGGCGGCTGTCAGTATCTGCTGGCGATGGATTACGTCGTCGCCGGCTCCGACGCCTACATGACGCTGCCGGCGCGCAAGGAGGGCATCATCCCGGGCGCGGCAAATCTGCGGCTGCCGCGTTTCGTCGGCCCGCGCATCGCGCGGCAGGCGATCCTCATGGGACGCCGGCTGGAATGCGATTCGGCAGAAGGCCGCATGATCTGTGACGTGGTTGTGCCGCCGGGCGAGGTCGAGCAGGCGACCATGAAAGTGTGCGAGGACTTCACCTCGTCGGGCGTGGTCAGCGCGGCGAGCAACCGGCGCGCCTTCCGTGTCGGCGAAGAGCCGCTCGACACCTTCCGCCGCTACATGGCGGTCTACGCCAGAGAGCAGGCCTATTGCCACTTCTCGCCGGCGCTGATCGCCAACCTGGAAAAGCACTGGAACGCGGCGCAACGCGCATGATCCTGAAAAGTGGGAACCGGTTTTCGGACAACATCATGCGCAAACAAAAGAGAGAGATTTAACGCGGCGGCGCGATCAACTCTGGGTGTGGGCCGGACAGGCGCTTGTGGATATGCACCATGTAGGCCATGGCGAAGATCGGCGTCGCCAGGTTGACCACCGGGATCGATACGAACAGCGCGATCGCCATCCCGGCAAGAAAGAGATAGGGCGCGTTGGCCCGGCGCATCGCCTTGGCTTCTTGCGGCGAGCGGAAGCGCATGGCGGCGAATTCGAAATATTGCCGGCCGAGCAGATAGGCGTTGGCGAGGAACAGCGCGATCACGCCGAGTCCGGCGAAAAAGATGAACGGCAACGCGAAGAAATAAACGACCAGCGTCAGCGCGGAGAACTTCACACCCTCGATCAGCGCGCGCCAGAGCGACACCGCTTTGCCCGGCGGCTCGGCCGGATAGCTCGCGCGCTCGACCGCATCGCCGACCTCATCGACGAAAAAGCTGCCGACGAAGGCGGTGATCGTCGGCATCAGGAATAGTGCGCCGGTAATGATGCCGAAGCTCGCCATGATCGACAACACCCAGGCGAGCGCCGACCAGGCCGCGTGCGGCGCAAAGCCGGTGCTCTGCTCGGCCCAGGCGGCTCCGCTTGCCGCCAGCGCGTTGAAGATGCGGTTGAGCACGATGCCGATAATGACGATCAGCAGCAGCGCGAGGCCGACGGCCTTCAGCAGCACCGCTCGCAAAGGGGCGGTGAACAGTTGCCCGAGGGCGGAAATGGCGGCGTCGAACATGGCCAAAGAGGTAAGGCCGATGTTCAGTCAGGGCAAGGCGCGATATTTGGATTTAGACCGCCGGCGACAATGTCTCGGGTTCGCTTGTCTCGTTGGCGAGCGGCACCAGCGGCATCAGCTCGCGGTCTTCGTCGATCGGCAGGTCGGCCCAGGCCATGGTCTTGTAGTCGAAGCCGCGCACCAGCGTCGGCTTGACCACCTCGAAATAGGGCGAGATGTCGAAATCGCGCGGCGCGTAGAGCGAGGAATGGCGGATTTCAAGAATATCCTGCCAGGCCTGCTCGCTCGCCGCACGCGCCACCTTGGGCAGGATCGGATAGCGCACACTCTCGAAGGCCTGCGCGATCAGCGCCGAGCAGATGATGCGGGTCGGATGGCCGGAGCCGAGCGACATCAGGCGGCGGCGCCAGCGCTGCGGCACCGGCAGCGGAAACAGGTAGCGCATCAGGTCGATGATGTTCTTCAGGTCGTAGTCGAAGCCGATGCGCTCGGCGGCATAAGCGCACACCCGTGCGCAATCGTCGGCGGTGAGTTTGGTCGGCCGGCAGATGCGGGTGTGGAAATGGATGTATTTCGACAGCGGCGCCGCCACCACGCCCTGGCCGATGTGCGCCTCCACCAGCACCAGCGGCTCGCCGTCTGCGGTGATGCGGTCGCCGATCGGCCCGACGTAAAGCGCGGCATGCGACCAGGTCGACTGCGTCAGGTACTTGATGACGCCGGCGATGTGGTTGTTGCCCTCGACCAGAAGCACGTCGCCCGGCCGGAGCGTCGCGCGCAGCGCGTCGGGATCGCTCGGCGTGAACGGCGCGTAGCCTTGCGCGGGCTTTTCCAGATAGCGGGCGAGGAAGCGCCCAACCCCGTCGAACACAAAACTCATGACACGCGAAATCCCTGGCGCCGCTTCAGTATTCCCCCCGCGCGCAAGTTGTCGGTCCCGCGCGCTTTGTTGCGTGCCGAATTTAACCCTGACTCATTGCAATTTGGTTCATCCGCCGCGTGCGGTTACCGTTCGTTAGCCATGACAATTGCGGTTGGGCGCGGCTTGCGGCACGCTGCGGGGCCGGCAGCAAGGATTGGGATACCATGCCGATAACTCGAAGCGCCGGCCGATGACCGGGCGCCCGAAAGCCTTGATCGCCTGGTCGAGCGGCAAAGATTCGGCCTGGGCGCTGCACGAGGCGCGCCGCACGAACGAATTCGACATCGTCGGCGCGCTCACCACGGTGACCGATCGCTTCGCGCGCGTGAGCATGCATGGCGTGCGCGAGGAGCTACTGCTGGCGCAGCTTGATGCCGCCGGGCTGCCGGCGATCGTCGTGCGCATTCCCTATCCCTGCCCGAACGAGGTCTACGAGCGTGAAATGGCCAAGGCTGTCGCCGCGGCCAAAGCAAGCGGCGTCACGCATATCATCTTCGGCGATTTGTTCCTCGAGAACATCCGCGCCTATCGCGAGAAGAATCTCGCCGGCACCGGGATTACGCCGGTGTTTCCGCTGTGGCTGAAGCCGACCGAAGCGCTTGCGCGCGACATGATCGGCGGCGGGCTTGAGGCGCATCTCGCGGTGGTCGATCTGAAGAAATTGCCGGCTTCGTTTGCCGGCAAGCGCTTTGATTCGAGTCTGCTCGCCGCATTGCCGGGCGGCATCGACCCGTGCGGCGAGAACGGCGAATTCCATTCCTTTGTCTCGGCCGGGCCGATGCTCAACCGCGAGATTCCGGTGCGTGTCGGCGAGACGGTGGAACGCGACGGCTTTGCGTTTGCCGATCTCGTACCGATTTAACCCCGCAGCACGCCGCCGGTCTTCTTGCCGACCTCGGCGACGATCTTCTGACCGAGCGCGTCGATCTCGGCGTCGGTCATGGTCTTGTCGCGCGGCTGCATGGTGACCGCGATCGCGATCGACTTCTTGCCCGGCTCGACGCCCTTGCCCTCGTAGACGTCGAACACAGTCACAGCCGTGATCAGCTTGCGGTCGACATTTTGCGCCGCGCGCACCAGATCGCCGGCCTTGACGCCGGCGTCGACGACGAAAGCGAAATCGCGCTCGACCGGCTGGAACGGCGACAGCTCAAGCAAAGGCTTGGCGCGCGTCGCCTTGGCTTTCGGCTCGGGGATCTTCTCCAGGATCACTTCGAACGCCACCAGAGGTCCTTCGGCCTTCAGCGCGGCGAGCACCCGCGGATGCAATTCGCCGAAATGGCCGAGCACGTTCTGCGGCCCGATCTGGATGGTGCCGGAGCGGCCGGGGTGGAACCAGGCCGCCCCGCCGGGGACGACCTGGAGCGCCTGCATCGGCGCGCCGGCAGTAGCGAGCACGGCGAAGGCATCGGCCTTGGCGTCGAAGGCGTCGACCGCGTCGGCGCTGCTCGACCAGTGGCGGCCGATGCCGCTGTCTTTGGCCAGCGCGCGGCGGATACCGGTCGCCGCCGTGAACTGATCTTCGGGCCGGTCGCCCTTGAAGATTTGCCCGACCTCGAACAGCGCGACGTCGGCAAAGCCGCGGTCGGCATTTTTCTGCGCCGCCATCACCAGGCCGGGGATGAGGCTCGGCCGCATGTCGGAAAGTTCGGCTGCAATCGGATTGGCGAGGGCAAGCTCCGCCTTGCCGCCGCCGAACAATTCCGCCTCGCGTTTCGACACGAACGACCAGGTGACCGCCTCGACCAGGGCGCGCGCGGCAAGCGCGCGCTTGGCCTTGCGGGTGCGGTTCTGGATCGGCGTCAGCACCGGCTTGCGCGCGGCGTCGCCGCGCGGGAACGGCGTCGACGGCACCTGATCGACGCCGACGATGCGCACGATCTCCTCGACGATGTCGGCGCGGCCGTGGACGTCGGGCCGCCATGACGGGACCGCGACCTTGACCTTCTCGCCCTGGCCGGCGGCGAAGAAGCCGAGTTTTTCCAGCACGCGGCGGATTTTGGTGAGCGGCAGCTTGATGGCGGCAAGCCGCGGCAGTTCGCTCAAGGGAAAATCGACGACGGTGTCCCTCGGGGAAGGGTCGCCGGCGACCACGTTTTCCGACGGCGTGCCGCCGCACAGGTCGAGCACCATCTGCGTCGCGAGTTCCAGTCCGGGCAGCATGAAATTCGGATCGACGCCGCGTTCGAAACGATAACGCGCGTCGGAATTCACACCGAGCTTGCGTCCGGTCTGCGCGATGTTGACCTCGTTCCACAGCGCCGATTCGATCAGCACGTCGGTGGTCGTCTCCGAGCAGCCGGTCGCTTCGCCGCCCATGATGCCGGCAAGCGACTCGACGCCTTTCTCGTCGGCGATCACGCACATGCCCTGGTCGAGCGCATAGGTCTTGCCGTCGAGCGCCAGCAGGCTTTCGCCGTTCTTGGCGCGGCGCACGGTGAGATTGCCGTTGACCTTGGCGGCATCAAACACGTGCAGCGGCCGGCCGCGGTCGAAGGTGATGAAGTTGGTGATGTCGACCAGCGCGTTGATCGGCCGCAAGCCGATGGCGGTCAGCCGTTTCTGCAGCCAGTCGGGCGAGGGGCCGTTCTTGACGCCCTTGACCAGGCGCAGCCCAAAGGCGGGGCACAATTCCGGTGCTTCGATTGTCACCTTCACCGGGCAGGGAAACGTGCCCTTCACCGGCTTCGGCGGGCGATCCTTGAAATCGCCGATCTCGGTGGCGCCGAGGTCGCGGGCGATGCCGTTGACGCCGGTGCAATCCGGCCGGTTGGGCGTGAGGTTGATCTCGATCACCGGCTCGCTGATGCCGGCATAGTCGGCGTAGCTTTTGCCGACCGGCGCGTCGGCCGGCAGTTCGATGATGCCGTCGTGGTCGTCGGAGATCATCAATTCGGCCGCCGAACACAGCATGCCACGGCTTTCCACGCCGCGGATGGTGCCGACGGTGAGCGTGATGTTCTTGCCGGGGATGAAGGTGCCGGGCGCCGAGAACACGCCCTTCATGCCGGCGCGTGCATTGGGCGCGCCGCAGACGACCTGGATCGGCTGGCCGGACCCGGTGTCGACCATGCAGACGCGCAGGCGGTCGGCGTTGGGGTGTTTCTCGGCGGAAACGACACTGGCGATGACGAAGGGCTTGAGCAACGCTGCCTTGTCCTCGACGTTCTCGACTTCGAGCCCGATCATGGTGAGCTTGTCGACGATCGCGCTTAGCGGTTCGACCGTGTCGAGGTGCTCCTTGAGCCAGGGCAGGGTGAATTTCACGGGCTCAATCCTCCCGCCAGCGTCGGGAAGTCGAGCGGCCGGAAACCGTAATGCGCGAGCCAGCGCACGTCGGCCTCGAAGAAGGCGCGCAGGTCATGCATGCCGTATTTCAGCATGGCGATGCGGTCGATCCCGAGACCCCAGGCGAAGCCTTGGTACTCGTTCGGATCGAGGCCGCAATTCTTCAAGACGTTCGGATGCACCATGCCGCAGCCGAGAATCTCCAGCCAATCCTCGCCCTCGCCGAAACGGATCTCGCCCTTGTCGCGCTTGCACTGAATGTCGACTTCGAGCGACGGCTCGGTGAAAGGGAAGAACGACGGGCGGAAGCGCATCTTGACCTGATCGACCTCGAAGAACGCCTTGCAGAATTCTTCCAGGATCCATTTCAGGTGGCCGAGGTGCGAGCCCTTGTCGATCACCAGGCCCTCGACCTGATGAAACATCGGCGTGTGCGTCTGGTCGCTGTCCGAGCGATAGGTGCGGCCCGGGCAGATGACGCGGATCGGCGGCTTCTGGCTCAACATGGTGCGCACCTGCACCGGCGAGGTGTGGGTGCGCAGCAGCAGACGCGAGCCGTCCGCCTTCGGCGGGAAATAGAACGTGTCGTGCATCTCTCGCGCCGGATG
>Ga0335082_10006005_pt1 | contig 13267 bp, 7 predicted proteins | sample Lox_Sample_41_FD_206718 | JGI IMG/M metagenome (GOLD analysis project Ga0335082, IMG submission 206718) | Soil microbial communities from Loxahatchee National Wildlife Refuge, Florida, United States - Lox_Sample_4.1 | ecosystem: Environmental > Terrestrial > Soil > Wetlands | place: USA: Florida... | reverse complement strand
GAGCGGTCCGATCAAGGTGTCGGCCGGCCCGCTTCGCATCGGCGGAGACAGCATCTGGGGGGATTACTTCCAGGGGTTGATCGACGAGGTGCGCGTGTACAACCGCGCCCTTTCCGCCAGCGAGATTCAGGCTGACATGACGCTGGGCATCGCCCGGTGAGGAGTCGCAGCGATGCATTCCACGATTGTCTTCGCATGGAGCCTTCTAGGAGATCCTGATCCCTCGCGCGACGTGTCGCCGTTCATGCGGCGATTCCGACGGGCCCATCGGGCGAAGCCCGAGCAAGTCCACGGGGAGCCGGAATCTCGGCAAGACGGAGAGCTACGCTCAGACGACTTCGTCGGGAAGCGCGGCGCTGGATTGCCAAAGCCGTGCGCAGGAGCTCGAGGGGTCCCTAGCGCGCTCGAGAGCCAAAAGGACGATTCGGGGTATTGCGCGGGGCGCGTAACAGCGATCTGCCAGACTAACCGATCGTGACAGCACGGGTGGCAAGGGCAATAGCCTTACCAATCCGGCTTACCCGCTGATCGGTTTGGCGTACGTCGCTGCATCGGGCGGCGTTACCACGAGGAGCGATACGCCGCCTCCGAGCGCCCGGTTCTCCAGTGCCCAGCCCGCAGGCTTGATGGCCCGTTCGCCGGACGCTGGTGATGGCGCGAGCGCCAACTCCGACAATGGTGTCGCCTCTGGGCAGCGCTCAAGTCCGGGGCAAGGCTGACGATATGGTACCTCCGGGCAACGGCAGAGCCAAGACAGCCGCATCGAAGTCAGCCCACCCGTCCGCCGTCCGCGGCGGACTTCATGGCAAGTCCCCCCGGTGGCATCGCGCCTCTGATCGCGCGTTTCATGAACGCGACAGTCGCGAGGATTGACGGCCGGGAGCGGGATTTCGCAGACGGTACGCGTAGCAGCGAGGTAAGGAGGCCGATGCATACATAGGGCACTTGGAACAGCGCGGAAGCCTGAAAAGGGCAACTCATTCCGAAAGGGTGAGGCGCAAAGCGGCAGCCTGACTTCCCGAATGGGAAAAGGCCGAGCAGTTGCCAGGCGAGAACGTGGCGTCGTCTATCGCATCTTGCCCCGTTTCGTCTTGCATTTCGCAATGTGGACGTAATGGGGGTACGCAGTATGCACAGTGGTTATAGGTTCGGACGTCTGCAGTCCCGTCTTGATGCGACAATCCGGTTTGGTGTTGGTCTCCTGCTAGTTCTTTCAGTCTTTGTCCATTTGTCTGCGCACGCGGCGCCAGTCAGCTTCGCGTGGGATTACGGGAGTTCTGGCGAAGCCGGCTTTGCCTTCTATTGTGGCCAATCAAGCGGACAATACACATCGCGCTTCGACGCGGGGGCTTCGCAGACGTATACCGTTTCCGGTTTGACCGAAGGAGCGAGCTACTACTGCGCAGTCACTGCCTACGATTCTTCCCGCGCCGAAAGTGCATACTCGAACGAGATCTCCGCCATAGTGCCGTACAGTGCGCCGGTTGCCGGGTTCACCGCTAGCACCACGAACGGACTTGCACCGTTAGGTGTGGCGTTTACCAATACGACGACCGGCAAGGTGACGGCATGGTCATGGGATTTCGGTGACGGCACGACCAGTACCGCTCAGAATCCCAGCCACACCTATGCCAACCCCGGCAGCTACACGGTAGCACTCACGGCCACCGGGCCCGGCGGCAGCTCCACCAAGCAGGCTCCCACGCCGATCAACGTCGCGTTGGCTGTGATGCCGGGTGCGAATTTCACCATGACGCCCACTAGCGGTACTGCGCCGCTCGCCGTAGCGTTCACCGATACTTCCAGCGGGACCGTCACGAGCTGGGCCTGGAACTTTGGCGACGGCACCGCCAGCAACGTGCAAAGCCCCAACCACAGTTATAGCAGCCCCGGCAGCTACACGGTGACGCTCACGGCCACCGGACCAGCGGGCAGCTCGACCAAGACGGCTTCGATGCCGATCAGCGTGACGGCCGATACCACCGCGCCGACAGTAAGCATTACGGCGCCATCGGACGGTGCTACGGTTGCGGGAACCACGATCATCGGCGCCACAGCGTCGGATGATGTTGGTGTGGTCGGTGTGCAGTTCCTGCTTGATGGTGCCGTACTCGGTGCCGAGCAGCCCGGTCCAGCGTTCTCGCTGTCTTGGAACACCACCGCGACCCCGAATGGGGTTCACACGCTCTCTGCTCGAGCTCGGGACGCCGCGGGCAATGTCGCGATCACTTCGACCGTTTCGGTTACGGTCTCGAACACGCAGCCCTCCGGCCTGGTTGCTGCCTACAGTTTCAACGAGGGCAGCGGTAGTTCGGTTGCCGATGCGTCCGGCAACAACAACAAAGGTACGCTCGTGGGCGCCGTGACCTGGACCAATCAGGGCAGGTTCGGCAATGCCCTGGTGTTCGATGGCTCCAGCGGCCGGGTCGACATCGCCGATTCGCCGAGCCTTCACCTGACTACCGCGATTACCCTGGAAGCGTGGGTCAATCCGACGACCGTGTCCAATAAATGGCGCGATGTGGTCTACAAGGGTAACGACAACTATTACCTGGAAGGGACCTCCAACAAGAAGTCGCTAGCCGCGGCCCGGGCCGGAACGAAGAATGTCTATGCCACAGCGGCGCTACCAGCCAACACCTGGACGCATCTTGCAGTGACCTATGACAATGCGACGGCACTCCTCTATATCAACGGCGTGCTAGTCTCCAGCCTGGCCAGCACGGCCGCTATCGCTACCTCTACCTATCCGCTGCAGATCGGAGGGGACAGCATCTACGGCCAGTACTTCCAGGGGCTCATCGATGAGGTGCGGGTGTACAACCGCGCGCTGAGCCAGTCCGAGATCCAAGCCGATATGAATACGCCCGTCTCGCCATGATCCGGACCGCGGTTTGGGCGCCGCCCGAGTCACTGTCAATGTGAGTCCGCGCTCAGTCGATCGCGATCGACTGAGCGGGGCCTGTGCGACGCGGCGAGCGCGCCGGCAACATGTGCGGTCCAAGCCGGCACCGACCGCATCGGTGCCGGCCCGTTTGATGGGTCCGCGGCACCGCAGGCTCGACACCCCATAGGGAGATGTACGCTTTCGGCGGGCCCGATGCGACTGACGGTCGACATCCGTCGGGCCCGCACCGATGTCGCGCTCGATGCGCTGGCGCCCATCACCCCAGTGCTGTTGACTGCGCCACAGGCACCGGGGGCGGCCACACACGTGTACTCCCAGGTGGGCAGCCGTACGGTAACGCTCAGCGCCACCAACCTCGACGGGACGGCAATGATCGCCTCGGCAACACCAGTGCGGGCGCTGCCCCCGAGGCTGGTGGCCGCCTATCGGTATGAGGAGGCCAGCGGACCCGACGTTGCGGATCTGTCCGGCAAGGGCGCACTGGGGTGATGTTCGGAGGCACTCGGGTGACAAGTAGAAAATTCGGAGACGCTTTGTCGCTCGATGGCATCAGCAACGGGGTTGCCGTCGCAACTTCGCCGAGTCTGAACTTGGCAACGGGGCTTACGCTGAAGGCGTGGGTCAATCCGAGTTCCTCAACCAGTGTTTGGCGCGACGTGATCACGGAAGAGCAAGTGGCAGACGCCATTTACGATCTCCATGCCGACGCCGGCAAAGGCCAGCCAAGCGGGGCGTGTTCAAGAGATCCGAGAATATCGTGTCGGGTCGTTCACTGTTGCCCGCAAATACGCGGACTCACATAGCGAGAGCTTACGACGGCGTAAGCCAGACCCTGGATGTCAACGCGGGGTCCAAGTGGCAAGCGATGCGCAGAGCGGTGCCACCAAGGTCTCGGCTGGTCCGCTTCGCATCGGTGTGGACCGCAGGGGGCGACTACTTCCCGGGAGCTGATCGACGAGGTGCGCGTATGCAATCGCGCTTTCCGCGGGCGAGATCCGGGTCGACGTGACTCTGGGGATCGCCCGGTTCGCGATCGCACCGTCGGCTTCGCAATGGTTGTTCCAAAAGAGCGCCATGAACATGGTCGAGGGCCCCCAGCTCGTCGCGGCTCGTTAGGCGATCTGAGCGATCGGCTGGCGACCCGTAAAAAGAGCGCTGAGAGCCGCCCACATTGACACGACCGAGCGGGAGCGTTTTATCATGTGTAAAGCGCCGTACTGCGTCCGGGGACGCTGTGGGCCGTCGCTGAAGCACTGCACGTGCGACTCAAGGAGTTCCGCATACGCTTGGAAAGGAAACGGGTCGATCCACGCACTCCACGGGAGTGCGTAACGGCAATCCGGTGGACTGCTCACTCATGACAGGGGGCGTGGCCCGATTGGAGCGGGCGGCACGGCCGGAGGCGTCGAATCAGGCATGCAGTGCGAGGGCTGCGTTTCGCCACGAGGCAACACGCATTTGTCACGTCGTCGGGAGGTCGGCAAGGTCGGCGGTTGATTGATGGGTCACATACCAAGAACAAGAAGAGGTCCACGGCTGACCGCGATACCTGCCTTCGAGGCTCCTCCCACCCGGATCTCGTTGTGCCTTGCCGGGCGCGTGCTGCTCTGCGCACTTGCCGCCTTGGCGACGTTTCCTCTCGGCCTTGACGGTCCGACCGCTTACGCGGGGCAGCTCTCGTTCGCTTGGGATTACAGCGCATCCGGCGCGGCCGGGTTTGAGCTCTATTGCGGCCCGGCATCCCGAGCCTATACGCTCCGCTTCGACGTGGGCGATGCACAGACCTACAGCGTGTCTGGCTTGACTGAAGGAGCGCGGTACTACTGCGCGGTAACCGCCTACGATCCCTCCAGGGCTCAAAGCGAATTTTCCGATGAAATCTCCGCGGTCGTGCCTTACTCACCCGTGGCGAACTTTAGCGCCGCCCCTACTAGCGGGATTGCGCCGCTGCACGTCACGTTCACCAATACAACCACCCGCTCGGTAACAACGTGGGCATGGGACTTCGGTGATGGCACCACCAGCGCGATCAAGACCCCAAGTCACAGCTATAGCACTCCCGGTAGCTACGCCGTGAAGCTCACGGCGGTGGGTCCCGGCGGCACCAGCACCAAGACGGCCGCGATCAGAGTGAATGCGCCCTCGCCGCCGGTGACGAACTTCGTGGGGGCGCCGGCGAAGGGGATCGCACCCCTGCTCGTGAGCTTCACGAACACGACGGTCGGACGGGTCGACAGCTGGGAGTGGGACTTCGGCGACGGCATGCGCATCAGCGACGTGAAAAGCCCGGTGCACCTGTATACCCAGCCGGGCAGCTACACAGTCAAGCTGACGGCAACGAATCTGGGAGGCACGAGCGTCAAGACGACGGCAGCACCGATCACGGTGAACGTGCCACCGGTACCCGTGGCGAACTTTACGATGGCCCCGGTGCACGGCATCGCTCCCCTGACGGTGCGCCTTGCAAACCGGACTGTGGGCAAGGTGGATTCGTGGCTCTGGGACTTCGGCGACAACAGCACCAGCACGGAAGCCAACCCGAGCCACGTGTTTGGTCAGCCGGGCAGCTACATCGTGAAGCTCTCCGCCACCAACCTGGGCGGCACCGGCACCAAGACGAGCGTGGCCCCGATTGTGGTGACTCCGCCTCCGCTGCCGGTGGCCAACTTCTCCATCGCGCCGGCGGGCGGCCATGTTCCCTTGACTGTGCAGTTCGTCAACCGCACTACAGGGAAGGTTGACGGCTGGGCATGGGACTTCGGTGACGGCAACGCCAGCACGGAGAAGAGCCCTAGCCACGTCTACGCCCAGGTGGGCAATTACACGGTGACGCTCACCGCCACCAACATCGGGGGAACGAGCACCAAGAGCACCGTCACACCGATCGCTGTGACGCTGCCGCCGGCGCCGGTGGCCAACTTCAGTGTGAGCCCGGCGGCGGGGACTGCACCGCTGAGCGTTCGGTTCGTCAACCTGAGCAAGGGCAAAGTGGACAGCTGGGCGTGGGATTTCGGCGACGGCAACACCAGCACCCAGGTGAGCCCCACGCACGTATATACGCGGGTGGGGAACTACACCGTCACGCTCAGCGCCACGAACCCGGGGGGCATCAGCACCCAGGCCAGCGTCACCCCGATCGCGGTGAGCGCGCCCCCGGCACCGGTTGCCAACTTCGGCGTCACCCCGGCCAAAGGCTATGCGCCGCTGAGCGTGCGATCTGTCAACACCACCTCGGGCAAGGTGGACAGCTGGGCCTGGGACTTTGGCGATGGCACCAGCAGCACCGAGAAGGCTCCCACGCACCTGTATGCCGCACCCGGCAGCTACAGCGTCAAGCTCACAGCCACCAATCTGGGCGGGAGCAGCGTCAAGGTCGCGGCCGCACCGATCGTGGTGAGCCTGCCGCCGCTGCCGGTCGCGAACTTCAGCATGAGCCCCGCGAGCGGATTCGCTGAGCTCACTGTGCACTTCACCAACCGCAGCAGCGGCAAGGTCGATTCGTGGCTGTGGGACTTCGGCGACGGGACCGCTAGCCCTGAGGCAAGTCCCACCCACGTCTATGCGCAGGTGGGCAGCTACAGCGTCAAGCTCAGCGCGACCAACCTAGCGGGGACAGCCATCAAGAGCTCGCCCACCCCACTTACTGCGACGCTTCCGCCGCTGGCGGTTCCCAGCTTCAGCGCGACTCCGACCAGCGGCTACGCCCCGCTGAGCGTGCGCTTTGTCAACCGCACCCGAGGGAAGGTGGATTCGTGGCTGTGGGACTTTGGCGATGGCACAACCAGCACTGAGGCGAACCCCACGCATGTATACACCCAGGTGGGCAACTCTACGGTAACGCTGAGCGCTATCAACCTCAAGGGTACGGCGACCACCCCCTCGGCAACCCCTGTGCGGGCATTGCGCCCGGGGCTGGTGGCCGCGTATGGGTTTGAGGAGGCCAGCGGAGCCAGGGTTGCGGATCTGTCCGGCAAGGGGCACACGGGTGTGATCTTCGGAGCCGCGCGGGTGACAAGCGGGAAATTCGGGAGCGCTTTGTCGTTCGACGGCATCCGCAACTGGGTGACCGTGGCAAGCTCGCCGAGTCTGAACCTGACAACGGGGCTTACGCTGGAGGCGTGGGTCAATCCGAGCTCCTCGAGTAGCGCTTGGCGCGATGTGATCATGAAGGAGCAGCCCGCCGAGGCGATCTACGATCTGTATGCCGATACGGGCGCAGGCCAGCCGGGCGGGGGTGTGTTCATGAGCGCGGAGAACATCGTCTCGGGAGGCACGGCGCTGCCGGCCAACACATGGACACACTTGGCGACCACCTACGATGGTACAAATCAAATCCTCTACGTCAACGGCGTGCAGGTGGCGAGCCGCGCGCAGAGCGGCGCCATCAAGCTCTCGGCGGGTCCGCTGCGCATCGGCGGAGACAGCATCTGGGGTGACTACTTCCAGGGGCTGATCGACGAGGTGCGGGTATACAACCGCGCTCTGTCCGCCAGCGAGATTCAGGCTGACATGACGCTGGGAATCGCGCGATGAGCGATCGCCAGATGCTCAGCGATGCCGAGGGGTTGACCTCGGGAGCTTGAAGAGAAGCCGCGCGCCAATGAGATGCGCTCGGATCGGCCGGTGACTGTTACCATCAGATGACGCACAGGCATTTCTGCGTCGCGCTCATGGTGCGAGCTGCTGGAGCCTTGCGTCTTTACTCCGAGATCCATCAGGTAGCTTCTCTGGCGGCACCCAGCCGAACAGCGCGACTTTCGGCGCGAGCGTTCAAAGCGTAACACGATTGTTACACGGCTGCGATTGCGCGTGAGCGTTCAGAGGGCACCCCGTATAATCCAGTTCACCCTGCTTTCGGCGCGTCCTGGCCGCTAGATCTTTCCAGAAGGCTGGGCGTGACGACTTCGACTTTGTTGGTGACATTTTGATGAGTATGGTTTCCCGTGTGAGCGTGGCAGGATCCGAAGGACGGTCTGGGATCGTGGACCAGACACAGCAAACGGTTGCGATCTTGGGCTTGGGTTACGTGGGTTTGCCCCTTGCTATCGAGTTCGGGAAGCGCTACACGACGATCGGGTACGATCTTTCCGAGGACAAGATCCGCCACTACCGTTCGATGTGTGATCCAACGGGGGAGGTGCCGAGCCCGGAATTCGAAGCGGCTAAGGGTTGCCGCTTCACCCACGACCCTCGGGACCTCGCACAGGCCGACGTCATCATCGTTGCCGTTCCGACGCCGATCGACGGCGCTCGGAGACCCGCGTTCGGCCCCTTGATCTCGGCGAGCGAGACCGCTGGCACGCACATGAAGCGTGGCGCGATCGTCGTCTACGAATCGACGGTGTATCCTGGAGCGACGGAGGAAGTCTGCATACCGATCCTTGAGCGTTGCGCAGGGGGCATCTGGAGGCGAGATTTCTTTGTCGGCTACTCGCCGGAGCGCATCAATCCAGGCGACAAGCAGCATACACTGCCTCGCATCACAAAAGTCGTGTCGGGCGACACTCCCGAGACCTTAGAGCGAGTGGCGGCGCTCTATGCCTCGATCGTCCCTGCGGGGATCTACCGGGCTTCGTCGATCCGCGTGGCCGAAGCTGCAAAAGTGATCGAGAACACGCAACGCGACCTCAATATTGCCCTAATGAACGAGCTCGCGATCATCTTCCACAGGCTCGGGCTGGATACCCTGGAAGTGCTGGCGGCGGCAGGGACGAAGTGGAACTTCCTGCCGTTCCGGCCCGGCCTGGTGGGCGGGCACTGCATTGGTGTTGACCCCTACTATCTCACGCACAAGGCGGAGATGGTGGGCTACCACCCTCAGGTGATCCTGGCCGGACGGCGAATCAACGACGGGATGGGCAAGTTCGTCGCGGAGCAAACAGTCAAGCAGATGATCAACGCGGGTCGGGACGTGAGAGGTGCCCGGGTGAACGTGCTTGGGCTTACGTTCAAGGAAGATGTCCCGGATCTGCGAAACTCGAAAGTGATCGACATCATCCACGAATTGCGCAGCTTCGGCGTGGAGGTATTTGTGCACGATCCTCTAGCGGACCCAAGCGCGGCGCGGGAGGAGTACGATCTCGAGCTGACGAGCTGGGAGCAACTTCCCGTGGCGGACGCCATCGTGATGGCCGTCGCTCACCGGACCTATCTAGACGGGACGCCTGGCGCATGCCTGGAGAAGCTGGCGCCCGGGGGATGCCTCATCGACGTTAAGGGGAAATTCGACCGCACAGTCATGCAGACCGCCGGCGTCCATGTGTGGAGGCTGTGATGTACCGGACTCGCTAAGCGCTTGTGCAGAGCGGGATCGCACTTGCGCTATCCGCGCTGCCGGCATCATGCGGATATTCGCAGAGGCTGTAAATGTGCCGGCGGGAACGCTAGGTCTTGCGTCGAATCGTGAACTTCCTGTCGCAGCGATCTGATTCCACGGTCAGAAGGCAGTCGATATAATTCATACGTGGGGCACCAAAGTAGGGTAGGGTATGGGGTGCCTGCAGGACGTTCGAGGGAGGACGACGGGATGAGCGTTACAGCGGTCTGTTCGTCGATCGATCGGTGGCGTGCGCTGTGGACGGGTTGTCTAATCCTCGTCGGCTCGGTCACGGTGGGGTGCGCTGGCAAGTCTCCTCCTCCTGCCCCGACCGACGCCGCCATGGGCCAGTACAGGTACTTGATCGGTGCGGGCGATACCCTGTCGGTAATCGTTTGGCGCAACCCCGACCTATCCATGTCCGTCCCGGTTCGGCCGGACGGCAAGATTAGCTTGCCGCTCGTGGAGGACCTGGCGGCAGCCGGGAAGGATCCAAGCATAGTGGCGCGCGAGGTCGAGCACGCCCTGTCCAAGTACGTGCGGGACCCGGTAGTAACGATCGTCGTGACTCAATTCGCTGGCCCGTATAGCGAGCAGATTCGAGTCATTGGCCAGGCCACCAAGCCTCAGGCCCTTGCCTACCGCGAGAACATGACGCTCCTCGATGTGATGATCGCCGTGGGCGGCATAACGGAGTTTGCCGCAGGAAACCGGGCGAACATCTTGCGCACTTCGGAAGGCAACAAACTGTACCGCGTTCGACTTGACGATCTGATGCGCAGCGGGGATATCTCCGCAAATGTCGCGGTCAAACCGGGCGATGTGCTGATCATCCCGGAGAGCTGGTTCTAGCCCGGGGGCGTTCACATGGACCAACTGCTAGAGCAACTGCTCCACCAGCTTCATGGGATCTGGCTGCGGCGCTTGTGGGGTCTGGCGGCGGCGTGGGCTGTCGCCATGGTAGGAATTCCGATCGCCCTCATGACCCCGGCGAGATACGAAGCGTCTGCTAAGGTGTTCGTCGACACCCAGTCGGTGCTCAAGCCATTGATGGAAGGCCTCGCCGTTGAGCCGAACCAGGAGCAGCAGGTCCAGATGCTGGCCAATACGCTGCTGAGCCATCCCAATATGGAGAAGGTTATTGCGAGCGCAGGTCTTGAGCAGAGTGCCGAGGCGCTAAAGGATCGCAGCGCATTAACCGAACGACTCACTCGGGCGATCAAGCTAGAGGGGTCGACACGGGACAATCTGTTCTCGCTCTCGTATCAAGATCCGAATCCGGCGCGCGCAAAGCGCGTGGTCGAATCGATTCTCTCGCTTTTCATGGAGTCCGGCCTGAGGAACAAGCGCCGTGACACGGACAAGGCCTTGGCTTTCCTGGATGCGCAGATCAAGGATTACGAGGCGGTGCTCGGCAAGGCGGAGGAGCGCCTCAAGCAGTTCAAGCTCCAGAACATGGATTACCTCGCATCGGGGCAGGGCTCAGTGGCCGCGATGTTGGCGCTCGACGGCGAGATCGATAAGGCGCGCACCGAGCTACTGGTCGCTCAGCAGCGGCGCGATGCGCTGCGTGCGCAGCTGTCGAGCGAGACGCCGGTGCTGTTGGGCGAGCGCGCGGACCGCGTCCCCGGCGTCCCGATCCCGGCGGGAGTGGATCCCCTCGCGGACCTCGATGCCCGGGCGGACGTCCTGCGACGCAATCTGGACGAGCTACTGCGAAAGTACACAGATGACCATCCGGACGTCGTTGGGACCCGTCGCATCCTCGCCGAGCTCCAGAAGCAACGCGAGGCGTTGCTTGACGAGCGAAAGCATGGTGGGCCTGCACCCTCTGGCGCCCGCGGCCAACCCAATCTGGTCTATCAGCAGATCAAAGTGGCACTCGCACAGGCGGAGGTCAACATCGCAGAGCTTCGTACCAGGCTCACCCAGCTCGAAGCTCGGTACAGCCGGATCCGTTCCGCAGCCAGGCTCAGACCGGAGTTCGAGATGGAGTTGGCACAGCTCAACCGCGACTACGAGGTCCAGAAAACGAATTTCGAAAAGCTGGTGCAACGGCGGGAGCAAGCAAAGCTGACCGGAGAGTTGGGTGAAAGCGGGAGCGTCGACTTCAAGGTGATCGAGCCTCCGAGGGTTTCACCTAAGCCGGTTGCCCCGAATCGCCTCTCGCTCATCTTGGCGGTCCTGGTGCTGTCGTTGGGGGCGGGTGTGGCGGCCAGCTTTTTGATGAGCCAAGCATTGCCGACCATCTCATCGACCAAGGAGTTGGCCGCTGTGGCGCAATTGCCGGTTCTGGGTCCCGTTTCCTATCAGCTGACGTCAGTAGTGCTTCGCAGCCGCAGACGCAGCAATTATGTATTCGCTGGCGGGATCACCGGGCTGGGTGCTCTGTTCGGTGCGGCCTTGACCCTGTTGCTGATCGCTGCCCGGCTGGGCTAGGAGGAGGTCACGGGTGAGCCTTATTGAGCGCGCCGCCAAGCGGCTCGAGGAGCTGGCAAAGGCAGAATCTCAAGGGGCAGGCGACTTGCTCCACACGTCTTCACCCGTCGATCCAGGCGAGGCTCTGATCGAGCGTGCAGTGCGCAAAGTTGTGGCGTCGGACATTACGTCATATCCCGCACGGGGCCGCTCGCAAGACCCGCTGCGAACGGCGCATGTGGAGGCGGCCCGTAGCGACACGCGTGGCGCTAGCGTCGACTTAGCCATTCCCGGGCGCCGCGAGCCCAGCCTTCGTGATCCAACGGTACCGGAACCGCTGGTGCCGAGCGGACCGCTCGGATCGCGCGGCGCATCGCCGGCCCAGACGGTTGAGCTTGACGTGCCCATGCTCCGTTCCGCGGGGTACATCGACCCGTCAAGCCCTGAATCGAAGATCGGCAACCAGTTCCGCAAGATCAAACGGCCCGTCATTCAAGCTTTCCAGGGCAAGCTGGCGACCCCTGTCGAGAATGCCAACCGCATCATGGTCACCAGCTCTGCTCCCGGCGAAGGAAAGAGTTTTGTCGCGCTCAATCTTGCGCTGAGCATCGCGATGGAGCGGGACACCACGGTGCTGCTGATCGATGCCGATACGACACGCTACAGCTTGTCGCGGTTGCTCGGGATCGAGTCCAGACGCGGACTGCTGGACTTGCTAGTTGATCGCCGGGTATTGGTCTCGGATGCGTTGCTTCGAACCAACGTCCAGCGGCTCACTCTCTTGCCGGTGGGCGCGAGGCAGCGACATGCTACCGAATTGCTCGCAAGTGAGGTGATGGAGAACCTCGTCGCGGATTTGGCGTCACGATACAGAGACAGGATTCTGGTCTTCGATACCCCGCCGCTGCTCGCGGCACCGGAGCCTGCTGTTCTGGCCACGCACATGGGCATGATCATCGTCGTAGTGGAGGCCGATAGGACGACTCACAAGGTTCTCACGAACGCCTTGAGCACCATCCGGTCTTGCCCGATGGTCACAACCGTCTTGAACAAAACGTCCAGCGACGAGGCGGGTTACTACTACGAGGCACCCTAGGATTTTTGGTGCAGCCGGCGGAGAGGAGTGGGCCTCGCACCGCTGTGTGCGTCGGCACGCCGGGCCACTCCGCTCCCCGATGGAAACCCTTCAATTTATTCAGTTGGCCCTAGTAGGATCGGTCGGCCTCGCGGGCGCTGGCCCTGTTTGGGGCGTAGCCGAGGGGAGCGATCAAACCCTTCCGGGCAGCGCCAGTGGCGTTGATGTGAACCCAATCGGAGTGCTCCCGGCCGGGACTGCAAATGTTGCCTCGAGTGGTGGGTCGGCAAACCCGCCCTCGACCTCCTCCGGACGTGCCCCTGTGCGCGAGTGGACCTTCTCGACCGGTGCAGACGCGTCGGTCACTCTGACCAACAACGTGGCCCTGGCCCCGCCCGGGCAGGAGCAGGCAGACGCCGTACTCGCGCTGTCCGTCCCGCTTGGTCTTCATCGAGAGGGACCGCGAGTTAAGCTGCAGGCAGACTACATCCCGACGGTTTATCTCTATGCCAAAAACAGTGACTCCGATTATGTGGAGAACAACCTGCGC
>Ga0335082_10006004_pt1 | contig 13267 bp, 12 predicted proteins | sample Lox_Sample_41_FD_206718 | JGI IMG/M metagenome (GOLD analysis project Ga0335082, IMG submission 206718) | Soil microbial communities from Loxahatchee National Wildlife Refuge, Florida, United States - Lox_Sample_4.1 | ecosystem: Environmental > Terrestrial > Soil > Wetlands | place: USA... | reverse complement strand
GTGAAGCCGTCGGGACCGCGCTCAAACAGGCCACCATCGGGGTCGGGTGTTTGAGTACTAACGTTGGCCGCCTGGAAGGCGAGCGAATTAACGAAGGCGATGTGTCCGCCGCGGTGGTAAACGATGACAGGATGGCCAGGAGCGGCAACGTCAAGCTCCTGGCGCGTGATGGGATGCTCGGTCTTGCTGTCATCATAGAGAAAGCCGAGCACCCACTGGCCGGCTGGCGTTTTCGCCGACCGCGCCTGCAGCACCTCGGTGACTTTCGCGATGGAGGGCAGATCGCAGGCGACCATGCGGAGATGGTTTCGACCAGAGTCGGCCGGGTGAGCGTGCGCGTCGATGAAACCGGGCAATACCGCACGTCCGCCCAGGTCGACCTTGCGGCTTCGTCCGGCCGCGAGGCGCATGATTTCACGATCCGATCCCACCGCCACGAAGCGGCTGCCGCTGATCGCGACTGCCTGCGCGCGCGGCTGCCCGGGCCCGACCGTCCAGATGTTTCCGTTGTAGAGAATCAGCTCGGGCTCTTGAGTTCGAAGCAGGGCCAGCAAAGGGATCGCGCCGAAACCGCGGACGAAATCCCGACGGGAAAGTTTGGACATCGCGCGCGCCTCTTGTCTCCGTGGAATCGGCGAGAAAAAATGCACTCTATAGATTTTGTGTACGTTCGTCAATTTTCGAACAGCACACTCAATCATCTGTGGTTCTCAGAATTACCTTACAATAGGCCGTCTTGGTTGGGTGCGTCGGGGGCGCGCCGGCAAAGGAAATGAAGAGAACATCCGGGTCGAACTCCCGGACAGACAGAGCGCATTCTCGCTCCAGCCAATGCGGTTCCGCCTTCCCCCTGGATCCGGTAGCGACGGTGCATACTCGCGTGCCGGGAAGGAGTTCCTCTTCATGCTGCAAGGCGGCCTGGAGATCCGGCTCGACGAGCTGGAATGCAACATCCTTCACGAGCGCGACGCTTTCTGGTTCGAGAGCAACCGCGGCCACCGATGGTTCAATCCTTCTCGCGACGTGGAGGCTGTGCTGCTGTGGATCAACACTCCACCCACGTTTTGACAAGTCTCGATCCTTCCTCCTTATTCGGAAAGACAAGCTACAGGAAGTTGGTAACTTTGCTAGAATCCGTGGCACCAGAAAATCAGTCACAGGGGGGAGCCATGAAGCGAACCTACGAGCGTGGCAAGTGGCTGTGGATCGTGATGTGTCTGCTTTTGGTATGGAGTCTTCGATCTGATGCCCAGTTGACAGAAGGGTCCATTGGCGGGACGGTGGTCGACTCATCGGGCGCGAGTGTAACCGGCGCCAAAGTCTCTATCAAGAACCTTGAAACCGGAACCGTCGTGGAGACGAACACCGATAGCATAGGGTATTTCCGCGCGTCCCATCTCGCTCCCGCCACCTACCAAGTTCGCGTTGAGAAATCGGGCTTCAAGACGGCTATCGTCGGGCAAGTCGCGGTCAACGTGAACGCTGTCACGCGAGCCGACGTGACCCTGCAACCAGGACAAGTGATCGAGATTGTGGAAGTTTCATCCGAAACACCGCTGTTGCAGACCGAGGAAGGCCGACTCAGCAACACGCTAACGACTCGCGAAGTGAACGATCTGCCTTTGAACGGACGCCAAGTCTATCAGTTGATCACGCTCGAACCAGGAGTGACAGCGACGAACGCACCCGTCGTATCGAATGTGTCCTCTCCAACTTCATCTAACACATTCGACTTCGGCTACATTGCGAATGGCTCGACGCCTCGCGGCAACAACTTTATTCTCGACGGCAACTCCAACAATAACGAGTGGCTGGGGGGAACGCCGCTGATTTTTCCGTCGCTCGACGGGATCGAAGAGGTCCAGGTCCAAACCTTGAATTTTTCGGCTGAGTACGGGCGTAACGACGGCGCAATCGTGAACGTGGTCACCAAGTCGGGGACCAACAAACTCCATGGCACGGTCTTTTACACTGGGAGAAATACTGCGCTGAACGCCAGGAACTTTTTCGATATCGTAGCCAAGACTCCACTACAACAGCACCAATTTGGGTTCTCTCTGGGCGGCCCCATCCTCAAGAACAAGACCTTCTTCTTTCTCGACTATGAAGGCTCGCGGTTGAAGGATGGCGCTCCCGCAAAGTTCACGGTCGAGACACCCGAATTTAGAGACTTCGTGACTACGAATCTTCCGGACAACCTGTCAGCGCAGTTCTATCGAGACTTTCCCGCCCCCGCCTGCCTGCCGGGCACCGAGATTCAGACTGGATACATTCCCGATCCCGCATTTGGCCCTGCTCCTGTGTTCCCCCCGGCGCCGCCAGATCCGAATTTGCCCGACCAGTCCGAAATACTTGATCAATGCACGACGGTATCCTCGCAAATTGCCAAGAACCAGGCCGACCAGTATACGGTGCGCGTCGACCACCGCTTGACCGGCCGCGATCAGATTTACGGAAGATGGATTGCCACGAAGGCATCCGGCGATGTCGCACGGGATGAACTCGGGGGTGCGAACATCCGAGGTTTCACTTCGCCCTTGGATGGATTTTTCGCTGACCTTGGAATCGGATACTCGCATGTGTTCACCCCGCGAATCCTGAACGACTTTCGCTTTGCCTATTCGCGAAATAACAGCAACATGTCTTTCGGAATGCCCGCGGGCACCGAAACCGCACAGGCCCTAAAAGCAGCGGGATTCCCTGTGAGCCGCTTCGGCAGTCTCTTCTTCGACGACGGCACCACACAATTCGGAGGGGAGGTCTTCAATCCGCGCGTCTTCGTATTCAATACGTTCGCCTTCAACGACATTTTGACCGTGACCGCCGGACGGCACACGTTGAAGATGGGTTTTGAAGCGCGACATGTTCAGGAGAACAGCGATTACCAGCTCCTCACCAATCCATTCTACGAATTCAGCAGCAAGTTCTATTTTCCGAACGACCAACCGTATCTGATCGCTGCCACCGTCAGCCGCAACCCTGACGATCCGAACTTCGGCGATTTCACCAACACTCCGCGCCACTTCCGTTGGACTCAATGGGCGGCATTCATCCAGGATGACTGGAAGGTCTCGCACAACCTGACGCTGAATCTGGGCCTTCGCTACAGCATCTTCGGCAGTCCGAGCGAAGTGAAAGGGCTGCTGAACAACATCATTCTCGGGTCAGGCGCGAACTTCCAGGCCAAGATGGTGGATGGAGTTGTGGGACGGGTCAAAGAAATGTGGAAGACGGACCTTAACGATTTCGCGCCGCGAATCGGCCTGTCCTGGGATCCCACCGGCAAGGGGTCAACCGTGATTCGCAGCGGCTTCGGCATTGCCTACAACGAGCCGTTCTCCAACCTCTGGTCGAATGGTTCGCGCTTCGATCCACCCGACACGGCGCGCGTGGTCGAGGATCCGGTGTTCGGAGTCGGCACCAGTTTTCCGTACGTGTTTCCGTTCCAATCGAGCACCGACTTCGCCGCACTACCTCCGCGAGAGAATGGCGGCATTCCCGGCCTGAACATAACCCTGTACGGCACCGATCCGAACCTGCGTTCGGCCTATGCGGAACAGTGGTTTCTGGGAGTTCAGCATCAATTCCTGCGCGACTATGGCTTCAGCATCAACTACGTTGGCACGCACGGCGTAAAGGGATACACGCGCGAAGACTACAACCGCTTTGCGGGCGACATTTGCAATCCGGTCACATGCGACTTTTTCAACGATCGCCTGAATCCTGGATGGGGATCCCAGTTTTACACCTCGAATGAGTCGTCATCGGTCTATCACGGTCTGAACGCGCAGCTGCGCAAGACCTACAGCCAAGGATTCACCTGGACTGCCAACTATACGTATGGCAAGGTGCTGGACAACGTGACGGAAGGCAATCTCGGCGACTATTTCAACGTCAACGCATACGCGGCGGCATACACCGGAGTGCAGGACATCGACAAACCGGCCGCAGATCACGGGCCTTCCGAATTCGACGTGCGTCACCGCTTCACTCTAAGCGCCCTCTGGGACTTGCCTTTTTTCAAAGCGAGCTCGAAGGCAGGATGGCTTGGCGGATGGCAGTTGAACACGATCATCGCCTTGCAGTCCGGCCGTCCCTTCGACGTAGATTGCAGCCTGGCTTGGTTTCAGGGCTGCGACTTCAATATGGATGGCGTGCAGGTCGACCGGCCGAACCGCCCAGCGAACGTGCGCACGAGCGGCTTCAGTAATCACGACTTTGTCAACGGCGCCCTGTCGCTGACAACATTCTGCCCGAACGGGTTAGTGCCGTTTTTCGTCGACACACCGTGTGTTCCTGTGGGAACCGATGGGAACCTGGGAAGAAACGCTTTTCGCGGGCCATCATTCAAATCGGTCGACCTGGGATTATTCAAGAACACGAAGATCCGTGAGAATCTGAACATTCAGTTCCGCGCGGAAGCGTTCAACCTATTCAATCGGGTCAACCTCTTCAACCCAATCGGAGACTTGGGCAGCCCACAATTCGGCAAGTCGGCGGCTGCATTCGCACCACGCCAAGTGCAACTGGGCCTGAAGGTTGTTTTCTAGCGTGCGGCCTCGAAGTTCTGCGGAATGTGCGCGCCCGCGCTTTGGTGGACGCGCACCTATTAGGATCCGAGCAGAATCCATTTTGGGGGGATGGATGAGACGTTCGCCTTGGTACAAGTTGCCAACATTGCTGCTCGTCCTGCTGTTTGTCTTCGAAGCGAGCGCGCGCGGACAAGCGGGATCAAAGCCCGTCGCTCTCAAAGGCGACGGCGTGCTGAAGCGTTTTGTACTGAGAGACTCGCAACTGCTGCGCGGAGCCGACCTCTTGACTCCAGTAGACGAAACGGCCGCCTTCGCCATGCCGGCGGCGGCCGCCGAACCGGAAGAGAACTTCGAGGGTACTCTCACTCTCAAAAGCAACTCGTCCAACGCTCATTTCTCTCTTCTCAGTGACGTTTTTCAGCTGGTGGCAAACGGCCCTTCACCGTGGAAGCGTCTTCCGGCGTTCCAATTCCAGTTCGTGCAGAGCGGAAGCTACCTCATTCCTGTGCAACAGGGCCTGCAGATCACGGGCGACGTGGTATGGAACTACATTCCGGGCACGGGCAGAGTTTGGCGAGAGGCGGATGACGCCGGCTATATGCGGGCTTCGCTGCCCTTCGCGCTTGTGCAGCGGAATCAGAACTGCGTGCATAGCGGGACTATGACGTTTCTCTTTGGCGCAAAGAAGCAGCCGCGAATTTCGCGGGTCTTCTATCAGATCGCGCAGGAGACCTGCTACCCGATGAAGTTCGACGCCTGGGGCACGCTGGACGCGGACTACACGCCACAAACGGTGCCCGATGCCGAGCAGGTGCGACAACGTTTCGCGACGGAGCAGGCTAACCGCCTTCCGACAAAACCTCTCAGCCAGCTGGCGAAAGATTTTCCGGACGGGAAGTTTGACCTTACGTCGATCGCAAAGGGCTATAGACATCCCGAGGACATCACCACATATGGCTTCGTCGTCCATGGCGTTCACTACACGTCCGGATGCCCGACCCGCCACGGGGAGTATCCATTCTGCGACGAGATGCGGCTACCTTCCTACTCGATCGCAAAGTCTGTGTTTGCAGGGGTAGCGCTGATGCGGCTAGGCCAGCTCTACGGCACCAGCACGTACGATTTGAAGATCCGAGACTATGTCCCTCCCAAGAAGAACGAAGGCAACTGGGAGCAGACCACCTTCGGCGACACGTCAGACATGTCCACCGGCAACTTCAATTCCGACGCCTATGAAGCGGATGAAGACAGCCCCGTGAATGATCAATTCCTAATCGACGAATCGCTCGAATCCAAAACGCGCGACGCCTTCGCCTTCCACAAGAAGCAGGTACCTCCGGGAACGGTGTGGGTCTATCAGAGCTCGGCAACCTTCCTGTTGACACAAGCCATGAACGTCTACCTGCGAAAGAAGGCGGGGCCCAACGCCGACCTGTTCAACCTCATTCGAGACGACGTTTACGAGCCGCTGCTCATGAGCCCGGGCTTCATGAGCACGACACGAACCGAGAACAGTCCGACGGGCGCGCCAACGGGATACTACGGGTTGTTCTTCAATAGGGATGACGTCGCAAAGATTTCCACCTTCTTGAACAACAGCGGCGGGAAGATCAACGGAAATCAAGTGCTTGAACCCACTCGTCTGCAGGAAGCCCTCTTCCGCGGACCAAATGTCGAGACAGCCGGAGTTGCGATTCGCGGCCAAAACCCACACTCGGCTCTGGGGGCGGCCGTCAAGACCGAGGACTCTCAGGCCGTCGACAACAGTCGCCGCTATGCTCACGGATTCTGGGGCAGGCGCATCTCACGAACCGAGTTTCCAGGCTTGCAATGCGATTTCTGGATTTCACTCATGAATGGATATGGAGGCAACACAGTACAGCTTTTGCCCAACGGGGTGACTTTCTACGTTTTCAGCGATGGTTACGAATTCCCCTGGGGACCGCCGCTTGCGATTGCGGGGAATCTCGCTCCCATGTGTAACTGAATTCTCGAGAAGCGGCGTTCTGCGAAGAGGATCGTCATGAAGCTGCTGTTTGCCATCACGTCCGTTTGTGTGTATGCCCTTCTCGTTGGCCAAGCCTCGGCCCAGGTGTGTGTGGATGCTGACTTGCTCATCCTGCATGCTCACATCATCACAATGGATCCCGTCCAGAAAACTGCAACCGCGATAGCGGTGCGGGATGGCAGGATACTGGCGATCGGCGACGATGCAGCGCTGGCCGGCTGTGTGAGCGCTCGAACCATGACGGTTAACTTGCATGGCCGCACAGTCTTGCCAGGCTTGATCGATGTTCACACTCATGCCATGGAGTGGACCAAGAGCATTCTCCGCGGCGAGATCGATACCACCTACCCTCAGGTCCGCTCAATCGGCGACATCACACATGCGGTTCGTGACCGAGCGGCGGTGATCAAGCCCGGAGACTGGATTCTGGGCTCAGGATGGGATGATTCGAAGCTGGTAGAACATCGCTACATCACGCGCCAGGACCTGGACGCGATCGCACCGGACAATCCTGTTTACCTCGACCATGTCAGCGGCCATTTGGCAGCTGTAAACAGCGCCGCGTTGAAGTTGGCCGGCATTGGTCGGGAGGCTCCCAATCCGCAAGGCGGGGTGATCGAACGTGACCCGTCGGGCGAACCAACCGGAATTCTGAAGGATACGGCAATGGCGTTGGTCGCAGACCACTTGCCCCCGGACGTCGATGACATCAACATCCGGGGGGCAAAACTGGTTTCCGAAAAGGCCGCGGCGCTCGGGCTGACAACCATACACGACATCTTCCTGTCTGCGGACGAAATCCGCGGCTACCAGGATGCCTATCGGAGAGGTTGGCTCAAAATCCGTGTTCAGATGTCGCCCCAAATCTCGAGCCAGGCTGACGCGGAAAAGCTCGCGCAGATGGGAGTGCATACCGGGTTTGGCAACGACCACTTGAAATTCGGTGCTGCCAAGATGTTCGCCGACGGCGGCATGGGCGCGCGCACCATCGCAATCTATCCGCCCGGCGTGATCGGTGAGCCCGACAACCTGGGCGTGTTGCGCTGGAAGCCGGACGAGATGCAGAAAGCTCATCTCACCGCGGCCCGAGCCGGATGGCAACTGGAAACTCACGCCATCGGAGACCGCGCGATCGACGAAGTGCTGGACTCCTACGCGGCTGTTATCAAGCAACTCGGGTTGAAAGACCATCGCTTTCGAATTGTGCATGCGGGCATTTCCACGCCTGCGATTCAGAAGAGGATGCAGGAGTTGCATGTGGTGGTTGACGGGAATCCGCCGTTCGTCTATTGGATCGGCAGCTGGTTCCAGAAATATGGCGCGACACGGGGGCGTTGGTCGTATCCGGCCAAGTCATACATCGAAAACGGAATCGTCGAAGCTGCCGGATCGGACGTCCCCGTCACGCCGATGAATCCATGGTGGGGGATTTCGTCCGCAGTCGTGCGGAAGGAACTGCAGGGCGGAGCGGTTCTCGCTCCAGAAGAAAGAATCCCAATCGAAGAGGCGCTAAGGCTCTACACGCGCAACGGCGCCTACGCCGGATTCGAAGAAGACCAGAAAGGCTCCCTGACCGCCGGAAAATTCGCAGACTTCATCGTCGTCGATCGCGATCCCCTCACCGTTCCCGTTGATGAACTCAAAGACACCAAGGTCCTGCGAACTTACGTTGCCGGGGAACAGGTCTATGATGCCGGCACTCCGTGATCGCGGTCGGATGCGATCGCATCTCGATTGTGTGATGCTCATGAGGCCCGAGATCAGCTCTTTGGAAGAGAGAGACAAACTCCGGACAATCGGGCCGTCTTGCTCCTTGGGCGAGCTTTCGAACAAGCCATCGCAGCACTCTTTCGACGGCAAGTCACCGATATGTTCTACTGTTCCTCAATCACAAGGTTCAGCTTCATTGATAACAAACGAGTTGTTGGCTTCGTTTGGTAAAATGACACTTCTTCCACAGTGTTTCCTAATGATATATTATTATATACACGACTTCTCTTTAAGCTACCACATCAAGACCGACTCACTCAGACGGTCGGCCCTCCCGAGGAACAAGGGTTGTTGATGGTGGCGCTCTGTATCTTATAGATATTGTCTGTTCTTAACATAAAATCGTATAGTTATAGATCGAGACAGACTTACACACAGATCTGCTCGCTCAACTGCGAGACAGTGGTACCAGGTGGGAATGCGCAAGTCCGCATTCTTGTCAGCTGGGGACGATTCAGGACGTCCGGCGGATTACGACGACGGATCACCTGCGCGTGGTTTCTGGACGGGCGAAGTGGATCAAGATTGCGGGGAGGATTCGTCCGTTGTATTATCCGATCCTCCGACGACGCCGTCAGAATCGAAACGCGCTCTCTGTAGCCTGCCGCGTCCGCTGCGGGCGATCGAGTCGATCGACGGCTCGATCGAGGCTGCGCTGAGCACCTTGTCTGGTAGCGAAGAACCTTTTCCAGATTATCGCGATTCGGTATGACGTATTCGCCAATTGCGATTTTCGTGGAGACCGGGGTTGCTGATCGACCCTGCAATTCAAACCAAGCGATCGCTGCTTTGAGAGCATGAATAGCGCGCAACACGGGATTCTCGGGGATCGCGCCTCCTGGCGGAGGCACGCAGCCTGTCCAACTTCCGTGTCCAGTTCTAAGTTCTACAGTGGGGTACCACACTGTTCTCAGCCGGCCGTGGTGGAATTTCCGGAATTCGCTTTACCGCGTACTCAGCCCTCGGTTATCGCAACGCCGCTTCTTGCAATTGCACGACCATTTCGCGGAAGTCGCGCATCGTTGTGACCAGGATTGATTGCTCGGCCTCCTCGCGCCATTCGCCGGGCACGAGAAACATGTCAAAGTCATTCTCCACCCCACGGCCTTTGTGGGCTTCAGCTTCGAAGATATCAAAGGTCACACCGACGTTCCTGCTCACGACGTTGCCTTTCGCATCAATGGACAAAGTTGTGAGCACGTACACATTGAGACACTCCATCGCGTTTCCTTTCAAGAAAATCCATTTAATGCGCCTCATGAGGTTTCGGCATCGGCTGCGCGGTTTTCCAGCGACAGTGCCCACCAGTTTGCCTCGCGATCTGTGACTGGCTACGTATTGAGCCTGACCCGTGTGACCAACGAAACGCTGGAAGTGGAAAGAAAAGGGGGAACCACCATTTCAATAAGTATACAGGCAACTGAGTCGAGATGGCCACTTGCACGTCACTGAATATAAACACACTTCCAGCTTTCCTGGGCTCGGGAAAGGAAGATGCCGCTGGGCCACGGAGATTCTTGAGCGCCGTTTGATACCGAAAAATCCAGGGCGTGTCAGCGTCGTGGCAAAGTCGAGACCGTGTGGGTTCTAGATCGCCCTGGCCTCAACGGCACAGAAAATCGCCGCCGCTGTCAGACTAGCTGCTTCGGAAGCCGTCCTGCCGGTTCGTCGACACGTTAGAGTCCGCCTACACCTGGCCCGCGATCCAAGCCCTGTAATCAGTTCCTTTAACAAGGTCGGGAGGGGCGATTTGGGGTACGTCCTCCCCAATTCTATTGCAAGGTACTAGCGACGGCGCGAAAACGCGTTGTTGGCGTTTGCGCCGATCAGCCTCAACGTGCCAACCACCAGCACTAGAATCACGGCCAACATCACTGCGTACTCAGCTATGTCTTGGCCCTCGTCAGTTGTCCAGAGCCTCCGCGCAAGAGCAGTCATGCCTCCTCCAATCAACAATCTGGTTCCGTCTTACCCGGTCGTCTCGCCACATTCTTCGAGCAACTCTGGGGCCCGATCACTCATGGGCACGCTGCCTATTGCGCTGGGCGTGGGAGCCGGTTCGGAGTCGCGTCGGCCGCTGGGCATCGCGGTAGTGGGCGGACTCGTCTTTTCGCAGTTGATGACTCTCTACATCACGCCTGTGGTCTATACCTATCTGGAATCATTCCAGCGGCGGATCCGGCGCACCTTCCACACGGGCAGGATCACGCTGGAAGAACTGCAGCGTGAAGAAGCCGCCTTGGCGAGCAAGCTGTAGGCCTGGCTTGAGATGCTGATTCATTTATGCCGCGATGAGAACTCTATTCAAATTCGGAAGCATCAGTGAAGGCGGTCCCATCCAGCGTTGGTTGCGATCACCGCCCGACAGTTGGAGGTCGGAGTAGCATAAGTTGAGAGAAATATGAAGGGTCGGCCTGGCTTTGGAGGCCGAGATGTCAAGTCTTGCTTTCCATCATAAGGAGGGGCGCGTTCCCTTGCCGTCCGCGTCGGAGCCTGCAATCCCGCCTACTCTCTTTGGCGAGGGCTTCGAGCTATACAGGATCCGGAGGAGCACATTTTTCCTCTCTTTCGTGACCCATGTTCTGGGAATCATGCTGCTGCTCGCCTCCAGCAGGTTTCTGGCTGTGCATCGCCACCAGATTGACCGGCCGGTTATCGGAATCGTCACGGAAGTCCGTCCTTATGTCCTGCCTCCATCTGCCTCCAAAGTGGGAGGAGGTGGCGGTGGGGGTGACCGGGATAAGCTCCAAGCCTCGCAGGGAACCTTGCCTCGCTTTTCTCGGGAACAATTGGCTCCTCCGGTAGTGGTTGTCCGCAATGAGGCTCCCAGACTGGCAGTCGAACCCACCGTCGTCGTGCCCCCGGAAATCCATCTGTCACTGCCGCAGACAAGTTCGCTCGGAGACCCTTTGTCTTCAATTCTGACCCCACCTTCAAGTGGTACGGGGTCCGGTGGTGGCATTGGTTCCGGGAGTGGGGGTGGAGTCGGTTCAGGACGTGGACCGGGTGTGGGCCCGGGATGGGGCGGCGGAATTGGGGGCGGACCCTATCGTGTGGGCGGTGGGGTCTCAGCCCCACGTGTCATTTTTGCTCCAGAGCCGGAGTTTTCCGAGGAAGCGCGCAAAGCTAAGTTCCAGGGCACGGTCATACTTTGGGTGATCATAGGCGTAGACGGGCGGACGCACGACATTCGCGTGTGGCGTTCTTTGGGCATGGGTCTGGATGAAAAGGCAATCGAAGCAATTCGGGAATGGAGATTCGAGCCGGGCCGCAAGGATGGAATCCCGGTAGCCGTGCAAGTCAACGTGGAGGTCAATTTCCGGCTCTACTAGTTCGCCATTCGCGCTGCCCTATGAGAATGGGCGGGGGGTTGAACCCAACCCGGCATGGCGCGCCGGGCTCGTTACTTTTCCACCAGACAGTACTCGCACGAGTTTCTTATCCTTGTCTGGATCGACAACGGAGTAAGGATAGACCTCGACGTCCTTGCAGTCGTACATCCCGAAATTCTTGGGAAGCTCAATCATCTGATATTGACCGCTCTTCAACGCTGTGCAGCCTGGCGCTCCCTGATTGCACTGCAGTTCATAGGCCTTACCCGTTTTCAGGATGTCTAGGATCACCACTCCGTTGTTCACTGCGCTTTTTCTTACCGTTATGGTGGACGGTTCCTGAGACCAAACTTCCACCGCGGCAAGCAAGAGGAAGAGGGCTAGCAGAATGAGTTGAGCTACTCCTTTTTTCATACGCACCTCCGGGATCCCGACGCGCCACCGTCCGAGATGCTTTCATCGATCATGCGCACAACCATCAAACATGCTGGTTGGTAGGGTGCGCTGGCACGGCCGGCGATGTCAGGAAGAATTCTTCTACCAGCCTGTTTCGCAGTTCTGGCGAAACCCGGTTCAGGAGGCCAGGGAGAGGAAGACCACCATCCTGTGCCAAGGCAGGTGACTGCGAACATATCTCGCGAAGCAGCATAATGCTGTTGCTCATCCAGGGCGCCACCATCGCTCCTCGCATCAGGTTCTTCTGATCTGTGTCAATGCTGGGCGACTTGATCACTGCGATCCAACCGTCGCAGTAGGGATCAGTGGTCACCACGGCGGGATCGTCAAGGGCTGCCCGGTTTACCTCAGTCAGCGTCCCCTCGACGGGTGAAGGCAAGTCCACTGAAACGCCGGCGCCGGTAACGGTCATCAGCCTCTGCCCCTGGCGGACCCAACGATACAGCCCAGTGACGTCGATGTGCTCGATCTTGCCAAACAGGTGGGCAGCGAATCTGTCCATCCCAACCCGGATCAGATGCCAGCCCTCGTCTACTGCCCACGTGTGGCAGGGATGGAAGCAGAACCCTCTAGGAACATCCATTCCCACTTTGGTCCCGATGACGGGTCGAAAGGGCCGCAAAGTTGCTCCCGTGGAGGGCTGCTCCCTGCGCTTGAACAGATGGCCCAGTATCATTACCAGGGCGAACATTAGTAATACAAGCAGCACTGACATACACCCTCCTCCTCAGCGTCTGATCTGGACTCGCTCCGGTTCGCTCGGCCTGGCGTCATCCTGGCGCGTTCACTCTTCAGCCCAGGCCTCTGTCCTCCCTAGGGTGCCAGACGTAGCGGCAGCCGCTTCGCAATCAAGTTAAATGCAGCAACGCCCAAGGCAACAATGCTGTACGCGACCAGGAACTCGCTCCAGCCGGGCAGGTATTTCGAGTTCATCGCGGTTTCCACCGAGGTAATGCACGTGTTCAGCCGGTTGGTTATGAGTCCAGCCAGAACCATCCCGGAACACAGATAAACCATTCTTGGCTTCTCCAGGTTCCTCTCATCAATCAACAGAACGACCGGTAGGAGGATCAGGCCCATTTCAAGCCCCAGAAGCACGTTTTCAGGACTATTTTTCCAGACCAACAGCGGAATGCCGCGATAAACCAAGTCGGCGATGCGCACGCCCA
>Ga0335082_10006002_pt1 | contig 13269 bp, 15 predicted proteins | sample Lox_Sample_41_FD_206718 | JGI IMG/M metagenome (GOLD analysis project Ga0335082, IMG submission 206718) | Soil microbial communities from Loxahatchee National Wildlife Refuge, Florida, United States - Lox_Sample_4.1 | ecosystem: Environmental > Terrestrial > Soil > Wetlands | place: USA... | reverse complement strand
AGAAGTCGGACCGTCCGGGCGGGCAAGGCGTTGCTTTGACGCCTTTGGTTTCGAAGCTCGTTGAACTGAAGATCAATAAGAATGAAAGAACGGCGGAAATCATCGTCCAGGGTCCGACGCAAGGCGAGATCCCCGTCAAGCGTTCTGCTGACTGGTACCCGCTGCAGCTCGCGCGCGAGCTGGACGACGCGATCCTGAATCTGCGCCACAACTATCTGGACGTCGGTCTTTGGATTCTGAAGACGAAAGGCGACGTGCAGGCGGCCCTGGATCTCGACACCGAACTTCAAAGGCATTCCGGTGAATGGTTCGTGCGCGAGGTCATCGGCTACCTGCGCCGCACGCTCGCGCGCCTCGACGTGTCGTCGCGCTCGATGTTCGCGGTGGTCGAGCCGGGCTCGTGCTTCGCGGGCACGCTCGCCGAATTGCTGCTCGCCGCGGACCGCAGCTACATGCTCGACGCAGAGAACGGCCCCGCAATCGCCTTCTCGCCTCTCAATTTCGGCGCCTACCCGATGGTGAACGGCGAGCATCGGCTGGCGGCGCACTATTGTGGTGACGTGGTTTCGATTGAAAAGATTGAAAAGAGAACGGGAGAAAAGATCAAAACCGCCGACGCCAATGCGCTCGGTCTCATCACCTCCGCGCCGGACGACATCGACTGGGAGGACGAGGTGCGCATCGCGATCGAGGAGCGCGCGAGCCTGTCGCCCGACGCGCTCACCGGCATGGAGGCCTCGCTGCGCTTCACCGGCCGCGAGAACATGCTCACGCGCGTGTTCGGCCGATTGTCGGCCTGGCAGAACTGGATCTTCATCCGGCCCAACGCGGTCGGAGAGCAGGGCGCACTCAAGGTCTATGGCACGGGCGCCAAGGCGAAATTCAACTGGGAAAGAGTCTAGTCAACATGAGCGGCATCAACTACTCGGAAAAGATCCCCAACAACGTCAACCTGGTCGGCGACCGCACGCTGCAGCGCGCGCTCGAGCACTGGCAGCCGCACTTCCTTGACTGGTGGAGGGGCATGGGCCCGACCGATTTCCAGGGCGCGGACGTCTACCTGCGCACGGCGGTGTCGGTGGACGCCGACGGCTGGGCGCAATACGGAGCGGTGAAGATGCCCGACTATCGCTGGGGCATCTTCCTCGCCGACGCGGTGCCCGACCGCCGCATCCATTTCGGCGACAACATCGGCCAGCCGGTCTGGCAGCAGGTGCCGGGCGAGCACCGCTCGACGCTGCGGCGCCTGATCGTCACGCAGGGCGACACCGAGCCCGCCTCGGTCGAGCAGCAGCGCATGCTCGGACACACCTGCCCTTCCCTGTACGACCTGAGGAATCTGTTCCAGGTCAACGTCGAGGAAGGCCGGCACCTCTGGGCGATGGTCTACCTGCTGCACGCCTACTTCGGCCGCGACGGCCGCGAGGAGGCCGAGGAGCTGCTCGCGCGCCACTCGGGAGACGCCGACAAGCCGCGCATCCTGAGCACGTTCAACGAGCCGATCAGCGACTGGCTGTCGTTCTACTGCTTCACCTACTTCACCGACCGCGACGGCAAGTACCAGCTGAAGAGCCTCGCCGAGTCCGCGTTCGACCCGCTGTCGCGCACCTGCCGCTTCATGCTCACCGAGGAGGCGCACCACATGTTCGTCGGCGAGACCGGCATCGGCCGCGTGGTGAAGCGCACGCTCGAGGTCATGAAGGAGCTCGGCACCGACGACCCGGCGAAGATCCGCGCGCACGGCGCGGTGGACCTGCCGCTGCTGCAGAAGTACCTCAACTTCTGGTGCTCGTCCTCGCTCGACCTGTTCGGCTCGGAGATCTCCTCCAACGCCGCGGCCAATTTCGCCGCCGGCCTGAAGGGGCGCCCCGACGAGGCGAGCTATGAGGACCACGTGCTGCGCGACCGGTCCTTCGACATGCAGACCCCGGCGGGCGTGGAGAAAGTGCCGCTGCTGAACGCGCTCAACGAAGTGATGCGCGAGTCGTACCTGAAGGACTGCGAGATCGGCCTGAAGCGCTGGAACCGCGCCATCGAGCGCGCCGGCCACGCCTTCCGCCTGACGCTGCCCTCGCCGCACTTCCGCCGCTCGATCGGCTCCTGGGTCGGCCAGCCCGTGACTCCGCAAGGTCTTGTCATCGAAAAGAATGTCTTCGACAAAGACCTGAACAACTGGATCCCGACCGAAGCCGACAAGGCCTTCGTGCGCTCGCTCATGAAGCGCGTCGCCGAGCCCGGCAGGATGGCCGCCTGGGTCGCGCCGCCCGAGCGCGGCATCAACAACCTGCCGGTGGAGTACGAGTACGTCAAGCTTCACTGACAAGGAGCGCGCCGAGTTCTTCAACCGGATGCTCGAGACCGAGCGAGCCGGGGCAAAGGCGCTCGTCGTGTTCATGGACGACCACGACCGCAAGGGCGAGGCCTGGACGGTGCTGCGCCAGGTGCAGGCCGACGAGGCGCACAACTGCGCGCTGATCGGCAAGCTGCTCGACGGCCTGCACGTGCCGCACAGCCACGACACCGGCGAGTTCTACGGCAAGGCGGTGGCCGTGCAGGGCGCGCGCGCGCGCGTCGAGTACCTGGTTCGCGGCCTGCGCTGGGCCGTGAAGCGCTTCGACGAAGCGCTGCCGCGCCTGCAGGGCGATGCGCGCGAGCTGTTCGCGCGCATGCGCTCCTCGCACCTGCGCAGCATCGCCGCCTGCGAGCAGGTTGCGGGTAGACTGCCGCAAAGATGAGCGGCCCGGCCCCGAATCTTTCCCGCCTGCGCAGCTTCGTGCAGGACATGACGCGCCTGGCCGAGCGCCACGGCGGCGACGAGGCGCGCATGCTCGACGAGGGCGCGCGGCTGCTCGAGGACCTGGTCCGGCACGACGACTGGCTCCCCGAGGCCTATGCCGCGCCCTCGCCCGAGTCCTACCGCCAGTACCTGCTGTACTGCGATCCGCTCGAGCGCTTCTCGGTGGTGAGCTTCGTCTGGATGCCGGGCCATCGCACGCCGATCCACGACCACACGGTCTGGGGCCTGGTAGGGGTGATGCGCGGGGCGGAAGCCTGCGAAGAGTATTCGCCGGACATCAGGAAGACGAATTCGCACGAGGTCAAGCCCGGCCAGGTCGACCGGGTCTCGCCGCGCATCGGCGACGTGCACGTGGTGTCGAATGCCGGCGCGCAGACCGCGGTGAGCATCCACGTCTACGGCGCCAACATCGGCGCGGTGCGCCGCCACACCTACGACCCGGCCACGGGGCAGCCGCGCGAATTCGTCTCCGGCTATCACAACGCGGCCGTGCCGAACCTCTGGGACCGCTCGAAGGAATAGCCCGGCGCCGCGCGGCCTAGCGGCCGCCGTGCCGGCGCAGCATGTCCGCGATCGTATGGAAGTTCGCGGCAAGCGCGAGCCCGAGCGGCGTCGTGCCGCCGGCGCTCTTCGCGTTCACGTCGGCGCCCTTGTCGATGAGGTATTCGGCGATCTCGGTGCGCCGGTAGAGCACCGCCGTGTGCAGCGGCGTGGTGCCGCTCTTGGTGCGGCTGTTGACGTCGGCGCCGCGCTGCAGCAGCAGGCTCACGAGCGGCATCTCGCCCTTCATCACCGCGTAGTGCAGCGGCGAGGCGCCGGCGCCCGGGTCCTTCGCCTCCACGTCCGCGCCCTGCTCGATCATCTTCACCGCGGCGGCGTAGTCGCCCTTGGCGATGGCGGAATGCAGGCTCTGCGTGGCGGCGGCGCTCGGCGAGGCGACCACCGCCGACGGCGGCGGCGAGGCCGTCTGCGGCGACTGCGGCTGCGGCGACTGAGCTTCCGCCGGCGGCGCGGCCGCCGGTGCCGCGGCCGGCCCGGTCGAAGGCGGCGAATCGGACGACCCGGGCGGCGGCGCGCCCGGGATCTCGCCCTCGCTCTTGCGGGGAGCGCCGAAGATGGACTCGAAGAGGCCGCGCACGGCGTTGCCGATCGCCTCGATCGGATTGGGATTGCCGGACGACGACGGCTCGGACGCCGGCGCCGGCTGCGCCGGCGGGGGCGGCTCCTGCTGCTGCGCGCGCAGCGCCGGCGCCGCGGCGAGCGCCAACGCGATCAATGCGGACGTCCACGCCCTGCGCTTCATGCGCGATCCCCCGACCCGCGAATCGGCAATAATACCTCCAATGAAATTCCTCTTCGACCTGTTTCCGGTCGTCTGCTTCTTCGCCGTCTACTGGTTCAGCGACATCTACGTCGCCACGGTCGCGGCGATCGCCGCGACCTTCGCCCAGGTGGCCTGGCTGCGGCTGCGCGGCCGGCGCATCGAGCCCATGCTCTGGGTGAGCCTCGCGCTGATCGTCGTGTTCGGCGGGCTCACGCTCGTGCTGCAGGACAAGCGCTTCATCATGTGGAAGCCCACCGTGCTGTACTGGCTGTTCGCCGCGGTGCTCGCAGTCTCGGCCACGGCGTTCCGCAGGAACCTGATCCGCGCGATGCTGGAGAAGGAGCTGCGCGCGCCGGAGTCCGTCTGGTCCGCGCTCAATTGGAGCTGGGTCGGCTTCTTCGCCGCGATGGGCGGCCTCAACCTCTACGTCGCGTTCAGCTTCGAGGAAGCGACCTGGGTGAAATTCAAGCTGCTGGGAGGCATCGGCCTGATGCTGCTTTTCGTGCTCGCGCAGGCGCTGGTGCTGGCGCGCTATGTGGAGGACAAGCCCGCGCGCGAGGAGAAGCCTTGAGCGTCGCCGAGGAAATGCGGCGCCGCCTCGGCGCGCTCGCGCCGGCGATGCTGGAGCTCGTAGACGAAAGCGCGAAGCATGCCGGACACGCCGGCGCGAAGCCGGGCGGCAACACGCACTGGCGTCTTACGATCGTGTCAGCGGCATTCGCCGGCAAGAACACCGTCGCGCGCCATCGCATGGTCTATGGCGCGCTCGGCGACCTCATGCAGGACCCGATCCACGCGCTGGCCATCACCGCCCGCGCGCCCGGGGAATCTGACGCATAATTGCGCCTGCTCCCAAAAAGGAAACAGATGAAAACACGCTTGATCGCACTCGCGCTTTGCCTGCCGGCCGCATTGTGCCTGCCCGCGCTCGCCCAGCAGCTGCCCACCAAGGAGCCCGCGAAGGCGGCGGCGAAGTCCGCGCCGGCGACCGGCCCGGTGGCCACGGTGAACGGCCAGGCCATTCCGCGCGACCGGCTCGACGCGCTCATGCGCCAGCAGGCCGCGCGCGGCATGCCCGAAAGCGACGCGCTGCGCGCCCAGGCGACCGAGGCGCTCATCCGCAACGAGCTGCTGGTGCAGGAGGCGAACCGCAGCGGCCTGGCGAAAAAGCCCGAAGTCGCGCAGCAGATCGACCTCGCGCGCCGCGACGTCCTCGCCAACGCCGTGATCGGGGAATACCTGCGCACGCACCCGATCTCCGACGGCGAGGTGCAGAAGGAGTACGAGCACGCGAAGAGCCGCACCGGCGACAAGGAGTACCGCGCGCGGCACATCCTGCTCGCGAGCGAGGACGAGGCGAAGAGCGTCATCGCCGACCTGAAGAAGGGCGGCAAGTTCGAGGAGATCGCGCAGAAGCGCTCGCTCGACGAGGGCACGCGCCCCAAGGGCGGCGACCTCGACTGGAACGTGCCCGGCAACTTCGACAAGGCGTTCGCCGACGCGCTCGTGAAGCTGGAAAAGGGCAAGATGACCGAGGCGCCGGTGCGCACGCGCTACGGCTACCACGTCATCCAGCTCGAGGACGTGCGCCAGGTGGCCTTCCCGAAGATCGACCAGGTGCGCCACCAGATCCAGCAGAGCCTGCTCAACCAGCGCGTCGACGCCTATTTGCACGAGCTGCGCGCCAAGGCGAAGGTCGAGCCGTAGGGCGGGCCGGGCGTAAGGTTTCGGGCGCCCGCCGCGACCGAAGCGGACAGGAGGTCACCCTCGCATGCTGCGCAGATTCCTGCTGATCCTTGGCCTCGCGCTCGCCCTGCCCGCGTCCGGGCAGCCGGCGCTCGCCACCGCGACGTTCTCGATGGGCTGCTTCTGGTGCGGCGAAGAGGCGTTCGAGAAGGTCCCGGGGGTGGTTTCGGTCACCTCCGGCTACACCGACGGCCGCGTCAAGAACCCAACCTACGAGGAGGTGTCGACCGGATCGACCGGCCACGCCGAGTCGGTGGAGGTGAAGTTCGACCCGTCCAAGGTCAGCTACGAGAAGCTGCTCGACGTCTTCTGGCTAAACCACGACCCGACCGAGCTGAACGGGCAGTTCTGCGACAAGGGGAACCAGTACCGCCCCGGCATCTACTGGCACGACGAGGCGCAGAGAAAGGCCGCCGAAGCCTCCAGGGCCAAGTACGAGAAGCTGAAGACCTTCAAGGACCCGATCGTCACGCCGATCGTCAAGGCGACGCAGTTCTGGCCCGCCGAGGAATACCACCAGGACTACTACAAGAAGAACCCGGTGCGCTACAAGTTCTATTCCAACGGCTGCGGGCGCTACGCGCGTCTGGACGAGCTCTGGGGCAAGCTGCGCAAGTAGCTAGAACTTGCGCTGGCGGTCGATCTCGCTGACGCGCCCGCCGATCAGCGTGATCGTCGTGGTGAACGGATCGGCCGGCGTAGGCAGGTAGGTCCAGGCGATCTTGCGCTGCACGTTCGGACCGGCGAAGCCCTGGTCGCTCACGAGATCGGCCGGGCCGGCGATGCCGAGCAGCTCGCCCTCGCTCATGCCGCGCTGGATGCGCACGTAGTCGCGGAAATCGAGGCCGCGCGGCTGCTTCGGCGCCGAGGCGGCGCGTTCCGCGGCCGCCCTCTCCTCGGCTGCGTCGCGCTCGCGCTGGCGCGCATCCATGGCCTCGCCCTGGCAGCGGATGGTGTGGCATTCGGTGCTCTCGGCGGCCGGCGGCCCGGCCTTCGCATCGGGGTCGACCACGGTCGCCTGCACGCCCTTGGGCGGCTTCTCGGTCGAATACTGCACGCGCCCGTTCTCGTCGACCCAGCGGTAGATCTGGGCGTGCGTCGCGCCGGCGGCGAGGAGCAGCGCCAGGGCGAGCGAAGCGGCTCTATTCATAGCGCCCCAGCCGGAGCACCGTGTTGCCCGGCTTCTTGTGCGCGAGCGAGGGCATCACCATCACGCAGTCGTCGTAGGGCGTGCGCCAGGTCGTCTCGCCGTCCGTGGCCACGATCGTTCCCGCCTTCGGAATGACTTCCAGGCCCTTGAACAGGTACGGAAAGCTGAACTCCATGCTCTTCACGACCACCGCCTCGGTGACGCGGACGAGCCTTTGTACCCCAGGCGGGGCGAGGCGTGCGTGGGATTTACAAATTGATGCACTTACCGCGCCGGTCGCGCCGAGGAAGCGGAACAGCGTGTCGATCGCCACGTCCGCGGCGGATTTTTCCCAGTGCTGGCCGCACTCGATGAGCACCGCGGTGCGGGGGCTGGCCGGGTCGCCGAAGCCGCCGCGCTCGATCATGCGCAGCCCCGCCGGATGCCCGGTGTCGACCAGCAGGTCGCCCGGCACGCCGATGCGGCGCGCGAACGCGGCGCTCTTCTCGCCTCCCCTGCCGCCGGCGCCGCAGACCATGATCGGCCGGCAGGGCTCGCGCATGGAATGCAGGTCGAGCAGGAAGTCGGCCGCATCGACGAAGGGCCGCAGCGCGCGCGCGCGGCGCAGCTCGAGCGAGTCGCGCTTGCCGAACAGCGCCTCGTCGGCCCACACGCGGTTGTAGTCCTCGTCGACGTAGCGGGCGCGGTCCGGATCCTCGAAATCGAAGCGCTCGTACGCGCCGACGTTGGCGAACGCAAGGATCATTTTTCCCTGCGCCGGCTTGATCCTTTCCCGGAACAACAAGTCCAGCGCGATCGCGCCGCACAGCTCGTTGCCGTGCGTGAGCGCCTGCACCATGACCGTGGGCCCGGGCCGGCCCGACTCGAGCGCGTGCACGTAATCGACGCCGGTGTTGCCGGACTTGTAGGCGGAGATGTCCGGCGGCGCGAGCTCGATGGGAGGATGGTCCTTCAAATGAACTTCCTGATCTCTTCGAGAAGTAGGCGCAGATTCCCCTGCAAGGCCGGGAAACCCGCCGACTTCCGCAGCGTCGCCTCGTCCATGTAGAGGCGCTTGTTGATCTCGATCTGCAGGCTGTGGCGCCCGGCCTTCGGGTCCGAGTAGGCGCGCACGAGCTCCACGCCCTTGTAGGGATCGTTCACCTTGACGCGGTAGCCCATGCCCGCGAGCACGCCGCGCACGAATTCGGTGAACGCGGGCGCGCAGGTCGTGCCGTCGCGGTCGCCGAGCACGAGGTCCGCGCGCACATTGCCCTCGCCGTCGTCGCTCTGCTTGCCCGCGACCGCGCGCATCGAGTGGCAGTTGATGTGGTAGACCCGCCCGAATTTCGCATGCGTGCCGTCGAGGAGATCCCGGATCGCACGGTGGTACGGGGCGTGAAAGTTCTCGATCCGCTCGCGCACGCGTTCGGGCCGGAGCTTGGCGGAATAGATCGGCCTGCCATCTTCGAGCGTCCGCCAGATCAGCGACTTGCCGACCTTCGCCTTGCCGCTCGGCCGGTATTCGCCCGGCCACGCGCCGTCGATGAGATCGAGGTCGACGTCGCCGGCATGCCGGTTCGGGTCGAGGTAGGTGCGCGGCCAGAGCGCCGCGAGCAGCGGCACGCCGAGCTCCGCCGCGCCCGCGTAGAGCTCGTCCACGTAGCAGTCCTCGCCCTCGCGCAGCTCCGCCTCGCTGACCGCCGCGCCGAAGTCCCCCGGAAAGCTGCGGCCCGAGTGCGGGGAATCCAGGACCAGGGGAACGGCAGCCGACCGCGGCCCCTGTATTTGCAGGACCGAATTCAGGATCTGCTCCAGAAGCTCAGCAACCAATAGTGCTCGAGCAGCTCGACGTTCGCCCCCCAGCCGAGGCGCGAGACGCGCCGGATGAGCTCGCTCTCGGAAGGAAAGTTCTTCAGCACCTCGTGCGTGCTGCCGTCGTCGAGGCTGCGCAGCTGGTAGAGGTTGCCGCGCGCATCGCGCCGCGCCAGGGGGGTGCTCGAGCCCTCGACGTAACGGTTGTCGAGAAACGCGATCAGGGCGCCCGGCGCGACCGCGGACAGGCAGTCCGTGACGAAGCCGTCGAGCTTCTCGAGCGGCACGTGCGACCACCAGAAGCCGGCGAACAGCGCGTCGTGGCTGCGGCCGAGGTCCGGGATCTCGTAGGCGCTGCCGCGGACGAAGGACACTTTCGACGCGTTCGGCTTGGTGCGCGCGATCGCCAGAACTTCCTCGTTGAGGTCGAGCGCCGTCAGCCGCTTCGCGCTCGCGGCGATGACGTCGGTCCAGTACCCGGTGCCGCACGCCAGCTCGAGCACCGACTTCCCGGCGAACATCCTGGCGATGCGCGCGCGCAGCGCGGCCAGGTCGGCCTGGCGCTCGGGCTTGGCGTAGATGCGCTCGTACTCCGCCGCGCGCCGGGCGTAGTACGCGGCGAGCCCCTCCTGCTGTCCGGCCTGTCTATCCATCGTTCAGGTGGCAGGCGGCCATTCTGCCGCGCGAAACCTCGCGCAGCAACGGCGCCTCGACGCCGCAGCGCGCCATGGCGCGCGGGCAGCGCGTGTGGAAATGGCAGCCCGCGGGCGGGCTGATCGGGTTCGGCACGTCGCCCTGCAGCACGACGCGCTTGCGCTTCACGCTCGGGTCCGGGATCGGCACCGCCGAGAGCAGCGCCTCCGTGTACGGGTGCCGCGGCGAGGCGTACAGCTCGCGCGCGGGCGCGACCTCCACGATCCGGCCAAGGTACATCACCGCGATGCGGTCGCTGATGTGCTCGACCACCGACAAGTCGTGCGCGACGAAAAGGTACGCGAGCCCGAACTGCTCCTGCAGGTCTTCCAGCAGGTTGATGACCTGCGCCTGGATCGACACGTCGAGCGCCGACACCGGCTCGTCGCAGACGATGAGCCTGGGCGAGACCGCGAGCGCGCGCGCGATGCCGATGCGCTGGCGCTGGCCGCCCGAGAACTCGTGCGGATAGCGCCGCGCATGGTCCGCATGCAGTCCCACGACGCGCAGCAGCTCCACCACGCGCGCCTCGTGCTCGGCCGGCGTCTTCGACAGGCGGTGGATCACGAGCGCCTCGCCGACGATCGCGCCCACCGTCATGCGCGGATTGAGCGACGCGTAGGGGTCCTGGAAGATGATCTGCATGTCGCGCGCGGCGGCGCGCAGCTCCGCGCGGCCCATCGCCGTGACGCTGCGGCCCTCGAATCGCACCTCGCCCGAGGTCGGCTCGATGAGGCGCAGCACGCAGCGCCCGGTCGTGGATTTGCCGCAGCCGGATTCGCCCACCAGGCCGAGCGTCTCGCCCGGCGCGATGCTGAAGGACACGCCGTTTACCGCGTGCACCCAGTCCCGCTTGCGCGAGAGCAGGCCGCCCCGCACCGGGAAGTGCTTGACGAGCTCCTTCACCTCGAGCAGGGGCATGATCATGCGAGGATGCAGGCGGCGCGATGCCGCTCGCCCACGACGCGCAGCGGCGGCGTGGCGGCGGTGCATTCCGGTTTCGCGTGCGCGCAGCGGGGCGCGAAGCGGCAGCCCTGCGGCGGATCGACGAGCCCCGGCACCACCCCGGGGATCGCCTCCAGGCGCCGGCGCTCGCCCGCCGCGACGTCCACGCGCGGGATGGAGCGGATGAGCCCCTGCGTGTAGGGATGGCGCGGCGCGCGGAACAGCTCCGCCACCGGCGCCTCCTCCACCACCTTGCCGGCGTACATGACCACCACGCGCTGCGCGCTCTCGGCGATCACGCCCATCGCGTGCGTGATCAGCATCACCGCCATGCCCAGGCGCTGCTTGAGTTCGGCGAGCAGCTCGAGGATCTGCGCCTGGATCGTGACGTCGAGCGCCGTGGTGGGCTCGTCGGCGATCAGCAGCTTCGGGCTGCAGGACAGCGCCATCGCGATCATCACGCGCTGGCGCATGCCGCCGGAAAACTGGTGCGGGTAGTCGTGCAGGCGCCGCTGCGGGTTGGGAATGCGCACGAGGTCGAGCATTTCCACGGTGCGCGCGAGCGCCGCCTTGCGCGAGAGTTTCTCGTGGAGCCGCAGCACCTCGGCGATCTGCTCGCCCACGCTGAACACCGGGTTGAGCGAGGTCATCGGCTCCTGGAAGATCACCGCGATTTCCTTGGCGCGGATCGGCCGCAGCTCCTCGCCGGAGAGCGGCACGAGGTCGCGCCCCCGCCAGAGGATGCGTCCGGCGACGATTCGCCCCGGCGGCATGGCGATCAGCTTCACCACCGTGAGCGCGGTGACGGTCTTGCCCGAGCCAGACTCCCCCACCACGCCGAGGGTCTCGCCGCGCTCGACCTCGAGGTCCACGCCGTCCACCGCGCGCAGCATGCCCTCGTCGGTGGCGAACTGGATCTTCAGGCCCTCGATGCGCAGCAGCGCTTCTCCCATCGGCTAGAGCACCTTGCGCGGGTCGAGGGCGTCGCGCAGCCCGTCGCCCATGTAGCTGATCGACAGCACCGTGAGGAAGATCGCTCCGCCGGGAATGAGGGCCCAGTGCGGCGCCACGTCCAGGTAGTCCTTGGCGTCGTAGAGCAGCCGCCCCCAGCTGGGAATGTCCGGCGGGAAGCCCAGCCCGAGGAACGAAAGCGTGGACTCAAAGATGATCGCGGCCGACACTTCGATGGTGGCGGCGACGATGACCGGACCGATGGCGTTGGGCAGGATGTGGCGCACCACCTGCCGCAGCGGCGATGCGCCCAGGGCGCGCGCCGCCTCGACGAACTCCTTTTCCCGCAGCGACAGGAACTGCGCCCGCACGAGCCGCGCCGCGGGCATCCAGCGGAATGCGCCGATCATCGTCACGATCAGCACGAAGATGCCGACCTCCGGGCCCACCCAGGCCTTCAGCGCATCGCGAAACAGGTAGATGACGAGCAGCAGCAGCGGAAGCTGCGGCAGCGACAGGAACATGTCGGTCAGCCACATCAGCGCCGCGTCTACGCTGCCGCGCGAGATGCCGGCCACCGCGCCGATCACCACGCCCACCAGCATCGCGATCAGCATCGAGGTGATGCCTACCGCAAGCGAGATCCGGCCGCCGTAGAGCATCCGCGCCAGCAGGTCCTGGCCGAGGTCGTCGGTTCCCAGCGGGTGCTGCAGCGAGGGCCCGCCCAGCTTGGCGGCGAAGTCGATCTCGTTGATGGGAACCTTCCAGAGCCACGGCCCGAGCAGCACGGCCAGCGCCATCACCGCGAGCAGCACCACGCCCGCGAGCGCGAGGCGATGGCGCTTGAAGCGCCGCCAGGCCTCGGCCCAGGGCGAGGCGCTCAGGCGCCGCCGCGGCGCCAGGCTAGCGATAGGCGATGCGGGGATCGAGCCAGCCATAGAGGAGATCGGCGATCAGGTTGAAGAGGATCACCAGGATCGAGAGCACGAAGGTCACCGCCATGATCACCGGCGTGTCGTTGGCGAGGATCGCGCTGATGAGCAGCGAGCCGATGCCGGGCACGCGGAAGATCTGCTCGGTGACGATCGCGCCGCCGAACACCGACGGCATTTGTATCGCCACCAGCGTCACCACCGGGATCAGCGCGTTGCGCACCACGTGCTTGACCACGACGACGCTCTCGGCGAGCCCCTTGGAACGCGCCGTGGTCACGTAATCCAGCCGGATCACCTCGAGCACGGCCGAGCGCACGTACCGGGTCCAGGCGGCGCCCTGGAACAGGCCAAGCACGAGCACCGGCATGATGGACTGCTTGACGTGCGCCCAGAGCCAGGGCCAGCCGGAGCCCGGCAGGTCGGCCCGGTAGACGAACGGCAGCCAGTCGAGCTTGATGCTGAAGAGAAGGATCAGCAGCAGCCCGGTGAAGAACGTGGGCAGCGCGTAGCCGGCGAACGCGATCGTGCTCGCGAACTGGTCGAAGATCGAGTACGGCCGCGTCGCCGCGTAGGTGCCCACCGGCAGCGCGACGAGGAGCGCGAGCAGCTGCGAAGCGCCGATGATGATCAGCGTGACCGGAATGCGCTGCAGGATGAGCGTTTCCACGTCCACGCGGCTGGCGAAGGAGAAGCCCCAGTCGCCCACCAGCATCGACTTGCACCAGCGCACGTAGCGCGTCGCGATCGGGTCGTCGAGGCCGAACTGCTTGCGCAGGTTGGCGCTGACCTCCGGCGGCACGTTCGGGTTCGAGGCGAGCTCGCCGAACGGGTCGCCCGGGGCGAGCGCCAGGATCGCGAACAGCACCAGGCTGATGCCGACGATGCTCGGCACCGCGATGGCGAGGCGCCGCAAGAGGTACTCGCCCATCGCGGC
>Ga0335082_10006001_pt1 | contig 13271 bp, 13 predicted proteins | sample Lox_Sample_41_FD_206718 | JGI IMG/M metagenome (GOLD analysis project Ga0335082, IMG submission 206718) | Soil microbial communities from Loxahatchee National Wildlife Refuge, Florida, United States - Lox_Sample_4.1 | ecosystem: Environmental > Terrestrial > Soil > Wetlands | place: USA... | reverse complement strand
GCTCCGACTCCTTGAACCCCTCGATCCAGCCGCGCAGCGTCGGCGCGTCGGGCAGCGCCGCGGCGGGCGCGGCGGCCGCGAGCGCCGCGAGCGCGATCGCCACGCGTGCGGGGCGCCCCGGGAGTCTCATGCGAGGCAGGCTAGTGCCCGGCGACGGCGCTCGCCGGGGGCGCCGCGCCCCGCTGGCTCGCCAGGAACTGCTTCTCGTCGTTGAACACCTTGGTCGGCGTCCAGCCGGGAAGCTCCGAAAAGTGCCGCATCGAGAAGGTCATCGCACCGGTGGCGTCGAGCACCCAGGGATCGTCCGGGTTCTCGAACCAGAGCGTCACCATGTGGTTGGCGTTGTCGCGGTTGCGCCGGACGACCGCGCGGTACATCTCGTCGGCGGGAAAGCCGAACTCGCGCATCAGCTGGTAGGCGATCAGATCCACGCCGTCGCAGTCGTCGCCGTTGTTGATCAAGAGCTCGCTGACCGTCGGCCAGTGATCGAAGACGGGATCGGTCGAGGGATCGAACTTGTAGTGCTTGCGCGCCTGGTGCTGGGTCCAGTCGACGATGCGCTTGGCGAGGTCGCGGCGCTCCTGCTCGCGCCAGGCGCCCATCTCGAGCCGCAGCCAGCCGGTGTTCTCGGCGTTGGCGAGGCTGCGCCGCGTATACATCAGGGGCTCCGGCTTGTCCTGGTGCATGCGGCCCTGCCACTCGGCCACCTTCGGATACCACGGGTCCGTGTCCGAGTTGTCGGGCACCGCCGGACCGAAGAAGTCGAAGCGGCTCGTTCCCGAGGACGTGCCGTGTGGTGCGCTCGCGCAGCCGAAGCCGATGGCCACGAAGGTCGCGAGAGCGGCTGTGGAGAAGAGCGAGGCGGAAGAACGCATCGGGGCGAGTATAACGAGGCGCCGGCGCCGCAGCGGGCGCCCGAGACGACGAAGGTACTCGGGGAGGGCGGCGCCCTCCCCGAGTACCTTCCGGAGACGCGTTCGCGCTACTCGAGCGCGATCGTGAAGCCTTCCGCGCCGAGCGTCAGGTCGACGCCCTCCAGCTCCGACTGGAGGCTGATCACGACGCCGTGCTCGTTCCGCATGGTGAGCGCGCCGGCGCCCTTGCCCGCGGTGAGACCAGCTTCGACCGCCACGTAGTGGCCCGCGAAGTCGGACAGGTGCTCGAGGTTCTGCACCTCGCCCTCGGCCACCATTCTGGCCGCGCCGACGTCGCCGACGCGCAGGCCCTTCACGGTGAACGGGCGCTGCTGGCCTTCGTAGTAGACGGTGCCGCCGCCCCAGCTGAAGCCGATGCCGGCTGCAACCGAGTGGCGCTGGATCTCGACGAAGGGCGGCGGCGGCGCCGTGACCGGCACCTCCTTCGTCACGACGACCGGCTCCGGCGTCGGGGCGGCGGCCCGCGGCGGAACGATGATCTCCTCTTTTCCGCCGACCTGGTCCGCCTTCACGACCGAGAACGGCGTGAGCGACAACAGGGTTAGGCCGGCTCCCATCGCAAACATTCTTCCAAAGCGCGTCACGTAGCGACTCCTTTCACGAATCGATGCGACGAACCACCAGATCGATCGCCTCGAATCAAGCTCGTGCCCCCTCGGACGGGCCCGCAACTGGATGGGCCAAGGCGCCGTCCTAGGGCAGAGCAATAGCGAGATTCTCGCCCGATCGCGACCCGCGCAGCGAGGCGAAGGCCGAACGAGGGTCATCGGCTTGGCCGGCCAAGGCGCTCGGGTGTGCACGCTCGAGCACCTCCTCGAGCCAGGCGATCAGCCGGAGCCGCCAGAGGGGGCTCGAGAAGGTGGCGATGTGAGAAGCCCCCGGCGCAAGCCACAGCTCCGAGCGCCCGCCCGCCGCCGCGAGGAGCCGCCGGCTGTGCTCCGGCGGGACGACCTCGTCGGCCGCCCCGGCGACGAAGAGCAGCGGCAGGTCGCCGAGCGAGGCCGCGGCGCGAAGCGGGCTTGGCTCCTCGGGCGCCATCCACGAGAGCGGCCACTGGAGGGCCCAGGTGACCCACCAGCGCGCGAGCGACTGGCGGGCGATCAGCCGCCAGTCGGAGACGGCGCTGTCCGCCACCACGGCCAGGACCGGCACCTCGCTGCGGGTCGCCGCCACGGCGATCAGCGCGACCGATGCGCCGAGGCTCTGGCCGAAGACGACGAGTCGCTCGGGATCGACCCGGGGGTGCGCGCGGATCGCCCGCAGCGCCGCCTCGCCGTCGCGCTCCGCACCGGCCAAGTCAGGCGTTCCCTCCGAGAGGCCGAAGCCACGGTAGTCGAAGAGGAACACGTCAAAGCCCGCGCTGCAGAGCCAGAGCGCGTTGCCGAGATGCGCGCTCACGTTCTCCGCGTTGCCGTGGAAGAAGACGACCGTGGCTCGCGCGGGCCCCGGCCGGGCGGCGACCAGCCAGCCGCGCAGCGCGGTTCCGTCTTCGCTCTCGAACGAGACGTCCTGGTAGGCGAAGCCGATCTGTTCGGGGGTGCCGCGGAGGCCGCGCTCGGCGTGGAAGAAGGGGCTCGAGCAGCCGGATGCGGCTCCCAGGGCCGCGAGCGAGGCCGCGAGCCGCGTGGCTGCGCGAAGCCGCCGAGTCGAGACCCGAAGCCGCTGAATCAGAACCCGAAGCCGCTGAATCAAAACCCGAAGCCGCTGAATCAAAACCCGAAGCCGCTGAATCAAAAGAATCGACTCCAGCGCAGGCCGACCTCGCCCCAGCTCTCCCCGAAGCCGTGCTCGAAGCTCGCGCGCAGCTCGAACGCGTTGGATCTGCCCACGCGCACGCGCTGCTCGAGGCCGACGCCGCCGGTCGCGGTCCGCGTGCCGAGGGCGAAGAGCGTCGTGCGCGCAAAGAGGTGCCCGCGCCAGCGATCGCCCGTCGGCGCGAGCCAGACCCCGATCTCGGCGCCGGGCCCGAAGCCACAGCCGTCGTCGAGGCCCGGGGACACGTCGAGCGTGGCGTCCGCCATCGCGTAGGCGAGCGCCGGGCCCCGCTCCCATGCGAGCCCCGCGCCGCCGCGGGTGCGCCACACCGGCTCCGCGTGGAGCCGGTCGCCGTGCTCGGAGACGAGCGCGGTGCGCAGGCCGGTGTCGAAGCGCCATGAGATCGGATCGAACCAGGAGTCGCGCGGCGCGAGCGAGAGCACGTCGAGCAGCACCATCTCCTGGAGTCGCGCGCGCTCGCTCTCGGGCAGGATGCGCACCGCCGTGTCGAAGAACTGGATCTCGGCGCCGCGCGTGTAGCCGCCGGCCGGATCGAGGAGCGCGTGGAAGGAGGGGCGGACGCGGAGCTCGACGTAGGGCTCGTGGTTCCACCAGCCGGCCTCGAGCGCCGCGCGGGCCGCACCGTGACCCTCGTCGGGCCGCGTCTCCGGACGCGCGGGGGCGGCGACCGGGTCATCCGCCAGCGGGATCCGGCTCCGCGCCTCGAGCAGGCGCCGCGCGAGATCGGCGGACGCGTCGCGCGAGACGCGATCCGACAGGAACCGGTGTCGGAGGAGGTCGTAGGCGAGCTCGAGCAGCGCCGCGCGCCGCGGCGCGGGGAGCTCCGCCAGCTCCGGCGCTTCGGGCTCGAGCCGGCCCGAGGCGAGTCGCAGCACGCGCTCGCGGTCCACCGGCGCGAGCCCGCGCTCCCCCGCGCGCAGCGAAGTAGCCGCGGACGCGCGCCACCCGACGTCGGCCGGACGCCCCGCCTGGGCGACGACGCTGCGCACCGAGTCGGCGGGGATCAGGTAGAGCGGGTTGCCGTCGATGAGGTGCATGCCGGGCCGGCCGACCTCGAGCAGGTCGAGCAGCTGGTAAGAACAGTTCTCGTCGAAGAACCAGTAGTCGAAGCGGATCCCGTCGAGCTCCCAGAGGTGGAGCAGGAGGCGCTCGATCTCGGCCGGGGTGAAGTCGAGCGGATACTCCCAGATGTCCCGGCTCTCCCAGTCCCCGTACTCCTTCACCTTCTCGTAGTACGGCGCGATTCCGAAGTATCCGGGGTAGCGGCCGGCAATGCCCTTCACCGCGAAGAAGGCGCCGCCCTCGCCGCCCGTGTTGGCCGCGAAGTTGATCGCCCAGGCGAGCAGGTCGCGGCGCCCGGAGTCGCCGGTGGCGTCGATCCGCAGCAGCGTGTGCCCGAACATCGAGGAGGGGTTGTTCATGAAGGCTTCCGGGAACACGAGGGTGAGCCGGCGCGGGGTGAAGTTGGCCCGCCACGTCTCGAAGCGCGTGCAGGGGACGGGCGCCAGGCGCCGCGGGTCGAAGGCGAGCCGCTCGGCGAGCCAGCGATAGCGGGCGACGAAGCGGCACTGCGGGTGCTGCGCCGCGTGCTCTGCGAGCGGGTCGGCGGGCGGCGCGAAGAAGCCGCGCAGTGTGGCGGCGAGCTCGGCACGCGGGTCGCGCCGCCCGTCGGCGGCGAGGAAGAAGAGGGGGTCGTCGGCCAGGCTGCGCACCCCGCCTCCGAAGCGCGGTGCCCGGTCGTGGAGGAGCGCGTGCCAGGTGGGCTCGTCGGCGAGCCGGAGCGCCTCCGCGCGCGCGAGCAGCTCGCCCAGATAGGGAGAGTCGGAGACCGCGTCGACGGCGCCGCCCGAGGCCGCGCACCAGAGCAGCGGAGCGGCGACGCCGAGGAGGGCCCGCGCGCGCCGCGCACGGGCCTTCCTCGGCCGAGCGCCGCTCAGCTCTTTACGTACGAAGCGAACCGGCCGTCGGCGGCCATCAGCCGCTCGAGCGACGCGAGCATCTGCGACGAGGTGACCTCGTCGCTCGCGAAGAGATCCGCGAAGTGGGCCTGCGTGAACTCGAAGAAGGCAGGCTTGTCCGCGTCCCGGATGCCGATCAGCTGGGCGAACGAGTCCAGCATCTCGCCCCGGCCGGCTGCCATGTCGCGCGCCAGGCGGTCCAGGTTCGCGTTCGCGAACATCTGGATCTTGGCGTCGGCCGTCACGGTGCCGCCCGAGTGGCAGCCGATCGTGCCGAAGCTGATGCCGAAGGTCTGGTTGCCGAACGACCCGTTGGTGGTCGCGCCCAGGACCTTGGGCCCCGTGCCCTTGCTCCCGTGCCAGACCTGCGTGCCGAGACCGCAGCCGATGTCGGGATCGGCGAGCGATGCTCCGGCCGGTGCCACCACGAGCAATACCGCGAGAACGAACCTTTTCATGGAAACCCCCATGGACGATTGCGGACTTGGTACTGCCGCGCGCGCCGGCGTGTCAAGCGCGCTCCCGCGCGGCTCCGGTTAGAATGCCACGTTTCGGCGATCCATCGAGCCGAACGGAGGACCTTATGGCCGCACGCAAGAGCTCGGCGCGCAAGGCGGCGCCTCGCCGGAGCGTCTTCGACTTCGAGCTTCCCCCCACCCTGCGTGCCTACGCATCCGAGGTTCGCAAGCGCCTCGACGCGATCGAGCGCGAGCTCGCGCGGGCACAGGTCGACGCGCGCCGCCAGGCGGCGCGCGTACTGCGCGAGGCGAGCCAGCAGCTCGGCAAGCTCGAGGCGCAGGGCGAGGCGGGCTGGCGTCGGCTCGCGGCGCCGTACCGGAAGGAGCTCGTGGCCCTTCTGCGCCGGCTCGAGAAGGCGCTGGCGCCCCCGGCGCCCCGCAAGCGCTCCGCGCGCCGAGCCCAGGGCACTCAGGCGCCGTCCCCGCCCGACTAGGACCGCGGGCGCTCGCGGCCCGGCTGCAGGAAGCGCGAGTCCCGGAGCGGCTGGCACGCCTGCAGTCGGTACTCGGCGTAGAACTCGTCGCGCCCGCGGCGCTGCGCCTCGCGGTGCTCGGGGTGCTCGCGCCACGCGCGCAGCGTCTCCTCCGACTCGAACTCGATCACGGAGAGCCGCTCCCCGTCGGGCGCCGCGAAGTGCTTGAACGAGCAAAAGCCCGGCATCGCGCGGGCGAGCTCGAGCATGCGGCCGGCGAGCGGCGCGTAGTCGGGGCCCGTGTCGTCGCGCAGGCGCGAGTAGAAGAGCACCACGACCATCGCCGTCCTCCTTGGATGTCCGAAGCCCTCGCGCGCGCCCACTACACCTCGGCGCTGTAGGGAGGCGCGGGCTCGTACTCGATCCCGCGCTGCACCTTGCGCGCGGCGTCCGGGCCGTGGAGCTGCCCGACCAGCCAAAGCGCCATGTCGATGCCCGCCGAGACGCCGGCGGACGTGATCAGGTTGCCGTCGCGGACGTAGCGCACCCCTTCGAGGACGGTCACGTCGCCGCGCTGGCGCAGGGTCTCGACGAAGGCCCAGTGCGTGGTGACGCGCCGGCCGCGCGCGAAGCCCGCCTCGTGGAGCAGGAGCGCGCCGGTGCACACGCTCGTGACGAAGCGGCAGCGCTCGCCCGTCTTGCGCAGCCAGTCGATCAGCACCGGGTTCGACACCTCGCGTCGCGTGCCCTGCCCGCCCGGGACGAGCACCACGTCGAGCGGCGGAGCGTTCGCGAAGCCGTGGTCGGGGATCACGCGCAGCCCCTTCGCGCAGCGGATCGGGCGCTCCTCCTGCGCGATGGTGACGACGCGGTCGTCGTGGAAGAGGCCCTTGGCGGTGGCGGTCAGCACCTCCCACGGCCCCACGAAGTCGAGCTCCTCGGCGTCATCGAAGAGCAGGATGCCGGTCGTGATGCCCATCAGCGGTCTCCCTGGCGCCCGGGCCGCGCGTAGCGGAGGGCGTATGCGGGCGGCTCGAGCTCGGCGGGCAGCGACGGGTCGGCCACCGGAGTCCCCGGCGCGAGCCGCAGCGGGATCTCGCCGGCCCAGACCGGGAGCGCGAGGTCCTCGGCGTCGTCGCGCGGCGGTCCCGAGCGCAGCTTCGCGGAGGCCTCGTCGATCGGCAGCGACACCACGAGCGTCTGCGCCAGCTCCTTGGCGCTCGGCCGGCGCGCGTCGCGCCAGCGGCCCGGCACGACGTGCTCGACGACGGCGCGCAGCGCCGCGAGCCGCTCCTCGGCGTCGGCGACCGGCAGCGCCACGCCGAGCACGACGACCGATCGATAGTTCACCGAGTGATGGAAGGCGGAGCGCGCCAGCACGAGGCCGTCGAGGATCGTCACGGTCGCGCAGAGCGGAGCGCCGCCCGCGAGCGCGCGAAGCATGCGGCCCCCGCTCGAGCCGTGCAGGTAGAGGCGGTCGCCGATCCGCGCGTACGCGGTCGGGATCACGAACGGCTGGCCTTCGGCGACGAAGCCTACGTGGCACACCAGCCCCTCGTCGAGGATGGCGTCGATCGTCGCGCGGTCGTAGGCGCCGCGCTCCGGCAGGCGGCGCACGGCGGTTCGCGGGGACGGAGCGGTGGCGGTCATTGACGACTCCCCGATATCGACAGTTCAGATCGCCGAGTTTCCAGATCTGCCCGATCCAGAGTTGCCGGCTTCTGGATCTTGGTTTATTGTGACAGAACATTATGAACAACAAGATGATACAAAAATCGGAGGCGGGCGCGAGGCCCGCACCCCTGGAGCCCGCGATCCGCGGCGCGAGCGCGGCGGAGATCGCGCGCAGCGTCGAGGCGTCGATCCACGAGGGGCGGCTGCGGCCCGGACAGAGGCTGCCCGCAGTGCGGGCGTTGGCGGCGCGCCTCGCCGTGAGCCCGACGACGGTGAGCGCCGCCTACCGCGCGCTCCGCGCGCGCGGCCTCGTCTCCGGGGCGGGTCGGCGCGGGACCTGCGTGCGCGGCCGCCCTCCGCTGCGCACCGCGCCGGCACCGCTGGTGCCCGCCGGCGCCCTCGATCTCGCGACCGGCAACCCGGCCCCGGCGCTCCTCGCGCCGCTGCGCGCCGCGCTTGCGCGCATCGACGCCGCGCCGCACCTCTATGCCGAGGAGCATCAGCTGCCCGCGCTGCGGCGGATCGCGGAGCGCGAGTTCGCCCGCGACGGGCTGCCCGCCGAGCACCTGGCCGTCGTGAGCGGCGCCCTCGACGGCATCGAGCGCGTGCTCGCCGCGCAGCTTCGCCCGGGCGACCGCGTGGCGGTCGAGGATCCGGGCTTCAGCAATCTGCTCGACCTCGTGGCCGCGCTCGGCCTCGAGCCGGTCCCCGTGGCGCTGGACGACCGCGGCCCGCTGCCCGAGTCGCTCGAGCGCGCGCTCGACCGCGGCGTCGAGGCGCTCGTGGTGACGCCGCGGGCGCAGAATCCGACGGGCGCTGCGCTCGACGCGCCGCGCGCGGCGGAGCTCCGCAAGGTGCTTCGCGGCCATCCGAGCGTGCTCGTCGTCGAGGACGATCACGCCGCCGCCGTGGCGGGAGCCGCAGCCTGCACGCTCTGGGAGCGCGGGCGCGAGCGTTGGGCGCTGGTGCGATCGACCGCCAAGACCCACGGCCCCGACCTGCGCGTGGCTCTCCTGGTGGGCGACCGCGAGACGATCGGGCGCGTCGAGGGACGCCAGCGCATCGGTTTTCGCTGGGTGAGCCATCTCCTCCAGCGCATCGTCGCCGAGCTCGAGTCCGATCCCGCGACCCGGCGTCGGGTCCGGCGCGCGGCGCGGACCTACGCCGAGCGCCGGCGCTCGCTCGTCGAAGCGCTCGCGGCGCGGGGCATCGAGGCGCATGGCCGCTCGGGCCTGAACGTCTGGATCCCCGTGCCGGAGGAGGCGGCCGCCGTCCAGCAGCTGCTCGCGGCGGGCTACGCGGTCAGCGCCGGCGAGCGGTTCCGCATCGAGAGCGGGCCCGCGATCCGCGTGACCATCTCGCGGCTTCCGCCGCCGGCGGCGCCCGCGCTGGCGGAAGCGATTGCCGGCGCACTGCGCCCTCGCCGCCGCAGCGCTGCCGCCTGAAGCAGCGGCCGCGAGCGAGCACCCCTCCGCGCGAATCCCCTTCGGGGGACCCTCTTCCGGAGATGTGATCACGAGGCCGGAAAGCCCAGTCGGATCGAGGGCTTCGGAGCTTCCGGAAACGCCGTTCGAGGAGCGAAAATACCATTGTGATCAAGGGTTTACGGAGTTCGTCCGAGGGAGTTGGGGAGCCCAATTGAGACGTCCGCTTCTGCTATGATGCGCTCTGCGTTTCCGAGGCCGGTGAACCCCCCGGCCGCCTTCCGGCAAGGGATCGATGAAGGACAAGGACCGCTACTGGGACTGCCTCGATCAGGCCATGGAGGCTTCGCACGGCGGCCGCACCGACGAAGCGCTCGCCTGGCTCGACGAGGCGCTGAAGGCGCATCCCGACGGCGCCGAGGCCCACAACGGCCGCGGCGAGATCCTCTGGGACGAAGGCAAGGTCGAGGAATCGCTCGCCGAGTTCGAGCTCGCGACCCAGGCGGACCCGAAGTTCGTCGCCGCGCACCTCAACCGCGCCGAGCTCCTCGTCGAGGAGTTCGCCGCCTACGAGGATGCGATCGAGCACTGCGACCGCATGCTGGCCGGCGGCGGCGAGCTCGCGCGCCTCGACCGCGGCACCGAGGCCGAGGTCTACTACCTGAAGTCGAAGGCGCTCTTCTACCAGGACGACCTCGACGGGGCGCTCTTCCTGCTGCGGAGGGCGATCAAGACCGGCGGCGAGCAGGGCGTCTACCGCGCCTTCGAGGGGCAGATCCTCTTCGAGATGGGGCGCTTCGAGGAGGCGCGCAAGCACCTCGAGCGCGCGGTCTCGCTCGAACCGGAGGCGCCCCACGCGATCTATCATCTCGCCCTGGTGCTCGAGCGGCTCGGCGAGGCCGAGGAGGCGGAGCGCGCCCTCGCGCGCGCGAACTCGCTCGACCCCGAGCACTACCTTGTGCCGCTGGCGATGGACGACGCCGCCTTCGAGGAGGCGGTGCGCCACGCCGTCGACAACACGCCGCTCTCGATCCGCGAGGCGCTCGAGCGGATCCCGCTCCTGATCGAGGACTTCCCCTCCGAGGAGCTGATCGAGCGCGACAACGTCTCGCCGCAGACGCTCGGCGTCTTCATCGGCGTGCCGCGCAAGGAGGCGCTGGCGACCGATCAGCCGCAGGACCTCGACCGCGTCGTGCTGTTCAAGAAGAACCTCGAGAAGATCTGCCGCGATCGCTCCGAGCTGCTCGAGCAGATCGAGACCACCGTGCGGCACGAGGTGGGCCACTACCTCGGCCTCGACGAAGAAGCGCTCGAGCGCCTCGGCCTCGCGTGACCGGCGCGGGCGCCGCGCCCTCGGGCCCCGCGCCGGGTCTCGTCGGTGCGCTGCGCGAGATCGTCGGCGACGAGGCCTGCCTCTTCGATCCGGTCGCCCTCCTCGCCTACGAGTGCGACGCGCTGACGCTCCACGCCGGTCGCCCCGCGGCGGTCGTGCTCCCGCGCGACAAGCAGGAGATCGCGCGGGTCGTGCGCGCCTGCCGCCGCTTCGGCGCGTCCTTCGTGCCGCGCGGTGCGGGAACCGGGCTCTCCGGCGGCGCCACGCCGACCGAGGGCGGCGTGGTGATCGAGTGCTCCCGGCTCGACCGCATCCTTGCCATCGATCCGGAGAACCGGCTCGCCGTGGTGCAGCCCGGCGTCGTGAACGCGGCGCTCTCCGAGGCCGTGCGCCCGCTTGGGCTCTTCTACGCCCCGGACCCCTCGAGCCAGAGCGCCTGCACGATCGGTGGAAACGTCGCCGAGAACTCGGGCGGCCCGCACACCCTGAAGTACGGCACGACGGTGAACCACGTGCTCGCGCTCGAGCTGGTGCTGCCGGACGGCGAGCTCGTGCGGCTGGGCTCGCCGACCGGCTGGGCGAGCGGCTACGACCTGGTCGGCGCCGTGGTCGGGAGCGAGGGCACGCTCGGCATCGTCTGCGAGGTGACGGTGCGGCTCTGCGAGCTCCCGGAATCGGTCGAGACGCTGCTCGCCGTGTTTCCCGACGTGGTCTCGGCCTGCCGCGCGGTTGGCGCGATCATCCAGTGCGGGCTCCTGCCGGCGGCTCTCGAGATCGTGGATCGCCGCACGATCGAGGCCGTCGAGGCGAGCGTCTACGCCGCGGGGCTGCCGCGCGATGCCGGCGCGGTCCTGCTGGTCGAGCTCGATGGCGCCGCCGTCGCGCTGCCGCGCCAGTGCGAGCGCATCCGCGCGATCTGCGGCGACGCGGGCGCCGCCCGCGTCGAGGTCGCCCGCGACGCGGCCGAGCGCCGGCGCTTCTGGCGGGCGCGCAAGGGCGCCTTCGGCGCGATGGGCCGCCTCGCCCCCGACCTCTACGTCCACGACGCCGTGGTGCCGCGCGCGCGGCTCCCGGAGGTGCTCGAGCGCGTGTGCGCGATCGCCGACCGGCGCGGCCTCCGGCTCTCGAACGTCTTCCACGCGGGCGACGGCAACTTGCACCCGAACATCTCGTTCGACCGCCGCGACCCGGAGCAGCTCGAGCAGGTGCTCGCGGCCGGGCGCGAGATCCTCGAGGCCTGCGTCGCGGCGGGGGGCGTGATCAGCGGCGAGCACGGGATCGGCGCCGAGAAGCGCGAGTACCTCCGCCTGGTGTTCGGCGACGACGACCTCGAGGCGATGTGCCGGCTCCGCGGCGCCTTCGACCCGGAGGGCGTTTGCAATCCCGGCAAGCTCTTCCCGACCACGCGCTTCTGCGCGGAGGCGAATCCCAAGGCGCGCGGCTACGACCGCGTGGCGCTCTGAGCCGCGTGCGCGTCGACGACGCCGAGGCGCTGCGCAAGGCCGCGGGCGACGGCGCGCTCGAGCAGCATGCGCCCATCGAAGTCGACGGCGCGGCGATCGAGTTCTCGCTGCGACCGCCCGACGGCGCGGCGCTCGCGCGCGCGGTCCGCGCAATGGCCGAGCGCAGGATCGGCGCCCTGGTGCAGGGCAGCGGCAGCAAGGGCTCGCTCGGAAACTCGCCGCGCGGCGCGCAGGTCCTCCTCTCGACCCGCGGCCTCGCCGGGCTCCGCGACTTCGATCCCGAGGAGGGCGTGCTGCGCGCCGGCGCCGGCACGCGCCTCGGCGAGCTGCGCGACGCGCTGCGCGCGAGCGCCTGGGAACTGCCCTTCGATCCGCCCGGGGCGCACCCGACGCTCGGCGGGACGCTCGCCGCGGCCGCGCCGGGGCCGCGCCATACGGGCTTCGGCAGGCCGCGCGATCTCGTGCTCGGCCTCGACGCGGTGCTCGGCGACGGCGTGCGGGCGCGCTGCGGCGGGCGCGTCGTCAAGAACGTGACCGGCTACGACTTGATGAAGCTGCAGATCGGCGCGCACGGAAGCCTCGGCGTGATCGAGGCGGCCTGGATCCGGCTGCGCCCGCGGGCGGAGAGCGAGCGCACCCTCGCGGCCGCGCTCGGATCGGGGCCGGAGGCGTGTGCCCGCGGCGTCGCGCTCGCGCGGCTCGCTTCGGCGCGCGCGGTGGCGCTCGTCGACAAGAGCCTCGCGGAGGCCATCGTCCCGAGCCTCGCGCCGAGCGCGGGCTGGCTGCTCGTGGCCGAGCTGGCGGGCGACGAGGCGCTGGTGTCGCGCGACGCCGCGCGTCTCACCGAGACGGTCGGCGCTGCTCCGGCGAGCCCCGGCGCGATCGCGCGCCTGCGCGCGCTGCAAGGCGAGACGCTCGGCCCCATCGGCCTTCGCTTTCGCCTCGCTGTGCTGGTGGATCGCCTCGGCGAGGTGTCGGCCGATCTCGCGCGCGCGGGCGCCGCGCTCCTGGTCTATCCGGGGAGCGGGCTCGTCTACGCGCGCTTCGCGCTCGACGAGCCCGACGGGGCCGCCGTCGACCGGATCTGGCGAGCGCTCGGGGTCGCGGCGCGGCAGGGCGGCGGCCACGCGCTGCTCGAGAGCGCGCCGGCCTGGGCGAAGGCGGCGCGCGACGTCTTCGGCGAACCGGATGCGGACCTCTCGCTCGCGCGCGCGCTCAAGGCGCGCTTCGATCCCGCCGGGGTGCTGAACCCAGGTCGCTTCGCGGGGGGCCTTTGATGGCGGAGGCGCCGACGCCGCGACCGGAGGGCGCGCCGCTCGCATCGCTCTACCAGGATACACTCGACTGCGTTCACTGCGGGCTCTGCCTGCCGGTCTGTCCCACCTATCGCGAGACCGGCCGCGAGACCTCGTCGCCGCGCGGCCGCATCCACCTGATGCGGGCGGTTGCCGAGGGACGCGCCGCGCTCGGGCCGGCGCTCGCCGAGGAGGCGTACCTTTGCCTCGGCTGCCGGGCCTGCGAGACGGCCTGCCCCTCCGGCGTGCGCTTCGGTCGCATCGTCGAAGGTGCGCGGGCCGCGGTCGAGCGCGCCGGCCTGCGCCGCGGCGTCGCCAAGCGCGTCGAGTCCTTCGCGCTTCGAAGCGTGCTGCCGCGGCCCGCGCGCCTGCGCCGCGCACTCGACGCGCTCGCGCTGGCGCAGCGGCTGCGCCTCGATCGGCTCGCGCGGCCGTACCTGCCACCGCGGCAGCGCGCGCTCGCCGACGCTGCGCCGCTGGTC
>Ga0335082_10005998_pt1 | contig 13272 bp, 18 predicted proteins | sample Lox_Sample_41_FD_206718 | JGI IMG/M metagenome (GOLD analysis project Ga0335082, IMG submission 206718) | Soil microbial communities from Loxahatchee National Wildlife Refuge, Florida, United States - Lox_Sample_4.1 | ecosystem: Environmental > Terrestrial > Soil > Wetlands | place: USA... | reverse complement strand
CCACGATAGGCGTCATTGCCCAGAACACCCCTCGCCAGCCCATGATTCCTCCCACGTAGCTGCCGATGGGCGCCGCGAACGCAGTGGCGACCGCATTCCCGGTGTAGACCACTCCAAGAGCTTTGGGCACTGATTCGGTCCGAACGAGGCGCATTACGGTGGCCGTAGCGAGAGACCAGAAGCCCCCGATCACAATCCCAAGGAGTGCCCTGGCGGCCATCAGCACCAAAAAGTTTGGCGCCATCGCAATCACAACAAGCGACAGCAGCATCACTGCTGTCAATCCAAGCAAAACGTGGCGGCGATCGAAACGCGATGCGACCGTGGCGATCAAGAAGCTGGTTATGACGGCGAACAGTCCCGAAATCGAAATTGCCTGGCCTGCCATTCCGTCCGTCGCGTGCAGATCGTGGGCGATCGGAGTGAGCAAGCTGACAGGCATGAACTCAGACGCAATCAGCATCGACACACAAAGCGCCATGGAGCCGACCGCACTCCATCGTTCGCCAGGCAGTGACTCAGTTTTTGGGGAAGGGTGATTCACCGGCATGATCCGCAATTTGTCTCCTACTCTGTGATAGCCGAATAGCCGCGGAGTTTCTTTCCCGATCCTGCCGTTTTTTTGCCCGATTCTGTCCGAAAGACCGAATTCTGCACATTGCGACTGCGAGTCGCGCTACGCTGATGTTGGAAGGAGCCGCCGTGGGGAAAGCAATAGCTGGGATGCAGAAGACTAAGCTCACAGCCGCGGAATTGAACGATGCTCTTGCATCGAGCATCTTGACGCATACGGTGCGGATTGGTGAGACCAAGACGCATGTGCCGGGACTTTCACTTTTTCGCAATCCGAGCCAAACGGTGTGCAATATCACCTCAGTCGAACCGGGCATTACGTTCTTTGCGCAAGGCGAGAAGAAGATTTCGATCCGTGGAATCGATTACGTATGTGGCCCAGGGTCGTTTCTGGTTGCCTCTGTTGAATTGCCAATCCGGAGCCAGATCACCAAGGCTTCTGAAAGTGCACCCCAGCTCGCCATGCGCTTCTTGTTCGACATGCAGTCGGTTCGCGAAGTTGCCAATCGGGAAGATCTGCCTGAGGTGCAGCGATTGTCGGAGCGGCGCGGCTTGGCGTTGGGACACACGACGGCGGGTCTGCTGTCGGCCGCCGTTCGGCTAATCGACTTGCTCGAATCACCTGAGGAGATTGGGTTCCTCAAGCCTTTGATCGAGCGCGAACTCATCTACCGCATTTTGCAGACCCCTCAAGGAGAGCGCCTGCGTCAGATCGTGACCACCGGAAACCTAAGCCAGAAGACATCAAAGGCAATTGCCTGGCTGACCGCAAACTATTCCAAGCCGCTCCGCATTGAGGAGTTGGCTGAGATTGCCCACATGGGCGTTTCCACCCTTCATCATCAGTTTCGTGCTTTAACAGGGATGAGCCCGCTGCAATTCCAAAAGCAGGTTCGCTTGCGCATTGCACGTGAGCGCATGGTCAAAGACCGGCTAGATGCGACGAGTGCAGCGTACGAGGTTGGATACGAGAGCGTGAGCCAGTTCAACCGCGAATACAGCAGGTTCTTTGGCCAGCCTCCCTTACGTGACGTCAAAGCGCTTAGGGCAGGCAAAGTATTGACCTTTGACGCTGCCTGAGACCGGTTGAATCGTGCAGAGATCAGGCTGTTGCCTAAAGCACGATTGATGTCGAGCAGAAGAAGCGGAGGCAGACTCGACGGTGTATTTCATTCTGCTGCAATCAGCGGGCAAACGTCGGACGATCACCTGGCACTGGGCAATTAAAGATGACCTCTCGGCAGGATCAGGCAAAAGATCGGCAGAATCAGGAAAGCTTGCTGCGACTCAGCTTCGCTACCTTCTAGATGTGCAGGAGCACACTGAAACTCCTTGCCTCACGGAACTAAGAAAGAAATGCTCCACATAACCAGTCGAAATCTTGAGATGATGCTCGCTGTGCTGATTGCGATCTATGCAGGTGGCAGCGGAAGAGCGCAATCAACCAGAGATGCTGCAAATGTTCCCGAGGCTCCGACTCCGACCCGTTCGATTGAGGACCTGAATTATCTCGGAGGCGAAGCCTCGATGCCGCCTTTCGCCGACAGCATCCTCGGAGTTGACTCGGAGTTCCGGCATTTGATGTTCAGAAATGGTCTGGCATTTCGGGTGATATCGCAGGTGCAGTTTGTCCAGAACACCCTTGACGAACCGGTACCCGCAGATCAGCAGGTTTATGTGGGGCAACGAGCGTTTGAAAGCGCGATGGTGCAGCCGATTTTGACGGCAGACCTTCGCCAGTTGCATCTGCGACATACTGAACTCTATTTGGGCGGAGTCTGGAACTGGGTGAGTTGGAATCCCGCTGGTCCGAGATCCTTCCAGCTTTGGAATCTCTATCTATACAAATCGTTTGGGGAGGACCGACTGGAGATCAAGGCAGGCTACATCTCCATGAATCTCGATTTCATCGGCCTGTTCGTGGGAGGATCAACAGCAACTGGGACACAGGGCGTCTATGCAGTCCTTCCGTACGAGACGGGAATGTCGTACTTCCCACTCACGACCCCTGCGGCAATGCTACGAGTTCGAGGACCGAAGCACACCTATTTCAAGTCTGGAGCACAACGGAGCGTTGATCCTGAGGGAGGTCCGACCGAGGTCGCACGCAACCACACCGGCTTCCGATTCATTCCGCACGGCGACAAGCTGCTCCTCATCAATGAAGCAGGCTTCCTGCGCGAAGCGAGCCAAAACGCACATGAAGTGTGGCTTCGGGGAGGCTATATGTACAACACGACCGCCTACTCCAAACTGGCCACAACGCGAAGCGAGTCTGGCAACTACTGCGGGTATCTTTTGATTGATTATCAGCTGCGAAGGTCAAGTCAAGAACACCCGAACCAGGGAGTCTATACCGGTGGATCCTGGATGACAGTGCCGGATTCGCTGAATCCGTATTCTCGATACTACGAAGCAAGGCTCTATAAAGAAGCGCCCGTGCGTAGCCGTCCGGCCGATCTGATTTCTGTTGTAGCTTCCCGCACGGATTACAGCAGCCGCTACACTGACAAACTGGTCGCCCAGGGAAATACCGTCTGGCGTGCAGGAACAACACTAACGGGCAGCTATTCGATGCGTGTTCTCAGGGGAAACTATCTGAGCATGGCATTGAGCTACGTCAGCGGACCAGCAATATCCCCACGAGTTCCAAGTGCACTCAAGTTTCTGGCCAGTTGGACTGCTTTCTTTTAGCGTATCCACGCGTGTTGGGGTAATTGCCGGGAGGGGAATGCATCTCGCCCGGAGCGCAGTCATCTTTCGTCGGCAGCAGCACGGAACCCAGGCAGGAAATTGAGACAAGCACTCTCCTCGCGTGCACACCCGGTCTCAGCCCAGCATTTCATCTTTACGAGCGGGCAGGGCTACGGCAGAGGACGTGGGTGCAATAAGGGCACAATAAGGGTCCCGTCCGTGCCTTTGAGCGCCAAAAGGAGCCATCCGTGACGCCTGTTTTCTGTTAGTTACGGCTTACCTATGCGCTGTCACGGTAGAGGTTCGCAACCACATGGCCGAAAAGTCGGCTCCGGACAGCTTGCCTTTAGCTCAACGGTTGACTTCAGCCCAACGCACGCATTGACATCGATCGCGGCACGCTGCGATCTCTCCGGCGCTGGCCAACATCAGGCTTCTGACCCGGCTACTCGCGATTGGTCAGCTAGAGGAGTCTCACGACCATCTTGCCGGTGTTCCCTGCGCCCGAATGGAGAAGGTCGAGCAGTGCTGCAGGCGCGGAATCGAGCCCGTCCACAAACGTTTCGCGGTTGACCAATTTACCTGACGCGAGAGCGGGTACTGCCTCAGCGAGGAGAGCAGGGATGTCGTTGAAGTGATCAGAAATGATGAAGCCTTGGAGAGAAAGACGCTTTCCCACGATCTGTATGAGATTGCGCGGCCCGGGCACCGGCACGTTATATCCCGCAATTCCACCGCACATCGCCACCCGGCCATGATCAGCGAGCGCATACAGGGCGGCTTCCAACTGCGGCCCTTGCGTGTTGTCGAAATAGACGTTGATACCTTCTGGAGCGGCAATTCTGAGTTGTTTGAGTGGATCGCCGTCCAGGTAGTTGAAAGCGTAGTCAACCTTGAGTTCGCTGCGCAGGAAAGCCAGTTTGTCCTCCGAACTCGCGCTCGCGATTACTCGGCAACCGTGCATCTTTGCGAACTGGCAGGCCGCGCTTCCGACAGCGCCTGCGCCAGCGGAGATAAACACAGTCTCTCCGTCTTTCAGTTTCGCAATGGAGAATAGGCCGACCCACGCCGTGAGGCCGGTAACGCCGAGGATGCCGAGATAGGCTGAGGGCGGCGCAAGAGTAGTGTCGATGATTCGAAGACTGGACACGGGCGCCACATACGCCTCGCGCCATCCGTACATGCTGAAGACAAATGAGCCTACGGGCAATTGTTCATCTTGCGAGGCGATCACGCGTCCGACGGCACCGCCTTCGAGGACCTTGCCAATCTCGAACGGGGGCACGTAGGACTTACCTTCGTTCATGCGCCCGCGCATGTAGGGATCGACGGACATGTAGAGGTTGCGGACGAGCACCTCGCCAGGGGCCGGGTCGGGGACGTTCACAGTCGCGAACGTAAAGCAGTCGAGGGTCGGTTCTCCCTGGGGACGACGAGCGAGGCGAACTTCACGACTCTTGATGGTCATGACGGAAGCATACTGCGCCGACCGGGCGGCTCGTGGTCAAACCCTTTTCTGAACCAGGAAACCAGAATTCTCGAACCTCGGTATCTATTCAGCTCGGGGTCGGCGGCAGAGCATGCTGCGAATGCCGCAAGGACCGTTTGGAGTCTGGGTGAACCAAACAATGCTCATCAGCAGGAGTTCTTCCGCGAGGACGTCGCTGATGCTCATTTGGCGCATCTCCCATTAGGAGCCGTCGTAGCCCCGGAACCGTGAATGGGACATGGAATAAGTAAAGAGATGTCGGCCTCTAATAAGCGATCTTGCCAGCAGATCTCGATTGACGCGTACAAACCAAATCGCTCATTGAGCCTTTTCGGACAGCAGAATCATTGTTCTGAGTGTGTCGTCGGCGATACTGAACTTTCAAAAAAAGCGACGTTCACTACTGGAAATTGGCTGGAGCCAATCGCGGTAAGAGAAATCCGCCGCGACACGGGTTCCGCCTCGTGCTCCCTGTGCGCGGCTTTGCCGGCGCCAGATGGCGTAAAGCACACTTCATTCTCCGACCTCGAGTCGAACACGCGCGTCACTCCGTGCGGCGGTCCGGGAGAATTCAATTGACAGATTCAAACGTTCGTTTTAATCTGGCGTTGGATTATCAGCCTATGCCTACGCGAGAGCCTTCACAATCGGAATCCACACCGCAACGCAAGTCGAAACGTAGGAGATCACAATGAAACGTGCTTTTCGCATCATCGTGTTGTTCGCAGCTATCAGCACGCCCCTCTGGGCCGCCAAGAAGGGCAACGTAACCATCCCCCAGACCGTCTCCGTGGGATCGACCCACATCGAGCCGGGCGATTACAAGGTGTCATTTGATGGGCCTGGTCCCGACGTCAAAGTGACCCTCTCCAGATCCGGCGCGGCGCCGATCGTTCTTGACGCGAAGCTTCAGAAAGGCGCGAAAGGTGCTTCCACGGCAACGATCGTGAAGAAGCAGGGAGCGAGCTTCCTCAAGGAAATCGATCTTGACGGCGTCACTCTGGTTCTTGATGAAGGCGCTGGAACGGCTCAATAGCCAACACAACTCGTGCTGTGGCGCGCCAATTCGTCTCGACGGGGATTGCCGCGCCATGTTCACAGCGTTCGTCCTGGCGGTCGGCTGCACAGCTTCAGCCAATTCTCATCGTGCTGGCCGTGAGTGCATGTGAGAAGGCTAAACCAAAACGAGCAAGGAGATTACCGTGCATCGCAAGTCATCATTCTTAACCTTCTTTGGGATAGTTGCATTGATGATTTCGCCCTCATTGAGGGCGTGGGGACAGGATTCGCATCACGAACCCCGGAATGACGAACAGAGGGTTCGTTCATTGATAACTGAGTGGGTGGCCGCATACAAAAGCCTGGACGCAAAGCGGCTTGCTGCGCTCGAAGTGCCGGATGTCGAAATCGTAGACCGTTTTGGGAGTGTGCACGAACCGGCTGGTCGAGCGGAAAACGAAGAGTTGTGGTCCGATACCTTTGAGGCCATTTCCCCGAGCACTGAGCCGCCCACGACGACGATCGACTACATTCGCTTCCTCACGCCGGACGTTGCGCTCGTGGAGATGTCCTGGCAATTCGCGAGCGGGATACTGCTCACCGACGCTACGCGAATTCCGCCCTATTCACAGATTGACATTTATGTTGTGACCAAGTCGCAGAGCAAGTGGCGGATTGCTGCGCATTGCATGCAGGAAAGGAAGCTATAGGACCACGTCATCCCGAGCTCGAATTGGAGGAATTCATGTCAACTCCGCTGTATTCCTGCGAACATCCGTCGATTTCCAATGGTTTATGGGGACTGCGTCACAAGGTGGCCGATATAGACCGTGCAACGGAATTCTACGTGCAGCACCTTGGTTTCAGGCTGGATCATCAGACACCCACGCATATTCGTCAGCTCTCGTCGGGCGGATTGAAACTTACTTTGACGAGTGTCGGCCCTTCAGAGTGTCCGTCCGATTCCAATGTCTACGATAACGGATCGGAGCCCAGGAGCCGCGTCGTTCTGCATGTGCAGGACCTTGCATCTCTCATGGATGACCTGAAACGTGCGGGAACGAAGTTTGCGAAGGAAGTAGAAGTGAGTGCAATAGGCAAGCACATTCAACTCGAAGATCCGGATGGAAACCGAATCGAGCTGTTCGAGCCCACAACATTACATTTCCCTTTCCCTCACCGTATCGAATCTCGACGGCAGTTCGTTGATGAGTGGCTCGTGCCGATTCTCATCAATCTCCTATTCCTAGCACTGTTCGTTGGCGCTATGGCTCTTGTGCTGTATGTGCCTAAATAAGGTGATGCGGCTTGGTAGCCAATACGAGCCGCACTGGCTTCGCCTACGTCGGATCGACCGACGGGCTCAGGTTGACAGTCATGAAGTGGCGGATATCTGTGCCCTCATTGTTCAGGTCTTCGCCGTCCCATTCCTACGAAAGTATGAGCGATTCCGGCCCGTCTAGTAGAACTGGACAGCCCCACTATATTCCGAGGCCAAGATCGCCGGAATCTCCGTTGAACTCGGAGCACTGACGTCGCAGACTCATGAGCGTAGGAAGGCATTTTCCCCGGGATCGAAATCCGAGAACAGATGGGCGCCTGATATCCGATCGAATGCCCGAAAACCAAGGAGAGTTCAGATGAATACCGAGATTACCATCCATCCGAGGTTGCAGCATTGTGGACTGACTACCGGCAATCTCGACGCCATGCTCGACTGGTACGGGAAGGTGCTGGGCATGACCGTAAATAAGCAGGTCGCGGCGCCTGCGGGAACACCGTTCAAAACCGTTGCGTTCGCCAGCAACGATGAATGCAATCATCGCTTGTCCTTTTTCGAGACCCCCGGCCTGCCTGCCGATGACGATAGGGACCGTCACGCCCGGGTTCAGCACATCGCCTTCGAATACCAGACGCTCGACGATCTACTTGGCACCTATATCCGGCTCAAGACCCTGGGCATACAGCTGCTGTGGGCCGCTGACCAGTTCATCCAAACGGCGCTCTATTATTCGGATCCGGAAGGCAACATCATCGAGCTCAATGTGAACAATTTTCCGAGCGACTGGACAGTGACGGAGCAACTGAGGAATCTGCCATTGCGTCTGCACATGAATGTTGATCCCGAGAAGCTGATTGCCGCAAGGAGGTCGGGTGCGTCTCCTTGGGAGGTGCATGAGCGCGCAGTCGCAGGAGAATTCACTCCAAACTCTTCGTACGATCTGCATACTACCCGCTGGTAATCCACACGGGCGAAGCGGGGATCAGCTATGAAATCAATGGCTACAGTTGCGGCACGTTTGCTCCTTGGGTTTGTGTTTTTCGGATTCGGGCTGAACGGGCTCCTGCATCTGTTCCCATTGCCACCGGCCCAGGGGGCGGCCGCTCTGTTCATCAATGGACTTGTCGCCAGCCGGTATTTCTTCCCGCTACTGTTTGCGATCTATGTGTTCACGGGCACTGCACTCGTGATCGGCCGGTTCGTACCGCTCGCACTGACTGTTCTGGCGCCGGTCATCGTGAACGTCGCCGTTATGCACCTGTTTCTTCCGTCGTCCCTTGCGGAAATCATTCTCGCCGCCCTGGTAACGATCCTCGAGATCTCTCTCGCATGGTCCTACCGTTCGGCATTTCGACCACTCTTTCGCGAGAGATGAAGCTCGCGTCATACCGGTTCCGCGAACACAGGAGACCTGAATGCTCGGCACCGCGCCTTACGGAAAGCTGCAGTACCGCAAAGTCAAGGATAGCCGGATGGCCTACATCGACGAGGGAGAAGGCGACGCGATTGTGTTTCAGCATGGCCAGCCAACTTCCTCGTATGTATGGCGAAACGTTCTGCCGCATGTGGAAGGGATGGGGCGTATCGTCGCCTGCGACCTCATCGGCATGGGCGGATCCGACAAGCTTGATGGTTCGCTCGGCCCCGATCGCTACAGTCTCCAGAGCCATAGAGAGTACCTGTTTGGACTGTGGGATCAGTTGCAGCTAGGCGATCGTCTGGTGCTCGTCCTCGACGACTGGGGTGCCGTTCTTGGATTTGAGTGGGCCCGGTACAACAGTCACCGCGTGCGGGGCATCGTTCACATGGAAACCCTCGCGGCACCACTGGATTGGCCCGATCTTCCCGAGTATGCGCACCCGCTCTTTAAGGCCCTGCGTTCACCCGCGGGCGAGCGAATGGTTCTGGAAGAGAACCTCTTCATTGAGAAGGTCCTGCCCCAGGCCGTCCTGCGACAGTTCACTGAGGAAGAGCTTGAGTTCTACAGGGAGCCCTTTCGCAACCCAGGCGAAGATCGCAGGGCGATGTTGTCATGGCCGCGCAGCCTCCCCATTCAGGGCGAGCCTTCAGACGTCGCCAAAGTCGTGAGCGAGAACGGGAGCTGGCTCGCGCAAAGCGATCTTCCCAAGTTGTTCATCAACGGCGATCCGGGCACGCTGGCGCGAGGGCGCTTGCGCGAAATCATCCGTTCCTGGCCTCACCAGACAGAAATCACGGTAAATGGCCGCAAATTGCTGCAGGAAGACAGCCCCGACAAGATCGGAGCGGCCATTGCGGCATTCGTTAGGGACGTGAGAAGCGGTAGCAACTGATGCGGCGGATCGATGCCTTCGCGTTGACGCGGGATTGACCGCAACGAAACCGCGACGGGCATGGAGTGCGCATTCAATACACGGCAGGGCATGCATGATTGCCGGCGGAGCTAGCCGGTTCGGGTTTGGCTTAACGAGAGGGGCTCAACTTGCGTTGGAGGGAACTATGAATGTTCGCACACGGTTGAGAACCCGAAGCAACGGAGCACCCCATGGGGCGATCTATGCAACCGCGCAGGAATTCGAAACCTGTTCGAATCTAAACGCGACGCCCTTCGCCGCCTCGCTTTATTGCTCACAGGAAGTTCGGAGTTGGCAGAGCGGGCTCTCAGCCTTGCCTTAACGGACTGCCGCTTGAACGGCTCGGTTTCCACAGACTGGATGCTCCAGTGGGCTCGTCGAATGATCGTTCGCAATGCGATTCACCTAGTCCCTCCTCCAGCTAAGACCTCGGCGACGCAGAATCACGAGCAGCGCCACGACGATTCCCGGTCTATCAAGGTAGCCACAGCACTTCCAGCAGACATCCCGTCGATCCTGAAGATGCCCGACTTTGAGAGGCTCGTGTTCGTTATCACCGTTCTCGAGCACATTTCTCTCCAGGATTGCGCGCTGCTCATGGGTCGATGGCCAAAGGAGGTAAGCGATGCGCAAGGCCGCTCGATCTGTCTCTCGGCATTTGCAGAATATGACGATCAGGTTTCGTTCAAAGGCCGAGTGGCAGGCGGGGATCGCCCCTGAGGAAATCTGTACGAGGACTGAAACCGAGCGCGCCCTCCTGCCGCGAAGCTATGGCAGCCGTTGCCCGGCCTCGACGGCCAACCGCTCGGCGCTCCTGCCTATCTTCTTCAGCAGTTCTTCGAGGTGCCTCTGCTCGGCTGGAGAGATTTCGTCAAAAACGCGCTTCAAGAGCGCGGTATGTGCCTTGAACAGCGGAACGAACATGGCGCGGCCCTTCGGAGTAAGCGAAACCGTTCGCACGCGCCGATCCGACTCGCTTTCTACCCGGCTGACCAGTCCCTTTTTGTATAGCCGATCCACAGCTACGCTTACCGATCCTGGATTAAGGTCCACCTTCGGCCCAATCGAGCTGACCGGTAATGGTCCCTGATGCAACAGGACGCTAAGAACCCGAAAATCCGAGTTTCCAAGGCCTTTCACCTCTATGGGTGGGAGCAGGTAGTTGGTTATCGCCTGCCGGGCCTTCAACAGGACGACCCACGTGTGGATGGCTTCCGGTGCTTTGACTTTTTCCATAGAAATTTGAATCCAAGGCCAGTATAGTCGGCATCATGTATATCGACATCGATAGATTCGATGTTGATACGATTGTCTAGGAGGTCCCGATGGCAACCCTGCTCTATATCTCTGTCAGTCCCCGTGGCGACTACTCAATTTCAAAACAGCTCGGCGACTCAGCCGTGAACGCCTGGCAAACCAAGAACCCGAACGGGCGCATCATTGAAAGAAACCTCGCAAAAACGGCGCTTACCTTTGTGGACCTCAACTGGATCCAGGGTGCGTTTTCTCCTCCGGAGTACCACACGGAAGGCCATCGAGCGGCGCTGGCATTGTCGGACCAATTGGTTGCAGAACTCCTCGATGCGGACGAGATCATCCTTGCGTCCCCGATGTATAACTTCGCCATTCCTGCGTCACTCAAGGCCTGGATTGATCACGTTGTACGTGCAGGAAAAACGTTTCGCTACAATGCGGCCGGTAGACCGGAAGGTTTGGTTACCGGCAAGAAACTGCTCGCCATCATCGCCAGCGGTGGAAGATACACAGAACCCTCAGGAATGACCGCGCTCGACCATGAAGTTCCATACCTCCGCTTTGTCTTTGCGTTCATGGGAATCACAGACGTGAAGTTCATTCAAGCGGGCGGAACAGGCAGCGTGCAGCAGGGCAAGGTTTCCGCAGAAGCCTTTCTTGCGCCCTACCTGACTGAAGTTGCCGCCGCCGTCTGATCGGTCCCTAGCATTACCACAAACTCTTTAACACAGGAGATTCAAGATGAAAATCGCGTCCACCATTGCCCGCTACTTGCTGGCAATCATCTTTCTTGTCTTTGGGTTGAATGGCTTTCTCCATTTCATACCCATGCCTATGCCTCCAGGCGTCGCCGGCCAGTTCTTCACTGCGCTTGCCGTCTCTCACTATTTCGCCGTCGTTTTCCTGCTCGAGTTTGTCGGCGGCCTGCTCCTTCTTACCGGACGGTATGTTCCATTGGCACTCGCCGCCATTGCGCCAATTGTGGTCAACATCGTGTGCTACCACGTCTTCATGGATCCCGCTGGCCTGCCGATGGCGTTGATTGTCTCAGTCCTATGGCTGTTAGCGGCCGTCAACGTTCGTTCAGCGTTTGCAGGACTCTTTCTGAAGTCCACCTCGTCCACGGTCTCTGCGAAGACCATCTGAGCCGGCGCATGTTGGTTCCGATCGCGGTGCTACGACGCGCTCATCACAAGATAGGAGCTTTTGCTTTGGCAATTCAGTTCTCTCCCGTTATCTCTTCTCGACGGAGCGCGAGCGGAAGTACATTCTCCGTCCAGGCTGTCGACCTCAGTGCGTTGGGCGAGTGGAGCTCGCCGGTTTTGGTGCTGGATCATTTCCGAGTCACTGGCCGGCCGTTTCCGCCCCATCCGCATGCCGGCTTCTCGGCGGTTACTTACGTTTTCGAGGACTCGCAATGTGGCGTCCGCAGCCGCGACTCGCTCGGCAACGACGTGGTCACGGGGCCGGGCGGCATCGTCTGGACTGAAGCCGGTAGCGGCCTGCTCCACGAAGAGACCCCCGCCGAGCCGGGCGCCGAATTGCACGCTGTTCAGATCTTCGTGAACCTGAGCGCCAAAAACAAGCTGGTTGCTCCGCGGATGCTCAAGCTCGGCAGCTCCGCGGTCCCGGAGTGGCGCAGCATTGCGGGCGATCGCGTTCGCGTTCTCGCAGGGGCATACGATCAGATTGAGTCGCCACTCATTCCGGCGGAGCCGTTCGACCTATTCGATATACGCTTGCAAGGCGAGGTGCTCTTCCAGCTACCGGAGGAGCATAACGCCATCATCTATGTGCTCTCAGGCCGCATCTGCGTGCGGACAGAAGGTCACGAGGAGGAACTGGGCGCTGAGCAGGCCGTCGCACTTGTTCGTAGCGGCCCAATGTCATTCCATGCAATCAGCCCTGCACATGCGCTGCTTCTGCGCGCCGCCGACCTTCGTGAGCCGGTTCGGTCCTATGGCCCCTTCATCATGAGCGAACAATGGCAGATTGAGGCTGCTGCGACACGCTATCGCTCTGGAGGTATGGGCCATCTTGAGCCAATCTCGAAGGTTGAGGACGCATCTTCACATACCTCGTGACGCCGGGGTGACAAGAGAAATGCGGGCCATCGCTGTGTTGTAGAACTCAGCGCGAACGCGCCTGCTGAAGGGCACAGTTACAGCGCATCTATCTTGCGGCGTCTGCAGGATTCGTTGCGAATTGAAGGCGTACGCGTCCTCCTTTCGCACTCCCCGTAAAACACCTGGAGGAAGGTGATGTTGAAGATAGGTACCCTTGCGATCCTGCTCGTCGTATCACTATCGGTTCTTGTGGACGCGTCTGGGCAGGAAGTGATTTCCGGAAGCATCGGCGGAACGGCGCAGGATGTGAATGGTGGAGTAGTGCCGGGGGCGCTTGTCACTCTCATCTGTTCGCTTCCCTGTACAGATAAGAACACGACGGCGAGCGATCTGGGCGGCTTTCAATTCCGCGATGTGGCTGTGGACATCCCCTACCACATTATCGTGAAGGCGGCCGGTTTCAAGGAGTGGACGTCACCGGTCATTGTGCTCAAGCCCGAGAACGATGTCGTGTTGCTGAACGATATTCGACTCGACCTGGATGATCGTACAGACTCGGTTACGGTGTACGCGTCGCAAGAG
>Ga0335082_10005997_pt1 | contig 13272 bp, 16 predicted proteins | sample Lox_Sample_41_FD_206718 | JGI IMG/M metagenome (GOLD analysis project Ga0335082, IMG submission 206718) | Soil microbial communities from Loxahatchee National Wildlife Refuge, Florida, United States - Lox_Sample_4.1 | ecosystem: Environmental > Terrestrial > Soil > Wetlands | place: USA... | reverse complement strand
CAGCGGCGCGCCGCTCGCGGCGCGTCCGCCGCAGGCCGGGGGTTAGCCGTAGACATGGTCGCGCCCTCGGTGGGGGTCGACGTGACCACCTTTGCGTGGCGGTCATTCGTTAAAGCTGTCAGTCTCAACCTCCAGGTACACGCGGTTGATGTTTCTTCCGATGACATACGAGCGTTCCAGATTGTCCCAGATCGAAAGATCGAGTGACCTCCGGATATCGCCCTCGCTCTGGCCGCTTCGGAAACCCTCCTTGACGCCCGAATAGAAGCGAAGCATGGCGTCGCGCAGGGCGGCGACCTCGCGGAGAGTCATGAGGTCCCCGTGTCCCGGCACGAAATGCGCGACGCCGAGTGCCTGTATCTCGTCGAGCGTTTGGAGCCAGTTCTTCACGAAACCGTCCTGCAGTGTCGGGACGACTCGGCTGACGAGTACGTCACCTGCAACCAGAACCTGGTCGTCAGGTAGATGAACCAGCAGATCACCGATGGTGTGCGGCCCTCGAGGAACCCAGAATACAACTCGCACGCCGTGGATGAGCGTTTCCGTCCTCGTGCCCTCGCGATAGGTGACGGCAGCGGCCAGCGGCTTTGTCCCGGGGAGCTCGCGTCCGATATCGCGCTCCATGATCCCGACCCACTCGGGTCCGGTCTCGAGAACCATTCTGCGGCACATCTCGGAGCTGATGAAGATAGCCCCCTCGAACGCTACATTTCCCAGGTAGTGGTCGCCGTGGTGGTGCGTATTCACCACGTGCGTGACTGGTTTATCCGTGATTCGGCGCACGGGTGTTGCGATGTGCCGGCCCACCTCGTCCGAGCCTCCGGAGTCGACAAGGATCCCCCCTTTGTCGCCCACGATGACCGTCGAATTAATCATGTAGCCTTGATTGAAACGATTCGCGTGTTGGATCGGACCCAGAAGCACGTACACCCTCTCGTTGATCCTGAGCGTTTGAGGCTCCGGAAACGTCTGCCCATAAGCTGCCGCGCCTAGGGCTATGAGGACGACCAGAGCGCTAAGCCGTCGCATGAGTGTCTAGGGCCAACGCTCGCGTCGAGCGGCGGGCGAAGCGAGGGGGCACTGCAAGCAAGCGAAGCGCGCTTGCGGCGGGCCGCTCGAACGCAGGGTTAGGCCTCATTTGCAGAGTCGAAAGCCTTGAGTACCTCAGTGCGCGAGAGCTGCGTGCGTCGCAGCTGGGATTCCGCACGACGCTTTCCATGGTATGCGCGAGCAATGACTGGCTCAAGCTTGGCCGCATCGAGTTCAGCGATTGTCGCCTCGACAGTTTTTCGACGGGCGCGCGCTTCGGCAAGCATATCGGTTGCTTCGCCGAGTATTCGTTCGGCCTCCCCTAGCAGATGTGCTTGATGAGCCGTGCCCCTGCGCAAGTTCACGAGTGTCTCGATCGCAACGCATTCGTCGCGAACCTGCTCGATAGTGAACTCCTCGTCAGATAGCAGCTGTAGTGCGGTCGTTCTTCGGGTGGCCTTGCCAAGACTCTCCTCCTCGAGGCGCTTACGGAGTGTGATCCATACGGTGAGACCGCCAATGACACCCGAGAGGAGGACGCCCAACACGGAAGCGAGAACTGAGAGCGACGGCCACATTGTGAGGCCAAACGTTAGAGATCACCGGCCCGCGGGGGGCGGGCGAAGCCCGCTGTCGCGGGTCCGGTCTATCGACGGGTTGGGCGTCACTCGGGTACGGTCCGGAGACATCGTTGACAGTTTAGTCCAGGGACATGGCTGACAGTTTGACCAAACTCTGGGCACCGCAGGAGGGTGCCCAATGCCATGGAGTCAGACCACGCCTATGGACCAGAAGACGCAGTTCATCGCCGACTACCTTCGCGAGACCTTCTCGTTCACCGAGCTCTGCGTGCGCTACGGAGTGAGCCGCGAGACCGGCTACCGGCTCGTGGAGCGCTACCTGGAACAAGGTCCTGCAGGACTCGAAGCACGATCGCGACGACCGCACACGAGTCCGAACGAGACTGCTGCGCACATCGTCGAAGCGTTGCTTGAGCTGCGTCGGCGTCACCCACGCTGGGGCGCGAAGAAGCTGCTCCCGCTGTTGGGCAAGCCCCACCCGAGCTGGGACCTTCCTGCTCGAACGACGGTGTTCGAGATCCTGAACCGCCACGGGATGGTGCCGAAGAAGCGCCGGCGACGGGCGATCGGTCATCCAGGCCGGCCGACGAGTCGGGTTCTCGCGCCGAACGACCTGTGGCGCGCGGACTTCAAGGGCGAATTCAAGACCGGCGACGGGATCTATTGCTATCCGTTGACCGTCACTGACGACCACAGCCGGTATCAGCTGGGCTGCCAGAGGCTTCTGTCGACGAAGGTGGTCGAGGCGAAGCCGGTGTTCACGCGGTTGTTCGAGGAATAATCCAAGGCTGTGGGAACCGATGCGGGCGGCCAGCGTGTTGTGTCCCTAGTGGACACGACGCAAGCCGATTTGGAGGATGTCGTGATGCGACCATCGACTCTGGGTGTCGCTCTCGTGCTTCTGCTCGCGAGCGGCTGCACGACCCCCCGGTACTTTCAGCCCGTCGCCGGCACCGCTGTGCCCGTGCAGAGGGTTGGATTCACCGTTCTCCCGCCCCAAGGAGCGGACTGGTTTATCGCGGCGGGAACCCCGGCAAACGTTGTGGCGTTCGGAAAGCGCCTTCGAGCGCAGCAGCCAGCAAGCGTGCCCGCCACGTTCGGCGTGGCGGCAGAAAGCGGGCGCCTCGGGAAGGTCCGGAACTTCGATCTCAGAACCGAGCAGGGCTTAAGGCAGGGTGTCGAATTCCTGCTGAGCGGGTCGGACCCGAAGCGCTTCCGGGTTCTTGAGCAGCGCTATTCGTTCTTCCAGATGCAAGGCACGGACTGCGTCCGATACAGTTCAAGCAGCGAGGAAGGGAACAATCCCAGGTTCCCCAACGTCGTCTTCCTCTTGATCGCCAACGGCGTGATGTGTCGTCACCCGACCTCACCCGACTACATGGTGCAGGTCGGACATTCAGAACGCAGGGTACTTGGCACCGAATCCTCGGTGGATGATAGCGCGCGCAGGGAAGCGGAAGCCATTGTGGAAAGCCTGCACTTCACTCCTGTCGAGAGGTAGTGAATAATCGTTAGCGGCTACGCAGATGCGCTGCAGTTCGCTCGTTCTCAGCTTCGGGACGATGCGCTTGACCTGTAATAGCGGTGATGCAACGGAGGGATCAACATGACCACAAGAGCGTTGCTACAAGTTGCGGCGGTTATTGCGTTCCTCATCTGCTTACTCGGCGGAGTATGGATTCTTTTCCATGCGGGTTTCAAAACCGATAAAGCCCTGGCGACGGGCATCGGATTGTATTTTGTCGGCAAGGCGTTTTTTGTTGGCCCAATGCTGCTCGCCGCCGCAAAGCAGCTTGACAGAGTGCACGCGAACGCTTAACAAGGTGCCCGCCTAACCTTAGGTCGAACGGACGGGCCGTCAGCGCCGCGCCCTATCAGCCGTCAGGACAGGCCCGCCGTTGCCAAGACGTTGACCTCAATATGTCCTGGCGCCCGCCGTTTCATGAGCTCAAGCATCCGAAGCCGCGACCGCGCGCTAAGCGGTCGCCTCCGTACTTTCAGGCGAGCCGGTGGGCGACTATGTCTCAACTCCATCTTGTACTCGCGATTCGCAAGCTTGCGAGAGTGGAGCACCAAACCAGGGGGCCGACTCGGGCGCTGTTTCGCGGAAAGCGGCTCAGGGCTGTAGAAGTTTTCCGTAGTCGCTTCGGGGAAGTGCCCGCCCTGAAGGAGTACGGATTGCGCCGTCTCCCGTGGGACTGAGGTCTAACCCCAAAGGATTGAGACGACCCGAAGTGGTCGTCCTCAATTCGATGTTCAAGAAGCAATGTCCTCGTCTACTCGGACACGTTTGGAGCTACCCCTTGACGAACGCCAGAGGTTCGCCCGATAGGTTTTCAAGCTACCTCCGTCCCATCCGGAGCGCCACGGCCGCACCTGTATCTCATCTGTAATTCCCTGCGAGTTAGGGTAGGCGCCGTGAACCACTGCGGCACTTGCGCAGGGTCAACGTAGCAGGGTGGGTGCCGTCAGACTCAGAGCACCGCCAGGGAGTCGGTCCACGAGCGTAGCCAATATTTCACAGGCTCCGGCGAATCATCGGGACCATCGCCTTGAGCGTGCGCTAATCTGATCTGCATCATTACAAGTGGTCGTCGAGCCGGAGGGGGTATGCGACACGATCAAGACCGCGGGCGGCTCGCCACGCGTGGCTTGTCTTTCGTCGGTGCAGCTGTTCTGCTCGCAGTGCTCGCAGGCTGCGCAACGCCGGCGGTGCAACGTCAGACGCCAGAGCTACACCGCGAGGCGGGGAAGTCGCCGCGCATCATCGTGATGCCGCTCGACGTCGAGCTGTCTCAGCTCACCGCGGGCGGAATGCGCGAGCCGCAGTCGGAGTGGACCGAGGCTGCGCTGAAGCACATGCGCGCCGCGCTTGAGGACGAGGCGCGATTGCGCAAGGTGCAACTTATCGATTTCCAGGCTGATCGGGGCTCGGCCACGGACCGTGAGACGAGCCTCGATCTGGTCAAACTGCACCGCGCGGTCGGCGGTGCGGTGTTCGTGCACCAGTACCTCCCGAATTTCGCGTTGCCGAGCAAGGACGGCAAGCTTGACTGGTCGCTCGGTCCGTCGGTTGCAGCGATCGCGCGCAGCCACGACGCCGACTACGCGCTGTTCATCTATGTGCGCGACAGCTACGCTACGGCCGGCCGCGTTGCCGTGATCGTCGTCGGAGCGCTGCTCGGCGCTGGCGCAGCGGGAGGCTCCCAGATAGGGTTTGCATCGGTCGTGGACTTGAAAACGGGTGACATCGTCTGGTTCAACAGGCTGGTCCGCCGCCACGGCGACCTCCGCACGCCCGAGGCCGCTGCCGAGACGGTGAAGGCGCTCGTCGCGGACTCCCTGCAGTGAGCCTTACGCGCCGGCGGTTCAGCTGCGCGCTCTGTGGCCTCGGGGCGATGGCATTCGCGCTGCGCGCCGGCGCCCAGACCCCAGGCGAGCGTTCCTACCTCGCCCCGGGGTACCGTCCAGCGCCCGAAAGCGACGAGAAGGGGCTGTGGAGCCTCATGGACCGGGCCGAGCGCGAACTCAAGGTGTCGCGCTTCGTGATTCGCGAGGCCGAGCTGAACGGCTATGTCCGGGACGTCGTGTGCCGGCTCGCCAAGGATCACTGCCCGGACGTGCGGACCTACATCGTGCGCACGGCGCAGTTCAACGCCAGCATGGCACCCAACGGCATGATCCAGGTCTGGACCGGGCTGCTGCTGCGCTGCGGCGACGAGGCGCAGCTCGCTGCGATCCTCGGGCACGAACTCGGACACTATCTGCGCCAGCACACGGTCCAGCGCTGGCGCGATGCGCGCAACAAGACCGACGCCAGCACGTTCCTCACCCTGGGTCTTGCGGTAGCGGGCCTCGGTGCAGTCGGCTCGCTCGCCCAGCTCGCAGCGGTCGCGAGCGCGTTCAGTTTCAGCCGGGACCAGGAGCGCGAGGCCGACGAAATCGGGCTCGAGCTGATGGCGAAGGCGGGCTACGCTCCGAGCGCGGCCGCCGAAGTCTGGGACCAGCTGATTGCCGAATTCAAGGCGAGCACAGCGGAGCGCTCGCGGCAACTCCTCTTCGCGACCCACCCGGAACCCGAGGAGCGGATGGCCACGCTACGCGAGGCGGCAATGAAAGCGGGTGCGAGTGCGGGCGAGCGGGGTCACGAGCGCTACCTCGCAGCGCTCGGGGGCGTGCGCACGCGGCTGGTCGCCGACGAGTTGGCGCTGCGGCAGTACGGGCGCAGCGAAATCGTGTTCCAGCGCCTGCTCGCGCAATTCCCGGACGACGGCCAGCTGTGGTTCGGGAAGGGCGAGGTCTACCGCCTGCGTAGCGAGGACGGCGATGCCCCGCGCGCACTTGCGGCATACGCTCGAGCGCTCGAGACACCGAGCGCCCCGCCCGAAGCCTTCCGCGCAATCATGCTGGTCGAGCTGAAGGCCGGCGCCCGGGATCGCGCGCAGTCGGCTTTCGACGCCTATCTGAAAGCGAAGCCGGACGCGGCCGACGTCGAGGCGCTGCGAATGCTTCTCTCACAGTGAGGTCGACCATGAACCGCTCACGACTACTCGTCGTCGCTACCGCGCTGTTGGCAGCAGGATGCGCGACACCTTACACGCTCGTCCAGCCCGAGCGCCAGACCGTCGGTGGCGTCATCTCGATCCAGCCCGGGACAAAGTGGAACAAGATGACCTCGAGCGGTTTCCGCGGGAACGTGGAGGTCTGGACGCTGGACGGGCCGGCGCTGAACACGCTCGTCTTCTTCACCGGTGTGCCCGATGGCGAACCGCTATTCGCGCGCGCGCAAGCCGCAGGGCAAGGCCAGCAGGAGAAGCCGGCGGTGTTCCGTGCAACGATGAACCCGGTCGAAGTCCAGGAGCTACTGGAGGCGACCGTGACGCGCTACTTTCAGACGACGATCGTGGAAGGGCGCAATCTGAAGCCCGCCCCGGTCGCGAACGGGCAGGGGTTCCGCTTCGAGACGCGGTTCATTGCCCGCGACGAGGTCGAGCACGAGGGCGTGTTCGTGGGTACCGTCCGGAACGGCAAGCTTTACGGCGCCTGGTTCCAGGGCGCAAAGCTTCATTACTTCAACCGTTATCTTCCCGAGTTCGATCGCCTCCTTGCCTCCGCGCAGTTCGTCGGCGATGCAGCGCGTTAAGCGATTTTGGGAGGTGTGGGTGGCGAATTTGTAGTTACGCCGCGATCGGCGTATGGAACAGACCGCCGCAATGCTGCCGCCAAGCGTAGTGATCAAGCGGAGCAGGAGCGGGGGAGGGCGCGCCCCCGCGCGTTGCGCTGGTGTCGAGCCCGCGAGCGCGCGATGAACGCGATGGGCGTTGTAATACTCTCGGAACTTTCCCAGCTTACGTATCAAGTCCACCGCGTTCCAGAAGAGCATCCGATCCAGAGACTCACGGCGGATCGTGCCGATCAGCCGCTCAACGAAGGAGTGGGAGACCGGAGCGTACGGAACCGACTTGATCTCAGCGATCTCGAGCACGCGCAGGTTGGCGAGCCAGCGGTGGAATCGAAACAGCGGGTCGTGATCGGTGCTGAGGTGTTTCGGCAGGGCGTAGTGCTCGAAAACTGGACCGCATAGTGTCCAGATACTCAATCGAGGTCGAGCGCGCATGATGAAGTGGCCTGGGGTAGGCTGGCAGCATGGTGCAAGTGCCGTCGCTGACCCAGTTTCTGATCGTCATGCTTGCTGCATGGCTTGCCCGGCAGCAGGAAGCGTTCATCGACTACCTGAAGGCCGAGAACCGGATGCTTAAGGCGCGTCTCGGTCGTCGGCGGATCATCTTCACCGACGCTGAACGCCGACTCCTTGGTCGGCATGCTAAGGCGGTGGGGCGCAAGAAGCTCTTCGAGCTCGATCCGATTGTCTCCCCTGACACACTGCTGCGATGGCACCGGCAGCTAATCGCGATGAAGTGGACATTCCGGCGCCAAGGCCCGGGCCGGCCGCGGGTGATGAGGACAATCGAGGCGCTTGTCGTGCGCATGGCCAGTGAAAACCCACGCTGGGGGTACACGCGCATCCAGGGCGCGCTTTTCAATCTTGGGCACAAGGTCGCGCGTGGAACGGTCGCGAACATCTTGAGGCGTGAAGGGATCGAGCCTGCACCCACGCGGGGCGCGCGTACGTCCTGGTCGGTGTTTCTCAAGGCGCACTGGCGCAGCCTCGTCGCCGCCGACTTTCTCTCGGTCGAGGTCTGGAAGCTACGTGGACTGATGACTTACTACGTGTTGTTATTCATTGAGCTGCCGACGCGAGCGGTGAGGATTGCAGGGATCACCACGAACCCAGCGGAAGCTTGGATGCTTCAGATCGCGCGCAATGCGTGCGACGTCGATGATGGCGTGCTGTCCGAAGGCAGGAAGCTTCTCATCGATCGGGACGCGAAGTACTCGGGCGACTGGCGCGAGTTCATTGAAGAGCAGGGCGTGGAGGTGATCCGTCTGCCGCCGAAGTCGCCTAATCTGAACGCGTACGCCGAGCGGTTCGTACGCTCCATCAAAGACGAGTGCCTCAATCGCATGATCTTCATCGGCGAGGCGTCACTGCGGCGCGCCATCCATGAATTCATGGCGCATTACCACGCCGAGCGGAATCATCAGGGTTTGCGTAATCGGCTGATCCGAGGCGAGGAGCCCTCAGTTCCAGCGTGTGGTCCGGTGGACCGACGAATCCGACTCGGTGGGATGCTGAGTTTCTATAATCACGCTGCGGCGTGACCGGTCCGTCCTGATTTTGGACCATACGGGATGGCCAGGATGAGCAGATCTCGCACGGGGTGCGAACCGTAACATCGCCACCGTCCCAAGCAAGACTGCACCGCACTGGCGGATTCGCTCATACTAGTTGCTCCACCGTGCTGTGCCCGACCCGCGACGCATAAAACGTTGGTGTAATAGCGAAGCGGCGTCCGGCACAGAGGTCGGTTCGTACTTGGTGCTTCGAGCCCGAATTCTAGTTGGACCCGCGGCCCCACGAGCACCCCGTACTGTCGCCAAGGCCCTCTGGGCCGGGAGCACGCACCTTAGAGTTCGATGACGTGGGCCGCACGCCGATGTCGCCGCGAACTGGAGGCGAACATGGATGTGATTCACCGACGTTGTGCAGGCCTGGATGTGCATAAGGTGCCTGTGGTGGCCTGTGTGCGCATCGCTGGCGAAGGTGCGCCGGCGCAGCAGGTGCAGACCTTTGCAACCACCACCTCGGGATTGCTGGCTCTGGCCGACTGGCTCTCCTCCTTCGAGGTGTCGGTCGTCGCGATGGAGGCCACCGGCGTGTACTGGAAGCCCGTCTGGCACGTGCTCGAAGGGCACTTCGAGCTGGTGCTCGCCAACGCGAGCCATGTCAAGAACGTCCCGGGGCGCAAAACCGACGTGAACGACGCGATGTGGCTCGCCGACCTGCTCGCCCACGGCCTGATCCGCGCGAGCTTCGTGCCGCCGGTGGCGGTGCAAGAGCTGCGCGCGCTCACCCGCACGCGCAAGCAGTTCGTGCCCGAGCGCGCCGCCCACGTCCAGCGCATCGAGAAGGTGCTCGAGGACGCCAACCTCAAGCTCGGCCTCGTGCTGACCGACATCGTGGGCAAGAGCGGCCGGGCGGTGCTCCAGGCCATCATCGACGGCCATACCGACCCCGAGGAGCTGCTTCGCTCGATCAACACGCGTGTCAAGGCGCGCCGCACCGAGCTGCTCCAGGCCCTGCGTGGACGCATCAGTGCGCATCACGGCTTCATGCTGAAGCTCCACCTCGGCCACGTCGATACCTTGGACCAGACCATCGCCGCGATCGAGAAGGAGGTGAGCCTCGGGCTCAAGCCGTTTCGCCAATCCGCCGAACACTTGAGCACCATGCCCGGTCTGAGCGCCGTCAGCGCCAGCGTCATCGTGGCCGAGATCGGCGTGGACATGTCGCGCTTCAAAACCCCCGGCCACCTCGTCTCCTGGGCCGGGCTGTGTCCGCGCAATGACGAGAGCGCCGGCAAACGTCGCAGCACTCGTCTTCGCCACGGCGGCAATTGGCTCAAGACCACCTTGGTGCAATGCGCCTGGGCCGCCGTACGCGTGAAAGGCGGCTATCTCCAGGCGCAGCTCCACCGCCTGCGCGCCCGCCGCGGCGCCAAGAAGGCAATCCTTGCCGTGGCCGCCTCGATGCTCACCGCCGCCTGGCACATGCTGCGCAACCAAACCGACTGGCACGACCTCGGCGCCGCCCACTTCGACCGCGCCGACCGCAAGAAAACCGTCAACCGCCTGCTCAAACGCTTGCGCCAGCTCGGCTTCAACGCCGAACTCGTCCCGGCGTGACGGTGTACGTTTCACCTTAGGAATTCGCCACCCACAGGATCAGACCCAGCTACTCTAGGCGAAATACCGCCGTGCGAAACTGCTGCAGGCAGTATGCGCCAGCCTGCTGCAGCCCTGACTTCAGAAGCGACGCCCCGTTCGCAAGGAGCTCGTCGTATGTTGGCGCCGTGCCGACGTCATCCGGAACACCGCGCCAACAGAACCCCTCGGCGAGGATGTTTCCAGCGCGCAGATCGATCAGCCTGACCTTCGCGCCGTAGATAACCTGGTATCGGCTCCAGTTGAGATAACTAAAGCCCCAGCTCACCGTTCGTACGGTGAGCAGAAGATCGGCTCCAGTAAACTGTGACTTGAGCTGAGCTATATCGTCAGTGTTTACTTCCACCGAGTTCGGGGCGCCCACACTGATCTTGTAGCGATCTCGTAGTGCTGATGCCAGCTCTGAGCTCAGCATGACCGCAGGGTCTTGCACCTTGTTCTCTTGGCTGATCTTGTTGCCCTCTGCGGTCGCCACCGCGGCTCCGATAAGCCCGAACGAGATGTTGGCTCGAGTGGTCGCAGTAAAGTCGGGCTTTGCGAAATGGGCGTGTCCGAGTGACTTCGTACTAATGCGGGTTTCATGCTCAGGTGCGATTGGGACTGTCTGGGTACTCACACATCCACTAGTGGCGAGTGCTACGACGCTTACGAGAATCGCACGCTTCATTAGAGTCACCTCCCATCTCCGCCGAGGTTCAGATGGCGAGTCGCCCGTAGTAGTTCAGGATGCCGCCAAGTCTCGGGCGCCGAGTGATCGGTCGATCTTGAAGGTCCGCGACGGGGCGAGGCGTGATCAGTGCGTTCCCCAATTCTTGATGATTCCGTTCAAGGAGAAAGTGCTGGAGGTACTCACGTAATGCACGACGCAGCATCGCCTGCCCGATCGGGATCAGCTTGGAGAGGCATTCCTCTCTTACGGATCGTACGAAGCGTTCCGCATAGGCATTCAAATTAGGCGAACGCGGCGGCAGTCGGATCACCTGGATGCCCTCGCGCGCGAGCATCTGCCGAAATTCAGCGCAGTACTTTGGTCCCGATCGAGGATCAGATACTGCTTGTCGCCCAGCGGCCCGTCGAATACATCCAGTAGGTTTCGCCAGAGGTGGCCCCATCCGTTTAGACAGCGCCCGGGGGTTGGATAAGTGGATTCTCTGCGGTTAGGGATGCGATGCGGCAGGGTTGTCCACGGCGGCGGGCGGGCGTCGCCTGCGACGAACGCACGACCGACGCGGTGGGCAACCCGTTCTCATCGCTCAGGCTGCCTTCCGGGTCGCCGGCAGCGAGGCGAAGTAGAACTCATCGGGGGTCTTCCCGTCCAGACTGCTGTGCGGTCGTCGCATATTGTGGAAGTCGAGGTACCGCGCAAGGCCCACGCGCGCCGCGCTCACCGTCTCGTAGGCGTGCAGGTAGACCTCCTCGTACTTCACGCTGCGCCACAGCCGCTCAACGAACACGTTGTCGCGCCAGGCGCCCTTGCCGTCCATGCTGATGCCGATGCCGCGCTTCTTCAGGACATCGATGAACTCGGCGCTGGTGAACTGGCTGCCCTGATCGGTGTTGAAGATCTCCGGCGTCCCGTAGCGCGCGAGCGCCTCCTCCAGCGCCTCACGGCAGAACTCGGTGTCCATCGAGATCGATACGCGGTGGGCGAGCACCCGGCGCGAAGCCCAGTCGACGACCGCGGCGAGGTAGACGAACCCGCGCGCCATCGGGATGTAGGTGATGTCCATCGCCCAGACCTGGTTCGAGCGCTCGATCGCGAGGCCGCGCAGGAGATACGGATAGACCTGGTGCCCGGGGTGCTTCTTCGTCGTCCTCGGACGCCGATACAGCGGCTCCACGCCCATGCGCGTCATCAGCGTTCTGACGTGCTTGCGTCCGACGACGAAGCCTTCCCGGCGCAACGAAGCGCGCAGCATCCGCGCACCCATGAACGGATGCTCCAGGTGCAGCGCGTCGATGCGGCGCATGAGCGCGAGGTCGGCATCCGACACCGGTCGCGGCAGGTAGTACACCGAGGCGCGGCTCACCTCCAGGAACTCGGCCTGACGGGTGATCGGGAGTTCGTGATTGCGGTCGATCATCGCCTTGCGCTCAGCATGCCCGCCTTGATGAGCGCGCCTTCTAAAAAATCGTTCTCCAGCGCAAGCTCGCCGATCTTGGCGTGCAGCGCCTTGAGATCGACCGGCGGCTGCCCCTTCGCCGGCGTCTCGCCGAAGACCGCGGCGGCGCGCTCCAGGAGCTGGTTCTTCCAGTCGGTGATTTGGTTGGGATGGAGATCGAACTGCTTGGCCAGTTCGGCCAGCGTCTTGTCGCCGCGCACGGCGGCCAGCGCAACTCGCGCCTTGAACGTCGGGGTGTGGTTACGTCGGGACCTTCTGCTCACTCTTTGCTCCGCTTTCTCGGGCCACCGGCCCGTTCTCAGGAGCAGATTGTCCACTTATCCGGCTGCCCAGATTTCTGGGGCCACCTCTGCCCCATCTGCATCATCCCGCCCGCATCGGGTTGGACGGTGATCCCGGCGATACGCACTCGTCGAGTTGCCAGCTCGATGACGAACCGAACGTAATGCGTCAGCAGCCCCCGCCAGCCCCAGACTTCCACGGTGAAGAAGTCTGTGGCGGCCAGCGCCTTCCAATGCGCTTTCAAGAACACCGACCACGGCATTCCTTTGCCCCGCTCGGGGGCGGGCTCGATGCCATGCTCTTTCAGGATCCCGCGAATCGTCCCGCGGCCCAGCTTGTAACCAAGGTTGGCCATGGCTCCCTGGATCCGGGTATAGCCCCAGTCTGGGTTCTCGCTGGCCATGCGGATGATCAGCCGCACAAGTTCCTTCCGCGTGCGCGGCCGGCCAGGCCGACGTCTCTCAACGAAAGGTCCACTTCCGCGCCACCACCAGTTCCCGGTGCCACCGTAGCAACGTCTCGGGCGTCACCACGGTACCGAGGTCGCGCAACGCCCTTCGCCCGACCCCGACCGCCCGCTCGGCGAGCAAGCGGCGCTGTGCGTCGGTGAAGATGATCCGCCGCCCGTGGAGTTGTTCGCGCAGCATGCGGTTCTCGGCCTTCAGATACTCGATGACGGCCGCCTGCTGGCGCTGCAGCCAGCCGGCAAATAGCATCAAAAGGAACTGGAGGAGATTGGCAGAGGCAGCCATCGCCTGGAAATGGTGGCTGCTTTGGTCTTACGCGTCAATCGCCACTTTCCCCATTGTGACGGCAATGTCCCGTAGCGTGTTGAACGACGAGAGGGCAGCGGCTCCGGTTGGCGATGTTACGCCGCCTTCACGAGCGCGGTACGCGCCTCGACGCCTCGA
>Ga0335082_10005996_pt1 | contig 13272 bp, 10 predicted proteins | sample Lox_Sample_41_FD_206718 | JGI IMG/M metagenome (GOLD analysis project Ga0335082, IMG submission 206718) | Soil microbial communities from Loxahatchee National Wildlife Refuge, Florida, United States - Lox_Sample_4.1 | ecosystem: Environmental > Terrestrial > Soil > Wetlands | place: USA... | reverse complement strand
CCCGCGGCTCCGCCCTGGAAAGCACGCCGCAGGCCGGGCCTGTCTCCTCAAATGACCTGGAGGTCATCGATGAGCACTGACAGCGTCCCACGGGATGCCAACGACGTCCGGGCCGCGGCCGGCCTCCCGCGCCAGCCGGTCGCGCTGGCCGGCTCCGCCCCGCGCGGCCCGGGCCTGTTCGCGGTCGCCCGGGACAACGGCGAGACCGTCATCACGAACGTCCGCCGCCTGGCCGGGTTCGACCGCGCCCCGGGCAGCCGGGTCATCGCGTTCGCTACCTGGCTGCTGGTGGTCCTCGGCGGTGGCCTGATGTATGTCAGCTTCCAGGCCCAGTTCAGCTACATCTACGGCGTCAAGCACGTGAACGTCGCCTCGGCGATCGAGGCGGCCATGCTCGACGCCGGGATGGTCATCTTGTCCGCGCTGGGCATCGGCCTGGCGCTGGCCGGGAAGCCGTCCCGGGCCGAGCGGTTCCTGATCATGGCCTGCGCCGCGGCGTCGGCGTTCATGAACTATGCCGCCGCTGATGCGGCCAGCTGGCGCAGCGTCGTGGCGTACGTGGCCGCCCCGGTGTTCCTCGCGGTGATCGTGGACCGGGTGATCTCGGTGATCCGCCGTCACGTCCTGCCGGTGGACGCCGGGTCCGCGTGGGTGCCGCTCGGCCGCGCCCTGCGGGCCGCGGCGGCGCGGGCGGGTGTCGTCTTGCTGTACTCGCTGCGGTTCGCCCTGGCGCCGGGGTCGACGGCGTCGGGGCTGCGCCGGCGGGTCCTGGTGGCCACGCCGCTGCCGGAGGCGGCGGGCGGCCCGCCGGTGCCGCTGACCAGCAGTGAGACCCCGGCTATCGAGTCGCCGGTGACCGAGCCGCCCGAGCTGGCGGGCGGGAGCAAGAAGGCCCGGCTCACCTGGTGGTACCGGCAAGATCCGGACTACGGCAACCGGGCTGCCATCGCGGCGGTGGCAAAGCGGCTCGCGCCGAAGGTCGATCTCAGCGAGGGCACCGCCCGCGCGTACCTCGGCCGGATCTGCGCGGACCTCGAGCAGGCCCGGCGGGCATCGTGACCGCCGCCGCGCACGTCATCAGCGCCCTGGCGCGCTTCGCGGTCGCCGTCGTCTGGGGCGCGGCCCTGCTGGCCATCCATCACCCGCTGGCCGCGCTCCTCCTGTTCGCCATGCTGGCCTGCGCCGCGCTGTTCCACAGGGCGGTGCTCGGCTGCGGGGCGCAGCGGCGCCGCCGGGTCCGGGCGCTGCGGTGGCGGATCCGGCTGCGGCTGCATCCCGGCCCCGGGTACGCCTCACTGATCGAGCTGTGGCTGCGGTGGGGCCGGCTGGCCGCGCTGTCGCACGGCCGCCGGGCCCGGCCGGGCCTGACCCTGCGCAGGCGCCTGGCCTCGCGCACGACGGACTACGCCTGGCGGCTCGGCCGGGCTCAGTACTTCCGCCGGGTGTATGCCCGGCTGGAGGACCAGGCGGTGGTGCTGGCGCCGCAGCGGACCGGCAAGTCCGGGCTGATCGCGGACCGGATCTTGTCCCATGCCGGCCCGGTGCTGGCGACGTCGACCCGGCCGGACCTGTACCGGCTCACCGGCACCGCCCGGGGGCTGGCCGGCCCGGTCGGCGTGTGGAACCCCCAGGGCATCGAGGGCGTCCCGTCCACCTTCGGATGGGACATCCTGGCCCCCTGCCAGGATCTGGTGATGGCCCGCCGGATCGCCGGGTGGCTGGCCTCGGCCGTGCTCGGCACCGGCGGCAACCTGGGGAACATCGAGTGGTTCTCCCAGAAGGGCGATGTGGCCCTGGGCTGCCTGCTGTGGGCCGCCGCGGTGTCCGGCCGGACCATCACCGATGTCTTCAACTGGGCGCAGCTGTTCGGCCACGAGGACGCGCTGCAGGTCCTGGCCCGGCACCCGGACAGCTCCCCGCAGATGCTGGCGGTGGCCCGGCACACGTTCGAAGGCAACCGGACGGCCGGCTCGATCAGGGACACGATCGAGCTGGCGCTGGCCTGGACGATCATCCCGGACCTGGCCGCCGCGGTCACCCCGGCGCCGGGGCATGGCTTCGATGCCGCCCGGTTCCTGCAGCAGGACGGCACGCTGTTCCTGATCGCCGCCGGGGATGAGGACTCGCCGCTGACGCCCCTGTTCACCGCGTTCGCCTCCTACGTGCATTACGCGGCCGGGCTGGCGGGCAGCAGCGCCGGGCGCGGCCGGCTGGACCCGCCGCTGCTGATGGCGCTGGATGAGGTCACCACGATCTGCCCGGTTGCCCTGCCGGGGATGCTGTCCGACTCGGCTGGCAAGGGCGTGCTGATCATGCCGGTGGCGCATTCGCTGAGCCAGTTCGCCGGCCGGTGGGGCGAGCACGGCGCGGAGACGATCTGGGCCACCTGCGGGACCAAGATCCTGCTCGGCGGCTCCAGCGACGCGGACATGCTGGAGGAGGCCTCCCGGCTGTGCGGGACGGCAGCGCTCGGCGAGGACGACGGCCAGGCCCGGGTAGTGCCGGCCGAGCTGCTGCGGGCCCTGCCGGACTGGCGGGCGCTGGTGCTGCGGATGAACCTCTCGCCGGTCGTGGTGAAGATCCGGCCGGCGTGGAAGCGCCGCGGCCTGGCCCGCCTGAACCGCCGGGCTCCGGCGTACGTTTCACCATGGTCCCCGCAGTCCTTCGGCATCCCCGGTCCGGAGGAGATCCCGGCCGGAGATGCCCCCGTCCCAGAGGGAGCCCCGGCCCGTGTCCCGGAGGCCGCTCCGTCGCTCGCCGGCACCGGCGGTGAGTCCCGGTGAGCCGCGCCCGTCCCGCGCGGATCGTCGCCGGGCCGCGCTGCGGCTGGCCGGAGCGGGAGTGCAAGGCCCCGGAGTCCGCGCACGGCTCCGCCGCCGGGGCGCGCCGCCCGTGGACCTATCACGATGTGCAGTGTCCCGAACCGAACCCGCGGCCTGGCCCGCAGCTGGACGGGTACCCCGAGTGCGGCCTGGCCGACGGTCACGCCGGCGATCACGGCTACGTGCGCCACGCCGCGGAGGGCTTCCTGCGTGCGGCGGAAGCTCCGGAACCGGAGATCGAGGCCGCGCTGTGACGCCGCCCGAGGCCAGCGGGGCCGCCGGATTCACGGTGGACGAGACCGCGCGGCTCTGCCGGGAGATGTACGAGCTCGGCCGCGAGCACGCCGAGGCGGAGATGGCTGAGCAGTGGGCGCGTGTCGCCGCCCCGGTAGTCGGCGGCGGCCCGGATCACGCCGAGCTGGAAGAACGCCGGTGGGGGCCTGGCGGCCGCGCCCGCTTCGCCGACCCGCGCCCGGGTGATTTCCCCGGTCGCGCGCAGGCGCAGCCCGAGCCCGAACCTGAACTGGAGATCGCGTGACCGAGCCCGATCCGATCGCCACCCTGGCCGCGCAGGTAGAGGAACTGCGCGGCCAGCTGGCGCGCTCCCAGGGCGACATCGGGCACCTCCGGGAACGACTGGAAACCGAGTCAAGCCAGACCGCGATGCTCCGGCTTGATGTCAAGCAATCCCGGGCCCAGCTCGAGGAGGCGATCGAGAAACGGCGGCTCAAGCCGCCGCCCGCCCCCTGGTGGTGCGTCGGCCGGGCCGAAGGCGAGGCGATGCTCGCCGGGCTGCGCGAGTGGGTGGAGACCTTCCTCCGTCCGCACTACCCGGATTACCTGATCCGCCTGCCGGCCTGCTGGGCGAACCACTTCGAGGCCGTATGGGAGCTGTCCACGCTCCGCGCGGAGTGGCAGCGGATCTACGACGACGAAGACAACCGGGACCTGCGGGGCGCTCTGAACTGGCATGACCGGCTCCTGCCCGGTGTCCTTGACCGTCTCGCCACGGCGATCAGGTGTGACGAGGCCGGCTGCCGGATCGCGCGCAGGCCCCCCGCCTGACAAGACGGAAAAGCCGCGGCACCCTCCCCCTTTGGGCGCCGGGCTTCCTGTTGTCCCGTCAGATCTCCGCTTCGGCCTCGTAGTCGGCCTCGGGCAGGGAATGGTCCCCGGCTGTGCCGGGCTGCCAGGAAGGCTCCAGGGCCGTCTCCGCTTGCGCCTGGGCCTGCGGCCCAGCCGAGGGCCTGGCTAGCCACTCCTGCCATTCCTCGGCGCGCTCGGCGTCCTCGGCGGCCATCTGCTCGGCCAGCTCCGCGATATGCCGGCCGATGGCCCGGAGATCCTCGTGGATCTCCGCGTGGACCCCGGTCAGGGCAACGTCCTCCGGCTGCGGCTCGGCGCCGTAGCGCTCTACCTCGGCGTCGGTCACCGGCGCCTGCCGCGCTGATGCCTCGCGGCGGCCCTGCCGCCCGGCGTCGACCCGCGCTGTCTGGGCTGCTTTCTCCGCGGCCCAGATGTCCGGGTCGATCGGCGGCGTCTCGGGTTCGGCCTCGGGTTCGGCCTCGGGCTCGATGACCGGGGCGCGCTCCCGGGCTTGCGCGGTCCGCTCGGCCTGCTCCTGCCGCCACCGTTCAGCCTCGGCCGGGTCCGGCGCCGGGTCCTGACGCGGCCGCGCCGCCGCGGCGGCCATCTCGGCGTCCGTGACCGGGTACCGCAGCGCCAGGTCCCGGGCCTCGGCCTCCATCTGGGCATGAACATCAGCCAGATGGGCGTTCCACCAGCCGGCCACGCCCGCGTCAGCCTGCGGCTCCGCCTGGCTGCCGTACCTGGCGACCTCCGCGCCGGTGACCGGGCAGGCCCGGGCCGACGCCTCGGCCCGGGCCTGCCGGGCGGCCTGTGCCTGGGCGGTCCGCTCGGCCTTCAGCCGCGCCCACTCCGCCGGGTCCATCGCCGGGGTTTCCCGCTCCTGCGCCGACGTCTCGGCCACCTCGGCGTCTGTGACCGGGATGCGCTCTTCAATGCCGCGGCGCCTTAGCTCGGCGGCTGCCTGGCGGGCCGCGGCCTCCTGCGCGGCCGTAGCCTCACGCCATTCCCGGCGGGCTGCGTCGGCGACGGCCAGCCGCGCCAGGTCCCCGGCGTGGCGCCCCGCCTCGGCCTCCGCCGTTTCCGCCGCTGCCACGTCGCCGACGACGATGGCCGCCTTGACCTGCGCCCGGGCTTCCTCGGCGAGGTGCTCCCGGTCGCCGGCCGCGGCCTGGACGTCGGGCGGCGCGAGCGCCTCGGCCCGGAGGTACTCCTCCACCCGCGCCTCGAGCTGCCCGCGTCCCATCGCCCGCAGCAGGGCCTGATCGTCGGGGAGCTCCAGGGCCACCACGGAGGCGTGGAACGCTTCGCGGAGCTGCGCCTGGCCGGAGGGCACCGGGCCGATCGCCTGCGCCGGGCCGGTGATCCCGGCGGCCTCCCGGTAGGACTGCACCAGGCCGGCCCGGCGCTCCCACTCCTCCCGCACCGCCCCGGCCTCCGGCGGCACGCCCCACGCCTCCAGCGCCCACCGGGGAGGCTGCGCGGCCAGCTGGCGGCCCAGCTCAGCCTGCCGGGCGTCGAGCATCCGGGCGGCCTCCCGGGCCGGCTCCGGCGCGTCCTGAGAGGCGCGCTCAGCCCAGGTCCCGGTCTCGCCCCTAGCCGGGGCCGGTTCTTTTCCCAGGCGGCCGTGCAGGCCTGCCGCGATCGACCGGAGCCCGTCCAGCGGCGCGGCGGTGATGGAATCCAGCACGTCGGCGATCCGGCGGCCGCCGATCTCGTGCGCGCGGAGCTCCTGCAGGAACGCGGGCCGCTCCGGGTCGGTCATGTACCGGGCGAACTCCTGCTCGCCGATCCGCTCCCGCACCATCTGGTCTATCTGCGGCACGACGTCGAGCCGCCAGAACGCCTCCGACAGCTCCAGGAGGTGCCCCGTGTGGGTCGTGAAGTCCTGCGCGGCCTGGATCTCCTCCAGCGCGGTCCGCTCCGGCTCGTCCTGCTGCAGCGCCTGGGCCAGGACGGCTTCCCACGGGGCCATCTGCCGGTCGCTGGGCCGGTCCGGCATCGTCAGGGACACCTCGCGGGCCAGGTCGGGCCGCCCCGCCTTGCGGAGCGCGGCGACCCGGCGGAGCTGCGCCGCGGCGTAAGCGTCCCGTTCGGCCCGGGTGGGCTGCGCCGGGTCCAGCGGCCCGGTCACGACATGAATCGTGTTCTTCTCCCGGCCCCGGGTCGCGCCGACATAGACCAGGGAGCGGCTGGCGTCGGCGTCGACCACCAGGTGAGCCCGGTCGACGGTGCGGCCCTGGGCGACGTGGACGTTGCCCGCGTAGGCGGGCTCGGCGTACTTTTCCAGGTACGCCACGGGGACGAAGAACGGCCTCGACCACTGGTCCGGCCCCGCCTGCCGCCGCACCGCGGCCAGCCGCCCGAACGCGCTGTCGTGCGTGCTCTCCAGGCGGACCACGTCGCGGTTGGCCAGCGTCTGCCCGTCCGCGTCGATGCGGGTGTTGAGCCGGGCCCGGATCAGGTCACCCCGTCCGGCCTGGTTGCCGTCAGAAAGCGTGATCTCGGCCTTGCCGACCCGGCCGAGCTCCACCAGCCGCTCGCGGACCAGGGCGGACAGCCGGGCGGCGGTCTCGTTCGAGGTGGCCATCAGCAGGGATTCCTGGCCGTCCAGGAAGCCGTTCAGGTACAGCGTCACCGCGTCGTCGTAGACCCGGTCCTGCGGCCCGTGGTAGATCCGGCCGCGGGCGGCGTACTCGGCCAGCGCGGTCACGTCGCCGTCGCGCAGCCGCAGCGAGGCGTCCCGCTCCCAGGCGTGGGTGAACCGGCGGACCTCAGTCAGCCGGTACGAGCCGTGCCGTGCGGCGATCAGCGGGAAGATCCCGCCGGCGCCGACCGCCCCGAGCTGCCCGGGGTCGAACGTGCCGATCACCATGGCGCCGCACCGGCGGGCTATCTGCGTGATCCGCAGCATGTCCTCGGTGGATACCTGGGTGGCTTCGTCGACCACCAGGACGTCACCGGGGTAGACCGGCACGTGCGGCCGGGTCTTGTCCGGGTCCTTGATCTTGCCGAGGAACTGGGCGATGTTGAACGTTTCCATCGCCGCGCCGGCCTGCGCGGCCTCATCGGCCATCACCCGGGCGGCGTTGGTGCTGGCTGTCAGCCCGATGACACGGCCTTTGGCCTCGGCCGTCCAGGCCCGCGCGAACGCGGCCATCACGTGCGTTTTCCCGGTCCCGGCCGGGGCGACCAGGCAGCTGATGAGCCGCGAGGAGGCCAGCAGGCCCAGGCAGGCCTCCCGCTGGGAGTAGTCCAGGTCCGTGCCGGCCAGGGCCGCGGCCGCGGCCTCCGCGCTGACCCGCTGCGGCACCGGCAGGACGGTGACGTCGACCAGGTGCTGCTCATGATCCCGGTGCTCCGCGGTGCAGAACAGCTCCTCATCCGGCGGCCGGTAGATGCTGGTCCCGTCCTTGCGGAACTCCAGCCGGGACACGTCGATGACGTCGGGCACCGGCGCTATCTGCAGGACGGTCACGCCCTCGGCCCGCCCCGACAGGGCCTCGCCGGCGAGCTCGTCGAAATACGCTTCGGGATCTGCATCCGGCGGCAGCGACCCCAGCGCCCGGCCGAGCTCGAACGTGAGCTGGCTGCGGTTCCACACCGCGTTCTGCCGCTGTACCTCGGCGACGGCGATCCGGATGGCCCGGGCCCGCTCCGCCTCGCTCGGCAGCTCGCTCGGTCCCCGCTCGGCGGCGTAGGCGGCCGCTTGGTGATGGAGCGCGGACAGCTTCCCGGTGCCGCGCCGCTCGGCTTTGCGCGCCCACGCGGCGAGTTCCTGGCCCGGGGCCGGGGGGTTGTGGTCCTTGGCGTCGCGGGTCTCCAGCGCGGCCCGCTGCTTGATCGCCCACCGGGCCTGCTTGCCCGGAGCGTGCCCGTGATCGCGCAGGTACTGCGCCTCCAGCTCCCGGTACCGGTCGCGCAGCTCCCTGGCCCGGTCAGAGTACACATCGGCGGCTTCCTCGCTGATCCCGCCGATCTCGAACGAGTTGCCGTCCGCGCGCCGCACCGTGCGGAGCCATCCGAGTTTGCCCAGCTCCTGCTCGTAGAACCGATCGCCGTAGGCGCCCAGGCCGAGCTTGTTCCTGAACAGCGGCTGGCCATGCAGCGCCCGCCACTTATCATCTGCTCCGTCTGCTCGCTGCGCCCGGTTGGCGATCGCATTGTGAATGTGGAGCTGCGGGTCGCCCTCCCGGCTGGTGTGCTGCGGGAAGGACGCCACGATGAACCCGGCGGCGTCCCGCCACTGGCCTGACGTCGCCGAATGGTGCCCGGTGCGGATGTAAGCGAGCCGCCGCTCCGCCAGCGCGATCATCCGGTCATTGGCCCGCTTCATCGCTCCGCGGATCTGCCCGGCCCGCTCGGCCAGCTGCTTCGCGTCCGCTTCGCGGCCCGCAGCCTCCGCTTCGGCCGAAGCGGCCAGCAGAGAGGCCCACAGCACCGACACCGACTTGGGCGCGCTGAACGTGTAGTCATAGAACGGCACCCGGTTGCGCCATTGGGCGCGCAGCCGCAGCCGGATCTCCCGGATCTCCTCCGGGGTGATGATCCCGCCCGCCGCGGCCACCCAGTCGGCGACCTCGGCCTCGATCCGCTTGTGCAGCGAGCCCGAGGCCTCCGGGTATTTTCCGGGCCGCTGCCGCCGGGCCAGCACCTGGCCATCCGGGCCGACATCCTCGTGGTAGAGCCGCTTCATCACGTCGGCGTCGACCTGCCCGGCCAGCCCGAGCGCCGCCGCGCCGGCGCCCTGCCAGTACCCGGGCGGCTCCCCGGCCGCGCCGGTGTAGTAGTCGCTGCCGCCCACGGCATCGGTCAGGTAGGCGGTGTCGTACCCGGTGTGCAGGCTCAGCACGGCGGCCGGATCCTCCTCTCGCGGCCGGTCAGGCGGGCGGCCCCATCGCGGCGCGGAGCGCACGCGGGACCATGATCATCTTTCATGATGCAAGTGTGTGAGAGCTTTCGACCTTGGCCTGGGCACCATAGCGCCCGCCTATGACATTTGCTGTCCGGGTGTCCTTTCCGCGCCTAAGTGGCGGCGTCCAGGTGATCATGGCGGGTGATTTGGCGAGTCCAGGTTTAGTTGGCGTGTCGTGCGCGGCAATGGGTCGCTGGTTCGTTAAGAATGCCGGGCATGACGACGCTGCCGGCCGTGCGGGACACGGCGCCTGACCTGTCGGCGAACGAGTTCGAGGTCGGGTACATCGCCGGGGACGGCACGCGGCACCGGGTGCCGCTGGCGGACGTGCGGGCGGTGCCGCTTGAGGCTATGGCGCCGATCCGCCGCTTCAACGCACGAAAGGGTCAGCGGCATCTGCCGGGGCGCTGGTGGTCGGCCACCGATGGCCGGCACGTGGGTTACGAGTCGTGGCTAGAGCGTGACCACCTGACGTGGCTGGACTGGGACCGGGCGGTGGTGGGGATCGCCTCGCAGCCGTTCCGGCTGTCCTGGACGGCCGGCGAGAGCCAGGTCCGGTGGCACGTGCCGGACTTTTTCGCCCGGCGCGCGGGTGGGCCGGCGGTGGTGGTCGACTGCCGGCCGGCGGAGCGGCGCGGCCCCCGCGACCTGGCCGCGTTCGAGGCGACCCGCCGGGCGTGCGATCTGGTCGGCTGGGAGTACCGGCTGGTCGGCGCACCGGACCCGATTGCCACGGCGAACCTGCGGTGGCTAGCCCCGTTTTCCGCACGTGCTGCATCGTCGCAGGTCAGAGGCTTGCAAGATCCACAACGTTGAGTAATCGTTGCAGCTCAATGGCCGCCATGTGCGAAATGCAGGGCTAGCCGGGTACCGGCACCCGCGCCATGACATCTCGGAGGTGGCGGCGGCGCTGCGGGCCGTGTTTGCCGGGCCCGCCCCGTTGATGGCTGGCGCAGAGGCGGCGGGTGACCCGATCGCCGTACTGCCGGTGCTGTTCCACTTGTTGTGGCGCCAGGAGCTGGCCACGGACCTGTCGGTGCCGCTGCACCCGTCCGCGGCCGTCACGAGCGTGGCTGCGGCGTGAACGGCAGGCCGGTGCGGGCGGTGCTGCGCCCGGGTGACTGGGTGAGCTTCGACGGCGATGAGCACCAGGTCCTCGCGGTCGCCGGCACCTCGGTGCGGCTGCGCGCGCAGACCGGTACTGAGCAGGTGGTGCTGGCCTCCTACCTGATGGCCGCGCCGGACTTCGCACTGGTCGGCGGGGCCGCGGCACCTGAGGTGGAGCCGTTCGGACTGCTGGACAGCTTGCCCGGGGAGGTGCTGGCCGCGGCGCGGGAGTGGGAACGGCACGTGGTGGAGGTGGAGACCGGCCTGCCGCCGGGCGCTGACCCGGGCACGGCACCGCGGCCGGAGTACGACCCGGCGGCCCGCACCGTGGCGCAGCGCACCCAGGCCAAGGCCACCGAGCTGAGCGTCGGCTACCGCACCGTGGAGCGGATGCGCACCCAGTACGCGCAGCAGGGCCTGTGGGGACTGGTGGACCGCCGCGCGGTGCGGGCACGGGAGGCCACCGGGCGGGCCGACGCGCGGCTGGTCGCGGTGGCGCGGCAGATCATCGACGCCGAGACGCATACCTCGACGGGCACCCGGGGACGGCTGATCCGCCGGGTAGTCAAGGCCGTGGAGGACTCCTACGGGCCGGGCACGGTGCCGCTGCCGGGCCGCTCGACGTTCTACAAGCTGATCGACGTCCTGTCTGCTGGCCGGCACACGTTCGGGTCGGCGGTGACCCGTCGGCAGACCGCCAACCGGCCGGACGGGCCGTTCACTCCCACGTTCGCTGCCCGGCCGGGCGAGCAGGTGCAGATCGACTCGACCCCGATTGACGTGATGGTGCTGCTGGAGTCCGGGATGCCGGTGCGCGCGGACCTCACGATCGCGGTCGACGTGGCCACGCGGACGATCTGCGCAGCGGTGCTGCGGCCGGCGGGCACCAAGGCGGTGGACGCGGCCCTGCTACTGGCCCGGATGCTCGTGCCCGAGCCGATGCGGCCGGGCTGGGCGGCGGTGTTGCGCATGTCCGCTTCCCGGCTGCCGCACGCCCGCCTTCTGGAGGTGGACGCCCGGATGGAGCTGGCGGCGGCCAAGCCGGTGATCGTGCCAGACACCATCGTCATCGACAACGGGAAGGTGTTCGTCTCGGACACGTTCATCCGTGCCTGTGCACGGTTGGGCATCTCGGTGCAGAACTGCCGCCCCGGAACCCCGACCGACAAGGGGATCGCAGAAGCAACATTTGCTGCCATCAACACCCTGTTCTGCCAGCACGTGGCCGCCTGCACCGGCTCCAGCACGCAGCTTCGCGGGGACCGGGTGGACGCGCAGGCCGCCTGGACGGTGCCGGATCTGCAGGACCTGCTGGATGAGTGGCTGTTGTGCTGGCAGCAGCGCCCGCATGACGCGCTGCGCGACCCGTACTTCCCGCGGCGGGCGATCTCACCCAACGACAAGTACGCTGCGCTGGTCGCCGCTGCCGGGTACCTGCCGCTGACCCTGGCCGGGGAGGATTACCTGGAGCTGCTGCCGGTGGCCTGGCGGCAGATCAACGACTATGGCATCCGCATCGACTACCGCACCTACGACAGCCCCGGACTGGGGCGGTGGCGGCGCCAGCACTCCGGGATCGCCGCCCGGCGGGGGCTGTGGGAGGTCCACTACGATCCCTACGACCTGACCCAGGTGTCCGTGCGGACCCCGGACGGCTGGGTCACCGCGCCGTGGACGCACCTGCCGATGATCTCGGCGCCGTTCGCGGACTTCACCTGGCGCCACGCCCGGAAGCTGGCGGCGCAGGCCGGGCGGGACGACACCAGCGAGACCGAGGTGGCCCGGGTGCTGGACGAGCTGCTCACCCGCGCCCAGGCCGGCCCGCCAGCGGACAAGGCCACCGCCCGGGTTGCGGCGCGCACCCGGGTCGCCGCGGCCGCGCACCGCCCGCCACCCCGGGAGGAACCCGCCGCGATGAACCGCGACAGCGACGATGACGCGGGCGGCGGGCAGCTGGCCGCGGTGATCCCGTTCGGGGTCTTCGACGCCGACGCTGAGGCCTCCCGGTGGTGAACCCGGCCGGTCCCGGCCCGATGACCGCCGAGGAGCCGCTGACCACCAAGGAGGGCTGGCGCCGGTTCGCGGACCGGCAGACGGCCATGCCCGAGCTGCCCGGGCCGGCGGTGCTGGCCCGGATGACGTCGCGGGAGCGGGAAGAGCACGATGAGGCCCGGCAGGCCTATCACGCTGACCTCCCGCTGGCGAACACGCCGGTGATCCAGCGGGTAGTCGCCACCACCCGGCTGCTGATCCAGCTGAACCGGCACCAGGTCTCGGCCCGCCGCGGGGTGATCGTGTCCGGCCCGTCAGGGACCGGGAAGACCACCGCGCTGACTCAGCTGGGCCGCACCCACGAGCGGCACGTCCGCAACCGCCACCCCGAGGACGATTACCGGCTGCCGGTCATCTACGTGACCGTCCCGCCCGCGGCCACCGCCCGGATGCTGGCGATGGAGTTCGCCCGGTTCCTGGGCCTGCAGTTCGCCGGGCGGATCAACCTCACCGACATCGTCGAGGCGGTCTGCGTCACCGCCGCCCGCACCCGGGTGGAGCTGGTCTGCGTGGACGAGCTGCACAACCTCAACCTGGCCACCCGCGCCGGCGCCGAGGTGTCGGACCAGCTGAAATACTTCGCCGAGCGGCTGCCGGCCACATTTATCCTCGCGGGCATCGACGTGGAGTCCGCCGGGCTGTTCGCCGGCACCCGGGGCCGGCAGATCGCCGGCCGGTTCACCGTCATCCCGGCCACCCCGTTCGCCTACGGCACCGCCGCCCAGCGGGAGCAGTGGCGGGCGCTGATCGCCACCCTGGACTCCGCGCTGCGGCTGCACCGCCACCAGCCCGGCAGCCTGGTCGCGCTGGAGGACTACCTCTACCGCCGCAGCGGCGGCATGATCGGCAGCCTGTCTCAGCTGATCCGCGGCGCGGCGATCCTGGCCATCGAGGACGGCAGCGAGCAGATCAGCCGCGACCTGCTCGAGGCCGTGCCGGTCGACTACGCCGCCGAGCGCGGCGCCACCGCGCGGCCCGCCGCCGGCCGCGGCCGCCCCGGCCGGCGGGAGGCGGGCTGATGCGGCTCCCAGTCGCCGTCCCGCCCGCCCGGCACGAAACCCTCGCCTCCTACCTGGCCCGTCTGGCCCGCCTGCACGGCCTTGCCCCGGGCGAGCTGTGGCAGCAGGTCAGCACCCCGCAGCCGTGCACCCGACGGCGCGAGGTTATCCCTGACCGGCTGGCCGCGATCACCGGCCGCCCGGCTGAGCACCTCGCCTGGGCGCTGCCCGAGCTGCGCCGCCCCGGACCGGACTGGCAGGCCTGGCGGCACCGGCCGCAGCCGGGCTGCCC
>Ga0335082_10005995_pt1 | contig 13272 bp, 10 predicted proteins | sample Lox_Sample_41_FD_206718 | JGI IMG/M metagenome (GOLD analysis project Ga0335082, IMG submission 206718) | Soil microbial communities from Loxahatchee National Wildlife Refuge, Florida, United States - Lox_Sample_4.1 | ecosystem: Environmental > Terrestrial > Soil > Wetlands | place: USA... | reverse complement strand
CTGCACAAGCGCAACGGGGACGGCGGGTTTAGTCACGGTATCAAACGCGCAATGGATGTCGCCGGCAGCCTGTTCTTGCTGGTGCTGCTGTCTCCCGTGTTCTTCCTGATCGCGGCGGCGATCAAGCTCACCTCCAAGGGTCCTGTCCTTTTCCGCCAGCAACGCATCGGGGAACACGGGAAGCCCTTCACGTTTCTGAAGTTTCGTTCGATGTACGTGAACAACGATTCGAAACAACACCAGGAGTATGTCCGCCAGTTGATAGCGGGAAAGGCCGAGAAGCAACCGGCGAACGGCAACGGGGACGGCATCTTCAAGCTTACGAACGACCCACGCATCACACCGGTTGGCAACTTTCTGCGGCGGACGAGTCTCGATGAGCTGCCCCAGTTCCTCAACGTGCTGCGCGGAGAAATGTCGCTGGTTGGACCGCGTCCTCCAGTTCCCTATGAGCTCGAAGCGTATGCTACTTGGCACCGGCGGCGGGTGCTGGAAGCGAAGCCTGGCATCACCGGGCTGTGGCAGGTCCACGGGCGAAGCCGTGTAAGTTTTGACGATATGGTCCGCCTCGATCTGCGGTATGCGCGTCAGAGCTCGCCATGGCTCGACCTCAAGATTCTTCTCCAAACTCCAAAGGCAGTGATCGCCGGGGACGGCGCCTGCTAGCGATCCTCATTACCTCCTAAGAACACTCCCCCTGATTCGTTCATCAGCAACGTGCCTCATCTTCTATTTCTCTTCCATCGGGATCGAAACGGGTCCTACATCAGGATGAATTCTTATGCTTAGGTTTGGAGTGATCGGCTACGGCTACTGGGGTCCGAACATTGTTCGGAACCTGCGGAGCCTGGAGGGCTGCCAGGTCGTGGGAGTCTGTGATCAGAGCCCTACCGCCCGGAAGCGCATGGAATCTGCAAACCCTGGAATTCCGGTTTATTCGGATCATAAGGAACTGATTGGTTCACCCGACGTGGACGCCATCGCGGTCATAACGCCGGTCTGGACGCACTACGAACTGGCCATGGCGGCGTTGGAGAACGGCAAGCACGTGTTCGTGGAGAAACCATTCACCAGCAACGTAGCCCAGGCTGAGAGCCTCATTAATCTCGCAGAGCAGAAAAATCTCAAGATTATGGTCGACCACACCTTCCTATTCACAGGAGCGGTACGGAAGATCCGCAAACTGCTCGACGAGGGAGTTCTGGGCAAGCTCTATTACTACGACTCGACGCGAGTGAACCTCGGTTTGTTTCAACATGACTGCAACGTGATCTGGGACCTGGCGCCGCACGATCTGTCGATCATGAATCATCTGCTCCGCGAAGACGCCGAAGCTATTTCTGCAAATGGGCAGACCCACCTCAACGGGCACGAAGACATCGCTTTCATCACGGCTTACTTTCCAGAGAAAATGATCGCCCACATCAATGTGAACTGGCTTTCGCCGGTGAAGGTGCGCACGACGTTGATCGGCGGCGAGAAAAAGATGCTGGTGTGGAACGATCTGGAGGCCGACGAAAAGCTCAAGATCTACGACAAGGGTGTGGACGTAAAGAGCCAGGAGGGTGTCTACAACCTGCTGGTGAGTTACCGCTCAGGCGATATGTGGGCGCCGCAAGTGGAGCAGGTCGAGGCTCTCCGCCTCGAACTCGGTTATTTTGTCGAATGCATTCAGAAAAACCAGAAGCCCATTAACGATGGATGCGCCGGCAGAAAAGTGGTCCGGATGCTGGAAGCAGCCAACGAGTCCGTCGCCAAACGAGGAGCGCTGGTTTATCTGTAGTTTCGGTTTCTCATCGCAACTCTCCGCCTCTTGATTTCGTTTGGCCCCGACAAATTGTCCATCGTGTGCATGGTAGTCGGCGATTAGCGTTGCCAATAAGGCGAGTACTTAAGAGTTAACAGGGAACAAGTCATGGATACCTACTTGTGTATCGCCCCGAGCGTGAAACTGGGACGGGACGTCAAGCTCTCACGCTTCATCAATTTGTATGGCTGCGAAATCGGTGACGAGACCAAAATCGGCGCCTTCGTCGAGATCCAGAAGAACGCATCGGTTGGAAAGCGCTGCAAGATTTCAAGCCACACTTTTGTCTGTGAAGGCGTAACGATTGAAGACAACGTGTTTGTCGGACATAACGTCGCGTTCATCAACGATTCCTACCCCAGGGCGACGACTGGAGACCAGCTGCAAACGGAAGCAGATTGGAAAGTCGAAAAGACGTTAGTGAAGAAAGGCGCTTCGATCGGCTCCGGTAGCACCATTCTGGCAAACATCACGATTGGGGAAAACGCTCTGGTGGGCGCCGGCAGCGTCGTTACCAAAGATGTTCCGGCTAACGCCATCGTCGCCGGTAATCCGGCTCGAATTCTGCGCTATGTCGAACAGACCACGGAGGTCGCAAAGTGAGTCATTCCAGCATTCCTTTTCTTGATCTTGTTACTCCGCACGTCGAACTCGAGCAGGAACTGACCCAGGTGTTCCAGCAGGCATTGCGGACCGCGGGCTTCATTGGCGGCCCGATGGTCGAGAACTTCGAGAAGGCGTTCGCCGCGTTTTGCGAAACGAAGCATTCCGTGGCGGTGAACAGTGGCACGGATGCGCTGCGTTTTGCGCTGATCGCGGCGGGCGTGCGAGCCGGCGACGTTGTCGTAACTGTCCCGCACACTTTCATTGCGACGACCGAAGCGATCTCGCAGACTGGTGCGCTGCCCGAGTTCGTCGACATTGACGAACGTACCTACAACATGGACCCGGCGAGGTTGCGGGAGTACCTGGAAGAGAAATGCGTTCAGGAGGCGTCGGGAAAGCTGGTCAGCCGGCGCAGCGGGCGGCCGGTGACCGCTGTGGTGCCGGTGCACCTTTACGGTCAGATGGCAGACATGGACGCGATCCTGGAACTGGCTGATCGTTTTGGCCTGATCGTTGTCGAAGACGCCTGCCAGGCCCATGGGGCTAAGTACTTTTCTCAAAAACAGAATCGCTGGTTAACCGCAGGCTCGATTGGTCGTGCCGCCGCGTTCAGCTTCTATCCGGGGAAAAACCTCGGAGCCTGTGGCGAAGCGGGAGCAGTCACGACGAACGATCCGGCGATTGCCGCGCAGATTCGCATGATTCGCGACCACGGACAAGCGAAGAAGTATTACCACGATGTCGAGGGCTACAACGGAAGACTGGACGCCATTCAGGCAGGGCTACTTCATGTGAAGTTGCAGCACTTGTCGAAATGGAATCAACAGCGGCGCGAACGCGCGGCGGAGTACAAGCGCCTGTTCGAAGCGGAGGGCAACCCCGTGAACGCCCCGTTCGAACCTTCCTGGTCGCGTGCGGTGTACCACCTGTATGTGGTTCGCACCGAGGATCGCGAAGGGCTGACGGCTCTCTTGAAAGATGCTGGCATCGGAACCGGAATTCACTACCCGATTCCGCTGCATCTGCAAAAGGCTTACGGCTATTTGAACTACGCGACGGGAGATTTCCCAGTAACGGAACGGGTTGCCGAGGAAATCGTCTCACTGCCGATGTTCCCGCAGTTGACGGCGGAGCAGCAAGCGAAAGTCGTGGAGGAGATGCTTCGCTTCACGAATGCCGCTGAATCCCAAGATCTGGTGGGAGTGCGAGGGACGAAATAGAGGCAGCTCCACTTTTCCTATAACAGATCTCAACGCAGCGGCGGGATGACTAGTTTGTTGCGATACGTCATCATAACTCCGGCACGGAACGAAGCGCAGTTCATTGAACTTACGCTTAATTCCGTGACCTCGCAGACCGTGCTTCCCCTGAAGTGGGTCATCGTAAGCGATGGGTCCAAAGACGGTACGGATGGCATTGTGGAGAAGTACGCTGCGCAGCATCCGTGGATCGAACTGGTGCGGATGCCTGAACGTGCCGAACGCCATTTCGCCGGCAAGGTTCACGCATTCAACGCGGGCTATGCGAGGGTGCGCGATACCGAATATGACGTGATCGTCAGTCTGGACGCCGACATCTCGTTCGATGCGTACCATTTTGGTTTCCTGCTCGATAAGTTGTCGGCCGACGGAGGGCTAGGACTGGTGGGAACTCCTTTTCGGGAGGTCTCCGGCGAGACCTACGACTATCGTTTCGTGAACATCGAGCATGTGTCGGGGGCATGCCAGGTATTTCGTCGCGAATGTTTCGAGGCGATCGGGGGATATGTGCCGGTAGAGGGCGGCTCAATCGATCACATTGCTGTCATAACCGCGCGGATGAAGGGTTGGAAGACCCGAACATTCACGGAAATGATTTGTGTGCACCATCGGGAAATGGGGACTGCCCAGCGGAGCATCTTGAGGTCGAGGTTCAAACTCGGCATCAAGGACTACGCTGTGGGAAATCATCCGTTGTGGGAAGTGTTCAGAACCGCGTATCAGATGACCAAGACGCCCCTCGGTTTCGGAGGCCTGGCACTTGGAACGGGTTATTTCTGGGCCATGTTTCGGCACTTGGAAAGGCCAGTTTCGCGCGATCTGATCGATTTCCATCGGCGAGAGCAGATGCAGCGATTGAAGAAAATTCTTACAGGCGGCGGCACGCCCTCCACAGAGACTCTACCGCGATCTGTCGAGCCTCATGTGGGGCCACCTGCAGCAGAATAGACTGGTTCTTGGCAATCTCCCAAAATCACCTTTTTTCAGCTGACACTGCACCTTCGTGCGCCCCTGTGTCAGACGGCAGATCGTCACGGACCGGAGTCCTCATCGTCAATGCAGATGACTGGGGGAGGGACGCTAAGACGAGTGACCGAATTCTCGAGTGTATGCGAGTAGGCGCCGTGTCTTCGGCTAGCGCCATGGTGTTCATGGAAGATTCAGAGCGGGCTGCCAGTCTGGCACGTGAGCGGAAAATAGATGTTGGTCTGCACCTGAACTTTACGACTCCCTTCTCCACACCGGTAGCCCTCGGCCGGCTTACCGAGCATCACCGGCGTGTATCGGGCTTTCTATTGCGGAACCGCTTGTGTCAGGTTGTGTATCATCCAAACCTTGCCAGTTCCTTCGAATACCTGGTGGCAGCGCAAATTGAGGAGTTCCGCAGAATCTACGGTGCGGAGCCGTATCGCATTGATGGTCACCATCACATGCACCTATGCGCGAATGTATTGCTCGGAAAGCTAATGCCGGCGGGAACGATGGTCCGGAGAAACTTCTCGTTCGCGCCAGGTGAGAAGGGTTGGGTTAACCGTTTTTATCGCAAGTCGGTGGACAGACTGTTGAAACGGCGGCATCGGCTGGTCGACTATCTGTTCTCGCTGGCGCCTGTCGAACCCCGGGATCGACTGCGACGGATTGTTTCCCTGGCCCGGCATGCCGTCGTCGAGTTGGAGACGCACCCGGTTAATCCCGACGAGTATCGGTTCCTGACCTCGGGCGAATTATTCAGTAGGCTAGCTGACTTGCCGTCTTCGTCTCGTTTTTCTGCAGTGTAGATTGGACCAGAGCGATTCACCTTCACATTCCTTCAATGCCAGACGTATTTACATTCAGAGGCGGCGAAACGTTGCCTGCCGAAACCGTTTCGATGAGCATCAAAGGGAAGTGGTTCCAGGTCCCGGCCTTAGCCATCAACGGGAAAAGCATCATTCTCAGAGGTAAATGGATCAAAACCGCCGTCGTCCATGAGGAAGAGTGGTTAGAGACAGAGTTGGCGGACCCCGGTTTGTGCGTGGAGGCTTTGAAGAAGCAAAAATTGGGTGATCACCGCGCCGACGTATTCAGCTTTTCACAGAAGGTGCCCGCCACACAGCCCAAATACTCGTACCCGATGGAATGGGACAGCATTGCTGCTATTAAGATTATCTCCTTCAAGGCCTGGTGGAACAACCTGTCCCAGGAGACTCGCAAGAATGTCCGTAGATCGCAAAAGCGAGGCGTAATCGTGGGGGTAAAAGACCTTGATGACAGGCTAATTCAAGATCTCATCGATTTAAACAATGACGCCCCTGTACGTCAAGGGAAGCCCTTTACTCACTTCGGAAAGACCTTCGATCAGGTAGCTAAGGACCAGGCATCATTTCTCGATCGTAGCGACTACATTTGCGCGTATGCCGGAGATGAATTGGTTGGAGTATTGAAGTTAGTTTACAGAGGAGAAGTTGCATCGATCCTGACTTTCCTTACCAAGAAGAGCCAGCAGGATAAAAGGCCGGCAAACGCCTTGATGGCAAAAACGGTCGAACTCTGCGAACAAAAGAAGATATCCTATCTCATTTTTGGCATGTTCAATTACGGAAACAAGCGCGAGACATCGCTGCGGGAATTTAAGATTCGACATGGGTTTGGGGAAATATTAGTGCCACATTTCTTCGTTCCTCTGACAGCCAAGGGAGCAATTTGCGTTAAATTGAAGCTTCATCGGGGTCTTCTCGGGCTTCTCCCGCATGATGTGATCACGTTGCTTGTTAATGCGCGTGGAAAGTTGCAACAATTTAGAATGAGCCGGTGTAGCTCAATGCTAGAGCCGCCGAACAGTAATCGGCAGATGGGGCGTTCAAATCCCCCCGCCGGCTCCAATCTCTAAGTAACCCACCTCTGTTCGCTCAAATCTAAAATGCCAGGAATCGTAGGACTCATCACGAAAATGCCGCGCGAATGGTCTGAACCACAGCTCATGCGGATGATCAAGGCCATGTGCCACGAGTCTTTTTACGAATCGGGCGCATCGATCGACGAATCGTTAGGCATTTACGTCGGATGGACAGCCCTAAAAAACTCGTTCGCCGACGGGATGCCCATTCATAACGAAGGAGGCGATGTTGCTCTTACGTTTTCCGGGGAGGAATACGCCGATCCGGAAGTGGTTTGTGGGCTCAAGCAGCGCGGACATTCGCTCAGCGAGGCGCAGCCTTCCTATCTCGTACATCTTTACGAGGAGGATCCAAACTTTCCTGCATGCTTGAACGGAATGTTCCACGGATTGCTGACGGATCGGACTCGTGGAACCGCTACACTTTTCAATGACCGGTATGGGATGCACCGGGTCTACTATCACAAGTCGAAAGAGGCGTTCTATTTTGCGGGAGAAGCCAAGGCCATCCTGGCGGTGCGCCCCGAGCTGCGAACACCGTCTCCCCAGGGTCTCGCCGAATTTGTCACCTGCAGTTGTGTCTTAGAGGACCGGACAATATTCAAAGATATTCACGTTTTGCCGGCGGCTTCGGCCTGGATTTTCCGAAATGCCGCCATCGAGCGCAAAGGCACTTATTTCGAACCGAGCGAGTGGGAGCACCAAACTCCTCTGGATCCGGAGACCTATTATCAAGAATTGAAGAGTGCGCTTTTACGAAGTCTCAAAGGTTACTTCACTGGACCCGGCCGGACGGGAGTCGCTCTCACCGGGGGTATGGATACCCGAGTGATCATGGCATGGCATAAGGCCCCTTCCGGATCGCTTCCTTGTTACACGTTCGGTGGGATGTTCCGTGAATGCCAGGACGTTCGACTTGCCCGGAAAGTTGCCAGAGCGTGTCAGCAAACGCATCAAGTCATCAAAGTTGGCGATGAGTTCTTGAAGCGTTTTCCGCACTATGCGGAGCGCAGTGTCTATCTCACGGAAGGGGGCGTCGATGTGTATCGGTCCTCTGACCTCTACGTCAGTGAGAAGGCGCGCGAGATCGCGCCGGCCAAGGTGGTGGGAACGTACGGCAGCGAAATCGTCCGGCATGCCGTGATGTTCAAACCGATGCCCCCGGCGGATGGCCTGTTCCGTCCTGAATTTCTCGCGCATGTTCACCAGGCGCGGGAGACGTATGCGTCGATCCGCTGCGCGCATCCGGTAACTTTTGCCGCCTTCCGCCAATCGCCCTGGTATCACCACGGTATCCTTGCTTTAGAGCAAACGCAGCTGACGGTACGATCGCCGTATTTGAACGACAATTTTGTGCGGACCGTCTACCGCGCACCTTCCTCGAACAACGGGAACGGCGACATTCGGCTGCGCCTTATCGGTGATGGCAGTCCGGTGCTTCGACGGATTCCGTCGGATCGCGGAGTGGGCGGCGCCTCTGGATATCTACTGTCTGCGATTCTTCATGGCTTTCAGGAGTTTACCTTCAAAGCCGAGTACGCCTACGACTACGGTATGCCGCAGTGGGTTGCCTGGGCGGATCATTTGTTTTCGCCTCTGCACCTGGAACGCCTGTTTTTGGGGAGACATAAGTTTTTGCACTACCGAGTCTGGTACCGTGACGTGCTTGCCCAGTATGTACGGGAGATGCTACTCGACCCGCTGACGCTTGCCCGGCCGTACCTGGAGCGGAAGAGTCTTGAAATAATCGTGAGCGGCCATCTCAGAGGGGACCGCAACTACACGACCGCAATTCACAAGATGCTGACGTTGGAACTTTTGCACCGACTCTTCTTCGATCCAGCATGAGTCAGATTGCAGCCATTTCGCTCGCAGTTGCGATCGCAGGTATAGGACGCCACTCATGAGGGGTACCGCTTTGCTCGATGGAGACTCTCGCATACCGAGCCCTGCTGAAGAAAAGGTGTTGTCTACACAGCCTCAACTGGAAGTTGGGCTGCTCACCGGGGGCCAAGATAGGCACTATGCCTTCGGCTTAGCAATGGCGCTGATTGCCAAGGGCATGTACGTGGATGTGATCGGCAGCGATCTTGTCGACGGCCCTGAGATGCATACCACTCCCCGATTGAGATTTCTTAACCTGTACGGAAGCAAGAGGGAGGCGACTGTCGGGATCAAGATAAGGAGGTTTTTGATCTCGTACGCCCTGCTCATCCGATACGCGGCCACCGCCCAGCCGAAGGTTTTTCATATCCTCTGGAATAACAAGTTTGAGCTTTTCGATAGAACTCTACTGATGCTGTTGTACAAGCTGCTGGGAAGGAAGGTCGTTCTTACCGCGCACAATGTGAATGCTGGCAGGAGGGATTCGAAGGATTCTCCGCTCAATCGCCTTGGCCTGGGGTTCCAGTATCGGCTCGCCGACCACATTTTTGTGCACACCGAGAAGATGAAGAATGAGCTACAAGATCAGTTTCGGGTCCGAGAGGGCGCCATCACGACCATACCGTATGGTCTGAACAACGCTGTACCCGACACGGACCTTACTCCTGCCGACGCCAGGAAGGAGTTGGGAATCCGCGATGACGAAAAAGTGATCCTGTTCTTCGGCGCAATCAAGCCATACAAGGGTCTCGAATATCTGGTTGCGGCGTTTCAGCGGCTTGCCACCACTCGGGGAAGTTACAGGTTGATCGTGGCGGGCGAGCGCAAAAAAGGGTACGAGGAGTATTTTGACAGAATCCGAGCCACGATGGACCAGGATCCGAGTTGCGCCGACATTATTCAAAGGATCGAGTTCATACCTGATGAGGCGACCGAGCTGTATTTCAAGGCCGCGGACGTGGCCGCGTTGCCGTACACTGAGATTTTTCAAAGCGGCATACTATTTCTGGCCTTTAGTTTTGGCTTGCCGGTGATCGCGACAGATGTCGGATCGTTCCGCGACGATGTGATCGAGGGGGAAACCGGGTTTGTCTGCAAGGCGTGCGACGCGGAGGATTTAGCGGCCAGCATCCGGAGATACTTCGGAAGTGATCTCTTCCGTCGGTTGCCGCAGAAGCGCGCGCAGATACGAGAGCGCGTGCGCTCCCAGCATTCTTGGGATACGGTGGGAAGCATCACTCGGGACGTGTATTTGGAATTGACCGGAGACCGTTAACCGCAGGCCAACCCGGAGGGATACGCAGTCTTGCCTCTGGGAGCAGTTCGAAGTGAGCCAGTGCTGTCGGTTCAGCCTCATCGGCGCTTTAGCCGCGAATGAACTAGTCGAATGAATCCAACAGTTGCCAGCCTGATCTGTGCCTGCGCTATCGCCGGGCTACTGTACCTCGACCGAGGCAGAACGGTCCGCACGTCCTACGCTCTCTGGCTGCCTGGCATCTGGATAGGGCTAGTCGCGTCAAGGCCCTTGTCGGCATGGCTCGGTCTCCGTCCCTCCGCCAACATGCAGCTGGATGGCAGCCCGGTTGATGCTGCTGCGTTTGGCGTGCTGTTGGCCGCCGCCATTGTGATGCTGATTTTCCGCAAGAGTCGGGTGCGGACCTTATTGCTAAGCAACTGGTCGATCTTGATTTACTTGTTGTATTGTCTTATCAGCGTTACCTGGTCCTATCATCCGGATGTGTCATTCAAGCGCTGGATAAAGGCCATTGGCGACTTAGCGATGGTCTTGATCATAGCTACCGACGCACAGCCAGTTGCCACCATAAAGTATTTGGTATCCCGTGTTGGTTTCCTTTTGTTTCCCACCTCGGTGCTCTTTATCAAGTACTACGGCGACCTCGGGCGAGCGTACACAGCGGATGGGTTGCTAGTGAATATCGGGGTCGCAACGGACAAGAACATGCTTGGCCTTACGGTACTGATAGTTTCGCTGGTGGCGTTTTGGGATGTGCGCTCACTGCTTATTCACAGGGACGAGCCCAATCGAGGCAGACACCTGGTGGCTCAAGGTAGCCTGCTTGCACTTGGTCTGTGGCTATTCTTGTTGGCCAACAGCTCAACCTGCAAAGCGTGCTTTGTCCTCGGCAGCTTTCTGATTATCGCATCCAACCTCCGTACGATCGGAAGACGGCCCGCCCGAGTCCATGCGCTCTGCTTGGTAGTCTTACTCGTCGCTGGGGTCGCGTTGCTTGGCGGTCAAGCAGACGTTGCCGGTGCTTTGGGCAGGGAGTCCAATATGAGCGGGCGCACCGACATCTGGGCAGCGGTGATTCCCGCTGTACCCCATTCGCTCATTGGCGCTGGATTCGAGAGTTTCTGGATCAGTCCCAGGGTGTCCATATTCCAGCGAACGCTCTTACAATTAGGCTGGGACCCGCGTATAGCATTAGGCCTCAACGAAGCACACAATGGGTATATCGAGGTCTATCTGAATCTGGGCTGGATTGGGGTCTGCTTGCTCGCTCTTGTTTTAATTAGCGGCTACAAGCGAGCCGTCAAGGCTTTTCGGCGTGACCCGGAACTTGGGAGCGTGTTCCTTGCCTACATAGCTGCGGCAGTGTTTTATAGCATAACCGAGGTAGGCTTTCGGATGTTAAATCCGTGCTGGATCTTCTTGCTTCTAGCTATAGTCAGCGCGAGTCGTGTTACCGCCGGTTTTGCTGGTGGTGAAAAGCGCGAGGTTGGTTCGAAAGGTGGCACAGTAAGCAGGAAAACTGCTGTCGCTCAGCTAGCCGCGCAGCCGGAGATCGTTTAAACCGCGCGACAGGGATTGTACGTTTTTGACGTCGGCGCAACCAATCTCTGCGAAAGCACCGATGCCCTTTCAGTCCGACGGTACCTTTCACCCCATCACCCTGCACCGGACTTCACCGGAAGGCAGTTGGAGAGTTGTCTTTGGTCCAATCTGGGGTTGAGTGAGAGTCTTTTTTCGGAGAATTCATGAGTCGATTACGCATTTTGCTTCTAGCGTCGAATTGTGATCCGACAGATGTCAGCATTCCTTTTGTCACTTACTCTCATGCGGCAGCGCTCGCCGAACTGCATGACGTAGCTTTGGTGGTTGGATCTCCCGTTGCGGACCGGGTGCGCGGTGCAAACGCCAAGTTTCGCACCATCGAAGTAGTCCAGATGCCAACGCTAGAACGTATCTGGGAATGGGGTTTGCGAAGGATCTTCAAGTACAACTATGACACTCAGGTGTTGACCGCGTTCCGTTATCCGTTTTCTGTTGCCTTTGAATGGTACGCGTGGCGCCAACTGCGGGACCGCATCTTTGCGGGCGAGTTCGACGTCGTTTTGCGTCTCCTGCCCCTGACAGCGGTGCTGCCGAGCCCTTTCGCTCTCTTCCTGCGGAAGGGGCCTATACCGTTTGTCCTTGGGCCGCTCAATGGTGGATTGCCCTGGCCCCCTGGTTTTAGCCAGCTCGAGAATCAGAAGGAATGGATTTCCAAGCTGCGGAATATGTATCGACATCTGCCTTTTGCTCGATCCACTTACCGCAACGCGGCAGCGATCATAGCCGCGTCCTCTCAAACATATGCCGAGTTTGCCGCGTATCGCGACAAATTGTTTTTTGTTCCGGAGAACGGCGTCAGTCGTTCCCTGTGTTCCGAAGACTCGCGCAGTACGGAACCTGGCGCCAAGTTTCAATTGCTTTTCGTTGGCGGCTTAGTTCCCAGGAAGGCTTGTGATCTCGCTCTGCGCGCGGCAGCCCCTTTTTTGCGAAATGATCTGACTCGCTTTACCGTGGTTGGCGATGGACCAGAACGGAACCGTCTCGAGCAGCTTGTGAAATCGCTTGCGATCGAGAATGCTGTTGACTTCTGCGGCTGGCTAAGTCACGGTGAAGTCCTCACTCGAATGCGATCTGCCGATGTCTTTGTGTTTCCATCGGTTCGCGATTTCGGCGGAGGCGTAGTTTTCGAGGCGCTTGCATGTGGCGCCGTCCCGGTCGTGGCGGACTTCGGCGGTCCCGGAGACATCGTACAGCCAGACGTAGGTTACAAAGTGCAGCTTACGAATGAGAGCGATGTTGTGGCGCAGATGGAACGGGTTCTGGAAAAACTCGTACACGACCGTAGCCTTCTTGAGCGCCTGCGAAAGCGAGGCATGTCCTACGCACGGGAACGCCTGACGTGGGACGCGAAAGCGCACGATACTACCCAAGTTCTGCGATGGGTCTTGCGGCGGGGCCCAAAGCCAGATTTTCTTCCGCCGAAGGCGTTAGCTGCCGGTATCGTTCCCTACGCGGTAAGAGGTGGATCCGCAGACTGAGGACCAATGAGCGTACTCACAATCGAGGGCGCTTTGCACGGCCGGCCATGGCCGAGTGGATCGAGGCCACTGCTCTTTTGGCGCCGGTCGGTAGTACTTCTGAGTTTGGTGTTCACTGCCTTGGATCGCTAGACTGGCTGTAGAAGTCATGACGTCGGAGGCCAAAGGCATGAGGCGCGATCTTCCCCTGTTTCCCCTTATCGCGATATCGTTATTATTTTCATCACTTTCGTACGGGCAAGCATGGTCTGGCGTGCTTGCCCCCAGCCGCGCGATTGATTGGACTAATAACACAGGTATACCCGGCGGCATTCCTTCGGGTTCGTGGGCCAACTGCACGACGAGTGCCTGCAACACGGCTTTTTCGACACCGACAGCAGCAAATATCAATTCGGCTTGCGCGACAGCTCCCAATAATACAGTCGTCCGTATTCCGGCTGGCACGTTCAACATGAGCGGCACGATCCACTGCAATCGAAGCAATGTGGTGCTCAGAGGAGCTGGGC
>Ga0335082_10005994_pt1 | contig 13273 bp, 17 predicted proteins | sample Lox_Sample_41_FD_206718 | JGI IMG/M metagenome (GOLD analysis project Ga0335082, IMG submission 206718) | Soil microbial communities from Loxahatchee National Wildlife Refuge, Florida, United States - Lox_Sample_4.1 | ecosystem: Environmental > Terrestrial > Soil > Wetlands | place: USA... | reverse complement strand
CGCCGAGGGCGCTGGCCTCGGGTTCGTCAACGACGGTGATGGGGCGGGCGTAGACGTCGGCCTTGATCTGCATGAACAGCGCGTTGCGGGAATTGCCGCCGATGGCGCGGATCTCGTTTGGCGCGGTGATGCCCGGGAGGGCGGCCATGGCCTCGAGCATCAGGCGCATCTGGAGCGCGAGGCCTTCCAGCACGGCGCGGTAGAGGGCGGCGCGCCCGACGTGGGCGGTGAGGCCGATGAAGGCGCCGCGGGAGGCCGTGTCGGGATCGGGCGGCGGGCCGTAGACGAGGTGCGGGAGGAAGACCACGCCCTGGCTGCCCGGTTCGATCGCGCTCGCTTCGGCGATGAGCGACTCGTGCGGCGGGTTGCCGGCGAGGGCGCGGAACCACTCGATGGCGCCGCCGCAGCTGTTGTTGGTGCCGCCGAGATAGGCGAGCGCGCGGTGGGTGGCGATGGCGCCCTGGATGAAGCCGTGGCGCATGACGGCGGGGTCGCGCTGGGGCGCATCGGTGACGAGCAGGGCGGCCTCGGCCGTGCCCATGCTGTCGAGCATCAGGCCGGGCTTCACGACGCCGGCGCCGTAGGAGCCGCAGACATGGTCGTGGCCGCCGGCGGCGACGATGGGGCGGCCGGCGAGGCCGGTCTCGGCGAGGATCTCCGGGCGCACGGGGCCGAGCGCCGCACCGCTGGCGGCGAGCGGGGCGAGGATGGCGGGCGTGAGATCGACGAGGGCGAGCAGCTCCTCGGACCATGCCCGGCGGTGGATGTCGAAATAGAAGGTGCGCGAGGCGAGGGTGTGGTCGGTGGCGGAAACGCCGCTGAGGCGGAAGGCGATCCAGTCGGCCATGGTGTGGATGCGGCGGGCGCGGGCGACGGCATCGGGCCAGTGCCGGCGCATCCAGGCGAGCTTGCAGAGGGTCAGAGTGGGGTCGAGGGCGAGGCCGGTGAGCTGGAAGAGGCGGTCGGCGCCGATCCTGTCGGCGAGGGCGCGGGCGGCGTCCTCGGTGCGGCGGTCGTGCCAGACGATGGAGGGCGCGAGCGAGCGGTCCTGCTCGTCGAGCAGCACGCAGCTCTCGCCGAGGCTGGCGACGGCCATGCCGGCGACCGGGCGGCCGGCGAGGGCGCGGGCGGTCTCGGCGAGGCAGGCGAGGACGATCGTGAACAGGGAATCGGGGTCATACTCGCCGCGGCCGCCCTCGAGCATGCGCACCGGCGTTGGGCGCGTGGCCTGCGCGATCTTGCGGCCGCGCGTGTCGAAGGCGCTGGCGCGGATCGACTGGGTACCGACGTCGATGCCGATGAGGAGGGGCGAGTCGGAGCGATCGGTCATCGGGCGTGTCCATCCCTACCGAAGATGACTCACGCGGAGGCGCGGAGACGCGGAGGAGACTGGCATGACGGCCGTGCGTCCTTCGACAAGCTCAGGATGAGGAGAAATCTTGGTGGCACAAGAGCTTCCCTCATCCTGAGCTTGTCGAAGGACGCAGGCTGCCGATCCCATGTGCGATAACCTCCGCGTCTCCGCGCCTCCGCGTGAATTGAACAATCGGCGACGACGGGCACGGGGCTGCTGATCGAAGCTCAGTTTCGCAACGCGCCGATCTGCATGGCTTCGTCGACGCCCTTGCCGTCGCGGATGATGGCGCCGAGGGCGCGCACCACGGCGGCGGGGTCGGGGGCCTGCCAGATGTTGCGGCCGAAGACGACGCCGCGGCCGCCGGCCTCGACCGAGCCGTGCACGACTTCCAGCGCGGCGCGGATCGTGTCCATCTTCACGCCGCCGGCGATGAAGACGGGAGCCGGGCAGGCGGCCGTCACCTTGCGGAAGCTGGCGGCGGAGCCGGTGTAGTAGGTCTTCACGATGTCGGCGCCGTGCTCGAAGGCGATGCGACAGGCGCCGGCCATGGCGTCGGCGTCGAGCGGGTTGGGCACGCGCTCGGACGGGCAGGGCAGGGCCTCCACCATGACAGGCAGGCCGTCGGCGATGCAGTCGCCGGCGACGCGGGCGACGATCTCGAGGGTGCGCAGCTCCACCTTGCTGCCGATGAAGGCCATGAGGCAGACGCCGTCGACGCCGAGGCGGCGGGCGTCCTCGACCGTGTGCAGCAGGCTCCACTCGCTGTAGCGCAGCCAGTCCTCGCGGTAGGAGGTGGGGCCGCCGTCGAGGCGGAGATAGACCGGCAGGCGGCCCACCAGCCTGTCGCGGAAGCGCTTGATCACGCCGTAGGAGGTCATGATGGCGTCGGCGCCGGCGCCGATGACGCGGTCGAGCACGGCGCCGGGATCCTCCAGGCCGGCGATGGCGCCGAAGGCGCGCGCGTGGTCCATCGCGATGACGACGCCGCGGTCGCCGAGGGTGAGCCGTGCCATGATCCGTCCGTTCCTTGTGGTGGGCCGAGGCCCGCAGCTATAGCGGCGTCAGAACGAGCCTGTCCAGCGGCGGAAGATCTGCCGCTTCAGGCCGGGCCAGGTCCAGCGGCGCAGCGGCGAGGTGCTAAAGGCGCGGAAGGCGCCGAGCGGGCCGAGGCGGCGCTGCGCGTGCCAGCAGACCTTCACCCAGTAGGTGCCGAGGACTTCGGAGAACACGGGCTCGGGATAGGCGTGGGTGCGGGCGTTGGCGGCCTGCAGGCCGCGCAGCCAGGACTCGGCCCAGGCGACGAAGGCGGGGTCGGGCGTGAAGCCCTCCTTGCGCATGCGGCGCAGGAGGAAATGGCGGTCGAGGTCGGCATCGGTGAAGGCGATGCCGAGCTCGCTGAGCTGCAGGCCGTAGACGGCGCCGCGCTCGGCCCGGCGCTGCTCGGGATCGGCGGCGGCGCCGGCGGTGCGATGGCGGGTCAGCAGGACCTCCGGCAGGTTGGCGAGCTTGTGATGCGCGGCGATGCGGGTCCAGAGATCGAACTCGCCGCCGCCCTCGCGCGCGGCGGCCGCGACATGCTCGCGCAGTACGGCGGTGCGGGCGACGGCGGCGACGTGCTCGATGCCCGAGCGGAACAGGCGGCGCGCGGCCACCTCGTCGGCCGCCACCGGCTTGCGCTTGATGCGCTTGCGGCGGCCGGATGGGTCGATCCAGTCGACCCAGGCGCTGACCGCCGCGTGATCGGGATGGGCCTCGAGGAACGCGAGCTGGCGTGCCAGCCGCTCCGGATGCGCGACGCCGTCGGGGGGCATGAGCGCGAAATACCGGCCGCGCGCGAGGCCGACGGCTTCGGCGAGCGTGGCGGCGGCACCGATCGGGTGGTCGTGGCGCAAGAGACGGATGCGCGGATCGGAGAATGTCCGGATGAGCGTGTGCGTTCCGTCGTCAGCGCCGTCGTCGATGAGCAGGAACTCGAGAGCGCCGCGAGTCTGGCTCAGGATGCTGTCGACGGCACCGGCGAGGTACGGCGCCGCGCCCGACACCGGCAGAAAGACCGTGATGTCGGAGACGTTCTCCGTGGCCGTCAACCTATTCCGCCGCGCGTTCGATCGCGGAGGCGGCCTGGCCCGGGGCCGGCTTGGCGCTGCGGCGCCACTGGCGGTAGCGCACCAGCTGCTGGTCGGCGAGCACGCCGATCAGGATCACGCCGCCCATGACCGCGAAGTTGAGCGAGCTGGGGATGCCCAGCAGGTTCACGAGGTTCTGCAGCACCTGCAGCAGGATGGTGCCGAGCACGACGCCGAGGATCGAGCCCTCGCCGCCGCGCAGCGAGCAGCCGCCGAGCACGGCGGCGGCGATGGCGTAGAGCTCGTAGAAGCTGCCGTGCGAGGCCGGCGAGATCGAGCGCGTGTACATGGCGATGAAGACGGCGGCGAGGGCCGTGAGGCCGCAGCAGATCACATAGGCCGAGACGATGATGCGGCGGGTGCGGATGCCGGAGTAGCGCGCCGCCTCCTCGTTCTTGCCGACCGCGAAGAGGTAGCGGCCGAAGATCGAGCGGTGCAGAACCACCGCGAGGATGAGCGCGATGACGACGAAGGCGATCAGGCTGTGGGGAATGCCTTCGGTGCGGCCGGCCATCAGCCACTCCAGGGTCGGGAAGTTCTGGCCGAAGGCGAAGCCGGCGGTGGCGTCCTCGGTGTAGTAGCGGGCGATGCCGCGATAGATGAGGAGGCCGCAGAGCGTGACCACGAAGGGCTGCAGCCGCATGCGCGTGATGAGGAAGCCGTGGAGCGCGCCCATCAGGATGCCGATGCCGATGACGATCGGCAGCGCCAGCGTCCAGGGCACGCCGCGGTTGCCGATGAGATCGATGAAGATCACGCCGAGCAGGGCGATGATGGAGCCGACCGACAGCTCGATGCCGCCGGTGATGATCACGAAGGCCTGGGCCAGCGAGAACAGACCGAAGAGCCCGACCTGGTTGGCGGTGTTCGAGAAATTGACCGGCAACAGGAAGCGCGGATTGAGGAACGCCACCGTGGCGCTCACCACGAGGATGAGGAGGAAGAGACCGAGTTCTTTCTTGAACATGGCGCGGTCCTAGTTCAGGCGGTTGCCGACCGCGAGCTGGAGGATGTTCTGCTCGCTGAAGCGGTCGCGTTCGAGAAAGCCGCTGATGGCGCCCTCGCACATCACGGCGACGCGGTCGCTGACGCCGATCACCTCCTCCATGTCGCTGGAGATCATGAGGATGGCGACACCGCTGTCGGCGAGGGCGCGCATCAGGGCGTAGATCTCGCTCTTGGCGCCGACGTCGATGCCGCGCGTTGGTTCGTCGAAGATCATCACCGCGGGGTTCATGGACAGCCACTTTGCCAGCACGACCTTCTGCTGGTTGCCGCCGGAGAGCGCGGCCGCCTCGTTGGCGACCGAGGGTGTGCGGATGTCGAGCTTGCGGCGCTGGCGCTCGGCGTTGTCGGTCTCGGAGGCGGCCTGGATGATGCTGGCCCGGGCATGGCTCTTCAGGTCGGGCAACGAGATGTTCTGGACGATCGTGAAGTCCAGCAGCAGGCCGGCGCGCTTGCGGTCCTCGGGCACCAGGTAGATGCCGCGGTCGATGGCGTCGCGCGGGAGCGCGATGGCGAGCGGCTCGCCCCGCAGGCGCACGCTGCCGCCGAGGTGCGGATCGACGCCGAAGACGGCGCGCGCCAGCTCGGTGCGGCCGGAGCCGACCAGCCCGGCGAGGCCGAGGATCTCGCCGCTGCGCACCGACAGGCTGACCGCGCGCTCGGGATAGGTCGAGGTGCGCAACTCGGCGAGCTCCAGCACGGTCTCGCCGGGCGGGGCGGCGGGCGCGATGTAGAGCGACTTCAGGTCGCGGCCGATCATCAGGCGGATCATGGCGTCGTGGGCGATGGCGGCGCGGTCGAGCGCGCCCACCAGGCGGCCGTCGCGCAGCACGACGACCCGGTCGGCACAACGCTCGACCTCGTTCAGGCGATGCGAGATGAAGATGACGCTGACGCCGCTCTTCTTCAGTTCGGCGATCACGCGCATGAGGGTGTCGGTCTCGGTGAGGGTGAGGCTCGAGGTCGGCTCGTCCATGATGACGAGGCGGGCCTCGAGCGAGAGCGCCTTGGCGATCTCCACCAGCTGCATCTGCGCCAGCGACAGCTCCGAAACCGGCGTGTCCGGCTTGAACTCGACGCCCAGGCGGTCGAGCAGAGGCTGCACCCGCTCGTGCAGCTTCTTGCGGTCGATCAGCTTGAGGGCGCCGCCACAGAGCGGCTCGCGGCCGATGAAGACGTTGGCCGCGACGTCGAGGTTGTCGAAGAGGTTCAGCTCCTGGTGCACGAAGGCGATGCCGCCGGCGATGGCGTCGCCGACGGTGAGCGACGGGTATTCGCGGCCGTCGATGCGGACGGCGCCGGTCGTGGGCGCGGTGACGCCGCCCAGGATCTTCATGAGGGTGGACTTGCCGGCGCCGTTCTCGCCGATCAGGCCGAGCACCTCGCCGGCGCGTACGGCGAGATCCACCCGGTCGAGGGCGACCACGCCCGGATAGGTCTTGCCGATGCCGATGAGTTCGAGCCAGGGATCGGGCATGCCGGATTTACTCATGCCGTCCGGTCGGTTGCCAAGAAGGTTTCAGCGACGTAGGGGCGGCCCCGCGTGGCCGCCCCTCATCCGCCGCACGATAGAGGGGCGACCACATGGGCCGCCCCTACACCGTCGGCCGATGTGCGCCGGCCCCTATGCGTATCAGCCGCCGCCGGCGATGCGGGCCTTCAGCTCCGTCTCGAAGGCGTCGACGTTGGATTTGTCGATGATCTTGGTGGGAATGATGATCAGCTTGTTGTCGGGGATGCCCGACTTGTCGCCCTCGAGATACTTCGCCATCAGCTTCATGCCCTGATAGCCCCACTCGTAGGGTTGCTGCACCACCGTGGCTTCGATGGTGCCTTCGCGCACGCCGCCGAGGGTGATCGGATCCTCGTCGAAGCCGATGACCTTGATCTGGCCGAGCTTGCCGGACTCTTTCAGCACCTCGTAGATGCGCGGCGTGTTGTAGGAGTAGAAGCCGACCAGGCAGGGAACGTCCGGGTTCGCCGCCAGCACGTCTTCGACGTTGCGCTTGGCGCGGGTCTGGTCGATGTCGTCGCCGCGCACGTCGGTCAGCTCGACCTTGGAGCCGGCGAGGGCGGCCTTCATGCCCTCGATGCGCTCGCGGGCGTTGTCGGCGCCGAGCAGCCCGACGAAGCCGATGCACTTGCCGCCGCCGGGCAGCGCCTTCTTGGCGATCTCGCCGGCCTGCTTGCCGGCATCGGTGTTGGAGCTGCCGATATAGGCGACGCGGTTGGAGGCGGGGGCGTCGCTGTCGGTGGTGAAGAGCGGCACCTGCGAGCCGATCCGGTTCAAGGCCTCGGTCGAGGTCTTCGGGTCGACGGCGCTGACCATGATGGCGGCGGCGCCCGCGGCCACCAGGTCGTCCATCAGGCGCTGCTGGATGGCGGCGGCGGCCTGCTCGGGATATTTGAGCTCGAGCGTGTAGTTCGGCAGCTCGGTCTGCGCCTTCTTCACGCCGGCCTCGGCGATTTTCCAGAAGTCGGAGGCGCCGTTGACGACGAAGACCAGCTCCTTCTTATCGGCCGCGCCGGCGCTCATGGCGACGCTCAGAGCCACCGCCGCGGCAATGCCACTCAGATAGAGACGCTTCATTTGTATCCTCCCTATGGATCACCCGGGCGCGACCGAATCGGGCTCGGCTCCCCGCCCAATTGTCAGACTATTCAAGTGGGGCTAGGAGTCAACTGCAGCCAAAGGAGAGGGCGTCGCGGACGCTGCGCTGCAGCAAGCGGCACGCTTCGTCCTCTTTCGACAGGGGATCGGCACGTCCGACTCCGTGACAATCGGTTTCGGTCGCCAATCTGTCGGTCGGGGTAAGCGGGAATCCCTTCCGCAGATATTCGGTTTTATTTTCTGAATTGGAAATATCCAGCATAAATTATTTTCGACATCTGCACAATTTATTTATTGTATTGGACAGTACGATTTTAGCTCGCGATACGTTCATTGTATCCCCACTTGATAAAAGGCGGCAAATTACTGTCGCCGGAAAAAAGGATTTCCCCATGGCTGAAAATCATCCGCAGGCCGCGCCGACCACTCCGGAGCAGGACAAGACCAAGACCGGACCCGTCGAAAGCAAGCCGATCGAGCAGCCGGCCAAAACCGAGCCGCAGGGCTCGCCGGAGAAGAAGTCCTAGCGTACGGCACCTCGGGGGCGGGGCGTGGCCTCGCCGTCCGGGGTGGGCGCCACGCGCCTTCGGTTCTCGCACAACTCACGCTCTCGGTCGGCCACAGCCATGCGGCGGGCCGGGCTCACATCTATTGCCAAAGGAGACGACTATGTCAGTCGGTACCGTCAAATTCTTCAACACGAGCAAGGGTTTCGGATTCATCCGGCCGGATGATGGCTCGAAGGACGTCTATGTCCACGTCAGCACGATCGAGAAGGCCGGCTTGTCGACGCTGAGCGAGGGCCAGAAGGTCTCCTTCGACGTCGCGAACACGAGCGGCAAGGACGCCGCCATCGATCTCAAGCTCGTCTAGGCCCCGTGCCAGACGACTGGCGCTCCCACGTCCGGGCGCACCGACTGCGTGGGAGGCCCCGCGTTGCCCATGGAGCTGACGACAGGGACGGGCACAAGTTCAGGGTCGGCGACGTCGTCGAGGCGAGAGCGAGCCTGTTCAAGCCGACGCCGCCCGGGCCTTACAAAGTGATAGGTCTGCTGCCGCCCAGCGGCATGTGCAACCAATACCGGCTGAAGTCCCTCAAGAACGGCCACGAACGGATCGTCCGCGAAGACGACATCATGCGGAATGACAACTGACGGGTCGTACCCTGCAAGCTGCGCCCGGCAACCCGCGGATCAGATCGACGCGTGGATCCGGGAACACGCGGCGCCGGGCGGTGTCGTTGTCGTCATGCAGTCGCAGCGGAACCTGCGGGAGTATTTCCTCGACGAGATCGTGAGCCTGAATCCGGGCAGACGCCGCCTCGTATTGATGCGGCATGGGCGGTTCGACCTTGCGGGCAGGGGAATCGATGCGCCGCGACATGTCTTGACGCTCTATGTGCCGACGCCCGGCCTGCTTGACGCGGCCGCCAGCGGTCAGACCTGGTTCAACGGCCGGCGGGTCTTCAAGAGGCAACTGTCGCTCCAGGAGAATCGACTGGCTGATCTCGTTCTTTGTCCGAAAGCGGTGTAGCCGCTCGCAATCCCGCTGCCGCCTGCTCGGCGGTGCGCTATGATTCGCACAGCATTTTGGAGGCGCCCATGGACTGTACCGACGCCGAGATGGCGGAAATCATCGATCGTTTCCGCATCGCCGACCATCGCCACACCGAAGCTCTGCGACAGCGCCAGAAATACCAGCACCAGACCTACCGGACGCTGCGGCGCGTGCCACGGACCGCGGATTTCAGGCTCGAGCAGCTCTGCCGGAGCGAGGACAGCGCGTGGATGGTACGCGACGAGTTGCTCGATCGGGTGATCGACACGCCTGCACGTTCGGTTGCGGCCATTGCCACCAAGCTTCGCTTCGCGCTCAATCACGGCCGCGCACTTGACGAAACCGAGAGTGTCGAAGCCGATGCCGACGTCGTGCTATCGGCGCTCCGCGACGCCGAGCACCTGGCAGTTCGCCTGCGATAGGCGGCGGAGCGGCGGCGTCTTCGAACGATGAGGCCGCGACCCCGCTCAGATCAAACCTTTCGGCTCGGTCGCGTTCGGCATCTGGCCATCGGTCGCGGCATTCGCAGCTGAGAACTTTGCCCCGACGCGCGAGACCGCCAAGGTGCAGCGCGCCTGCGCGGTGCGCAGCAGTCCGATGGCCGCTTCCAGCTGGCGCTCCGTCTCCGCCCACGCGTGGACGGCGTCGAGCGCCTCGGCACTGGTATCGAAGCCGTTGCGCATCCTCTCCGTCAGGTCGCCGTCGTTGAACCGGAGCGCGGCGACCGCGCCGCGAATGTTGACGAGATACTGCAGCCAATGCTCGTGGCTCGGGCCGCGGACGTCGAGCATAGGCTGGAAGGCGGCTGCCGAGACCGGTGCTGGCTTGCTGGCGGGATGGCCAGGCGCCGGTCGTTCGGGAGACGAGTCGTGAGGCATTCGATTGTCCTCCCCAGTCCAGCGATTCTAGAAATCCATGTCGCCCATACCGCCGCCGGGCATCGCCGGCGCGGCCTTCTTCTCCGGCTTCTCGGCGACCATCGCCTCGGTGGTGATCAGCAACGCCGCCACGGAGGCCGCGCCCTGCAGGGCGAGGCGCACCACCTTCGTCGGGTCGATGATGCCGGCCTTCACCATGTCGGTGTAGCTGCCGGACTGGGCGTCGAAGCCGTGATTGCCGTCGGCCTTCTCCAGCAGCTTGCCGACGACGATCGAGCCGTCCGCGCCGGCGTTCTCGGCGATCAGGCGAGCCGGAGCGGAGAGGGCCCGGCGGACGATGTCGATCCCGACCTGCTGGTCGCTGTTATCGGGCTTCAGGCGGGCGAGCGCCTTGGTGGCGTGGAGGAGGGCGACGCCGCCGCCGGCGACGATGCCTTCCTCGACCGCGGCGCGGGTCGCGTGCATGGCGTCCTCGACCCGGTCCTTGCGCTCCTTCACTTCGATCTCGGTGGCGCCGCCGACGCGGATGATGGCGACGCCGCCGGCCAGCTTCGCCAGCCGCTCCTGCAGCTTCTCGCGGTCGTAGTCGGAGGTGGTCTCCTCGACCTGCGCCCGGATCTGCGCGATGCGGCCCTGGATGTCCTTCTTCTTGCCGGCGCCGTCGATGATCGTCGTGTTCTCCTTGTCGATGCGGACCCGCTTGGCCTTGCCGAGCATCTCCAGCGTGACGTTCTCGAGCTTGATGCCGAGGTCTTCGCTGATCATCTCGCCGGCGCTGAGGACGGCGATGTCCTCGAGCATGGCCTTGCGGCGATCGCCGAAGCCGGGCGCCTTCACGGCCGCGACCTTCAACCCGCCGCGCAGCTTGTTGACGACCAGGGTGGCGAGCGCCTCGCCCTCGATGTCCTCGGCGATGATGAGCAGCGGCCGGCCGCTCTGCACCACCGCCTCCAGCAGGGGCAGCAAGGGCTGCAGACCGGAGAGCTTCTTCTCATGCAGGAGGATGTAGGCATCTTCGAGCTCGACGATCATCTTTTCGACGTTGGTGATGAAATAGGGCGAGAGGTAGCCGCGGTCGAACTGCATGCCCTCGACGACGTCGAGCTCGGTGGCCATGCTCTTGGCCTCCTCGACCGTGATCACGCCATCGTTGCCGACCTTCTGCATGGCCTCGGCGATCATCTCGCCGACCTCGCGGTCGCCGTTGGCCGAGATGGTGCCGACCTGGGCGATCTCCGCGTTGGTCGAGACCTTCTTCGAACGCTTCTTGACATCCTCGACGACGGCCTCGACGGCCAAGTCGACGCCGCGCTTCAGATCCATCGGGTTCATGCCGGCGGCCACCGCCTTGGCGCCCTCGCGCACGATCGCCTGGGCCAGCACGGTCGCCGTGGTCGTGCCGTCGCCGGCGGCATCGCTGGTCTTGGAGGCGACCTCCTTGACCATCTGGGCGCCCATGTTCTCGAACTTGTCGGGGAGCTCGATGTCTTTCGCCACGGTCACGCCATCCTTGGTGATGCGGGGCGCGCCGAACGACTTGTCGAGCACGACGTTGCGGCCCTTGGGCCCAAGCGTCACGCCGACGGCATTGGCGAGAATATCGACGCCGCGCAGCATGCGCGCGCGGGCGTCGGAGCCGAATTTCACGTCCTTGGCAGCCATGTCGCTGGAATCCCTTCTCTAGGCGGCTTTGCGCGTGGAAGCGGCATCGCGGACGATGACGCCCATGATATCCGCCTCCTTCATGATGACGACGTCTTGCCCGTCGACCTTGATCTCGGTCCCCGACCATTTGCCGAACAGCACGCGGTCGCCGACCTTGACGTCCAACGCGTGAATCCTGCCGTCCGCCGAGCGGGCGCCCGGTCCGACTGCGATGACCTCCCCCTCCGTCGGTCTTTCCTTTGCCGTATCGGGAATGAGGATGCCGCCGGCTGTCCTATTCTCCTGCTCGACTCCGCGGATCAGGACGCGGTCCTGTAGAGGGCGAAAGTTCATCAAGAGTCTCCTTGTCATCGAATCTGGTGCGGCAATCAGGCACTATGCGGGCGCGGCATCGATGACTGCGAGATCCCCGTGCGACGGAAACTCGACGAGGAGATCGCTCTGTCTGACGACGCGGTGGTCGCCGTTCTGCAGCGATTTGACCCAGTACTGATTATCCCCGCCACTCATCGGCAAACGGCAGACGATCTCGTATGCACCGGTCAGGGTAGCACAGGGGTTCTTTTTCGCGTGTACGGTTTGGCCGTCGTTGAACTTGTATGAAGACATGAGAAATCAACCTCCGAGCAATGCAAAGTCGCCGCAGATGACGCCGTCTCGCCTTCGCGTCGGCTTGAAGCGGGCCCTGCAAATCAGCCACAGCCGCTGGCTCGTCGTACCCGCCGGAGACATATTGTCATCACAGTATATCGTGTCTGTCCCGGCAGATACAACGTCGAAAGTCAGGATATGATTTCCGAAACGACGCTTAAGGAGTAGATTTTCTCGATCAATACAGCGTCGATTTACTCGTTTCCATTATTGAGATTGCAAGCAGATATTTCTGCTGGACTGCGGCTCCTCGATCGCTCCGGACCTCCGGACACGCGTAGGAAGCGAGCGTTCCCGCTAGGACTGCGCCGCCTTCGCGAGCACTTCGGCGCACGCTGCCGCCAAGTCGCTGTTCGGCGATTGCGCTGCAGGTACGGTTGCCCAGCCCGCCTTCATGACGAAGTCGCGGCGCTCGTACCAGGATTTGAGGGCGCCCAGCTGCGCGGACTTCGCCGTCGCCTCGGGGTCGGCCTTCGACTGGCTGACGCAGACTGGAAGGAGCGCGGCGGTCACGGCAGCGGCCGATTGCTGGTTCGCCATCCGCTCCGCCGAGTTGCCGGAGACCCACCCGCCGTAGTTGAAGCCTACGAGCGTCGTCACAACACCGCCGAAGACGGCACCGATGATGGCTGGCTTGAGCCACGGTAGATTCTGCATATGAAGTCTCCTCGCTTCCAGAGAAGGGGACATCCCTTCTCGAAATCTTCATGCCTCAGCTGGAAATCGACACTGCGGGCGCCGGCGCCCTCCGGCGGCGGTCAACCGCGGCGATTTGAGAGCCTGTTCAGCCCGTCAAGAAGACGATGACGACGAGGACCAGAACAAGTGCGAGGCAACTGCTCGGGAGCAGGGTCCAACTGCGGCTATGACGCCACAGCGGCAGCGCGGCGACCAGCGCGAGTATCGTGAGAACTGCCAGGCCCAGCCCAATAATCGTCATCCTGCCCACTGAACGCTCCGCGCGGCCATCATGTCCGCGCTGGTACCAAACGGTCGTGTTAGCGATAGCTGGTCGACGAGCTCATTGCAGTTCAGAATTGAACACCGGCCGCAATGGCGAGAGGCGCCTCTCCATACGGAAGCGGCTGACGTCTCGATCGGCCAAGAGGCGTCTACAGCCGTCCCGACATCAGCAGGACCACCACGATGACGAGAATGAGTCCCATGCCGCCGCTTGGATAGTAGCCCCAGCTGCGGCTGTGCGACCAGGTCGGGAAAGCGCCCACCAGGAGAAGAATGAGGACGATGAGGAGGACTGTTACAATCATTTGCACACCTATGTTGTGTTTGTTGTGTTGTGGGGCTCCGGCCGAGGCGAGGCGAACGCGAGCGCCGAGCGGGAAATCGCTGCGTTAGATCCGCTTGCCGAAGAGGGCCTGAAGGGCGCCGCCGAGCAGAACCGCCGAAGTGACGACGTCCCCCG